>Ga0209199_1001137_pt1 | contig 33078 bp, 32 predicted proteins | sample COGITO_mtgs_1105_7_FD_184805 | JGI IMG/M metagenome (GOLD analysis project Ga0209199, IMG submission 184805) | Pelagic marine microbial communities from North Sea - COGITO_mtgs_110523 (SPAdes) (version 2) | ecosystem: Environmental > Aquatic > Marine > Epipelagic ...
ATTAGATTTAAGGCTAGAAGCTTCAGCAGCATCTGAATTTTCAGCTAATACAAAAGATGACACACTTCTATGTATTCCAAACATTCATTGGGAAACATCTGGCAGAAGAGTCATGACACTTGATTGGGTTGATGGGATTCCATTAGCTGATTTAGAAGCTTTAAAGAATTCAAAAACTGATATGGAAGAGCTCTCCACTCGCATTTTATCAATGTTTTTAAGACATGCACTTCGAGATGGTTTTTTTCATGGTGACATGCATCAGGGAAATTTAAAGTTAAATTCTAAAGGTGAATTGGTTATATTTGATTTTGGCATAATGGGTCGAATTGATGAATATACTCGTCGCGTTTATGCAGAAATATTAATGGGATTTATAAAAAAAGATTACAAGCGCGTAGCAGAAGTTCACTTTGAGGCAGGGTATATTTCTTCAGATCAAGATGTAGATTTATTTACCCAAGCATTAAGATCGGTCGGAGAACCGATTTTTGGACAAAATGCTGAGAATATTTCAATGGCTAAACTTCTGTCTTATTTGTTTGATGTCACTGAAAGATTTGGCATGGAAACACGGACTGAGCTTATACTTTTACAACGTACAATGGTTGTTGTTGAAGGCGTTTCAAGATCATTAAACCCAAATTCATTAGATATCTGGGAGGCTGCCAGACCAGAAGTTGAAAACTACATAAAAAATAATCTTGGGCCAAAAGCATTATTGAAAGACTTGATAAAAACAGCACAAACATTATCACATTTTGGACCAAAACTACCAAGCTTAGTGGAAAATCTCTTAACCACTGACATCAAAAACAAAATACGCGACAAAAATAATAGTGTTAAAAGTAAACTTACTTGGGCTCTAATTGGAAGTGCTTCAACTGCATTAATCATTACTATACTAAATCATTTTTAATAGATCTATTTCTGCTAATGCTGCTTTTTCATACTCTATAAATCCCTGCTCAGCTTTCCAAAAACAATATGCAGCCAGTCGCCAGTGATAAAGGGGGCCAAGCATATTATATCTATTACGTAAATTAGAAGTTAAACTCATTAAGAAAGCTTCATGATCTTTCATAGAGAATTTCCTTGAACCATAAATTTTATGCATTCCGGGAGAAAGAAACATCACAATATCTACAATTGGGTCACCGATAGCAGGGCATTGCCAATCAATAAGTCGCAATCCTTACCTGGCACAACATCACTATGTATTAAAACAGGCTCAATATCTGAAATTGATACATCTGGACATATCTTGATTAATTTATTTTTATGATAATTGTTTAGCTTGTTTATTATTTCAAGCCCAGTTTGTTTAATGTCTGATGGCAAGTTTGAAAGAATTCGCAATCCTTTTGGGTGCTGGTGTTTATGGATTCGGGTTAATAATTCTGACACAGCGCCTACGTCATGAGACCATGTCTGACCTTTAATATAATTATACAAAAGAACTTCACCAAAAGGCGTTTTTAAATACTTATAGGGATTTGGCGCAATACCTGAACCATTTAGTAGTAGCAGACATTCATACTCGGCCTTTGGAGTATTATTAAAGAGTGGGTTAGCTTGTGTGTCTAAATACATCTTACAAATTAAATCCTGTTCACCCACGAGCCGCCATACTTTATTTGTTTGCCCCCCAGTTTGAGCATGCCATACGGTTTGATTTGATATTACCCCCTGCATACTCAGATAATTTCGCAGTTGGTTCTTTATTTGATTGTCAAAATTCATCTTAAAATTTTACGCCAGTATTTTGTACATAACAAGGTTTTCATCTTTTCAAGATGTATTAGTTTCATTAGAATATAGAAGTGGCTCTGTGGCTCAACTGGATAGAGCAGCCCCCTCCTAAGGGGCAGGTTGGTGGTTCGAATCCACCCAGGGTCACCAAATAAATATAATGATTACAATAAGTTAAAGTTTTTATAAAAATATACAACCCTAAAAAAACACCCAAAACACCGTTTACAAATCGTTTATAAAAAAATACTAATTTAAAGGATATTACCATCCTTTTAATTGAAAGAAACAATACAAATAGTTTAGCGATAAGTTGACTATATAAATATCTTATGGTTGTTTTATATATGAATATCTCAGTAAAATTTATTTAGATATAACAGGAGCGTATAGTGAACATAAAAAATATTTTCTTATTTCTCATATCAAGTATTTTACTTATTGCCTGTAAGGCTGAAATTGTAGAACTGGATATTAAAGCAAAAGATGTGTTTGCTGCTGTTGATGGTGAAGATGGGGTAATTGAATTTGAAGCTCAGTTCAGTAACTTTGGAGAACTGGATGAAGAAGCAAGAGCACAAGTTGAAGCGCTAGAGAATATCTTAACAAAGTTTATGGAAATAGATGACTTTGAAATAGAAAATACAGATATGGGTTATGACGTCATTTTAGAAGGTGAAATGCCAATATCAAATAAAAAATTAGACGCAACATACTATATTCAGGTATCTTCATCTGAACTTTTTGATGGATACACCTTTTTAGAGCTCAAAACGGGCAATGACTTTAATAATCTTTCAAATCAAATGTCTGCAATTAACTTTATGTTATCACCTGATGAATTTCATCCAACGAAAATAAAACTAAAGGGTAAAGATATTCAAGTCATCATACCAGCAACTGAAATTGATGGTGAAGCACATTTATTTTATAAAGACACTGTAAATGGAAAAATTTCTATGAAATTTGATGGTGGTATTTTTAATAAAATTGGGGCTGGATTATTTTTAAAAGAAAATTAATAAAATAGTAACACTAACTTAGTTTTCGTTACTATCAATACTGGTTTAAATTGAATGATTTTTTATCTTTAAATTTACAAATCGTTTACAAATTTAAAAGGGTGTCTGTAACTTATTGATTTTAAGAAGAAATCAGATAGAGCATTGTTCTCCTAAGGGGTAGGTTGGTGGTTCGAATCCACCCAGGGTCACAATTAATTCTCTATAGATAAATAATTAATATCAATATAAGATAAAATTTCTTATTAAAGGTATGCTATGTATAAATTGGCTTTTATATTTGTTTTTGTAATATCCTTGAATACACAACCTTTGTTTTCCCAAAATGATAAGCTTAATATGAGTGTTGGTACTGCTTTCAATTCAGAAAATGTCTTAGGCGTTTACAATAATTTAAGAACCCAAAATAAAAACAATGTTAATTTCAATCTTAAATATTCAAAAAGAAATTTATCATCACAATTGTCTCTTAATTTTGATGATCATGATAAACTTAACTTTGATAATTCATATGTTAATTATGAGAACGGAATAGCAAACTTTAGTATTGGTAAAGTTGACCGTATCTGGTCCTTTTCAAAAAAATCATCGCTTATCTTATCTTCAAATAGTAGGCCCTTAGAGGCCATTTCTATAAATTTAAAAAATAAGTTTAATACGCAATGGTTGCCCTCAACAGCAAATTGGTCACTTGAACTTATTAATGGCTCTACTAAAAATTCACTAAATGGTAAGAATTCAATGCTCTCTGGCGCAAGAGTTGTAATTAGCCCATCTAAAAAATTAAATTTTGAATTTCTACAAATAGGACAATGGGGTGATCAAAATGATAACTTATACTCGCCTAATTTTGATGCTTTATTATTTGCGAATACAAATGAGGGGCCCAAATCCAATCTTAATAAGATGGCTGGTTTTGGGGTTTCATATTCAATGCCTTTAAATAAAAACACCTTTCGCTTTTATAGTCAAACGATAGGCGAGGACGAAGCTGGCAGTTTACCTTCATGTCTTGCCTGGATCGCAGGACTTGAGCTGACAGCCCCAAAAATGAAATTTCCAACAACTTTAACAATCGAAGCAGTTGATACAAGTGTGAAAAGAAGTACAAATGGTAATTGTGGGCCAAATACTATGTATAATAACGTTACTTATGATTATATCAACTATGACACTGTGTTAGGTGTACCAATAGATACTGAGGGTACTTCTTTAGAGGTATTTGGACAATCTCAGGTAAATAATAATTTAGATATTAATTATTCAACAAAATTTCTTTCCATCAATGATAAAGATTATTCACAGCATCGCTTATCATCAAAACGTAGTTTGGGAACGATAACAACACTTGGAATTCATTGGGAAAAAAATGGTTTTGATTTAGGTGGAAGTATTGGCTATCAAAATATGATATTAGATAAAGCTAATATATCAAACGGTACAATATTTAGCCTATTTACGTCAGTAGAATTTTAATTATTTCTTATAACTATTAATATGAAAATTGTTGTATGTAAAATATATCACAATTTACTTACCAATGCCTCTTATTATAGTAATGATTGTATTAACAATAATTTTTAATTCAATAATATAACCTACATTCTGTATATAATAATTATCAATCGATACTTTTTTTTCTGTTGCCTCTAAACCTTCAGCATATCCTAATCTAATCTGAGATAAACCAGTAATACCAGGCCGAATATCATGCCTACCTCGATATCCCTTAACACTTTTCAAATATTCTAATGCATGTATATAATAGTCAGGTCTTGGCCCAACCAAACTCATATCACCTTTTAAAACATTCAAAATTTGAGGTAATTCATCAATACGGCTTTTGCGCAGAAACTTACCGAAGAATGTAATTCTGTTCGTTTCAATTGGATCATCATATTTTCTAGTAATTTCTTTAATAGGCACCATAGTGCGAAATTTAATTGCATGAAATACTTCACAATTTTTACCCATACGCTCCTGAATAAAAAATAGCCGCCCTGAATTGGAAAAATAATTAATGAATGGTAAAATTATTATAATGATAAATAGTAAAGGAAGTAGCAATAAGCTCAAAGAAATATCAAATATGCGTTTGTTGATCCAAAACAACTTATTTCCATTTATATGTTGGGGAATATTCATAAAATCTTAAACCATTTTTTTTAAAGAGTATATTAAAATGATACAGAACGCTAATTATATTTCATGTTTTTTTTCCAAAGCATATCTAAGTTTTTTCTCCTAAAGCTCTTCAAGCTTAGATTTCTTAAACCGAAAATACTATCTTTTGATGTTATTAGTAGGTTTGTTGCAAGATTTTTCTTATCTAGAGTATTTTCAAATTTCATATTAAAAAACAAATTCATATTTGAATTATTTTTTATGTGATTTAATCCTATTTGTAATTTCATAGTTTCATCTCCAAAAGTAGCATAAATTTCTGATTCTACTTTTTCACCCTGATCATTGATACCTAAAGTTAGATCAAATTGGTTTGCTATATCAAACCAAGTATTACCAATGCCAACATTTAGGTAATCTGACTTAAATTCATGATTTATATTTCCATAAAATTCTGAGTTTTCACTATTAGAAAGTCTTACGAATTTTGCATTGAATGTTGTATTCTCATCCTTAGCCTGCTCAACACCAAAATTACCAAGGGTATTTTTTGTTATGATAACGTCTTTGTTTAATCTTAATCCAAAAGATATTTTTTCTTTGTTTTTTAGAAATAACCCTGCATTTATATTTGATAAAATATTTTGGCTCAAATAAAGGTTTGAATTATTTTCTGATATAAATATGTCTATGTTTTTAGATTTATTTGGCTTAAATTTCAATCCACTATCAATTCGCTCACTTAAATAATAAAGATCAGACGCATCTGAATGAGTTTTTGAAATTAAATAAGCATCCTTTTGAATTGAAAAAGCATATCTACTTTTACCTTTAATTTTTGGCGTCCAAATTACATTATCTTTTTTAGGATTTTGTAGAAAAAATTTGTCTATATTTTCTACAGCAGACTTGTTAAAATCAGTTGGAATATAGTTAATTTCTTTTGCATTTATAGCCAAAGGCATCAACAATAAAATTATCAATATATAATATTTTATAAATATCCTAATTAACATTATTTATTGCTAAGATTGACGTCGCGATATTACCCAGAACTCTTGAAACAATATCTGTTAATCCCAGTATAGACAATTTATCTATTTTAGGTGGTACAACAACAACAGAACCAACTGGAATAACTGTATTATTATCTAACAAGCGACTTTCTCCGTTTGGTAATAATAAATAAGCTTTTCGAATATCTGCCATTTTGGTTAAACCACCCGCAGAAGATATATAATCTTTATAAGTCTTGTTTTGGCTATAGCTTGCAACAGTCGTTCTTTGAACAGCACCAATGACAGATACATGAGATGGCCTTATAGGAAGCATCAATTTATCCCCATCTTGTAGATAAAGATTATTATTAGTATCCATTATATTTATTGTCATTCTACCAGTAGTTGGCAAACTTCTTAGTTGTTGGGCAAAACCTAACACTACTTTTATTTGATCACCAACCCCCTCAATATCGGATTGTGCCAATGTAAGAACAGATGCCTCTAATTGGCCTGCTAAGATTTCATTAGATGATTTTTCTTGGGCTTTGATTGACATTCTTTCTAGAACAGCACCTAAAGGATAAGCTGAGTCTGTAAGGCCTCCAGCTCGTTGTATTATTTCAGATAAATTCTCTGTTCTTGCAAAAGCATAATCACCAGGTTTCATAAATTCTCCTGATAAATTAATAAACCCATTTACAGCTTCGTTAACTGCTTTTGGTACTTCAACATAAAACTCTCCAGAAAGAACAGTTTCATTTTCCATCAAACTATTTAACTTAATAACTTCAGGAGTTGAATTAACAAGTATATCGTTTTCTTTTAAAGCTCTTGTTACAACAATATTTGAAGAAGCCTTTGAATTTATCACCCCTGCAGCATGCACTAAATCTTTCAATCTTACTCTATCAGCTAATGGATATGCTCCAGGGAACATAATTGCACCAGAAATAAATCGAAGGTTTGAACTCATGGATTTTAAGACATAGTTAAAAACATCACTATTTGATTGTCTTAATTCAGCATCTATATCTTCATTTCCTATGAGAACAGTATTAATTTCATCTAGGCTATCAATTTCTAAATTGTCTTCTGCAATCACTGGGCTTCTATTTTCATTAGAAATATTTGTTGAATCATTTTTTATAAGCTCTTTTTTTTCAAAACTATCTATAAACTCATCCCTTATATATTGTTCAGAAAACATAAAAACTATGTTGGATTCATTTGGGATTATATTTTGTGAATCAGAGAAAAACGTAGCGGCATCGTAAGAACGTAAAGTCCAGGTGTTATTGTTTTTTTGTTTAGTACTAAAACCAATATATAATTCATAAAAATCATTTGAATCGGTAATTTTATCTAATATTTTTTGTTGTGAAAAAGCAATATTTGGAGCTAAGAGTAAAGCTAATTTTTTATCATAATAAATCCTTACAGCATCACTTTCCCTTACATTATTAATTAAGGCTGCCTCACTCGTTAAATCATAATCATTTATTATTTTTTGATAAGCAGTTCGACTGATGAAATTAATAGAATCGTTTTGATTAATTTTGAATTCATATTTAATGTTTTTTATTTTTGGTATTGTATCTTTATCCGTATTTTGAACAATTAGAAACTCACTTATTACCCGAGGCAATCTACCTTTTAATTTTTTTGAAATATCTAAAGAAGTCATACCTTCAGAAAATGGTAAAATAGAAAATAGCTCTCCATCTAAGCTAACCTCAATAAGATTTGCTTTTTGAAGTATTTTTTTTGAATAATTAATATTTTCAGAATTTTTTATATTATTATTTTTTAAATCTTGCTGGAATTTTAATGTCTCTAAGTTAACATTTTCACCGCTTAAATCATTTATTTTTTCTGCTTCTGCTTTATCATAAAATACAGTATTTACCTGTTTCTGCATTAGTTCATTAAAAAATTTATCCTCAAAAATGAATAGCCTGTCACCTTTATCCAACTTTGGATGGTAAAGATTGCTCATTGCTTCTTTGAGGTTAATTGCCTCAACGCCTGTATTTTTCTCTATTAGAGCTAAATCATAGAAAGTTTTTGGGCCTAGTGTGTGAAAATCTAAAATGGACTTATAAAACTCTTGCCCTTGGGCAATGGGGACATACGCAATTCTCTCACCATTAAGATAAATTTCCGCTATATTTGACTTTACAAATTTAGAGACTAATGGGTCGAGTGACTCATTAGGGTCTTGAGAAACTAGTTTTTTATATTCGTCTTTTGTAAATAATTTCAAATCCGATCCAACAGGCAAGAGTATATTATCATCCTCTAAAGCATCACCTAGGTTAAATGATTGAATTTCTTTACCGACAATTAATGCAAACGATTCATGTACATCTTCACTTAATACTGCACCATCTTTTAATACTTCTTTTATACTTACTGGTTTGTTGATTTTTATCTCGTAGTCTTTCAGCACAGCTCCAAATACTTTCGATACATTTAAATTACGGGATTCAATAAACTCTACTTGGAGTACCTCACCTTCTTTAATAGAATCATTTTTAAGTGCCAAACGTGTTGCTATTTGCCCATTTGTATCAAAATATGATACTTTTAAGGTGGCACCAGAAGGAATAAATGAAGTACCAGAAATGCTCAATAATTCATTTATTGTTGTTTCAGATTTATTGCTAGGTAGTTCATAAATTCCAGGCTTATTAACAAACCCCGTTGCTCCAATAGTAGCTCCTTTATTTGGAATAAATATGCGTGCACCATTTTTAATTAATGGATCAGTTTTTGGGGATGGATTTTGTAAAAAATCATAAAAATCTACTGTTTGTGTTGTTTCACCAATTTGACTTAATAAAATATTTCGCAACGAACCATCATCAGAAATACCTCCTGAGTATGCAATGACTCTGCTTAAGGGAGTATATGCGGGTACAGCAATAGTTCTTGGAGATTTTACATTGCCAGAAATCTGTACTGTTATTAATCTAGCATTATTTAATCTAACAAAAACTTCAGCTGATGCATCGTCCAATAGAATTTTATTAAGAACTAATTTACTAACTTGATTTAAGTTCAAATTATTAACATTTAAAGGATACACATTTTCAAGTGTAATAGTTCCATCATTCATAACTTGATAAGTTTCATTAGATGGACTCAATCCAGTTATTGTAATCTGAATTGTGTCCCCAGGCGCGAGTTGATAGTTTTTTCCAATTGTATTGAAAAAAAGCAAACTATCATCTTGTGTTTGACTAAATTCATTTGATCCATAAATATTTAAATCTTCTCCAATGAGAGCATAAAAGTATCTCATTAACATAGATTTTTTATTAATATCTTTTTGGTTAATAGCTTGAGATAGATCAATCTGTAGGTTGTTTTCTGTGTTTGCTACGTTTTGATTTTCAGATATCCGCTTTTGGTCAAAAATATTTTTCTCTTTCTTTGGAAAATTATTTATTATTGACGGATATTCAGTTAATAGTTTTTGAAGATTTACATCATTAGTTGATTGAGCAAAACTTGGCTGCCCTAGAAAAAATAAGATAAAAATAAATAAATTTCTCAATAATAGAATATTCATACCTTATCTTTCTTTATTTCATGTCTAATTAATACAATAGATGCCCCAAGAAATAACCCCAATATTAGTGAAAGTGCTAAAATTAATTTAGGCTTTGGTGCTGTTGGGTGTAAACTTATTGTAGGGTTTATATATGGCTCTGCAATAAAATGTTTTCCCTTTGACGCAAACATTAGCTTTTGCTCTTCTTTACTTATTAGCTCTGCTAAAGCCTCCCGGTGCTCTCGAGAACGTGCTGTACGCATCTTTTCTTTGTAAAAAGTTAATGGCTCTGTTGAAAAATCTATATAACGTTGCCTCATAATTTTATCACTCGTTTTAGTCGCCTCAGTGATAAGTGAGAGTATTAATTCTGGTTTTGATGTTTGGCTTGTAAATTTTAAAAATCCAGTTTCTTTATCTTCGCCTATTTGAATATTTTGATTAATAAAAATAGCCAATCTCCTTGGGTCAGGAGGCATATAAGCTACGTCTATATTTCCAGTTAATAATTTCTTAGCATCACTAACAAAAATCTGCATTTTACTCTTCAGTGGTCTTGAAAAATTATTAAGTGTTTCATCCCATTCAGATATAAATATTTCTCTAATGATTTTTTTATTTTTGAAGATTATTTCTGAAACTTCTAGCGAAGTTATGAGTTCTTTAAATATATTAAAATCATTATTTGAGTTGGTTGGCAATTGAATGCCCGAAAGTGATGCAAGTCCACCCAATCCAGAGAATGACGGGCTAGTTTTTGTTTCACCCACAGGTTTTAGCTTATACTCAACAGAATATTTTCTTTCCGCAGATTGAAGGTAAAAAGACGCAAGAAAAACAGATATAATCAAGATAAGAATTATATAAATTTTGCCAGCCCAAAGTGTAGAGAATATATCCCTTAAATCAATTTCATCGTTTAATTCACTATTTTGGTTCATAAGTATATATTCATTTTCTAAGCTAATTGATTGATAACTATTAAATCATATAAAGAAAAGTATAATATAAATAACTTTAATCGAGTCTATACATTTAAGACATATACTTAATAACCTCAACATAACCATGAATATTACCATAATCAAAACGACGTCCATTGAGTGAAACGACTTCAACAGTAATTTGTACAGTTTGAATCTTGATCGCATCTGCGAGTTGGAATTCCCCACCAGCTCCTGCAGGCTGATTGCGCAATATATCAAAAATGTCTGGGGTTAAAACATAGCAGCCAATGCTGGCTAAGTTCGAAGGCGCTTTTTCAGCATCAGGCTTTTCAATAAGATCCGCAACTGATCCTGGTTACCATTTGCAACAATAACGACATGCTTGGAAATATCAGGCCTATTGAATTCCATCACGCTGAACTCTGTTTTTCCAGATGCCTCGAAAGCGCGAGCAAAATCAGCTGACACACCTTCGCCCTCATAAGTGTGAAAGTCATCAGCAAGCATAACTGCAAAGGAATCACTTCCTACTGCCTGTTCTGCACAGAGCACAGCATGGCCAAACTCAGCTTGATCCGGCTGACGTAAAAAATACATTCGACAACCTTAGTCAGTATGTTCTTGACCATGTCAGCATGTTCATATTTGCCTTTTGCACGCAAAGCCATTTCAAGCTCCTGGTTATTGTCAAAATGGTCTTCGATGGCTCGCTTGTTGCGACCTATCACAAAAGTTAATGTATCAATGCCTGCAGCAATCGTTTCCTCAGCGGCTTAGTGGATCAAAGTTTTTCCACGATGGGCAGAAGTTCTTTGGGCATGGCTTTAGTGGTAGGTAGAAACCATGTGCCTAAACTCGCGACGGGGAAATTGCTTTTCTAAGTTCAACCATTTTATACCTACTGTATTATTTCTTTGAGTAACCCGTCGGATTTTCGCTTTGCCAACGCCATGTGTCTTGGCACATTTCGGTTACCCCACGCATCGCTTTAAATTCAATTTTATTGATTGCTTTAGTGGCATCAGCCCAGACCGCAGGTGCATCTCCCAATCGGCGTTGACCAATATAGTATGCAACAGCTTTGCCTGATTGTTTTTCAAATTCGTTTACAATCTGTAACACAGAAAGCCCTTCGCCCGTTCCAATATTTACCGCTTCAAAAGGCATAAGTTGATCAATATGCTCTACTGCTGCGACATGTGCCAGCGCGAGATCCACTACGTGGATGTAATCGCGCACCCCAGTTCCATCGATTGTATCATAATCGTTGCCAAAAACCTGTAGACATTCTCTTCGGCCAACAGCAACTTGCGAGATAAATGGCATGAGATTGTTGGGGATACCGTTTGGATCTTCACCAATTAAACCTGAAGCATCAGCACCAACAGGATTGAAGTATCTGAGGGCAACGGCGCACCGGCTTTCTTTTGCATTAGACCAATCCTGTAAAAGATTTTCTCCCATGAGCTTGGTACGTCCGTAAGGGTTTATTGGGACGAGCGGGTGATTTTCATCACACGGCAAATATTGCGGCTTACCATATACAGTCGCAGACGATGAAAAGACGATTTTTGCGCAGCCAGATCGTTCCATTGCTCCCAGCAACGTTGCTGTTCCTCCAACGTTGACGTCATAATATCGCGCAGGCTCAGCGACGCTTTCACCTACTGCCTTAAGCCCAGCAAAGTGAATAACTGCATCTGGTTTAAATTGATCAAAGAGTCTGTCAAGGGCGTCCGCGTCACGTACATCACATTGGCTAAACTCAAGATTGCAGTTCGACAACCTTTGAACGCGGATCAACGCCTCCTCGCTCCCATTGTAGAGGTTATCTGCGACCAAGACCTCATGACCTGATCGTAATAGTTCTAGACATGTATGGCTGCCAATATACCCTGCACCACCTGTGACTAAGACTTTCATACCACACACAATTAATTGTTTAGACTATTTTACGATTATTTGAACACAAGTACAATGAAGAGTTTATGCTCTAATGAGCTGAACGACAGTGCTTAAAATCTCATGAAAACTAGCCAAGATAGTTTGAGTCAAAGCCTCCAGCGAGAAAGACAGGATAAACTTTTGTCATGTTAACTCACCAATCTCTTTTCGTATTGATGTTTTGTTGCTCGTATGAATCCATCCACCGATCCACAATCAAATCGCAGACCGTTTAGTAGGACAGTTTCGACCAATCCACGCTGTGCATGGATGTTGATCGCATCTGCCAATTGGATTTCCCCACCCGATCCCACGCCCAAGCCCCGCAAGGTGTCAAAGATATCGGGGGTCAGGACATACCGCCCGATAGAGGCCAGATTTGAGGGCGCATCATTGGTATCAGGTTTTTCAACCAACCCTGCAATACACACACCTGCTTCATTCGGCACAACAACGCCGTATTTTGATATATCAGGCCCATCAACCTCCATCACCGAAAGCTGCGATTTGCTACTGCTTGCATACGCCCGTGATAGGTCTGCAGTCACTCCGGGTTCGTAATCCGTCAGAAAATCATCCGCCAGCAACACGGCAAAGGGATCCCCGCCAACTGCACGTTCCGCACACAAAACTGCATGGCCCAGTCCCAACTGTTCGGCCTGGCGCACAAATATACACTCTACACCTGCTGGTATGATATTGCGCACCATGTCAGCCTGCTCATCTTTTCCCTTGGCGCGTAGCATGACCTCCAATTCATTATTTGCATCAAAGTGATCTTCAATCGCGCGCTTATTTCGGCCTGTCACAAAAATCAGGGTGTCGATACCCGCGTTAATTGCCTCTTCCGCGGCATATTGAATCAAAGGTTTATCAACGATTGGCAGCAACTCTTTTGGCATCGCCTTAGTTGCAGGTAGAAAACGGGTTCCAAAACCAGCCACGGGAAAGACAGCTTTAGTAATTTTCAAATGAAAGTCTCCATATCTAAAATTAACTACAAAGCAAACAGATGGTATTCAATGCCTGCAAATAAAACAATTACTACACTTGCGAATCAAAAATATGACCTTCAAGTAAAATGTAGTCGATAATCATTACGAAATATTTTCTAACGCTTTTTCTCTGAGAAAGCTGCTACTTATACCTTCGGTCCTTGGGAATATCACCAATTCGCAAGCTGAGATCTTATTTGAGTTGTCGTCACCATGAACAAGTATATCGATTTTGTTTTCACGTATGTACTTGTCCTCCAATAACCACTTTGACGGGATTACGTCCGAGACATATTTTACAGCTAGTAATATCTCTTTTCGCTCCTCAAAGCTAAGCTCGGGCGTGTAACCCTTTTTAGTAAGGATCTCGTCATCTGTCGTGAGTGCGACGATTACGTTACCAAGATTTGCTGCCTTCTTAAGGAGACGTATATGACCTTGATGCAGCAATGTGCACGACATATCAACCATTACTCTCTTCAATTGAATTCCCTCCCAGCTTTTTACAACCAAATATTTTTATTCATGTTAATGACAAACAGTCATTAATGGCGCCCTTTGCATCTTCACCAAGATGTACCTCACCTAGGTGGCATACAACGCTCTCATTAGGCTCCAGCGTGCGCGGTGAATACAAAACTGCCTTAGAATCATTGGCTATGATTGTACCTCTGACTCGGGTACACAAGAGCGGCTGCATCTCTCGTGGAAAATAAAGATTTGTATCGAACTTACTCATGAAGTTTTCCTTACAGATCTTTACCGCTGCTTTGAAGTTTTGGTGATCTTTCAAAATTTCATCCAACGAGCAAATCGCATGATATGGACCCGTCATTTTTTTTCCGAGATGACTAGCGAGAGACAGATTAAATGATGGGATTGCAAAATTAGGCATTTCGTTTAAAGCGACAAAAGCGGCACCAGTTAGGCCAAACAAGCCTTTACAAGAACTGTAGCTCACAGCATCAGCGAGTTCATGATTATCTTCTAAACCTATAGATGCCGTTGCGTCTAACATGAGCTTAGCATTTAGACTATCAGCAAACGCGCGCAACTCGGTAATGTCAAGCTTCAAACCAATACTGGTTTCAGTAGAACAAGCGATAACCCAATCATACTGACCAGTCAATTCTTTAAAGCCTCTCCAGTCTACCGTTTTGACGTCCTTGATTTGACCGTAAGCTTTCGAAGCAACCTCAGCCATCATTTGTGCGCGTTGCGCATAATAACCAGAGTCAATGACTAACACATTACCATACGCTAGGTTACTTATCATGACCTCAAGACCAGTGCTTCCACTCCCCTGTAATCGAGCAACATGATTATGACCACTTAATTTTTTTAGATTTGATAAAACACGGTCTTCAATTTGATTATAATTATCATCACCACGGCCAAAGCAAGGCTCTATACCAGAAATATTTTCAAGGGCAAGAGATGCAGGACCAGCAGTAAACAGTTTTTTTACATTGTTTTTAGCTTCAACGAACTCGCTTAATGTGCTATGATTTATCATTTTTAAATCCTTTCAAAAATTGAATAAATTCCGTGAGGTTTTGCTTTGGAACCTTATCTGGTCGACCCAAGTCATTTCTATTCCCGCGTTTGCAACAGATCTCTAAGAACCAACTTCCAACTGAACGACGCTCAAAGCCATTATTGATATCTAGAGTATTTGTGGCCTTCATAATATTTGAATACCCAAACCCCTCAGCGATTTTTTGAAGATTTATCTTAAATGCCGCGGTAGGTTGCCCTCCAACTGAATCATGTGCTCCGTTGTTAAGCACTATGTGCATCAAATTTGATTGACGTGCGCATTCAACCATACCTCCAGTATGCATGAGTAAAGCACCATCACCATCAAGGCAGATAATACGTCTCTCTGGAAACGCAGAAGCTATGCTGCATGCTATCTGTGATGCATGCCCCATTCCCCCAACGGTTAAGAAATCAGTGGCATGTGTTTGTTCGCGCCTCTTCCTGATCTCAAAAAGCTCACGACCAATCATTCCTGTTGAGGCTACAAAAATATCATTTGGCTGTGAGTTATCAACTATGTGTTCAATTGCATCTTCGCGTCCCAGAGCCAAACTATGATCCATCTCAGAAGATTCTAACGAAACGCTTGCAAATGTATTTTTGCGAAAGATTACAGCCACGGGGCGTTGTTCTGACTTAGCCCTAGCGATTAGAATTCTAATTTTTTGTTTCCAATTAGAAGAACCGCCATGAATTACCTCGAAGGGAATTCCCATTGTCTCAAGTGTTCTTAAGGTAATTTGACCTTGTTTTATGTGCTGTGGCTCATCTTTCAACTGGACACCATCATCCGCAATCTCACCTCTCCATCCAATAAGTAAAATCATTGGCACACTATAAATGGCCGGATCTGCCAGTGAGATAAGTGGATTGTAGGCGTTTCCCAAGCCTGAGTTTTGCATGTAAACAGCCGCTAATTTCTCAGTTGCTGCAAAATGCCCGATGGCATATGCTACGGCACTTCCCTCATTGCTCGCGATCAAATGTTCATCTAGGGAACAAGAGTTTGAGATCTCATAATTCAGCCCCTTCATTAAAGAGTCTGGGACACCTACAAAATAGTTAATTTTGTTTGTTTTCAGTTCATCTAAAAAAATAGCTGGTGAGATCATCATTCTGTACCCGGTATAAGCTTCAAAATTTCTTTTATACTAATTAGCTTATCCTCAACTTCCCATGAGCGGTCATACTCAAGAATACCAGTAGCAGTTTCATGCATCGCCTTGTAAGATGCCCTCATGAGGTGGTTAGCATAAATGACGACATCGAAACCTGCGTCGGCAAGCTCTTTCGCTGTAATCTCATTGAAGCTACTTGGGACGCATACCAATGGTATGTTTGGAAATTCACTCTTGTGGAATTTTGCAAACTCCAAAACTTCAGCTGGTGATTTTTGGCGGCTGTGGATCATAATGCCATCAGCGCCAGCTTTTACGTATGTCCGGCCCCGAACGCGTGCATCTTCCATGCCTTTTTCAAGTATAAGACTTTCTATACGAGCGATAATCATAAAGTCTGGACTTATTTGTGCAGCCTTCCCAAGTCGTATTTTTTCTGCAAATTCATTCATATCTGCCTGGGTTTGTGCGACATCATTTCCAAATAATGAGTTTTTCTTTAACCCCGTTTTATCTTCTATGATTACAGCTGAAACACCCATTCGGTCCAAACGGTTCACGGAGTGAACAAAGTGCTCGGGTATCCCACCCGTGTCCAAATCAATAATTAGTGGCTTTGTAGTTACATCAAAAATATCTCCAATATTTTTTGTTCTATGCGACAAGTCTAGCACTTCGATGTCAGGTTTGCCCATCTCGGTTGAGTCAGTTAATGAACTCGACCAAAAGCCGTCAAATCGACGGTGTGAATCATCGCATTCATAAACAGCATTCTCTGAAATAAGTGCTGAAATGGGGCTATGTGCCTCCATTATTCTAACAATTTTTTTGCTATCTATCAGACGTCGTAGTAGCTTCTGGCGCTGCGAGGGTGATGCGCGATAAGAGTACAGGTCGCGGCTTAGAAGCGACGCAGAAACATCCAGCGTATAAGGTATTTCAATTAACTTTCCACCATATGAATTAAGCACTTCCATACAATTATTTCGAATATGCGTCATATGGCCTTCTCTCCAATCGTCACCATGAATCATAAAATTTGGTTTTAGCGCCTTAAGATTAAATGAATAATCCCAATCTTCTTGTGCTACGACCTTGGAAACACCTTTAATATTTTCTAGAACTTTTTTTCTATGTTCAAAACTTAAAATTGGGAGGGGTTTAAATTCACTAATTGCAGCATCCGATAAACAACCAACAATAACTTCACCATAGGATGCAGCATGTTCTATTATGTTAATAATACCGTGGTGGATAAAATCTGCTGATGTGCCTAGATAAATGGTCTTCATAAGTTTTGCCTATCTTCTTCTGTTGATAAAAATTGCATGACACGTTTGTTGAAAGTTATCAATGCATAGCAACCTTGTCGCCTTTAAATTGTAGCTAACTTTTTATTCAAAAATGATAACCGTGCACTGACAAGTCGCGATCAAGCAGTTCTGTTAACAATTTGTTATTAGCGTATTGAGTAGTCAACACATCTCGCAATAATTCCAAGTCAAATTCCTGAAATTTTTTACCATTATCACCTCGATATGTCACTTGTACGTTAGAAACTCGCTCTCGAAGGGTAAAAAAGTCTTGTGTGAGTCTTGGGGCAACACCCAAAAAATTATTTATTCTCCCGATAAAGCCATGCAGATCCTTGACCATTTCCTCGTATGGGAGGCAAAGTACATTGTCCAAACCAAAAATAGATATATAATTCTGATAGAGTGATAACCAATTCAACTCGACCGCCGAACTAAGCGCAGTCAATCTAGGTGTCTTGCTGACAAAATCTTCAGGACATATAAATCTGCCATACCGGTCTTCTTCAAGTATAAGTTGTCGATATAATGATTGTACATAATGGTCTTGACGTCTAATTACTAATATTACCTTTTCAATATCTAATACTGACTTGATAAGTAAAGATACTTCAATATTGTTTCGTAATGGAGAAAAACTCACTCCAACAAGACCTTCACATGATAATAATATTGGGAGATCAGTTTTATTTTTATATCGCTGTATCTTAGAACTGATTTTTTTTATATTCAGATTTCTATCTTTTCTGATTAATTTCCTAATTAATGTGGGCCGAGGTAATATATCAAATTCTTTATTTATCTTGTAAATGAATGAGAAATCGCTTGGCAATACTTGATCGGACGTTATGCAATGATACTCCGCAAGCCGTGGAAAATAACGTCTTTGCAAAAATGTTGTACCTGTCTTCGGTAGTCCTACGTGTAGTACATTACTCATCATGACGCCTCATAGTAACATTGGGATATCTTGTTTTTCATGAAAAATACCTTGTTGATTTCAACTCTTAGAAATATGGGAAGATGTAAAATTAATGAAATCTTCCCGTACTTTAGTATCAAAAAGAATTTGATAAATTGCAATAATTGTCAAAGTAATTTTATTCAACGATCTTACTGGATCTTTAATTAAGAAATACAGCCAATTGATGCGTAAAGAGTCATAAAATAATTTATAATCATTACTTTGATAGATAGCTGCACCAAAACATAGATATCTCAAATCTGGACGCTTGGCTTCCAACAACCTTGCTAGTTCATTTTGCTTAGGTGATGAAATTCCTATGCAAACATCATTAGTATTTATTTCTTTTAAAAATTTTTGTAACGCATCATCAATAAAAATATTTCCCTCAATATAATTAGGCAAAATAAACTTTTTATCAAAAGGCTGCTTATGACCTATTAGAAAGGACATTTCTCTACCTTTTATTTCATTAAAAAATTTCACCCCAGAAACCGTCTTAACAGAGGCTTTAGTAAGCGCAAGAATTAATAACCTCATCGTCACAGTGTCACAATAAACAACATCGTTGGAAGCTATAAACGGCCAAGCTTTTCGCCAGCAAGAAAGATTAATGAAATGTATTATCAATGATCAGAACCTTATGTTTTCCTCGTAAAAGTCCAAAGTCAACGCAAACAATTTTTGAGCGCTCGACAAATTTCCAGCAATCAACTCTAGATCATTATGGTAAGCGTCTAACATTCTAACATAGTTATCATAAAAATTCTTATGGTCTGTAAAATCTATAACACACTTCAAACCGAGCTTTGTGCTTAAATCAACTAAAGTAGGTACTGTTGAAACTACTGGTAAGCACCCCTGCTCCAATGCTTCAAATACCACAGTAGGTTGCCCCTCTAAACAAGTTGATGGCACCAGTAATAAATCACAATGCTTTAAATAATCTTTAACATCTGCATGGCTCACTTTTCCATGCACTTTAACATTTTGCAAAACTTGGATGTCTTCACAACCTAAGTTCCTTAAGTCTGATATTGTTCCTCCAACAAAATGAACCTCTTTGAACATATCAGGATAAGTTAAAATACATTGAACCAAATCGTGTATACCTTTTTCAACACTAAACCTGCCAACAAATAACGCTATCGGTTTCGATTTTATTCTGTTAGGTCTTAAATTTTTGCCAAATTCATGAATGTTATTTTTAATTTTAATAACCGGTGATAAATCGGGATGAAATGTTAATATCAATTTCTTTTGATAATCTGAGAAACAAAATATACCTTGGAAAGCTTCTAATTTACCAAATCTTTTTATCAGAGCTATATAGATTTTTACTGCTAAGGTGGACAAATATGAATTTCGATAGCATTTATATCGCATAGTACTCCATAAATTCCCATGATCGCTACATAATATACAGACGTTGTCCGCCCTTAATGCTACACCGTTGGCACAAAAAAGGCGATAGTTGTGGACTGTTAAAAAAGCTTTTCGTGCGAAGTATCGCAAACTCAACCAACCAATGCGTGGAAAAGTATTGTGAAAATGGATGATATCTGGTTTGAAACTACGATCTGCTCTAAAAACAATAATAAACGAAATTATTGGCAATAATAACTCAAAAAGTACAACGACATAGCTAAAAATACCATATTTCAAATCATCATTTTCAATATAACAAGTTTCCACTTCGTAACCTAATGATTTCAATGCAAACACTTCTTTATCCACATAAATATTTTCACCGCTAGGTGCTGATGTTTTATAACGATTATGAACTATTAAAATTTTCACTGTGTGCTCTCACTTAATAAATCTTACGATAAAAATATCCAGGAACTAAAATTACAAAAAACACAGTGAAATATAATCTGCTTCCTAGATATGGCAAAAAAAATATTAAGTACCATAATATAACTAACATTACAGTTACTTTGTCTCGGTCTAAATTAGCAGTAATGCGCTTTTTTACGAATATTGAAAGTGAGAAAAATGCAAGTATAATATAATATATAGACCCTAACTCATAGTCACCACCAACATGAAAACCAGCAGTAGATAAGTTGTGCAAAAGATATACGATCGGGATAAAAAGGAACAATGCAATGTTTGAGCGCAAATATAATGGAAACAGTAATATTGCTGAATTATGAGTTAATATTGCCAAGACCCAGAATATGTAACGACGATACCCCTTACTAAAATACAGCGATACCATCAAAAATATTACAGACATAAACTGCCGTTGCAAATGGAATGCCTGAAAAGTAGGAGTAAGCTGCAAAAGTAATAAAGCGAAAAGGGCCAACCAAGAAACCGCAGTATATCTAAGTAAAAAGAAGTTATATAGAATTAGGTTTACAAGCGGTAATAAAATATAAGAGCGTTCTGATAATATCCAGTAAAATAAAATAAAAATCGGTTCTGTTACACGAATGGACAGAAAGTTACTTGATAGAATGTCAATAAATTGTTGCTTTGCTAAAAATGTTGCGAATTCTTGATAGGTTAGAAAGTCTGATTTGAAGATCCAATTTGATATTACAAAATATGAAGAAACTAACGCACTTATAAATATAACAAAAAAATAAAATGAATTTTTTCTAATTAAAAACATTGCAAATACCTTTTCAAGTCTCCATAAATTTTTAAGTAAACTAAGTTTCGGCAATTTTCAGATAGCCTTTTCCATCTTTTCTCACATCGCAAATTATTCCAATGTTTTTCCCAAAAGTCGCTTTCAAAGTCATACTGGATACTATTAGAAGCGTCGAAAACATCGCCATCAAGGGCACCATTGTATTTTGTTGTAATAGGTACACAACCATTGATTGCAGCTTCGAATGTCACGAGTGACCAATTATCCTCCAAAGTAGGTAGAAAAAGAAATTTACTTTCGTTCATTTTTTTCAATACATCTTGGTAGTTAAGCTTTTTGATTAACTCAATATTCTCTCTTCCATATGTGCGATTCTTTAGCTCTGAATAAAAGTATCCATCGCCGACTATACAAATCTTTAACTCCTTATTTTTTGAAACAAACTCAACCAGTTCCAACAAATATCGATAACCTTTCCGATGAATGAGTTGGCCTACGAACAAAATGTCATAATCACGATTTAGAGTTTTATTAATTTGTGGAATATCAGGAAAAACATTACGTGTATATATCAGTGCCTTTCTATCTATGGATTTTAGGTATTTTTCCGTCTCAATACCATTTGCTAGAATACCATGCGCCAAAATCTTAAGTAAAATTTTATGAAATTTAATTCGATACCATTTATTATATCTTTCTGTATGTAGTGTACGTTCGAACGATATTATTATCTTTACACCCTTAATCCTCATTATCAAACTAGCAATAAAAAACGATAGGCTCGTGCCTTCAAATATTACGACATCTACATCTGATTTTAATAATCCCCAATATAGTCCAGGACTAAAGTATAGATTTGGTATTTTACTACGAAACCCTTCTACATCCCTCATAACCAAATTCTTATAAGTGTAGGTATTTGACGCTGTCCATTGGTCTAATAGTTCTGAGCCAGATTCGACCATTAATCTCAATTCAAAGTTTTCAGATATAGCTCGCAGAAAATTTAAACGATAGGGTCGTAAATGACGCCCAACATATAATACTTTATTTATAGACAATTTCTTTTACCGTTTTGATCCACTGTAGTTCATCGAGTGGCTCGATAAACAAAACGTTGGAAGCCAAGTAGAGCGAACTTAACTCCCTAAAAACAGGAATGTCAGAAGCTAGAACTAGATCTGAATAACATAAACCTTCTAAAAAAGTATATCCAAAAGTTTCACTTCTGGATGGAACAAGTAAAATGCGTCTTTTACTTGCGAGATGTTGCGCCATCTCATGCTGTGGAATAATTTTACTAGATAAATTTGGAGCGTTAAACCTTAAATTGCCTAAGACTTCAAATTGAAGGTTTGGAAAATATGTTATTAATTTCTTAATAATGTCTGTTCCCTTTTCTAGGTCTTTTGAGCCGATATATGTAAGAGTAATCTCGTCACTATTTACTTTGTCGACATTAGTGATTGCAAATGCATTACTTCGGATTTCTATTTCAGGCTTTATATACTTTTGAAATATAGTCTTAGCGAAATATGTTGGAGCAACGACTTGGTCAGATCGATTTATTTGTATTCTCTCCAGCAGCCAAAAGATCTTATTTCGATACGACTTGGCCTTCATAGTATTAGTCCGTCGATCAAATGCGGAACTTCCATGAAGCCGCGTAAGTATAGTGATATTCCGTCTAATCCTTTTTGGAATAAGTACTAAAAAAATTCCTTCAAACATATACTCTGCTAACTCAACTTCTACTTGCCGCGACTGCGAAGCTTGGTAAATAAAAAGTGCAACTCGAAACCGGTACCAAATTAGGAAAATTAGATTCTTAATTTTATTCTTATTACCATAATTTTTAAAATCCTCAGATTCAAAAGCAATGGTTTTATTAGCGCCATAGATCATTTGGTCCTGTGATAATTTTGACGTGATAAAAATCTGATTTTCTTCTGAACTGCGCAACATATGAAGAACATGAGTTCCGATTCCACCAAAAATCTGTTCGCCGCTTATCTCGCGGGAAACATTGATCTTTAAATGCATATCGCCCTGACTAGACGAGCTACTTGTGCTTCCCAAGTATCGTAAGGAGAAAAGACTTTTTTTTGAATATGATTTAACTCAAATAAATCGTACATATTAGATACGTATAGATCTTTTGGAACAAAAGTTTCTATCGCTGGCGTTTCATTGCACAGAGTGTATAATCCAGCAGAGGCATAATCGAAAATTTTAAGAGGAACCTGCGTCTTGTAAATCTCCATATCCAAATAGCAAATACCAACGTCATACTGAGCACAAATGTGGTGAATTGAATCATACTCAACCCAAGAGCAAAAATTTATATCATCAAAGCTTTCTTTTAACAGATCCCGTATTCGAATTTTATCATTTTTTGTAATACTACAATAAATATCTAAAGTTTTTTTTATACCATTACCACCCTGCAGTAATTTTGTGAGATTTTCAACACCTGGGCGATTGATAGAACCAATAAAAACAAATCGTAAACTTGCACCAATGGATAATTTGACTTGAAATCTCTTCATTGGTGCACCCAGGCCAAAGCTTATTTTCTTTTTGACATTAAATTGTTCAAATGAGGTTGGCTCAGCAATTATTCGATCGAAGTACCTAAAAAACAGAAAAATGATAGAATTTGACAGAATCCGTTTGGCACGCATTTTGGATATTGTAAGTGTTCTAAAATCTAGGAAATGCTTCTTAGAAAAAAAGAAAAATAAGTAGAGAAAAACGTATTTTTGACGGAATTGAAATATTTGTGAGCTGCGTTGTGAGAATGATCTTAGAATGTCTAGTGCGCCATAATTTTCAACAAACTTTACATCTGAAGCATACTTTTGGATTTGCTCATAATCAACACAGCCTTTTATTCTTGAATTTATATGCCAAATCATTTTAGAAAATTCTTTCGTATTTATTGAGAGCAGGGCCCATCCAAATTTTCTGCTTTTTTATTAGGCTGTGTCCTAGATACGCAGCCCAAAAAGAAAAGGTACTATTGGAACCTATAACAAATTCAGCGCGGGCGATATCTCTAAAGTCTGTCAACATATCTGATGCATTACTCAAGATAATTCTATCATCATTCAATAACTCCTGAAATCCAGAATTCTCAAGCTCTTCACGTGAAGCCTCGGTTACGATGCGCACTGGTAGATTTAAAGGAAGCATAGTGATCATATCATTATAATATTCAACTGATAATAACTCCTCTTTTTTGTATGCCAAGAAGTCCCCAAGTCTTATATGAACGACACATTCTTTTCGGATTGAGTGTGGAAATAGGTTTAGAAAAGCGCAAAGTTTCTCAGCATTAATTGGAGACAAGTTCTCAACGGTTGATGGCTCTTGAAAGTAGTCATCAATATAAAAGTGACATTTTTGTAGCAAGCCTAATTTCTCGAGTAAACTTAATAAGTATTTTGAAGAGGAAGTTCCAATATGCTTGAAGCCTAAGAATGTGACTAATTCTAAATTTGGGAGACGATCTTTTCTGAACGTTGATCTAACATCTAAAATTATCTTTTCATTTTTGCTCATATGTAAGGCCTTAGATAAAATAAATAATTGATTTCCAAGACCGCCTTTTAATCTAACTATCTTCAACAACGTCTCCATGGTCTACCAATACAACAAATCTATCTGAGAGGTTTTTTTCGATAAAAGATCTAGCGATTTTACGAGAAGCGCGATCTAAAGCAGAAAAGGGTTCATCTAAGATGATTAGCTCTGCATCCGATGTTACCGCTTTTACCAACTTTATGCGCTGAAGTTCTCCTGATGATAAGTTTTGGGCTGAATGGGCAAAGTTTTCTTTGCCATTTTTTAATTTGTTGACTATCTCTTTATTTATCCCAAGTTCGATTAACCGCATTGTAATCCATGCTTCGTTTTGAGTGCCAAAATATTCATGCATGGTACTTCCAAAAACTTTTGCCTGATTATTCATTAGGTAGGTTGATGCAATTCGATACTGGTAATGATTTTTATCAGCGACAATTAGGCAACCTTCCGAAGGTAGTATACCACAAAGTTGCAACAAGTAAGTGGACTTCCCTGAACCAGACACACCACCGACTGTCAACACCTGGCCACGCCGATACTCTTGGTGTGACGTTGCTGATATAGCAGAAGACAGATTGGGACTATAAAACACAAATGTGTCAACTTCTGACAACGATATTTTCTGCAGATCAATATCTTTATAATTAATCTTTTTAATCGAGATTAGTTCATCAATGGCTGCTTTACTGGCGCTAATAGTAAAAAAACCGTTTATAAAGGATTGAAAATTTGGTAAAAACCTTTGCAAAAAAACTAACGTTGCAAATAGAAAGTAAGAAGTGCCTTCTGTATTTGCAGATAAAATTAAAATGATTACTAAAATTCCTATTTCTAAAATGTAACGAAAATTTTGATTGAGAAGTTGCAAAAACATTTGATAATTTCGTAGCGTTTTTTGAGAATTAATTATGTTTGAAACTATTGGATGTCGGTTACTTAGAAGTACATCGACTTGATTACTGTGGATGAGTGAGACATTGAAGCTTAATCTGTTCAGCCAAGTATTGGCTAATCTGCCCCAAGTGGCCATCGCACATACCACCAAAGCGACTAGTAATGTGATAATTAAGAAAACAATTGGTAAAAATTGTAATTGTAAAAATTCTCTAATCTCTGATAATTGAAATATGACAGCAACAACTAATGCGCTTAATACAATACCACCTTTCAAACTGTCAATTACTGCCATAATAGATCCGGCGATTGCAGTAAGCTTATATGTAATGGTTGTATTAATCGACGCCATGCTCTCATTATCAATCAATGATGCTTGAGAGCTAACAGTGTCTAGAATTTTCAGTGTTTCATCCATGCAAAACCATTTTATGAAAATTTGCGACATAGATGTTGCTACTATTTTCAATGTTGAGCTAACTAATAACACAGCAGCAACATATTCTATTTTCACATTTTCGACATTTTCTCTGAAAATAATAGATATGATTTGAAAATCTAAATATGCTGCGAGCATTGTTGCTGAAAATGATATCAGTAAAGGAAACCAATATTCACTTAATATTCTTGTGATTTCTTTTAGCACCTATTAAATTTCCTTACACCATGATACATCACAATTTTTCTTTCTATTTTTCTATTAAATAGCTCTGAACACGGTTTATTAACAACGAGGCTAGATTTGACCTCACATAGCAATCAGAAACTAAACGGCGTAATATATAACTTGGATGAACATCATACAGATTAATCTCGGCAATTTTTTCGTACAAATTATTTTTCGTTATAGACTTCATGAAATCGGTTCTTGGGCCAACGGAAAGAAGGCAATCCCAATGTTCATTGAGTAAATTCATCCTTAATTTCGTTAGTTCAAGTGATTTTAATTTTTGCTTTTGCCAATCAACAGTCATTGAGCCAGGATGCACACGATATCTAAGTATTTTTGTTTTTACACCTGCTAAAATAAATCCTGCTCTTATAGCAGACAATAGAAAAGCCATGTCTTCACAATGATTATAACCTGAAACATATTGTAAATTTTCATTATTCTTAAACGCTAATGTTGGAGACGGTAATGGAGAGGAAAATAGTGCTAAAGTTTTTAGATACGCGTCAGATTTGTGAACTATCCAGTTACTATTCGATGATCCAAAGCTTTGGATGCTTCCACCAACTAAATCAGCACCTCTTGTAAGTAATTCTAATTGCAGCTCTGCTCTATTAGAATTCATAATGTCATCTGCATCCATCCTCATTATTATGGATGTATTTGCATGTGTGATCCCAAAATTCATAGCGTCGGATATATTATCTGTCACGTATTCAAGCAGCCTTAATTCGTGAAATTGTCTTTTCAACTTCTCTATTTTAACAAATGTCTCATCATCGCTGTTATTCAACACCACAAGGACCTCTGCAGGCGGGATTGACTGCCTCATCACACTTTTGATTGCAAACTCAATTGTTTGGCTAGCTTTAGCTGTCGGTATAATGACTGAATACACTTACTTTTTCACCTACAATTGAGGTCCATCACATTAACAGCTATCAAATCATACCTGAGCGTCACTTATGTAACTTGGCCAACACATAAAATAGTTTGCAGATTTAACTTCAATAATGAAGCCGAAACATAACATTTAGTTTATTAATAAATGTCGTTTGGAGTTTATAAATCTTTTGAACTTACCTGGCTTTCGTCGATCATTCCCGTTCACATATTTGTCACCAGTTTTTATATAATTATGATAATCATTTAATTTTTTAATCTCTGTGTTGTACCTTTTAAATTGTGTTTCATGACCAAGAATTTCATCATATTCTTTATTGATGCAATTGTCTATTATTTCATTTTCTTTATTGATTGTGACGGCTGAGGTTAAACTACGAATATAAATTCTATTAATTGTTGTAAGGGCCCAAACACCCAGTGGCTGATTTATTTGTGTGGAAAAATCTAGATGATCTTCTATTGCGACAAACTTGCGATCTATTTTTGAAAACGGGTTGCTATTTAACCCGTCTAAAGCAAATTGCTCGTAAAGACAGAACATGTCTGTTATTGATAGAAGTTTATCACTTGTCACTATATCTTTATCGCCTTTTTCTCGATAAAATAAAACACAGTTTGTACGATCATAATCCAAAATGCTAAGTTTGTTGCGCTTACTTATCTCAGTTCCAAACTTAAATCCGTGATCTGAGAAAATTAAAATAACATCAAAGTCATCTTTATGAAATTTTTCAAAAATCATATCATAAGATTTTTTTACTTCTTCTTGCCCCTTTTTTTCTCCAACTAAATTATATCCATAATCATCTAGTGCCCAATGAAAATCTGGAATACTGATAAAGATAAAGTGCTTATCTTTCAGTGTTAAGTTATCTAAGAAATTTCTAAAATCAAAATCCTTGTTATGATTTTTATGATCTACAAACGAGGAGGGAAATAATCCGTTCCTGCGCTCATTTGGAAACGAAAAAAAATCCATTTGATAACTCTGATAACGGAATATATCTAATATTGTTTTTTGATTATTGTGCAGAAAATATTGGGGCCATTTTAATCTAGTATCACACCCATTTTTTATTGGATTTTTGCCTGACCAATATGCTGCCATTGACCTAGGAGTGTCTGGCCCAGGAGTAAAAAAATTAGTAAAAAAGACACCACCAAGTTCGCTAAAAATATCATCAAACTTTGTCTTGTTTGGCAAACTGGGGTTTACCAAAGCCAATCTGTTAGCACGAACCATGTCAACGAATATTGTTAAAATTTTCAATTGGTATCCTTTTCATTAAATAAAGTACTAAAATTGCAATTCAGTTGGTACTACTTCTTTTTTGAAAATACACAACTCACGATGGAAACCATTTTCTGTGATTTCGTGAATTCTTTCATATACACTCGTTTCATCAAAGTTGAACGGGTGATTAAAGAGCGAAATGACTCTAAAATCTCCTGTCAAAATATCATTGTTTATAAAATTATCATTCACTATATAATTAGTGGTGATAAGATACTTATATTCCACTGCTTCGAGATTTTTAAATACTTTACATATATCCTCAAACGAAAAGTGAAATAAACAATCTCGGATAATTAGTAAGTCGGAGTCTGGAATTGAATCATAACAAATATTAGACGTAGAAAATGTTATGTTTGAGGCGGAATGCTGTTTAATATTATTTTTAATCAAGCTTGGAACGATGTCGATTCCATGATATTCTACATTTAGCCTTTTCACAACATGTTGCATCCACCAAAAGTCGCCACATGGCGCATCTACAATTTTTGAAATACCGAGTTTTGGTACATTCTTAATTAGCCATTTTCTAAATTCTGCCGTTGAATTTAACGAGCTACCTGCACCACTAAGACTGCCATGGTCACCCCAGAGCTTCTTGTCATAAATGGCTTCAAATCTCTGTTTATTTCCAGAAAGCAAATAGATTTTGTTGAACTCCGCTCTCTGTTTGCGTAGTCGAAAGTAATATCTCAGTGTAATGCGATCCCAGACCGCAAATAGCGTGCATTTTAATCCACGACTTTTTATTCTCATTTTAAATTTTTTTAGCATGTTTAAACACTCTGTGTTTTAAATCAATCAATTATATCAGTGGAACGTAAATAACATATTATTTTATCTATAACATCGTCAATTGACATTTTGGTTGTTTCGATATGTATTTCTTCGCTTCTATCTTTCAGCCTACATCGCGCTCTAACTCAGTGATCTCTTTTTTTAATAGTTTATATTCTTTCTTTTTACGCGCAAGAAATTTACTTGTAATCAAAGATTTTTCACGAATACCTTTTGGAGTTAACAAATAAGAATATTTTATCTTTTGCGAGCTATCTTTAAAATTTGAAAGCTTTACAAAGCCCATATCAATTAATGAGGTTAATAGATAATAGGTAGATCCGTTAGAAATTCCAACTTTTTGGGCAATTTCACGCGTGGTCATTTGAGGGTTTTTATTTATTATTTGAAACACTCTAAACTTTGCATCTTCCTGATGCTCTTTACGACGACTAGCCACGAATAGCTACCGCACAAAGCTTTGAGACAAAGCTTTGTGATTTTAATATGATAATTGACTTAGCTATTTCCATGTATTCAAAAATGAACATGCATGTTATTACATCTACTGTCAACGATATATATATTATAATGAGACTATATATAAAAGAATATACTATAAGTATAATATATAGATAATGATTATTCTTGTTAAAAATAATCAAAATAATACTAGTAATTTATTTTTTTTTAGATAATATTAGAATTTATTAAATATTTTGTTCAAAAATGAACGCTAATTCGTAGGAATATATACATGCCAAAAGAGTGGTTCATTCTACAGTTTAAATCCAATTCACACCATCTAGCGGCAAAAAATTTAAACCGACAAGGATTTGAAACATTCTTACCCTTACATGATACCACTTCACGAAGATTATCTCGATTTATAAATACTTCTAAACCTCTGTTTCCAGGCTACATGTTTATCAAGTTTGATAGGGCAGAATCCGAGTGGCACAAAATAAATAGTACTTACGGTGTATCCCACTTAATTACTTTTAATTCTATTCTTAAATCAATTCCTACCATACTTGTTGATCATTTAATGAAGCGATACGATTTATCTGGAAAATTACTGCCAATACAAAAGTTAAAAAAAGACGATGAGGTAGAGGTTTTAAAGGGACCTTTTGCAAATTTCATTGCTACTGTTGAAAAATATGAAGCAGATCAACGCATATGGATTCTAGTGGATTTAATGGGCAGGAAGACGAAAATTCAAACTCCATCAGATAACCTTACACTATCAGCTTAAACTATTTACTCAAATTTAATTATTCTCTTCCATAACCAGTTGGATTAAGATTATGCCAACGCCATGTATCTTCACAAATTTTCTTTATATTTCTTTCTGGTTTCCAGCTCATTTTTTCAAACGCTTTTGATGAATTTGCCCAAAAGGCAGGAAGGTCTCCTCCACGTCGGGGCAAATATTTAAATTTAATTGGAACGCTAGATATCTCTTCAAATTTACTCACCAATTCAAGAACAATCATGCTTTTTCCTGCTCCAATATTTAATATATCAAATCTATCCAGCTTATTTTGACTTAAAGCATTTATGTGCGCGAGCGCTAAATCAACAACATGGATATAGTCCCTCGCGCCTGTACCATCTGCAGTATCATAATCATTTCCAAAAATATTTAAATGTTCACGGCGACCATCAGCCACCTGCGCAATAAATGGCATTAAATCATTAGGAACCCCAATTGGTTCTTCACCAATTTGGCCAGATTCATGAGCTCCAACAGGGTTGAAATATCTGAGGTTAGTCCCCTTTCGTTTTGTATCTAATTTTGTCCAATCGCTGATTATATTCTCAATTATTAACTTAGTACGCCCATATGGATTTACTGGGTTAGTTGGATGCTCTTCATCATATGGTAAATATTGCGGTTTACCATAAACAGTGGCAGATGAAGAAAATACCATGTTTTTACACTCAGCTTTAGACATAGCTGTAAGCAAAGAAATTGAACCTCCAACATTTACATCATAATACAACAATGGATCTGCAACACTTTCACCTACAGCCTTCAAGCCAGCAAAATGAATAACTGCTTCTGGTTTAAAAGATTTAAAAATTTCATCTAATGCAGATAAATTGTAAGTCACGATTGGTAATATTTCGAACTCGATCAAGCGCAGCCTCATTCCCATTACAAAGATTATCTACAACAAAAACCTCTTGCCCTGCTTCTAAGAGCTCAACGCATGTATGACTACCAATATAACCAGCATCACCTGTTACAAGAACTCTCATATTAATTTTCCAATTTATTTTTTATTAATTTCTTTTTGTGTATAATTAACTCTTTTAAAAAAAATATTCCAGAAGAATGGCCGCATTGCCTTTTTTGTTAAAAACCAGCAATATAAATGAAAATTAGAGAATATAACATGAGTTTAAACACACCACTTATCGCAAGATCAAAACCCGCTAACTTCAATTGGGAAGACCCTTTTCTATTAGAAGATCAGCTCACTGAAGAAGAGCGTATGATACGCGATACAGCAAAAGCTTATTGCCGAGATAAGCTAATGCCAAGGGTTACTGAAGCAAATCGCAATGAAGTCTTTCATAAAGAAATTATGAATGAAATGGGCGAACTTGGTTTGCTCGGCTCAACTATTCCAGAAGAATTTGGCGGCGTTGGAGCAAACTATACATCATATGGCTTAGTTGCTCGCGAAGTAGAGCGTGTTGATAGTGGATATCGCTCTGCTATGTCAGTTCAGTCATCATTAGTAATGCATCCAATTTTTGCTTATGGAAATGATGAACAACGCAATAAATATTTGCCTAAATTAGCATCTGGCGAATTAGTTGGGTGCTTTGGCCTTACTGAACCTGATCACGGCTCTGACCCAGGTGGAATGTTAACCCGAGCAAAACAAGTGGATGGAGGCTATTTAATTTCAGGTGCAAAAAACTGGATTACAAACTCACCAATTGCAGATGTATTTATTATTTGGGCAAAATCTGACGCCCATGACAATAAAATCAAAGGATTTATTTTAGAGCGTGGCATGAAAGGGCTAGAATCCCCTAAAATTCAAGGTAAGTTTTCTCTGCGCGCATCTACAACTGGAATGATTCAAATGGATGAAGTTTTTGTTCCAGAAGAAAACATCCTACCTAATATCTCTGGTTTAGCTGGTCCGTTTGGTTGTTTGAACCGCGCTCGTTATGGTATTGCTTGGGGCACAATGGGTGCTGCAGAGTTTTGTTGGCACGCAGCAAGACAATATACACTTGATCGAAAGCAATTTGGCCGACCACTGGCACAAACACAACTTATTCAGAAAAAATTAGCAGATATGCAAACTGAAATTTCCCTTGGGCTCCAAGGATGTTTACGCATGGGACGATTGTTTGATGAGCATAAAGTCCCAGCTGAATTAATTAGCTTAATGAAACGAAACAATTGTGGAAAAGCACTGGAGATTGCACGCACAGCACGCGATATGCATGGTGGAAACGGTGTTTCAGATGAATATGGTGTAATACGCCATGTAATGAACTTAGAGGCGGTAAATACATACGAGGGTACCCACGACATTCATGCATTAATACTTGGCCGTGCTCAAACAGGCTTGCAAGCATTTTTCTAAGTTATCTCATACATTCAATAATACACCATTATTTAAGATCAAGTTAACTGGAAATCCAACTATACTATTAATGCTGAGCTATATCATGTGATTAAAGTCATAAAGTCATATATTTACCTGAAAATGACTATGCATTGCCAAGATTAAAAAATCTTTTCGTCGCGTTATATACAATTCTTGTCGATATATATCCTTGATTTTTATTAAGAATCATCAATAATGTCTTTACTTGGGGGAATTACAAAATTAATTTATAATGATAAATCTATCAAAACATGGTTAAAAATTTAAAGTTTTAACCGTATAGGGAGAATAATATGATTAAAAAATCTTTAACTAATCTAGCAATCGCAGCAACACTTGCGACAGCTGGAACAGCAGCTTTTGCTGACTGTGGTGATGTTCAGATAGCAGAAATGAACTGGGCATCAGCTGAATTAATGGCA
>Ga0209199_1001143_pt1 | contig 32946 bp, 28 predicted proteins | sample COGITO_mtgs_1105_7_FD_184805 | JGI IMG/M metagenome (GOLD analysis project Ga0209199, IMG submission 184805) | Pelagic marine microbial communities from North Sea - COGITO_mtgs_110523 (SPAdes) (version 2) | ecosystem: Environmental > Aquatic > Marine > Epipelagic ...
TATATCAAAATATGATCTTTTTCTTCTTTTATTTAGTGAGTGATGAACAAAAGAACATGCCAAAAGAGCCGGTATTGGTGCGTTTGTTTTATTTGCATTTTTATCTGATAGAATAATTATATTACATCCTTCATCTATACTTCTTTCGACTTCGTTAATAATTCTATCTAAAGAGTCTTCAATTCCGTTTAGACCTTTACTTTTGTTATATAGAATTTTAATTGTTCTAGATTTAAACCCTTTAGAGTCTATTTGTCTAATTTTATGTAGATCTCGATTTGAAATAACTGGATTTTGAATTTTTAACTTTCTACATTGACGAGAAGAAATATCAAATAAGTTTTTGTCATGACCAAGAGAAAGACTAATGTCTGTTACTATTTCTTCTCTTATTCCATCCAGAGGAGGGTTTGTTACTTGTGCAAATAATTGTTTAAAATAATTATAGATTAGTTGGGTTTTTTCTGAAAGAACAGCAAGTGGTGTGTCTGAACCCATTGATCCAATTGCTTCTTTCGAGTGTTGTGCCATTGGAGTGATTATTTCTTGAATATCTTCTGTAGTATAGTTGTAAAGTCTTTGTCTTGTTTTTAACGAAATAGATTCTTTTAATTGATTTTCTTTTGAATAGGGAATGTCTTTTAATTCAATCATTTGATCCTTTATCCATTTTCCATAAGGCCTTTTGGTAGTTATTTTGTTTTTAATTTCATCATCATTTATTATTCTTCCCTTATTCATGTCAACTAAAAACATTTTACCTGGTTCAAGTCGTCCATGAGATAAAATGTTTTCTGGCTGAATGTCAATTACTCCAATTTCAGAGGACATGATTAATCTTCCATCTTTTGTTATGCTATACCTTGATGGCCTAAGCCCATTTCTGTCTAAAAGAGCACCTATATAGTCCCCGTCTGTAAATGGTATCGATGCTGGCCCGTCCCATGGTTCCATTATGCATGAATTATATTTATAAAATGCTTTTCTTTCCTCGGGCATATTTGTATGTTTTTCCCAAGCTTCAGGAATCATCATCATCATTACTTCAGGAAGACTTCTGTCAGTTAGTGTTAAAAGTTCAACAACCATATCCATAGATGCAGAATCTGATTTTCCTTTTAAAATTATCGGAAACAGATCTTTTATGTGCTCTCCAAAATCTTCACTCTGCATAATTTCTTCTCGAACTCTCATTCTGCTCAAGTTGCCTCTTAATGTGTTTATTTCTCCATTTTGACACATGAACCTAAACGGTTGTGCGAGTTCCCAAGACGGAAGGGTGTTTGTTGAAAATCTTTGGTGAACTAATGCTAGTCTAGTCACTAGTTCTGGTTGTTGTAAGTCAGTAAAGTATAGTCCAATTGTTTCAGGCTTTATAATTCCCTTATAAATAATAGTTGTAATTGAAAGGCTGTTAACATAGAAAGAATTGCAGTCAGACACTTTTGAATTATAAATTTTGTTTTCTGCTATTTTTCTGGCAATATATAGTTTGATTTTAAATTCTTTTTCGGAAATATTTTTTGACTTTTTAATAAATACTTGTTCGCTTACTGGTTCTGATTTTGATGCAATTTCACCTAAAAAAGAACTAATAACAGGAACATTTCTCCATCCAATTATTTCTAAACCTTGTTTTTTAACTTCACTTGAGAAAATATCCCTAAAAAAATCTGTTTGATTTTTAGGAATAAATAGCATTCCTACAGCATAATTTCTTTCTTTTGGAATATCAAATTCGCAAACTTTTTTAAAATAGCTATGCGGTATGTCAATAAGGAGTCCTGCCCCATCTCCTGTAACTCCATCTGAACTAACTCCACCCCTATGTTTGAGTTTGATTAATATTTCAAGAGCATCATGAATTATTTGATTAGTTTTCTCACCATTTAAATTACATATAAATCCTGCACCGCAATTTTCATGCTCGTATTCTGGTCTGTATAACCCTTGTTTTTTAAACATGTTTTCTGCTTTGTTTAGTTTGTTGGGGAAGACTAATATATACACAACTATTACTAAAAAAAAATATCAAATAATATTTAGGGATTATGCATTTTAGGCTATAAAAAAAAATTAATTTAGTGTTTAAATCAATATATTCTGATGATTTAATAATGAATTATTTTAAATTTATATAAATTTATAATTGTAGTATAAATTATAGCATTAAATAAATTATATATAAATTTTTAACTATAATTTTAGAGAATTCTTATAATATGTTAAATTGTTTTGAATTATAAATTATAATTTTTTTAATTTTTTGATGCTTTTTTTTTTGTTTTTACAATTTACATACTTCCAATTTAACATATTCGTAAAAATTTTATTTAACTCATTATTTTTAATAAACTTCTTTTTTTTTAACATAGATTTAATGACTTATTAATATAAAAAATAGAAAAATTATGAAAAATTTATTTACATTTTTATTTATCTCATTTATTTCAATCTTTACCTCTTTTGGTCAAGAAATAAGTGCAGACGTTGTTAGTCGTTATGTCTGGAGAGGGACTCAATTTGGAGATTCTGGGCATATTCAACCTACTCTATCTTACTCTACTGGTGATTTCGAAATTGGTGCTTGGGGAAGTTTTGCACTTTCTGGTAATGATGGTGGTTCTGAGTTAGACCTTTATATTTCTTACGATCTAGGTTTTGCTTCACTTACACTTACTAACTACACATTCCCGGGAGATGCTAGTGCATCTATAATTCCAGATGACTTTTTTGGAGTAGAGGGATACGAGTTAAGTACAGGATTTGATCTAGGCCCTGTTGGAATGACTGTAGGTTATTTTACTGAGACTGAAGATTTATACATTGAAACTGGATTTTCTTTAGGATCTCTTGATGTAGCAATTGGTGGTGGAAATGAAGTATATACTTTAGATGGCGATTTTGCTGTCTGTAACGTTTCATTAGGAACTTCAAAAGAAATTAAAATTACAGAGAATTACTCTTTACCTTTGTTTGGTTCTTTTGTTTATAACCCCGATACAACTGATGCCTTTTTAGTATTTGGCGCTAGTTTCTAATATTAATCATTAAAAATTTAATTATGTATTATATATTTAATTTATTTATTTCCTTATTTCAAGAATCTTCTTTGATTGAAATAACGGATAACATTTCAGCCGAAGATCTTTCTGCAGCAGTTGATGCTGTAAAAAGTGATTTGTATGGAGACATGGGAATGCTTTGGATGCTAATTGCAGGTATTTTGGTCTTTTTCATGCAAGCAGGTTTTACATTAGTTGAGTCAGGTATGACTAGATCTAAAAATGCAGTAAATATTGCTATGAAAAACTTGTTAGATATTACAGTTGGTTCAATAACCTATTGGTTTGTAGGATACTCTTTAATGTATGGTAGTTCTGAAAATGGCTATTTCTTTTGGAGTGGTATAATGCAAGGGGAAGGAGCTGATCTATTTTTCCAAACAATGTTTGCTGCTACAGCTGCAACAATTGTTTCAGGTGCAATAGCTGGAAGAACCAAATATTCTACCTATGCTATATTTACGTTAGTAATGACTGCTTTCATTTATCCTATTGCAGGTGGTTGGGAATGGAACGGAGGCTTTTTAAATACTGCTTCATTTATGCCAGCTGAATTTATAGATTTTGCAGGATCTTCAATAGTTCACTCTGTAGGTGGATGGGCAGCTTTAGTTGGAGCGTACATGGTTGGTCCAAGAATTGGAAAATTCGTTGACGGAAAAGTTATTCCTTTTCCTGGTCATAATCAAATTTTAGCAACCCTTGGAGTTTTTATATTGTGGTTAGGATGGTTTGGTTTTAATGGTGGATCTCAATTAGCATGGGGTGGGCCTGATGCTATTGCTGCTTCGAATGTTGTTTTATATACAAACTTAGCTGCTGCTGCTGGTGCTTTTGGTGCATTAGTTACAACCTGGATCTGGTATGGAAAACCTAATTTAGTTCAAACGTTAAATGGAGCATTAGCAGGACTTGTAAGTATTACTGCAGGGTGTGGAAATATGACTGCTTCTGGTTCTTTTGCTGCTGGTTTAATAGGTGGTATTATAGTTGTTTTTTCTATTGAGTTTATTGAAAAAAAATTAAAAATAGATGATGCAATCGGCGCTGCTTCAGTTCATGGAGTAGCTGGTGTATGGGGGACCTTAGTTATCGGTCTTTGGGGTGTTGATGGCGATACTGGTATTGGCCTCTTTAATGGAGGTGGTGCTTCACAGCTTGGAGCTCAAGCTATCGGTGTTTTAGCCTATGCATTATGGGCTACTGTTTTAGCATTTTTAGTTTTTGGAATTCTTAAAAAGGCAATTGGGCTAAGAGTATCCAAAGAGGTAGAAATTGCTGGCCTAGATGAATCTGAACATGGTTCTATAGCCTATGCAGGTGAGAGAAAAAGAAAATGATTTAATAATTAGTTTGTTTTGTTAATAGTGGTTAAAATGGCTTAGAAATTTATTTCTAGGCCATTTTGCTTAATTTACCTTTATTTTAGTAGCAACTTCTTTAGCTTTTTGAACTAATATTGGTGTATCTTCTTTACCAAAGGATAAAGCAACTGCCATTCTTCTATATTTCCTTGTGTTAGGTTTCCCAAAAATTTTAAAGTCAGTATTTTTGAATTTTGCTGCTTCATTTAAACCTGAGATTATAGGATAATTTGTATTGTTATCTTTTGCTAGTACAACTGCTGAAGCTCCATTTTGAATTAATGGTATTGACGTTATTGGGATTCCTAAAATAGCTCTAGCATGTAGTTCAAATTCTGAAAAGTTTTGTGTTCCAGCCAAAGTTACCATTCCGGTGTCGTGAGGTCTAGGAGATAATTCAGAAAAATAAACTGTATCATTTTTTATTAAAAACTCTACGCCCCAAATTCCACTTCCTCCTAGTGCTTTTGTAATCTTGTCAGCCATCTCTTGGGCTGTTTTCAAGTGACTATCTTCCATTTTCATTGGCTGCCAACTCTCTTGATAATCACCTCTTTCTTGTCGATGTCCAATAGGTGGACAGAACAAGGTATTGTTATTATTTTGTGTTAGTGTTAAAAGTGTTATTTCATAATCAAAGGATATAAACTCTTCAACAATTACCTCCATTAAATCTCCTCTAGAACCTTTCAAAGCCATTGTCCAAGCTTCTTTAATATCCAATTTATCTTTTATTACAGATTGTCCTTTCCCAGAGGATGACATAAGAGGCTTGACTACACAAGGTATCCCTGTATATTCCACTCCTTTTACTAGTTCATCATATGATTTAGCGTATTTGTATTTTGCAGTTTTTAACCCCAAATCTTTAAAGGCTAAATCTCTAATTGATTTTCTATTCATCGTAAAATTTGCCGCCTTTGCAGACGGAATTACATTGTAGCCTTGTTTTTCATAATCATAAAAACGTTCAGTTCGAATACTTTCTATTTCAGGAACAATAAAATCTGGTTTATGCTTTTCAACAATTTTATCCAATTCAAATCCATTTAGCATATCAATAACCTCAAATTCATGAGCAACCTGCATTGCTGGAGCATTTTTGTAGTTATCTACAGCTATAATATATTGACCTAATCTTTGCATTGCAATTACAACTTCTTTGCCTAATTCTCCTGAACCTAATAATAGTATTTTATTTCTCATTTCACTAATGTAATAAATTACACTTTATAAATATTTTTATTGTAGTTTACGATTAACAGACATTTAAATTGTCTGTCATTATTTTTAATTTATTTTATTAAAAAATATGATTTGTTATAAAGGTAGCTTCATTTGTTATAACTATTACTTTAAGTATTTAGTAATTTCATAAATAAGTACTTATTTGTTCAATTTTTTTAAACTTATATAATATTATTATCTGTTAATTTTTTTTGTTTGTAATTAAAAGGTTTTAAAATTTATTTTTAAAGCCTTTTTTTTATGTTTTAATTATTAAGTAAGTTATTTTTTAACTCTTCGATTTATAAAAGTATATTTGAAAAAAAATGTAATGCACAAAGCAGGTTTTGTAAATATTATTGGAAATCCAAACGTAGGTAAATCTACTTTGATGAACTCTTTTGTTGGTGAGAAGCTTTCAATTATTACATCTAAGGCTCAAACTACTAGACATAGAATTCTTGGTATTGTAAATGGCGATGACTTTCAAATGGTAATTTCTGATACACCAGGAATAATTAAACCTGCATATGAGCTTCAGTCCTCAATGATGGACTTTGTAAAAGCAGCTCTTGATGATGCGGATGTACTTGTATACATGGTTGAAATTGGTGAAAAAGATCTTAAGGATGAAAAATTCTTTGAAAAAATTATAAATTCTAAAATACCAATTATACTACTTATTAATAAAATTGATATTTCTAATCAAGAGGAGTTAGAGCAATATGCACTTATGTGGAAAGATAAAGTTCCAAATGCTGAAATATACCCAGTCTCTGCTTTAAAAAACTTTCAAATTAATGATGTTTTTGATAGAATTGTTGAGTTATTGCCTGAATCACCAGCTTTTTATCCTAAAGATCAGTTAACTGATAAACCCGAGAGATTTTTTGTAAATGAAATCGTTAGAGAAAAAATACTTACTTACTACAAAAAAGAAATTCCATACTCTGTAGAAATTTTAACTGAAGAGTTTTTTGAAGAAGAAAAAATTATCAGAATCAGATCTGTTATTATGGTAGAAAGAGAAAGTCAAAAAGGAATTGTTATTGGCCATAAAGGTGTTGCTTTAAAAAGAGTCGGTACTTCTGCAAGACGTGATTTAGAAGCTTTCTTTGGAAAGCAAATTCATATTGAGCTTTATGTTAAAGTCAATAAAAATTGGAGAAGCAACCAAAACCAATTAAGAAGGTTTGGTTATAATAATTAAAACATTTTTTTTTTTAGTTATTATAATTACTACAATTATTTTAAACCCAAACACCCATTTATAATATTTTTAGATTATTAACTACTAAAAATATAAAAATGAAAAAATTAATTTACCTATTATTTTTTATTACCACTTTTTCTTTTTCTCAAAATGCATTTATGGAATTTCAATTTGAGGCTAAAAGAGGAGCGCAGACTGCTATTCTAGCTCTCACTGATGAGTTCTGGGGAGATGCTGAGTTTAAATCTGGAGGAATCAATATTCAAGCCTTTAACATTGGAAATGAAATTTCTACACATAGAATTGTACTTTATGGAGATCCTGCAAATTGGGGAAGATCTGATTCTTTGTCCAATGAGGACAAGTGGGCAGTATTTTCTCACAAACTAAATAACCATATAGAAAAATGGACTCATAGTTCATCTGGAAATGTTATTAGTTGGGTTGGAGATAATGATGACTATAAGTATGCTCAGATATATGAATTCAAAGCAAGCGACCCAGCTGCATTTAAAGCAGCTCACGATAAGCTTGTTAGTGAAATGTCCCCTACATTAAAAGGTGAGATTGGATTTGGAAGTTATGAAATTGGAGGTTATAATGGAGCCTCACATTGGGTTGTTGTTACCGCTAAAAACTGGAGTGATTTAATTGTTACAAGAAGAAATATGAAGGAATCATTAAGTAAACAATGGGAACAATACTATAAAGATAGAGGTGATGTAGAGCATATTAGAAATTACACCCTTAACACTGCCAAAAGGTACTAAGATTATTATTAACTATAAAAAAACGATAAAATGAAAAAATTACTAGTATTATTATTAATTCCATTTTTTGCTTTTTCTCAAACTAATCCAGATAGAGAATACTGGCAAACTAACAAATGGACACCTAAAGAAGGAATGAATGCTGAATTTGAAGCAGGAGTTGCTAAAAAGACAGATAAGTTTAATTCAACTGCTGAAACTTCTATGGCTACATATCAAATTATTACTGGGCAAGACCAAGGAAAGTATATGAGAGTTATGGGAAATAGAGAGTCTTCTGCATTTGACGAAGATAACAGTGCTGAATTAGCATATTGGGGTAAACATGTTATGCCTTATGTTGAATCTAATGATGGAAACATTCGATGGTGGAGAATGAAAGGTTTTAGTCAAAACTGGGACAATGACCTGCCGCCAGCTAGATTTGTAAAAATGACAACTTACACAGTTAAGAGAGGTAAAATGTCAGATTTTTTAAGATTCTGGAGAAACAATACTAAATTACAGAAAGAACTTGGTTATTCTGGAATAACAGGACTATTTATGTTAGTTTCAGGTGGAGAATCTCAGCAATTATTGGAAGTAGAACCTTACAATAGTCATGCAGAGGGAATTGGTAAAATGACTGATCCAGATGTAAAATATATTGAAGAATATAATAAAATGCATGGATGGAGAACTCACCGTAATGATGAAAGAGCTGCAACTGAGGCAATTGAAGAATTATGGGGTATTACTGTAGAAACTGCAGAGTTAAATGTTGAAATGTCTTCAAAATTGAAATAAATTTCATTCAAACTTACATTATAAAAAAAGTTGATTAATTTATTAATCAACTTTTTTTTATGTAAAATTCTAGTTTTTAGCATTACATTTGCATTCATTAAAATAATATGAGTAATATAGTTGCAATAGTAGGTAGACCAAATGTTGGTAAATCAACATTCTTTAATAGACTAGTCCAAAGACGTGAAGCTATAGTAGATGCTATTAGCGGGGTAACTAGGGATAGACACTATGGTAAAAGTGATTGGAATGGTAAAGAATTCTCTTTGATTGATACTGGAGGATATGTAGTTGGTAGTGATGATGTGTTTGAGAGTGAAATAGATAAACAAGTAGAGCTAGCAATTGATGAAGCCGATGCAATTATTTTTATGGTTGATGTAGAGTCGGGTGTAACTTCAATGGACGAAGAAGTAGCAAAACTACTTAGAAAAGTTAATAAACCTGTTTTTCTTGTCGTAAACAAAGTAGATAATTCAACGAGATCTAATAATGCGGTTGAATTTTATGAGCTTGGACTGGGTGAGTACTACACTATCGCTAGTATAAATGGTTCTGGAACTGGGGATTTATTAGATGCACTAGTAGAAAATTTTTCTAATGAACCTGAAGAAGTAAATGATTTACCAAGATTTGCAGTAGTTGGAAGACCCAACGCTGGTAAATCGTCATTTATTAATGCATTAATTGGGGAACAGAGATATATTGTTACTGATATAGCTGGAACAACAAGAGATTCAATTGATACCAAATATAATAGATTTGGATTTGAATTCAACCTTGTTGATACTGCTGGTATTAGACGAAAATCTAAAGTAAAAGAAGATCTTGAGTTTTATTCTGTAATGCGAAGTGTTAGAGCTATAGAGCATTCAGATGTATGTATTTTACTACTAGATGCTACTAGAGGTTTTGATGGGCAAGTAAGAAATATATTTTGGCTAGCAGAAAGAAACAAAAAAGGAATTGTAATTGTAGTTAATAAATGGGATTTAGTAGAAAAAGATAATCAATCATTGAAAGATTATGAAAAAATTATTCGAAAAGAAATTGAGCCGTTTACAGAAGTACCAATCGTTTTCATTTCTAGCTTGACAAAACAGAGGCTTTTTAAGGCAATAGAAACTGCTGTCGAAGTATATAAAAATAGGTCTAAAAAGATAAAAACAAGTAAGTTGAATGATGTTCTTTTACCAATAATAAAAAATTATCCACCTCCAGCTTATAAAGCTAAATACGTAAAAATTAAGTTTATTACTCAGCTTCCTACTCCACAACCTCAATTTGCATTTTTTTGTAATTTACCGCAATATATTAAAGAACCCTACAAAAGATTTTTAGAAAATAAACTTAGAGAGCACTTTCATTTTAATGGTGTTCCTATAGATATTTACATGAGAAAGAAATAAACTTAAAGTTCCTTTTTTATTTTAAGGAGTCTACTTTTTATTTCATTTAGTTTTTCAATTATTTCAAAACTATTCATAGGTTTTTTTTTAGCTTCTTTAATGTATGTTTTGGCACCCTCAATTGTGAAACCTTTTTCTTTTAGTAAAAAAAAGATTTGTTTTATGATTATAATATCATCTGAGGTGTATTTCCTTTTGCCATTTGCACTTTTTTTAGGGCTAAGTGTTTTAAATTCTTTTTCCCAAAAACGTATTAATGATGCATTTACATCAAAAGCTTTTGCTACTTCTCCAATTGAGTAATATCTTTTTTCAGGTAATTCAACATTCATTAGTCTAAAGATTGATTAACTAATGAAGTTTGTTTAAGTAATTCATCAAATTCCTTGGCAGTTAAATTACCGTAATAAAAATTAACAGGATTGATTCTTCCTTTGTCTTTGAAGACTTCATAGTGAAGATGAGGTGCTTGAGATCTACCTGTGCTACCTACATAACCAATTAAATCACCACGTTTAACTTTTTGCCACTTTTTAACATTGTATTTATATAAGTGTGCATACAGGCTAGTATAACCATATCCGTGATCAATTCTAATATGTTTTCCGTATCCAGTAGATCTACTGTCGACTCTTTTTACTATCCCATCACCTGTTGCATACACTGGTGTTCCACGCGGAGCAGTAAAATCCATTCCATAATGGAACTTTTTCACTTTGGTAAAAGGATCAGTTCGAGTTCCATATCCAGATGCTATCCTAGTTAAATCATCATTATTAACGGGCTGGATTGCAGGAATTGCCTGTAGAAATTTTTCTTTTTCTAAGGCTAATTTGGTTATTTCATCAAGGGATTTAGACTGAACAATTATCCTCTTTTGTAAAACATCTATATTTCTGTTGCTCTCTTTTATTAAATCTGAATAATCATATCCATCATATTTTTTATACCTATTTACACCCCCAAAACCTGCTTTTCTTTTGTCTTCTGAAATAGGACTAGATTCAAAGTAAATTCTATATATAGCATTGTCTCTTTCTTCAATGTTAGATAATACTATTTGAGCATCAGCAATTTTTTTATTTAGAATATCATATTGTAATGTTAAATTTTCTAATTCTCTAGTTAAAGCTTTTTCTTTAGGAGATTCAAAATATGTGCTTGTTAAAAAAATAAAAAATATACTCAAGAAAGCTGACCCAAATAAATAAATTAATATGTATTGGATAACATCACTTTTTTTTCTCTCTATTTTGCGATAAGAAAGTGATTCAGAGTCGTAATAATATTTTAACTTAGACATGTCTAAAAAAATTATATTTTTGTATTAGTTTATAACTAAGAACCTACAAAGATATAAATTGTTTTGCACTTTAATAAAATAACGTTTAACCTAGTATAAATAATGGACTCGAATCTTGTAAGAAAACACTTCGTTGATTTTTTTAAATCTAAGTCTCATCAGGTTAATACTTCCTCTTCATTGGTAGTCAAAAATGACCCTACTTTGATGTTTGTTAATTCAGGAATGGTTCCTTTTAAAGAGTTTTTTTTGGAAAACTCTACTCCAAAATATAAAAGAATCACAAACTCACAGAAATGCTTGAGAGTTTCAGGTAAGCATAATGATTTAGAAGAAGTTGGTTATGATACATATCACCACACTTTCTTTGAAATGCTTGGTAATTGGAGTTTTGGGGATTATTTTAAAGAAGATGCAATTAATTGGGCTTGGGAACTATTGACCAAGGTTTATAAGATTGATAAAAACGATCTTTACATAACGGTTTTTGAGGGTTCTAAGGACTCAGATAATTTATCAATAGATCAAGAAGCACTAGATATATGGAAGAAAATTATACCAGAATCTCACATTTTATATGGAAATAAAAAAGATAATTTTTGGGAAATGGGTGAGCAAGGACCTTGTGGTCCATGTAGTGAAATACATATAGATATTAGAACCAAAGAAGAGAAAGATAAAACCTCAGCTTTAGAGCTAGTAAATAAAGATCACCCCCAGGTATTAGAAATCTGGAATTTAGTCTTTATGCAGTATAACAGAAAGGCTAGTGGTAAACTTGAAGACCTACCAAATAAACATATAGATACTGGACTTGGCTTAGAAAGACTATGTATGGTCTTACAAGGCGTTAGTTCAAATTATGATACGGACCTGTTTACACCAATTATACAAGAAATTGAATCTTTAACAGGATATAACTATGAGCGTAAATCGTCTAAGACAGATATAGCAATGAGAGTTATATCAGATCATGTTAGGGCAGTTTCTTTTTCTATTGCAGATGGTAAATTACCAAGTAATAATGGTTCTGGATACGTAATAAGAAGAATTTTAAGAAGAGCGGTAAGGTACGGATTTTCATTTCTTGGAATGAAAACTCCATTTATTTATAAACTTGTAAATGTTTTAAGTCAAAAATTGGGCGATAATTTTTCTGAATTAAATCGCCAAAAACAATTAATTGAAAATGTTATTAAAGAAGAAGAATTATCTTTCCTGAGGACCTTAGATCAGGGTCTTGTTATGCTAGATCAAATTGTTAATTCTTCATCTGATAATGTTATTTCTGGTAAAAAAGCTTTTGAACTATATGATACCTATGGGTTTCCAATTGATTTAACGTCTTTAATACTTAGTGAAAAGAATTTATCTCTAGATATAGAAAGCTTTAATAATGAATTACAAATACAAAAAAATAGATCCAAAGCTGCTAGTGAATCCTCAACTGAAGATTGGACAGTTGTTATTGATGATCCAGTTCAAGAATTTGTTGGATATGAAATTCTTACAACTAAATTAAGAATAACCAAATACAGAAAAGTTAATTCCAAAAAAGATGGTGATCTGTTTCATTTAGTATTTAATATTACTCCATTTTATCCCGAGGGAGGTGGGCAAGTAGGGGATAGAGGACAATTAGAGTCTTCTAATGGAGATATTATTTACATTTTAGATACTAAGAAAGAAAATAATGTTACAATTCATTTTGCAAAAGAACTTCCCAATAATATTAATGATTTATTTACCGCAGTGGTTGACTCTAAACTTAGAAAAAGAACGGAATCTAACCACTCAGCTACACATTTACTTCATCAGGCGCTGAGAGAAATACTTGGAAAGCATGTTGAGCAAAAAGGTAGTTCAGTACACTCTAAATCCCTTAGATTTGATTTTTCTCATTATGAAAAAATTTCAGACATTCAGTTATCCGAGATTGAGAATTTTGTTAATTCAAAAATTGAAGATCAAATTTCATTAATTGAAAATCGAGAAGTTCCTATGCAAGATGCAATTGATAATGGCGCAATTGCTCTTTTTGGAGAAAAATATGGAGATCTAGTTAGAACTATAAAATTTGGTGATTCAGTTGAATTATGCGGGGGTACACATGTAAAAAATACTGCCGAAATATGGCAATTTAAAATTAAATCTGAGGGAGCTATAGCCTCTGGAATTAGAAGAATTGAAGCGATTACTGGCTTTGCAGTGAAAGACTATTACAATGATTCAACTAATCAGCTTGCAGAAATAAGAAGTCTGCTTAATAATACTAAAAACCCTGTTATTTCTCTAACGGAATTAAAAAATGAAAATTCAAAATTAAAAAAACAATTAGAAGCTCTTTCGAATGATAAACTACTCAATATAAAAGACTCTTTAATTAGTGAGTTTAAAAATGTAGATGGAGTTAAGTTTTTAGTTAAAAAAGTCGATTTAGATGTATCTAATATTAAAAAGTTGTCTTTTGAATTAGGATCAGAACAAAAGAATCTATTTATGATTTTTATGGCAGAAAATAATATAAAAGCTAATATTGTTTGTTATATTTCTAAAGAACTAGTTCAATCCAAAGGATTTGATGCTAGGCAAGAGATTAAAAAGCTATCTCCATTAATCAGTGGTAGTGGTGGTGGACAAGATTTCTTTGCAACTGCAGGAGGATCTAATACTTCTGGTATCAATGAAGCTTTGAAACAGGCATCAAAAAGGTTTGATTAAACACTAATTGTATAAGCAAATTTAATTTGATAAAGAAAGGGTCTAAATCATATAGTATTTTTTATAACAAATGCCCTAAATGCCATTGTGGAAAATTTTGGCACAAAAACAACCCTTATCTAAACATATTTAAAGATAATAAATTAACAAATGACCATTGTGACCATTGTAAATTTAAATACGAAATTGAACCTAGTTTTTGGTTTGGTGCTATGTATGTTAGTTATGGTATCGCTGTTGTTTTTCTAATAATTTTTGGAGCCTCTCTAATAAGCCTTTATAAAGATATAGAAACACTAACAATCGTATCAGTTTTATCTATACTAGTGATTATTCTTGCTCCTTTAAATCACTTTTTTTCAAGACTAATCTGGATAAATATTTTTGTCGACTATAATGATAATAATTAACAGTAGATTTTAAATTATATGAATATTTCAAGAAAATCTTTAGACATAGTTAAAAGTTCAATGTCTAAATATGTCATAAATACACCTGTTTTAAAAAATAAAGAACTTAATCTAATTTGTGATTCAGAAATTGTTTTTAAGTGCGAAAATTTTCAAAAATCTGGTTCATTTAAATTTAGAGCAGCTACCAATGCCATTTTAAATTTAAATGAAACAGTTAAAAAAAGTGGAGTTATCACACATTCATCAGGAAATTTTGCTCAAGCATTAGCTTTAGCTAGTAAAAATCAACATATAAGTTCTTACATTGTAATGCCGCAAAATGCTCCAAAATTCAAAAAAAATGCAGTTCTTAAAATTAACGATAATTTGATTGAATGTAAATCAACGTTAGAAGAAAGAGAAAATACTACTAGAGAAATTCAAAATAAGTATAACTTAACTTTTATACATCCATCTAATAATTTGGATGTTATTTTAGGTAATTCTACAGTAGTTTCTGAATTAATTCAAGACCACGCAGATCTTGATTATATACTATGCCCAATAGGAGGAGGTGGTCTTTTAGCAGGGTCAGCACTTGCGTGTAACGCTTATTCAAATAAATGTGAAATAATTGGAGTGGAGCCACTAAATGTAAATGATGCTTATAAATCCCTAAAATCTAAAAAAATTGAGTATAACCTCAATACAGATACAATTGCAGATGGTTTACGAACCAATTTAGGAGATATAAATTTTCCTATAATATTAGAACATATAAAATCAATTATTTGTGTTAGTGAAGATGAGATTATTAATGCAATGAAATTAATTTATAATAAACTAAATATTTTAATAGAACCTTCTAGCGCTGTTGCATTTGCAGGTGTGTTAAAAGAAAAAGAAAAATTTAAGAGAAAGAAAGTTGGAGTTATTCTTTCTGGTGGAAATGTTGACTCTAAAAAATTACCCTTTTAAAAATATTTTTCCAAATTAATTTTCGAATGAAGTTCCCTTCTTTTTTATTAACCAGTCTCTTTTTTGAACTAAAGACAGAAACTATGTATCCTATTTTTATAAATATTAGATAAGTTAGACTTCTTAAGTTATATGCTCTTTTCAATGCGGATAATAAACTTAAAACAATACCAAACCGCATTTTATACAACGCTTCTCCTTGTAAATATTTGGCACTTTTATTATAATTTAAGCCTGTAGGTTTTAGATGCTTTACAATTAGATTTTCATTAGTCACTACCTTCCACTTATTATATTTTGCTAATAAAACATCAACTGTATCCCAACCTATAGACTCTTTTAAGCCACCAATTTCTTTAAAACATTCTTTTTTGTAAGACTTAATAGGTCCTCTAACATGTTTTTTAGACGAAATTTTTTCAAATATCCAATTATCATTTTTTTTAATATATAAAATACCCGAAGCCATTCCAACCAAAGGGTCTTTTTTATATTCTAATACTATTTTTTCTAGATAATTTTTTGGAAGTATTATATCTGCATCAAATTTACATATTATGTCATAATTAGAGTCCATAGTATTTAACCCTTGATTAAAGGCATTGATTACTTTCTTACCTGGAAGATGCTTATTGTTTGAATTTATATCAAGCTTACTTATCCAGTCATATTTTTTTAAGTAATTATCAGTTTTTGAAGAACTTTGGTCAGTTGAATTATCATTTACAAGAAGTAACTTTTTTACAGGGTGAGATTGTTCAACAATTGATTGTATAGTCGACTCTATATACTTTTCTTCATTATGAAAAGGAATTATTATATATACATTCATAACTTTCTTGTTAAATGTAAACTTGCTAATTATTGAAGCTTTTCAAATTCTTTAGAGTATGTTTCTTCATTATTAGCTCTTTTTTCACTCCAAGACATCTCTTTAGGTTTTCTTACTGCGTAAACAATATAATATCGTGGAAAAAATAACCTTAAAATTGGTCTAAATCCTATTTTTTTTGTTGGATTAGTCCACTTTTTTTTAGAAATCACTTCCCAACCCGATTTTTCAAGTAGCCAATCAAATTGCCAATCTTCAAATTCATGATAATGTCTATCCCATTTATCATTAGGGTTTTTATATGCGCTTGAAAACCATAATTTTAATGGTATACTAGCAATTAATTTATCTGCTTTAATTTCTCTTAATACATTAAAGGGAGCAACTAAATGTTCAAATATTTCAAATGCTGTTACAGTACTGGCATTTGATTTTTTAATTGTGCTAAACTCTGTATCTAAGTCTTCGCCTTGAGTATTAAAAACAGTATAGTTGTTTTTTTTCATTATTTCAGAAAAAGGATTTGGAACACCCAGATCTAAAATTTCTTCATTAGTGTCAATATACTTTTTTAGAAATTCTAATGTAATTCGATATCTCTTGTGGGGATAATTATTTTTATACATTAATATTGATATACGATAGCATTTATATGCATTCCAGCTCCAACACTAGCAAACATTATAAGGTCTCCTTTAGTTAAATTATGTGGTTTCAATTTGTCCTTTCTTACAAGATCAAATAAAGTAGGTATTGTTGCTACAGAACTATTGCCAAGTTTATGAATATTCATTGGCATTATATTTTCAGGAACTTGCATTTTATACAGCCTGTAAAATCGTTTTATTATAGCTTCATCCATTTTTTCATTTGCTTGATGAATAAATATTTTTTTTAAATCTTCAATTTTATAATTGCTCTTGTCTAAGCAACTTTTCATTGCGGCCGGGACATTAGTTAATGCAAATTCATAAATTTTTCTTCCATGCATCTTAATGAATCTAGAATCATTTCCACTATTGGCATTGTAGGACTCTCCAAAAAATAAATAATAAATTTCATCAGTCGTATATGATGCAGATTCATGAGAAATTATTCCCAAACTATCATTTGAAGACTCTAATATAGTAGCACCCGCTCCATCTGCATAAATCATAGAATCTCTATCAAATTTGTCAACTACTCTTGAAAGAGTTTCTGAACCTATTACTAAGCATTTTTTTGCTATACCAGATTTTATAAAACTATTGGCTTGTATAACTCCTTCGACCCAACCAGGACACCCAAACAAGATATCATAGGCTACACATTTTGGATTTTTAATTTTTAATAAATGTTTTACTCTAGCTGCCAGACATGGTAACATATCACTTTGGTCTGATGTTGGTTTAACATCTCCAAAATTATGGGCAACTATTATGTAATCAATAGATTCTTTATCAATATTAGCATCTATAATTGCTTTTTCAGCTGCTAAATAACCAAGATCAGATGAGTTTAAATTATCATTTGCATATCTTCTTTCTTTGACTCCTGTGATTTCTTTTAGTTTATCTATTACACTACCTATCTCAGATTCAACCTTAGATCCATCTACATTATAAAATATATGGTTGCTAAAATCTTCATTTTTTTTTAAAACATTAGGTATATAGCTTCCAGTGCCTGTAATTTTTACATTCATAAAATATTTTTGAAATAGTATTAAAGATTAATTTAATCTACAATCTAAGTATTTTTTTTGAAATAATTACTCTGTATAAGATTCTATTGGGGCACAACTACAAATCAAGTTTCTATCTCCGTATGCATCATCAACTCTTCTAACAGAGGCCCAAAACTTATTATCTTTAGTGAAGTCTAAAGGGTAGGCAGCTTGACTTCTAGAATAATCAAAGTTCCATTTATCAGCTGTAACCATATCTAAAGTGTGAGGTGAGTTTTTCAATATATTATTTGATTCATCTACATTACAGCTGTCAATTTCTTTTCTAATTTCTAACATTGCATTACAAAAACGATCGAGCTCATCCTTACTTTCACTTTCTGTAGGTTCTATCATCATAGTTCCGGCTACAGGGAAAGAAACTGTTGGTGCATGAAACCCATAATCCATTAATCTTTTGGCTATATCTGTAACCTCAATTCCATTTGATTTGAATGGCCTACAGTCAATAATCATTTCATGTGCAGCTCTGCCATTTTCACCAGAATATAAAACTTCATATTTACCAGATAGTCTTTCTTTTATATAGTTGGCATTTAAAATAGCCATCTTTGTCGAATTTGTAAGTCCGCTACTTCCTAACATTTTAATGTACCCATAAGAAATTAGACATGCTAAAGCTGATCCAAAAGGAGCAGAGGATATTGAATCTATAGCTTTTTCTCCACCAGTCTTTATTATCGGGTTTGAAGGTAAAAAAGGAGCTAGTTGTTTCGCAACACATATTGGTCCAACTCCAGGTCCACCACCTCCGTGAGGTATGGCAAATGTCTTATGTAGATTAAGGTGGCAAACATCTGCTCCAATAGTTGCAGGGTTAGTTAAACCAACTTGTGCGTTCATGTTAGCACCGTCCATGTAAACTTGTCCACCATTATCATGAATAATAGTTGTTATTTCGACTATGTCTGCTTCAAAAACTCCATGTGTAGAAGGGTAAGTGATCATAAGAGCAGCTAAGTTATCTTTATTCTCTATGGCTTTAGCTTTTAAGTCTTTAATATCTATATTACCGTCTTCTGACGCTTTGGTTACAATAACTTTCATACCTGCCATTACGGCACTAGCAGGATTAGTTCCGTGTGCTGAAGAGGGTATAAGACATATATTTCTGTTTTGATCTCCGTTATCTTCATGATATGCTCTTATAACCATTAATCCGGCAAATTCTCCTTGAGCTCCAGAATTTGGCTGTAAGGAAGTCGCAGCAAACCCGGTAATTGTAGTCAACTGATTTTCTAGCTTTTTTAAGATATACTCATAGCCTTTTGCTTGAAATTTTGGTGCAAATGGATGAATGTTTATCCATCTATTCCAACTCAATGGAAGCATTTCTACAGCTGCATTTAATTTCATTGTACAAGAACCTAATGGTATCATTGAATGGGTTAATGAGAGGTCTTTTCTTTCCAAAGATTTGATATATCTCATTAATTCAGATTCTGAATGGTACTTACTAAAAACACTGTTAGTTAAAAATTCAGTTTTTCTAATTAATGCCTGAGGAATATTTGTGTTATCACTTACAAGTAAAATTTTATCCGTACTAGATTTTAGGGCAGTAGAAAAAATTGAAACTATAGTGTTTAAATCTTCAATTGAAGTAGTTTCATTAAGGCTTATAGAAACTGTATTTTTATCTGGATAATAAAAATTTACTTCTTTTAAGTTAGCTTCATTTTTAATTTTTTCAATGTCAATACTTATTCGAATAGTATCAAAGAAATTACTATTTAACTGTTTTAAGCCTAGAGAGGTTAGTTTTTCAGCTAGAACACAAGTGCTATTATGAATTTTTTTAGCAATATTTGTTAGTCCCTTTGGACCATGATATACCGCATACATACCTGCCATAACCGCCAATAACACTTGTGAAGTACATATATTGGATGTGGCTTTATCTCTCTTTATATGTTGCTCTCTAGTTTGTAGAGCCATTCTAAGGGCTCTATTGCCATCTACATCTTGAGTTACTCCAATTATTCTACCAGGAATATTTCTTTTATATTCTTTTTTAGTGGCAAAGTACGCTGCATGAGGACCTCCATAGCCTAATGGAATACCAAACCTTTGAGTGGTCCCAACCACAACATCAGCTCCAAAACTCCCTGGGGATTCCAAAAGGGTTAAACTCAAAATATCTGCTGCAACTGCTATTTTAATATTGTTATCGTTACATTTTTTTATGAATGTAGAACTGTCGCCTATACTTCCATCTGCACATGGATATTGAATGAATGCTCCAAAAAACTCATCGGAGTTAAAATTAAATTTGTTTTCATCTTCTAATATCAATTCAATTCCAAGTGGAGTAGACCTTGTTCTTAATAAAGATAGTGTTTGAGGGAATATATTTCTCGAAACAAAATATTTGTTAATCTTATTTTTTTTCTGGTCTCTAGATCTAACTGCAAATAACATAGTCATTGCCTCTGCAGCGGCAGTACTTTCATCTAACAACGATGCATTTGCTAACTCCATGCCTGTTAAATCAGAGATGACAGTTTGAAAATTTAACAAAGCCTCTAATCTTCCTTGAGCTATTTCTGCTTGATAGGGAGTGTAAGCAGTATACCATCCTGGATTTTCAAGAATGTTTCGTTGTATAACAGCAGGCAAATAAGATCTATGGTAACCAAGACCTATGTATGTTTTGTATACTTTGTTTAAATGAGATATCTTTTTTAAGTGCATTAAGTAGTCAGATTCACTTAACGGAGACTCCAAATCAAGATCATTTTTTAATCTAATGTTTGAAGGGATAGTTTCTTCAATTAAATTATCAAGTGAAGAAGCATTAACAGTATTTAACATTTCTTTCATATCAGACTCCCTAGGTCCAATATGTCTTCTAGAAAAAGATTCTTTATTCATCTAATTTTTTTCAATTAATGAGGATGTAAAAGTAATTAATAAATGATATTTTTATCCCATTAATATTTATAAAAAAATGTTAATTAATTAAACAACTTATTAACATTAAAAACTTAACCATAAAATTATTTAACTTTTACATTAACTCAAGCCTACATGTTTCCTTCGCCGTAGTTTGTTTTCAATATATAACGCTTTTAAAATTTGATATAAATGTAGATTACATTTTACTTATTTTTTCTTTTTGTTTATGCTTAAATGCCTACAACTTTATTAAATATTTTGAAATTGTGTTTCTTAAATCACAAAAGAAAAGTGTATCCTTAAAATTAATTTGTTTTTTAACTTTTATATCAATAGTAACTTCTTTAGTTATAACGACTAAATTAACTGGTGAAATGTTAGTCTTATTTTTTTTAATGAGTCTACTAACACTATTTTATTTTTTCCCATTTAAATCAGTAAATAAAAATTTGAGAAAAACACCAGGTTTAAAAATTTTTATTGTAGCTATAGTTTGGAGTCTTTTAATAGTTGTTTTGCCAATTATAAATTTTACAGATAAATTAGATGCTAGTTTTTTAATTTACTTTACACAAGTACTAATTTTTGTAGTTGTAACTATTTTTCCTTTTGAAATAAGAGACTTAAATTCTGATTCAAAACAACTGCATACAATACCTCAAAGAATTGGTATAAATAACACTAAAATTTTAGGTTTTTGTCTATTATTTATTTTTATAATACTAGATTATATTCAATATGGGATTTTATATTTCATTAACTTTAAATCTCTTCTAATTAACAGTGTAGTTTGCTTAATAACATTCATTTTAATTCTAAAATCTGAACAAAAACAATCTATATATTTTTCTTCTTTTTGGGTAGAGTCATTACCTATTTTATGGCTATTACTATATGCTTTTTTATGAAATCCCAGCTCTATTTAATAAGGCATTTATACTAGGCTTTCGCCCTCTAAATTTAATATATAAATCCATAGGATCTTCTGTTCCTCCTTTAGATAAAATATTATTTTTGAATTTTGAAGCAATACTTTTATTAAAGATTCCTTTTTCTTTAAAATATTCGAAAGCATCTGCATCCAATACCTCTGCCCATTTATAGCTGTAATAACCAGCTGAATAACCACCTTGGAAAATGTGAGAAAAACTTGTACTCATGCATGTTATATCTAAATCCTTGATGAAAGTTAGTTTTTTAAGAATATTAACTTCAAAATCTTTTACATTTTTGATTTTTATTGGATTAATATTATGCCAATTCATATCTAAAATGGCAAAACTTAATTGCCTTAAAGTTTGACTTGCTTGGTTGTAATTAGCACTTTTCTTTATTTTTTTTATTAATTCTGTTGGAATTATTTCCTTGGTTTTATAATGAAATGCAAAAAGATTTAAAGCTTCCTCTTCATAACACCAGTTTTCAAATATTTGACTAGGTAATTCTACAAAATCCCATAAAACATTTGTTCCTGATAAACTTTTGAACTTGGTATTTGCTAAAATACCGTGTAATGCATGTCCAAATTCATGAAATAAAGTTGTGACTTCATTAAAAGTCAGTAAAGAAGGTTTCTCTTTTATAGGTCTAGTGAAATTACATACTATAGAAATATGTGGTCTTTGATTATTTTTCTTTAAAATATATTGAGACTTATATGAAGTCATCCATGCACCTCCACGTTTACCTTCTCTGGGATGAAAGTCTGTGTAAAGAAGTGCTACAAAATTATTTTTTTCGTCTTTAACTTCATATGTGTTTACTTCATTGTTATATGTATCAACATTTGATATTTTTTTAAATTTTAGTCCATATAATTTATTACTTATTTCAAAGACACCATTTAGAACGTTAGCCAAACTGAAATAAGGTTTTAACTCTTCTTGATCAACATTATATTTGTGTTTTTTATACATTTCTGAATAAAAACTAATATCCCATTTTTTTAAACTATCAATATTGTCTATAGATTTTGCATAATCTTCTAGTAAATTAAACTCATTTTTAGCTACAGGTTTAACTTTCTCAATTAATCCATCTAAAAAAATCATCACATTTTTTGTGTTTTTTGCCATTCTTTCCTCTAGAACATATTCTGAATAATATTTATATCCTAAAAGTTTGGCTTTTTGGTACCTAAGACTAATAATTTCAAGAATAACTTTTTGATTATCAGATTCATTATTTTTAAAGGCTCTTTGTCCAAAGGCAATTGTAATTTCTTTTCTTAACAAACGGTTCTTACAATAAGTTATAAGTGCTGAATAACTCGGGTAGTCTAAAGTGAACAACCATCCCTTTTTATTTTTCGATTCGGCTAATATTTTTGCAGCTTCTTTGTGGTCGTCAGTAAGACCATCTAATTTTTTTTCATCAGAAACAAGTAGCTCATATTCATTTGTTTCTTTTAATAAGTTTTGACCAAACTTAAGTGAAAGTTTACCAAGCATTATGTCTAATCCTCTAAGCTTACTTTTGTCTTTATTTGATAAATTTGCTCCATTTCTTATAAATGATTTGTAGGTATTTTTTAATAAGGTGTTTTCTTCATTTGACAAACTATTTTTGTCCGTTATATCATAAATAGATTTTACGTTTTCATATAATTTATCATTTAATAAAATATAATTTTTTAATTCACTTAACTCTGGAGATATAGTCACCGCAATATCTTGAATTTCTTTAGATGTTTCCGCTGCATTAATATTAAAAAAAATAGAAGATATTCTGTCTAATTTCAAGCCTGAATAATCTAATGCTTCGATAGTGTTTTTAAATGTGGGTCTCTTATTATTTGAAATGGTGTCAATTTCAAATTTTAATTCTTTAATACCTTGTCTAATTGAGGTTAAGTAATCAGTATTTTTTATTTGATTAAACGGTGCATAATCAAAATCACTAAGTAAAATGTTCATATTACTTATAAAGTTTTTGAAGAATCAATTACTTTTTTTTCTAAATCAGTTTTGTATTGATCTATTTTAGTTTCAATTTTTTTGTCTGTTAATGCTATTATCTGTGCTGCTAAAATACCAGCATTTTTAGATGCATTTAGCGCAACTGTAGCAACAGGCACTCCGTTGGGCATTTGTAAAATAGATAAAATAGAATCCCAACCATCTAACGAATTACTTGATTTGACAGGAACTCCAATAACAGGCAGAGTTGTAATTGAGGCAACCATCCCAGGAAGATGAGCTGCTCCACCAGCGCCCGCTATAATTACTTTTAAACCTTTATTTTTAGCATTTTTTGCATATTCAAACATTTTTCTTGGAGTTCTATGTGCTGAAACTATATCAACCTCAATTTTAATGTTAAATTCTTCTAATATATCTATAGCACCTTGCATTACAGAGAGGTCACTTTTACTACCCATTATAATTCCTACTTGTATCATAATTTACTTACTTATAACTTTTATTGATTTTCTTAACTTATCAGCTAACTTTTTAGCTTTATTTAAATCTTTATTAACTAATGTAATATGCCCCATTTTTCTGTTAGGCTTAGTTTGCTTTTTACCGTAAATATGAATAGTTGCTCCGTCTGTTTTAAGAACATCTTCTATTTTTTCATAAATAACCTCACCAGTGTGATTTTCTTCACCTACTAAATTTAACATAATTCCTGGAATTTTAATCGAGGTAGATCCTAAATCTAAATTTAATACAGATCTTAGGTGTTGTTCAAATTGAGATGTTACGCAGCATTCTATTGTATGATGACCGGAATTATGAGGCCTAGGCGCAACTTCGTTAATCAATATTTCATCTTTATCTGTTAAAAATAGTTCAATAGCCAATAAACCTATATGACTAAAGGCTCTTGAGGTCTTTAATGCGATATCAATAGCTTTTTTATTTATGTTATCAGAAATTTGAGCTGGACAAATTACTTTATCTACTAAATTAGCGTCATTAAATTCCATTTCAACAGTAGGAAAGTTAATTTCTTGTCCATTATTATTTCTTGCAATTATTATTGAAAGCTCTTTTTTTATATGAACTTTATCTTCTATAATACATTCAATATTTGGTAAATTTTTAAGGTCTTCAAAGGTTTTAATTATTTTGACTCCTTTACCATCATAACCAAATCTGGCACTTTTCCATACAAATGGATACTTGCATTTCTCAGCTTCAGCCTCAATAATTAATTCCTCAATGTTTTTAAAGGTCTTAAAATAAGATGAAGGTAATTTATTGTCTAAATAAAAATTCTTTTGAATTGATTTATTTTGTATTGTTTTTATATTTTTTGAAGAGGGGTATACTTTAACTCCTTCTTTTTCTAATTTCTCTAATGCATCAGTATTGACATTTTCAATTTCTATAGTCAATATATCAACAGTTTTACCAAAATTGTAGACGTCATCATAACATAAAAGATCTCCAATTATAAAATGTTCAACTAAATTACTACATGGAGCATCAGAATTTGAGTCCATAACTTTACAACCAATATTTAATTTATTAGCTTCATTAATCAACATTTTTCCAAGTTGACCACCACCTAAAATCCCTAATCTATTATGTGTGGTATAAAAGTTCATTGCTTTTTTATCTATGCAAAAATACGTTTTAAAATTAAATCAAAAAACAGATTAACCTTTTCAATTGATTATATTTGTTTTTTTAAATTATATAGTAATAAAAGATGAAAAATATTGTGTTATTTGGCCCTCCAGGGGCTGGAAAGGGAACTCAGGCTGAGTTTTTAAAAACTAAATTTAATTTATTTCATATTTCGACAGGTGATGTTTTTAGATTTAATATAAAAAATAGCACACCTCTTGGGTTGATGGCAAAATCTTTTATGGACAAAGGAGATTTAGTTCCAGATGAAGTTACGATCAATATGTTAAATGAAGTTGTAAGAAATAATTTAGATTCAAACGGATTTATCTTTGATGGTTTTCCAAGAACAAATAATCAAGCAGAAGCACTTGATAAATTAATGGCAGAAAATGACTCTACCATTAGCGCAATGATAGCTCTTGAAGTCAATGATGAGGTTTTAATTTCTAGATTATTAGAAAGAGGAAAGACTAGTGGAAGAGTTGATGACTCAACTAAAGATATAATTCAAAACAGAATTTCAGAATACTACAAAAAAACAGCTATACTCAAAAACTTTTACACAAAAAAAAATAGATATTTTGGAGTTAACGGAGAAGGCAGTGTTAAAGTTATCACAGATAGATTGAGCAGCGTAATTGAATCCTTGTAAGTTTAAATTATGACAGAAGGAAACTTTGTTGATTATGTTAAAATATTTGTTACTTCCGGAAACGGAGGTAAAGGGTCAGTACATTTACATAGAGAAAAATATATTACCAAAGGCGGTCCTGATGGTGGTGATGGTGGTAGAGGAGGACATATTATTTTAAGAGGTAACTCTAATTATTGGACGTTACTTCATCTAAAATTTAAAAGACATTTTAAAGCCGAGCACGGAGGTCATGGTAGTAAAAGTAGAAGTACTGGAGCAGATGGATCTGATGTTTTTATTGATGTTCCATTAGGTACGGTTGTAAGAGATACGAATACCAATGATATTATTTTCGAAATTACTGATGAGGCAGAAGAAAAAATAATATGTAAAGGTGGCAAAGGGGGAAGAGGAAATTGGCATTTTAAATCTCCTACAAACCAAACTCCAAGATATTCCCAGCCAGGAATTCCACTAGAAGAAAAACAAATCACTTTAGAATTAAAAGTTCTAGCTGATGTTGGATTAGTAGGTTTTCCTAATGCTGGAAAATCAACGCTTTTATCTGTTATAACATCCGCAAAACCAAAAATTGCAGATTATGAGTTTACCACTTTGAAACCGAATTTAGGAATTGTAAAATATAGAGACTATAAGACTTTTGTTATGGCAGATATTCCAGGAATTATCGAAGGTGCTGCAGAAGGAAAGGGATTGGGACATTATTTTTTAAGACACATTGAAAGGAATTCTACTTTGTTGTTTATGATTCCAGCTGATGCTAATAGCATAAAAAAACAATATGATATCCTTTTGAGTGAACTTAAAAGATACAATCCAGAGATGCTAGATAAAAACAGGTTAATTGCAATTACAAAATCTGATTTATTGGATGAAGAGTTAACTCAAGAATTAACTTTAGAATTGGATAAAGATTTAAATATTGATTATATATTTATATCATCGTTAACTAATAAGGGTGTCGATAAGTTAAAAGATAAACTTTGGTTAATGCTTAATAATTAAAATAGATTAGATGAGAATTCATTTCATTGCTATTGGTGGAGCAGCGATGCATAATTTAGCTATAGCTCTAAAAATTAAAAAATATCATATTACAGGTAGTGATGACATAATTAATGACCCTTCAAAAACTAGATTAATAGCTCACCAATTATACCCAGATGAATTAGGCTGGCATGATGGTCGTATAAACAAGGAAATCGATGCAATTGTTCTAGGAATGCATGCTCGGGAGGATAATCCAGAACTTCTTAAAGCTAAAAAACTCAAAATTAAAATTTATTCATACCCTGAATTTATTTATGAGCAAAGTAAATTAAAAACTAGAGTAGTTATTGGGGGTAGTCATGGGAAAACCACTATAACTTCAATGATATTACATGTAATGAATTTCTATGACAAAGATGTGGATTATATGGTTGGTGCTCAATTAGAAGGGTTTGATGTCATGGTAAAGCTTACTGAAAAAAATGACTTTATCGTTTTAGAGGGAGATGAGTATTTATCATCACCTATTGATAAAAGACCTAAGTTTCATCTTTACAAGCCAAATATTGCATTAATTAGTGGTATTTCTTGGGATCATATAAATGTTTTTCCGACATATGAAATTTATAAAAAACAATTTGAAATTTTTGTTGAATCAATAGTAGAAGGAGGAAGTATTACTTATAACTCGGACGATATTGACACTAAAGAAGTTGTAGGTAACACAAATCGAAGTATAAGAAAATTTGATTATTCACTTCCTGATTTTAATATTAGAAACGGCGTAACATACTTACAAACAGTTGAAGGAGAATTACCTCTAGAAATATTCGGCAGACATAATCTGAGTAATCTTATGGGTGCCAAATGGATTTGTCAACAGATGGGTGTTGATGAAGATGATTTCTTTCAAGCCATTAGCTGTTTCAAAGGGGCTAGTAATAGACTAGAAAAGCTGTGTTCTACAAATAACTCATTCATATTTAAAGATTTTGCTCACTCTCCAAGTAAAGTAAAAGCTACAGTGAATGCTATAAAAGATCAATTTGACGAATATAAAATTATAGCATGTTTTGAATTACATACATTTAGCAGTCTTAACTCTGATTTTATTAATGAATATAAAGATACTTTGAGTAATGCAGATATTCCAATTGTTTATTTTTCAAAGAAAACTTTAGAATCTAAAAAAATGGATAATATTGAATTTAATGACATAATTAAAGCTTTTAATAACAATGATTTGATAGTGTTCGACGATTCTTCAAAATTTAAAGATTATATAAGCTCTATGAATTTTAATAAATCAGTTTTATTAATGATGAGTTCGGGTAATTTTGGAAATATAGATTATAATGATTTGAAAAAATTATTAAATTAAGCTTATGATATTAGTATATACTCCAAAAATAACAAGAAGAATTGAGTATATTTTCAAACATATTTTTATTAATATAATTGGACTAAATGTAGATTTCACCTCAGAAGTTAACGAATTTGTGTCTTTTGAAGGGCCGAAATTATCATATGCACCTAAAAGACTCTCTAATGAGTTTTATATTAAAAGCAATTCAATTCTATTAGAACAAGGCTTCTCTGATATTGAAATTGATGTAAAAGATTGGGATGAATCTAAATGTTTTTTTTATAACGAAAATGGTACCGTCCCATTTGATATTTTTGCTGCTTCATTTTATCTTATCTCGAGATATGAAGAGTATCTCCCACACTTAAAAGATGTTTACGGGAGGTTTTCTTTCCAAGAGTCTATAGCGCATAAGAATAATTTTCTTGAAGAACCTGTTATTGATATCTGGGCTTATAAATTAAAAGAATCACTTTGTTCCTTTTTTCCTAATGTTATTTTTGATGATAGAAAATTTAAGTTAAAAACAATAATTGATGTCCCAAGTGTATACTATTATAGGAACAAAGGATTTCTTAGAACAATTGGAGGAGTTTTTACAGATTTAGCAAGGTTAAAGCCAAAAAATATTTATACCAGGTTATTAGTTATTTTTCGACTTCAAAAAGATCCTTATGACACGTTTAATTGGATTGTAAATAAACAAAAACAAGTTTCGGATAAATTCCTATTTTTCTTTCTGGTAGGAAAATTCTCTACTTACGATAAGAACATTAGTCTTATTAAACAACCTTTTGTAAATATTATTAAATTAGTTTCAGATTACTCGATAATTGGCCTCAAATTATCCTTTTTTGCTTTAAGCAATCTTAATATCTTAAAAAAAGAAAAAGCAGATATAGAATCAATCACAAATAGAGACTTGACAATTAGTAGAAATTCTTTTTCAAAAGTAAATTTACCTATTAATTATAGAAATTTAATTAAGCTTAATATTAGAGAAGACTTCACAATGGGTTATGTTAACAAAATTGGTTTTAGAGCTAGTACTTGTACCCCATTTTTATTTTACGACATAGATAATGATATTCAAACACCTCTACTAATTAACCCTTACAATTTAATGGATTACTCATTACTAAACATTAACTCATTTTTAGATAAAAAAGAAAAAGTAATAGAAACTATTAACAAAGTAAAATCTGTCAATGGAACCTTTATTAGTATTTTTCATAACTATTCTTTTAGTAATGATGCTAGGTGGAAAAGATTCAAGGAAATATTTGAAATTATTATTAACTCTAACAATGATGAACAAAAAATTTAAAAATATATTTTTTGACTTAGACCACACGTTGTGGGATTTTGATAAAAATTCAAAACACACATTTAAAAAAATACTTACTGAAAATCAAATCAATATCGATATAGATGTTTTTCTCAAAACATATATCCCAATTAATACAGATTATTGGAAACTTTACAGAGAAAATAATATATCAAAAGATAAACTTAGATACGGCAGATTAAGTGACACTTTTAAAGCACTAGATAGAGATGTTTCAACTAAAATAATATATAAACTTTCTGACGATTATATTAAGTATCTATCATCATTCAATTTTTTAATTGATGAAACTATTCCAATATTAAAATACCTAAATAGTAGATATAAACTACATATAATTACAAATGGATTCCAAGAAGTACAAAATCTTAAATTAATAAATTCTGGAATTGACCATTTTTTTAAAACTATCACTAATTCAGAGATGGCTGGAGTAAAAAAGCCAAATAAAAAGATATTCCAACTTGCTATTAATAAGGCTAAAACTGATTTTAATTCATCTATTATGATCGGGGATAACTTAGAAGCAGATATTTATGGAGCTTTGAACGTAGGTATGGATGCAATTTTATTTAATTATCATAAAATCAGGGTCCCAAAAGGAGTTAATTCAATTGACAAACTAAACCAATTAAAGGATTACTTGTAATTGTTTAACTTAACATTTATTATATAATTATGAATAATAATTTCAATTACTATACTGGTGTTATAGGCTACCCTGTTTTATTTGTATTATTAATATGGGTAATTTATTGGGTTGAGTTCAAGTTCAATATTAATTTAAAAATTTATGGAATTCAGCCCAACAAATTTGAAGGTCTAATTGGAGTTTTTTTTAGCCCCTTTTTACATTCATCTTTAAAACATTTATTTAACAACACTATACCTCTTTTTTTACTTAGTTCTGCTATTTTTTATTTTTATAAAAAAATCAGTTGGAGAATAATATTTTCCGGAATAATTCTTTCTGGAATTTTAACCTGGATAATAGGTAGAGATTCAGTTCATATTGGAGCTAGTGGTTTAATTTATGTGTTAATTTCATTTATATTTTTCAAGGGAATTATCTCCAAAAATTTTAATTTAATGGCTTTATCTTTAATAGTTGTTTTTATTTACGGAAGTACAATTTGGTATATATTTCCAATTAAAGAAAATATGTCGTGGGAAGGCCATTTATCTGGTTTTTTAGTCGGAATTTTATTAGCATTTATATTTAAAAAAAATATTCCACCCAATAAAACTTATAATTGGCAAAATGAGAATTATGATACTACTGATGACCCTTTTTTACAACAATTTGATAAAGATGGAAATTTTATAGAAAAAGATGAATTATAACCTTTGCCTAACTAATTCATACAAAAACACCCCACAAGCAACAGAAACATTTAAAGACTCTATCTTTCCATACATTGGTAGCTTTGCTTTATAGTCCGCAAGTTTTAATATTGAAGGAGTAATTCCTCTTCCTTCAGCACCCATGATTATAGCACATGATTCTTTAAAATCTACATCATATATTGTGTCTTCAGTTTTTTCAGTAGCAGCAATAATCTTTATATTATTTGATTGCAAATAAAAAACAGCATCTTTGATGTGATCGACTTTACATATAGGAATATTAAAAACCCCACCTGCACTAGTTTTAATTGTATCTCCATTTATTGGAGCAGAGGATTTTTTCTGTATTATGATTCCGTCAACTCCACTACATTCTGCAGACCTTATAATTGCTCCAAAATTTCTAACATCATTTACTTGATCCAGTAGGAGGTAAGTAGATTTTTTGTTTAAAGATTCAACCTTTTCAATTAATTCTTCAATTTCGTAAAATTCAATTGGAGATATTGAGGCCACAACTCCTTGATGGTTTTTATCTGTCAGTCTGTTTAATTTTTCTAAAGGAACATAACTTGCTTTAATAGATTTAATCCTTAGAAGCTTTTCTAATTCACTAGATAACTCACCACTGAGCCCATTTTGTAAAAAGACTTTATCTATAGTTTTATTTGCTCTTATTGCCTCTATAACTGTCCTAATTCCAAATATTTTAGTTTCTTTTTCCATTTAGTTATTTATTAGAAATGATTCAATAGATTCACTATTATTCCCAATTATCAATACTTTTGGGTCATTTAAAACCCTAACAGATTTTGTGTTTCCTATTGTATACAAACCTGTAGCGTTTGGACTTAAACATTGATATCCATTTTTTTTATTAGAAAGTAATACCAATGCAAATGGATTATCTAATCTAGGAGTCTCCACTTCAGTATTGTAAATATTACCACTTATAATAACATCTTCATATCCGTCTTTATTATAATCAAATACATCACTAGATAATATTGGAATAGTTTGAGCTAAATCTGGAAGTTTCACCCTTTTAAAGGTAGAATCACCATTATTAATCAAAATATATGAATTTAAATCAGTTACTTCTCTCATATATGAAGTATTAATTTTATCTCCATAAATATCTTGTAAACTTGAATTAGCAAACTCAGTGAACGTAGGAATTTTTTCAGCTATAAATGGCATTTGTTGTGTAGAACATTCTTTTCCTCTTAATGGTACATACTTGTTTTCATATTCATAACTTAGAACTAAATCATGAGTTCCATTATTATCAAAATCATCAGCATAAATTCGAAGAGGTTTTTCAGCACTTGTTTTAAACTTTATATTGCTACCAATATTTCCAACGACATAGTCTTTTAATCCATCGTTATTTATATCAGTCTCTTGGATGTTAAACCACCAACCAAATAGAGTGTTTAAATCACTTTTTTCAGAGATATCTTTAAATACTCCTTCATTATTTTTGAAAATACCGATATGTGTCCATTCTCCCACAACAATGAAGTCTTCCCATCCATCATTATCAAAATCAGTAGTAACAATCTTATTGACAATACCAAAATCCTCTAATTCAGGTGCGATTTTATAGCTTACATTTTTTAATATACCATTATCATTTTCATATATAATTGATGGCTCATGTAGAGGATATTTTTGGGGTTTTATTCTATTTCCTACTATTATATCATAATCTCCGTCTTTATCAAAATCAATTTTTGATATACTTTTTCCACTAATAGTGTAGTTGTTAAGATCATCTTGTTTTGATTTTTTGAAATTGCCGTTTCCATCGTTGATATATAATCTATCTATCAAATCTATTGACCTTTCATTAAATTCAGAGCCACCACTAACAACAAATAAATCTTCATCTCCATCATCATCAAAATCAATCAATATAGATTCCATATCTTCATAATTAGAATCATCAATAAATACTTTGCTTGGTTTATAGA
>Ga0209199_1001152_pt1 | contig 32801 bp, 17 predicted proteins | sample COGITO_mtgs_1105_7_FD_184805 | JGI IMG/M metagenome (GOLD analysis project Ga0209199, IMG submission 184805) | Pelagic marine microbial communities from North Sea - COGITO_mtgs_110523 (SPAdes) (version 2) | ecosystem: Environmental > Aquatic > Marine > Epipelagic ...
AACTAAAAAAACGGTTAACAGAATTGTGGAATTACGAAAAGCTAGGCACTCCTTTTATAGAAGGTGATTACACCTATTTTTATAAAAATGATGGCTTGCAAAATCAATATGTTGTCTATCGAAAAAAAGACGGCATAGAAACTCTTTTTTTAGATCCAAATACATTTTCAAAAGATGCAACGACTTCTCTAGGTTCCTTGAGTTTTTCTAAAGATGGAAAAACAGCTGCCTATTCTATTTCCGAAGGAGGATCGGATTGGCGTAAAATAATTATTATGGATACGGAGTCTAAAATAATTAAAGAAGACACCTTGGTTGACGTCAAGTTCTCAGGTATTTCTTGGTATAAAAATGAAGGCTTTTATTATTCAAGCTATGACAAACCCAAAGGAAGTGAGTTGTCTGCAAAAACAGACCAACACAAATTATATTACCATCAATTAGGTACTTCCCAAAAAGAGGATGAGGTTATTTTTGGTGAAAAAGCTTCGGAAAAGCACCGATATGTGGGAGGGTCTACAACAGAAGACAGTCGTTATTTAGTGATTTCTGCCGCGACCTCAACATCTGGAAATAAGTTATTCATCAAAGACCTTAGTGTAAGCGACAGTAAGTTAATTCCAATAATCGACACGTTTGATAGTGATACATATGTGATACAAAACAGTCAAAGTAAATTATATTTAGTCACTAATTTAAACGCTCCTAATAAAAAGGTAGTGACGGTGGATGCAAAAAATCCAACACAAGAAAATTGGTTAGATTTTATCCCTGAAACAGAAAACGTATTAAGCTTAAGTTCTGGAGCAGGCCACTTTTTTGCAGACTACATGGTAGATGCCGTTTCAAAAGTACTACAGTATGATTTAGAAGGGAATTTAATTAGAGAAGTTAAACTACCAGGAGTCGGATCCTCATCAGGCTTTGACGGAAAAATGGAGGCCAACGAATTGTATTTTTCATTTACCAATTACAACACCCCAAACGCTTCTTATAAATTCAATCCAAAAGACGGCAGTTACACCTCCTACTGGAAACCGGGTATCAATTTTAACGCCGCTGATTATGAGAGCAAGCAAGTGTTTTACAACTCAAAAGATGGGACCAAGGTTCCAATGATTATCACTCACAAAAAAGGGCTAGTCTTAAACGGAAAAAACCCAACGATCTTATACGGGTATGGAGGTTTTAATATCAGTCTAACCCCTTCTTTCAGTGTTGCAAATGCCGTTTGGATGGAGCAAGGAGGCGTTTATGCCGTTCCAAACTTACGTGGCGGTGGAGAATATGGTAAAAAATGGCATGATGCCGGCACGCAGATGCAAAAACAAAATGTATTTGACGATTTTATTGCAGCAGCAGAATATCTCATCGCTAAAAAGTACACTTCTTCGGCATATTTGGCAATTAGAGGCGGTTCAAATGGCGGGCTTTTAGTAGGGGCAACCATGACACAGAGACCCAATTTAATGAAGGTAGCACTGCCTGCAGTTGGTGTTTTAGATATGTTACGCTACCATACGTTTACAGCAGGTGCCGGTTGGGCCTATGATTATGGAACGGCTAATGACAGCCTTGAAATGTTTGAATATTTGAAAGGATATTCCCCTGTTCATAATGTTAAAAAAGGGATAAAATATCCATCAACTTTAGTAACTACCGGAGACCATGATGATCGCGTAGTGCCTGCACATAGTTTTAAATTTGCTGCAGAGTTACAAGACAAACAAACAGGAGAAAATCCTGTTTTAATTAGAATAGAAACTAATGCGGGTCACGGAGCAGGAACCCCAATAGCAAAAACAATTGATCAGTATTCTGACATCTTTGGGTTTACATTGTTCAATATGGGTTTTGAACAACTGCCCAATCCGCAAAAAATAAAATAATCAAAGACAAATCACAAGTATTGTAAATGGAGAGTTAGTTAGAGTCTCTGACCTTCTTTTGTCTGAAAAAGCTATTCAATTATTACTTAAAACTGGAGACCAATTTGGCGAATTTTAAGGAGGCCCACAGGCCTACTATTGAAAACACAACAAGCATCGAGAACACATATTGATGCCCAACGATTCCAGGGTATGTGTCTAATAAATATCCAATAACGGGGCTTGCAAATATATCAGGGGTATAACCAACGACAGAAATAACGCCAACCGCAGTAACTGTCAATACCAGTGGAACACGCCCCTCTTGCATCAGAGAAAAATATAAAGCACGAATCGCATAGGTTCCTGTAGCGACCACAATTAAGGAAAAGAAAAATACATAATTCATGTCAACTTGAACGACTCCAAGAGAAAATATTAAAGCCCCTATTAACATAATAATAAAGCCAATAATAATTAAATGAATGTAACTTTTTTTATCTGCAAAAAATGCAATTAGTAAGCAAACTAATGGGCGAAGATACAATTGTAACGACCCGATGTTTGCAGCTTCTAAATTATCAAAATTCATAACATCAGAAGCATAGAGCGAGTATATGTCGGTTATCTTATAGCCGACATATGCAGCTATAATGATAAACATGATAAGCCAAACGGATTGAATTTTTAAAACGGATTTGATATTAGGTATCAAAGAGGCGTTCTTGTTTACAACGTCCCCTCGACTTGATTCCATAAATATAATGACAAGTAGTCCTGTTAGAAAAACAATAAATGACGAAAATAAAATTACATATCTAAACGCATTTCTACGTTCAATTAAAGAAGCCAACTCAATGTCATTTGTTAGAAACATATAAAAAATAAGGACTCCTAAAGTTCCCATTGAAGCAGCAACTAAACCTCTTCCGCCATCTAATAATCCGAAAGCTTCCCCTTGATTTTTTGAACCTCCCCATACGCGAGTCGCTTTTATCATGGCTCCCCAAAATAAAAATACAGTTGTAAACCCCCAATAGCCCCATAGTATTTGTAACATCAAATAGGAGGGGTAAGTGGATAACACAAGTCCCCCAAAAGCAGTAAAAAAGAGAGAGATGGCGATCAATATCTTAGGTTGAAATTTGTCTGAAATAACGCCCCCATACATGTAGGAGAGTATGGCAACTGTCCCGTAAACAGAAAATAAACCGCCTAGTTGAAGATTCGTTAAATTGAAGACTTCTAAAAATGTAGGACGAAAGACTCTCGCTAATACATAGGGTAATAAAAAAATTAATTCTCCTGAAAGTATTAAAAGAGTGATACTTAAAAAAGAACCCTTCTTAAGTTCTGGGTCTTTCAATGTTATGTTTTTTTGGTTGTTGACAAGATACATTAATTAATAAGATTGTGTTTTATAGATTTTCAATTGTGCAATTAAAACTCATATTGGTTCATTAAGAATATTTGTAGATAGTGATTATGGAAACATCATAATGCTACTCATTTAAACACAACGTTAGACTCTTTCCTCTAATTATAGACATTTGATAATTTCTTCATAAAACTAATAGCTAATACGCAAAATTTTCTTCTGATAGGGGCCGCCTGTTTAAAAAGCGTATATAATAAATAAGATATTTCTGATTTACAACCAATGAGATGTGTTCAAACACCTATACATCACTACAACAAATATTACTAAAACGCCTTTTTCACTTTACAAATATATTTTTTACTCTGTAGACCTTCTGAGTCTAAGTTGTGGTGTTTTGTATGTTCATTGTAGCATAAATAATTATTTTCAAAATGAAAAATACATTATTTTAGAGGCAGACGATAGTATCGTAAACAATTAACCAAAATTAAAATAAAAAAGTAATTAAAAAATGACTCAAAATAAAACCATAAACATTGGTCCTCACTCAGCTCAGTTCGCAGATTTGAATGTTAAAGGTGAACAGATGAAAATTGACGGAGAGAGTTTTTATAAAATTTATAATGTAAATGGCATGCGGCCATTTTTCATGAGTATCGTAAGCCATTCAAACCATTGGATGTTTATTTCTAGTACGGGTGCTTTGTCCGCGGGTCGAAAAGACAGTGATGCAGCCTTATTCCCTTACTATACCGATGATAAAATAACTGATTCCTTTGAAACCACTGGGAGCAAATCTATTTTTCTAGTTGAGAAAAACGGACATACGTTTTTGTGGGAGCCCTTTTCTTTACGTCAAGCGTCTTTATACAAAATATCACGAAACCTCTACAAGAATGCCTTTGGCAACAAAGTGATCTTTGAAGAAATTAATCACGACCTTGAAGTTCGGTTTACTTATGAGTGGAACTCTACGGATCGTTACGGATTTGTTCGAAAATCTTCGTTGTCCAATACGGCAGCCTCAGCGGTTAAAGTTCAATTTATTGATGGGATTCAAAATGTATTGCCTTACGGCATTGAAGAAGCGCTTCAAAACAGCACCAGTAACCTTGTTGATGCGTACAAAAGAACCGAACTTGTCGAAGGATCATCGCTAGCGGTTTTTGCATTGAGTGCCATTATCGTTGATAAAGCGGAGCCTAGTGAGGCTTTAAAATCTAATATTGCTTGGTCTCTTGGGCTTCAAAACCCCACCATTCTCTTGTCTTCTTTGCAACTAGATGCCTTTAGAAGGGGGCAGGAAGTCTCGCAAGAAACGGATGTCAAAGCCGAAAAAGGAGCCTATTTTCTGCATTCAGAAGTAGACTTAGAATCACAGGAATCAAAAGAGTGGTTGTTGGTGGCTGATGTCAATCAAACCATCTCAGATGTGGTCGCTATTAAATCTCAGATTAAAACCAATTCAAATTTAAAATCGAAGATCCTTAACGATGTTGAGTTAGGTTCTGAACAGCTTACCGAACTAGTCGCGGCGTCTGACGGTCTTCAAAAAACAGCCGATGAACTTCGCAATGTTCGTCACTTTTCAAACACCATGTTTAACATTATGCGTGGGGGGATTTTTGATGATAATTATCAAATTGAAAAAGCAGATTTTGTTCCTTACATCGAAAAGTTAAACAAAAAAGTATACCGACACAAAGAAGCCGTATTAAACGCCTTACCAGCACTTATTAAACTACAAGATTTAAAGGCTTTATATGAAAACGATGATGATAAAAACTTTAAACGTCTTTGCTGCGAATATTTACCCTTAAAATTTAGCCGTCGCCACGGCGATCCAAGCCGTCCTTGGAACAAGTTTTCTATAAACACGAAAAACGAAAATGATGGCTCTAAAATATTAGATTATCAAGGCAACTGGCGTGATATTTTCCAAAACTGGGAAGCTTTAGCGCATTCCTATCCAGAATTTATGGAAGGGATGATTCATAAGTTTTTAAACGCGACTACTTTTGACGGTTACAACCCGTACCGAGTTACAAAGTACGGATTTGACTGGGAAACAATTGAGCCGGATAATCCATGGTCATACATTGGTTATTGGGGTGATCACCAAATTATTTACTTACTTAAGTTTCTTGAATTTATGGAAGCCTATTATCCAAGTAAATTAGCAACCTATTTTTCTCAAGATTTATTTGTCTATGCCAACGTTCCTTACAAAATTAAGCCATACGACTCTATTTTGGAAGATCCAAAAAACACCATAGAGTTTGATTTTGAAAAGGAACAAAATATACAGTTTAAAAGGGATGAAATCGGGGTTGATGGTGCCTTACTCCGAGACACAACCGCCTTTATCTACAAGGTTAATTTTGTTGAAAAAATATTAGCGACTGTCCTAGCAAAAATGTCAAACTTTATCCCAGAAGGGGGGATTTGGATGAATACCCAACGCCCTGAGTGGAACGATGCTAATAACGCTCTTGTTGGAAATGGGGTATCTATGGTCACCTTGTATTACTTGAGACGCTTTCTGAAGTTCTTCAACAAAGTATTGGATCAGGATACCACAAGTCAGTTTGAAATATCCAATGAGCTATTGGAGTTTTTTAACAAAGTATCTCAAACCTTGGAAGCACACAAGCAACTGCTTGAAAGCAGTTTTACCGATGAAAACCGCAAGCAAGTTTTAGACGGCCTTGGCCAAGCAGCGAGCGACTACAGAACGCAAATTTACGATCATAAGTTCTCAGGCTATAAGACGGCCGTTACGAAGGGTTCCTTGTTAGAATTTACGAGCACAGCCTTGGATTATTTGGAGCACTCCATACGAGCCAACAAGCGTGCGGATAATTTATTCCATGCCTATAACTTAATGACCGTAAAAGACAGTAAGGCCGTTTCTATTTCATGCCTACCCGAAATGTTAGAGGGGCAAGTCGCGGTATTGAGCTCTGGTTATTTATCGATTCAAGAAAGTTTAGACGTTTTAGACGGTCTAAAAAACAGTCCGTTATTTAGAGAAGATCAGTATAGCTATATCTTATATCCGAACAAAGAGCTTCCTAAGTTTGTTCACAAAAACACCATTGCAGCAGCAGATGTTAAGTCTTCTGAACTACTGACGCAACTTCTTGCAGATGGGAATACACAATTAATCAATCAAGACGGAAATGGCGCTTACCACTTTAATGGCGGTTTTAATAATGCCGACTCCGTGCAAGCAGCCTTGAGTAGTCTTTCCGACTCGTATGCAACCCTTGTGGATGCGGACTCTAAAAAGGTACTTGATATTTTTGAATCTGTATTTGATCACAAATCATTTACAGGAAGATCCGGTACTTTCTTTGGATATGAAGGTTTAGGGTCTATTTACTGGCATATGGTATCTAAGTTGTTATTGGCTGTTTATGAAGTCACTCAAAAAGCATTATCCGAATCAGAAGATAAAAAACTTATAGGTCGATTATACGATCATTATTTTGAAGTTAATGCAGGAATCGGGGTTCATAAATCACCAGACCTTTATGGGGCGTTTCCTACAGATGCGTATTCACATACGCCCGGCGGTAAAGGCGCGCAGCAGCCAGGGATGACTGGTCAAGTAAAAGAAGATGTTCTGAGTAGATTTGGAGAGTTAGGAGTTAAAGTGCGTCATGGTGCTGTTGAATTTAATCCAGAAATCTTACGAATGGAAGAGTTTCTAACCACCAAAGATGTGTTTAATTACATCAACCTAGCCAAAGAAAAGTGTCATGTAGATTTAGACGTAGACTCGCTGGCTTTTACCTACTGTCAAGTGCCAGTAATTTACCAGAAAGCATCCAATTCAGCTATTAAAGTTTTTCTAAGTGACGGAAGTGTTTTACCCTTTGAAGGGAAGTCACTTGATGTTGAAACGAGCCAAATGCTATTTAATAGAGGCGGACAAATAGATAAATTAGTGGTATCTGTAATTAAGCTCTAATATGAAGCACCCAAGACCTTTACTGTTAATCGCACTAATTTTCACTTTATGCCTTGGCATAGGGTCTTGTAAAGATAAAAAAATGAATGAATTACCTGTAAATAACAATAAGTCAGCCGCAGAGTTTTTAGGGCACTCTGAATATAGGGCCATGTCCTATGGGGGGTATCGAACCTTAACTAGAGACGATCAGCCTTCTTTATCTCAAATTAAAGAAGACCTTAAGATTTTATCAGCTATAGGGGTTAAAGTAATACGCACCTATAATTTACAGTTAGACCAAGCACCCAATATTTTAAAAGCCATTCGGGCTTTAAAAAAAGAAGATGCTAATTTTGAAATGTATGTGATGCTTGGTCTTTGGATGGAATGTGAAAATGCTCGCCATTCACCAAATCATGCCAGGGAAGATGTAGGCGTTAATACTGCAGAAATTGAGCGTGCCATATTATATAGTAATCAGTATCCAGATATCGTTAAAATTATTGCCGTAGGCAATGAGGCGATGGTTCATTGGCAAGCCGATTATTTTGTGTTACCGTCTGTGATTTTAAAGTGGGTAAACCATTTGCAAAAATTAAAATCTGAAGACAAGCTGCCTTCAGATTTATGGATTACAAGTTCAGATAATTTTGCATCATGGGGTGGAGGAGATGCTGCTTACCACAGCGAAGATTTAACCGCCTTGATTAAGGCAGTTGACTATATTTCAATCCATACGTATCCATTTCATGACACCCATTACAATTCCAGTTTTTGGCTAGAAAGTCAAAAGAATACCGAACATTTAGATGCCAAAGTACGGATTGAGTTGGCAGTTCAGAGTGCGGTTGATTATGCCGTATCTCAGTACCAAGCCGTTGAAAACTATGTGAAAAGTTTAGGGGTTAAAGTTCCTATTCACATTGGTGAAACAGGCTGGGCTACAGCATCAGAGAATCTTTATGGAACTTCTGGAACTCAGGCTGCTGATGAATACAAGCAAGCCCTTTATTACCAAAAAATGTCTGACTGGACCCTAGCCAACGGAGTTAGTTGTTTTTATTTTGAAGCTTTTGATGAGCCTTGGAAAGATGCACCTCGCCCTATGGGATCTGAAAATCATTTTGGACTTTTTGATGTTCAGGGAGGGGTTAAATATGCGCTTTGGGATGCCTATGATTTAGGGCTTTTTGAGGGATTAATACGTGACGGAAGACCACTTAAGAAATCGTTCAATGGGGTGTTTGAAGAGATGTTCAATACAGTTAAATCACTAAACTAAAATTAATGAAATTAAAATTAACACATATATTTATATTCGCGTTTTTGGGTGTTTCCTTTAGCTTTATAGCCTTTGAGGATACTGAGGTTGTTTCGATCAAAGGCAGGCAATTACAAATTAATGAGACACCCTATTTCATAAAGGGAGTTTGTTATAACCCCGTTGAAAAGGGGCATGTAGAAAGAGATTTTACGAATATTGATCTTGACCTTGCTTTAATGAATGAAGCGGGTATAAACACCATTCGTGTTTATATGCCTATTGTTGAAGTTTCTATTTTGGATAAGATTGCAGCAGCAGGCATCAAAGTAATTACAAGCTTTGGGTACAACCAAGATGGTCATTTTGATATGCTAACAGGCACGTACTTAGACTATGTAAACACCTATAAAAACCACAAAGCAATTTTATTGTGGGAGCTCGGCAATGAATATAACTACCATCCAGAATGGTTTGATGGCGATATAAAAAACTGGTATGACAGTCTGCGAAACGCAGCAGATGCCATCCATCAAAATGATCCAAATCACCCTGTTGCTACCGCTCATGGTGAGCTTCCAGATAGCGCTGCTTTAGCGGCAGCAACCAATATCGATTTATGGGGATTGAATGTGTATCGTTGGGATAATCCAGAAGCGATATTTAAACAATGGTCAGCGGTAAGTGATAAGCCAATGTATCTTTCAGAGGCTGGAAGCGATAGCTATATGTCCGTTGCTAATCATGGATTCGTTAAAGGGGAAAACCAGCAGGCACAAGCAAAGTCCTTAAATAATATTTTGAAAGATGTTTTTGAGCATAAAGCGATTAGTACGGGTGTTTTAGTGTTTTCTTTTACAGACGAGTTATGGAAAGCGGGAAATCCAGATATACAAGATGTTGGTGGCTGGGCTCCGGCAAGTAGCGGAGTGCCTTATGACGGGACTGCTAATGAAGAATACTGGGGTCTGTTAGATGTGAATCGCGATAAAAAAGACGCATTTTATGTGCTGAAAGAATTTTATAATAATCCAAATAATTAATCTATTCATGATGAGAAAAACAACATTGAGTTTCCCTTTTTTTTTAGTAGTTATATCCTTGTTTTTAGTTTCGTATGATTCAAAAAAAGAAATGATGATAGAGGTTTATGAAACATCTGCCGCTGGGAATAAATTAACACCACTAAACACCTTTTCCAAGGGTGGTATAGTTTCTGAAATTAATTTAAACCTGGAAGAAAAGCGACAAACCATTACTGGATTTGGTGGAGCCTTTACAGAGTCTTCTGCCTCTCTTTTAAACCAATTAAGCCCCGAAAAAAAGGACCAAATAATTAAAGCCTATTTCTCTAACGATGGCGCCGCCTATTCTTTAACGCGAACCCATATGAATTCATGTGATTTCTCTTTAAGTAACTATTCTTATACGGCGGTGGAAGGCGACACTGATCTTGAGCACTTTTCAATAGCGCATGACAAAGACGATCTGATTCCAATGATCAAGGCTGCACAAGCAGCTTCCAAAGATGGATTCAAACTTTTTGCATCGCCTTGGACTGCTGCACCATGGATGAAAGACAATAATTCATGGGTTGGTGGGAAATTAAAGCCAGAGTATTACGATACATGGGCGTTGTTTTTCTCTAAATATGCCGATGCTTATAAAGCTGAAGGCATCGATATTTGGGGTTTTACGGTTGAAAACGAACCCATAGGCAATGGAAATAACTGGGAAAGTATGGTTTTCACTCCTGAGGAGATGACGCATTTTGTCCAAAACTATCTTGGGCCTACCCTTGAAGCCAAAGGACAAGAAGACTTGGTTATATTGGGCTATGATCAAAATCGCGGCGATCTTAAAGAGTGGGTGGATGTGATGTACAAAGATCAAGCAAGTTCAAAATATTATGATGGAACTGCTATTCATTGGTATGAAAGCACCTATGACTATTTTCCTGAAGAGTTACAGTATGCACATCATAAAGCGCCCAATAAATATTTAATTCAGGCCGAGGCATGTGTGGACTCGGAAGTTCCAGCTTGGAAGGATGACGCTTGGTATTGGTCCAAAGAAGCCACTGACTGGGGTTATGATTGGCGTGAGGCTGAAAAAAAGTACTTACACCCTAAATACGCGCCTGTTAATCGCTATGCCAGAGATATTATTGGCTGTCTAAATAACTGGGTAGACGGCTGGGTAGATTGGAATATGGTTCTTGACCGACAAGGAGGTCCTAACTGGTTTAAGAATTGGTGTGTCGCACCAATCATTGTAGATCCAGAACAAGATGAGGTTTACCTCACGCCGCTTTACTATGTCATGTCTCATTTTAGCAAATTTATCAGACCTGGAGCGCATGTCATCCAAGCCCATAAAACAGACGATGACTTAATGGTCTCTGCATCCGTAAACCCAGATGGCTCAGTAGTGGCAGTAGTTTTTAACGAAGGGCCTTCTGAAAAGTATTATAATCTAAATTTATCTGGTCAAACCCATGCTCTGAGTATAAGCCCACAAGCCTTACAAACGATAATTTTCACAAACTAAAACTATAATTATGAATTCACAAACTAATTTAGTGCACATTAGAGTTTCCTGGGGGCAAAAGATCGCCTTTGGCTTTGGGATGCTCGCCAATCAAATGTTTCCGGCGGTAATCAGTATTTTTATTGTTGTACTGGTTCAAAATTTAGGGTTTCCAGGTTGGATGTGGGGTGTTGTGTCCCTAGCTCCAAGAATTTTCGACTCTATTACAGATCCAATTATGGGGTTTATTTCCGATAATACAAAATCTAAATGGGGTAGACGGCGACAGTATGTATTGATTGGCGCCCTAATTATGGGAGTCTCATTTATTATTATGTGGCAGTTATTTCTAGACAATGGTGTGGATTATAATTTTGTATACTTTTTAATGTGGTCTCTAGTGTTTTATTTAGGACTTACTATTTTTGGAGTTCCTTATGTAGCGATGGGCTATGAAATGAGTGATGATTTTCATGAGCGTACACAGATCATGGCCGTTGCCCAATGGATCGGACAATGGGCTTGGGTCATAGCACCTTGGTTCTGGGTTGTAATGTATGACCCTATCTGGTTTGAGTCTGCTGAAGTTGCTGTAAGGGAGTTAGCTGTTTGGGTTGGAATCGCATGTATGATTTTTGCTATAATCCCTGCGATTTTCATAAAAAGTGAATCTACCTTAGATAAAGACTATACGCCTTTAACCTTTAAAAATATTGGAGGAAGTTTCAAAGAAATTGGAGCTAGTTTCGTAGAGGCATTTAAGTCTAAGCCGTTTAGGAAACTTTGTGTTTCTACATTTTTTATTTTCAATGCCTTTAATACCGTTGCGGGTTTCACCTTTTTTATTATTGTATATTATTTGTTTAATGGCAACACCGGCGATGCAGGTATTTGGCCCACACTGTTTGGAAGCTGTGGCGCCTTAGTGACTACCTTCTTAGTCATCCCAATTGTTGCCTATATGTCCAAAAAAGTAGGTAAAAAGAATGCTTTTTTAATTTCTCAGAGCATATCAATTATAGGTTATGTCATGTTTTGGTTTTTGTTTATTCCTGGCAAGCCCTATATGTTTTTATTCGCCTTGCCTTTCTTTTCTTTTGGAATCGGAGGGTTATTTACGTTAATGATGTCTATGACTGCAGATGTTATTGATTTAGATGAGCTTCAAACAGGGAAAAGACGCGAAGGTGTTTTTGGTGCAATTTATTGGTTGATGGTCAAGTTTGGTTTTGCCATAGCAGGCGGTTTAACAGGGACAATTTTAACCTTAGTAGGGTTTACATCTGGCGCAGGATCACAACCTGAAAATGCGATCACAGGACTTCGGTTGTTTTTTACAGGCTTCCCAATACTGGGAACGTTAATTGCTATTTATGTGATGTGGGATTATGATATTACTGAAGAAAAATCTAATGAGATATCAGAAGCACTTGCGAAGAGAAAAGCAGATAAAACAATCAAATCTAACTCCTAAGAAAGTATGTCATACAGAAAAGAAAAAAACCAATCGTTAGTAGGCCTAAATTATTCAGAGTACAGTTCTGAACAACTTCAAACTCTTTGTAGCACGGTTTTAGATAACGGCATGCACGGTTTATGTTTTAGTCCTTATGGTGAAGGGCAAAAGCCAGGCGACCTAATAACGGAGGCTCAAATCCGAAGGCGTCTTGAAATTATAGCGCCCTATACGAAGTGGATTCGTAGTTTTTCATGTACTGAGGGAAATGATTTAATTCCTAAATTGGCTAAAGAGTACGGTCTGAAAACGTTGGTTGGTGCATGGTTAGGAGACGATAAAGCCATAAATGACAAAGAAATGAAAGCGCTTATTGAACTTAGTAAAGCGGGGTTTGTAGATATAGCAGCTGTTGGAAATGAGGTGATGTACAGGGGAGATCTTACAGAAGCTGAACTTCTAGATCATATTCAAGCGTTTAAAACAGCCGTCCCAACTGTTGATGTTGGTTATGTAGATGCGTATTATGAATTCACTGATCGTCCAAAAATTACAGAAGCCTGTGATGTTATTCTTGCTAATTGTTATCCTTATTGGGAGGCCTGTCATATGGACTATTCCTTGCTTTATATGAAGCAGATGTACCAAGAAGCATTGCATGCTGCGAATGGTAAAAAAGTAATTATTACCGAAACTGGATGGCCAAGTCAAGGAAGTGATTTAGGGGTCTCCCATCCTTCATATGACAATGCCCTTAAGTATTTTATCAATGCTCAACTTTGGTCTGACCAAGACCAAATAGACATGTTCTATTTCTCTTCTTTTGATGAATCTTGGAAAGTGGGAACCGAGGGAGATGTAGGTGCTTTCTGGGGACTTTGGGATAAAAATGAAAAATTAAAATTTTAAATTATTAAATTTGCTCCTATGAATTATACTGATGTTTTTTCCATTCCAGCAGCCTCAGCAGTTTGTTATTCAGGCTACCGAGCAGGCCAAGTGCCTGGGGTGACATATCCTACTTATAGTCAGGTTAAAGAAGACTTACTTATAGTTCAACAACATTGGGCCTACATTCGCCTCTACAGTTGCGATACCCATTCAACAACTGTTTTAGAGGTTATCAAAAATGAAAAATTAGACCTTAAAGTCATGCTTGGGGCTTATATTATCGCTGAAGAAAACAACCCTAATTGCCCCTGGGGTGGAGGGGTGCATTCTGAAGAAACCTTACAAAATAACAGAGTAAATAACCAAACTGAAATTAATAAGCTGATCCAATTTGCTAATTTATACCCTTCTGTTATTTTTAGCCTTTCGGTTGGTAATGAGGCTTGTGTTGATTGGACAGATCACATGGTCCCAGTTGCACAGGTCATTGCGTATGTAAATCAGCTTAAAGAAGCGACGAAACAACCCGTTACCTTTTGTGAAAATTATGTGCCTTGGTTAGATAAATTAGCGCCATTAGTAGAGGCAGCTGATTTTATATCTATTCATACCTATCCGCTTTGGGAGTATAAAACCATTGATGAGGCTATTGCATTTACAAAACAAAATTACCAGGCAGTTGCCGAGAAGTATCCTCATAAATTAGTGGTTATAACTGAAGCTGGCTGGGCGTCGACTTCAAATGGGCAAGGCATTCCAAGAGAGCATGCGAATCCCCTTTTCCAAAAAATTTACTACCAAGAACTCAGTCGCTGGTGTGAAGAGGAACAGATACTTACTTTTATTTTTGAAGCATTTGATGAGCCCTGGAAGGGATCTGATGATCCGGATGAACCTGAAAAGCATTGGGGTTTATATTATGAAAACCGACGCCCTAAACTTGTACTTCAAAAAAAGGCAGCTTATAAGACGGAAGTCTTATAAGTTATTTCTATTCATAAAAAAGGTTTATGCTTTTTTAAGCTCCAGAATAAACTTTAGATAGTCTTCTGTTACCCTGTTTTGAAAACTTTCACGATTCTTTAGAATTTCTTTTTTAATACGCATTTGAGACTCATTAAGCTTAGATTCATCAATGGAATGAATAGAAAATAGATATAATTCGATTATTATGGAGAGCGCTGAAAGTGCTCTTTTTGTACCTAGATATTGCTTGTTTTTCTTGAAGCCTTGTGGGTCTAGAAGCTCAAGAAAACCCTCTTCTACCAGAAATTTTAATCTGTTGGTAAGAATATTAGTGGCAATTTTTTCTTTAGAACTTCTAAACTCTTTGAACCTAGATTTTTTATGTATGACAACATCTCTTAAAATTAAAAGAGACCACTTGTCACCTAAAAGATCTATGGAGTAAGCGATTGCGCATGTGCGTTTTTTGTCTTTCATAATGGCTAAAGGTACTGTAAATAGAGTGTAATTAACAAAAAAATAAAACAAACCAAATAATTAATTTTACTAAGAAAAGTGATTGTATTATTAATTACAATTAATAACACAATCACTTTTCTATAAAAACTCAGGTAATTATTATATTTGCAGATAGATATTAAATACCATGAACACTAAGTTTTTAAGTTTCCTTTTCCTTATTTCTGTACACTCAGTTTGTGCTCAAATATCAGGCACTATTATTGAATTAGACGAGAGTAATCCATTAGAATATGCAACTGCAGCTCTTTTTCATGAAGAAGACAATAGGCTTCAGACGGGAGTCATCACGAATCAGGAGGGTTTTTTTGAGATTAAAAACATTCCTAACGGCCGTTATTATTTAGAACTGTCATTTATTGGCTACTCAACAAAAACCGTCCAAAAGCTAGAACTTTCTAAGAGTCAAAAAACCATTAACCTCGGAGTGGTTTCTCTTGAGTTAGGAAATCAGCTTGGTGAAATTGAATTACGATCAGAACGGGCTACGGTTGTTCATAAAATTGACCGTCAAGTTTTCGACTCCAGAAACTTTCAGTCTAGCCTAGGGGGCACCGCTATTGACGTGATTAAAAACCTCCCTTCCGTTAGCGTGAATGGGCTGGGAGACATTAGCATCAGAGGAAGTAAGGGCTTTGCTGTATTAATAAATGGGAAGCCAACACAAGGACAAGTCAGTGCCATCTTAGCACAATTACCAGCAAATTCTTTAGATAAAATTGAAGTTATTACCGCACCTTCAGCCAAATACGATCCGGATGGTAAAGGGGGGATATTAAATATCATCACCAAAAAAGGCGCTGCCAACGGCATTTTTTCACAAGTCAATATTCGCGGAGGTCTTCCATCTATTGAGCCTTATGGGACTCAGCGAGCAGCACAACGTTACGGAATAGATGCGACTGTTAATAGCCGAACTAATTTATGGAACATTTCTGCATCTGCGAGTTACAATCGAAACGACAAAACAGGAAGAAGAGAAGGGGAGTTGTATATCATTAATAGACTTCAAGACCGACAAACATTTCTTCCGTCCGATGGGGAGCGAAGTTTTGACGACGTCAATTATAATGGCCGTTTAAACGTTGAATACATGCCTAATAAATCTGACCGCTATTCGTTAGGTTTTTTTGCGGGAAAAAGGACCAAAGAACGGTTAGCTGATATTACTTACTATAATAATCGTTCGGTAAGCCCCATTGGATCTGAGCAAAGTACTAGCTCATTTTCTTATTATAACCACAACCTAAGAATACGTCGTGGTGATTTTGTTTTAGGTAGTTTTGACTATGATCACGACTTCTCAAATGGTTCTAAAATAACCAATTCAGTCTTATACGAATATACCTTTCTAGGTGGGCCAACATATAATGACAATGTCGACACTCCCGACTATAATACGATTTATCAGCAAGAATACAATACCAATGACAATCCCCTGCATGGAGTTCGTTATAATTTAGACTATGCATTCAAGCCTTTTTCGTTTGGACAGTTGGAAGCTGGATATCAGTTTAGATCTCTGAATCATAAAGGAGATTTTGTGTACCAACGCGATGGAGTGCTCGTGCCAGAATTCTCTAGTAACATACAACTCAAGCGAATCACTCACTCGGGATACTCTCAGTTTATAGGGACTAACACTAAATGGGATTATATGGCCGGTATCCGCCTTGAGTCCATGGATAGGTCCTATTCAGAATCTCTTTTAAGTGAGGCAAGTCCCAACGACTATACATATGACTATGTGAAGTTATTTCCTTCAGCCTCGTTACAATACACAGTAAATGAGGATACAAAAATAAAAGCAGCGTATAGCAAGCGAGTAAACCGGACGACAACCCTTAAAATGAATAGTTTTGCCGAACGCGAACATTCTGAGGTTTTTGAACAAGGAGATAACCGGTTGTTACCAGAATTTATAGATTTGGTTGAGTTGGGGATTACCAAAGAATTTGATTCTAAAAATTCCGTTTATGCGACCCTTTATTATAGACATGTAGATAATGTGATTAATAGAGTAAATACGCTAGTGTATCAATCAAATGGGGTTGTGATTGACAGTATTTTAAATCGTGTGTATTCAAATGTTGGGAAAAGTAATGCGAAAGGAATTGAGTTAGGCGCTCAATTTAAACTAAACCCCAACTGGAGCAATTTTATAGGCGCCAATATTTTTAATTATGATATAGATGGGCAGTTTGTATTTAGACACCGCGATGGTATTGATCGAAACTACAGGATTAATAATCAAAATACAGTGTATTCTTTTAATATGAATTCTACCTATGCCCTCAAACAAAACGCTTCTATACAATTCACGTTTAATTATACTTCCGAAAGAAATACTGCTCAAGGAAACGATTCTCGGTTTTATACCCCCAATTTAACCTTCAAAAAATCGTTTTTAAATAACCAATTGGTGGCTACGTTACAGTGGCAGAATATGGACATGGGATTGTTGAAAACCAACGAACAAAGTATAGCGACTTCTAGAGCGAATGAGTTTTATACTTACACTAATTATGTGTATGAAGTTGATATGGTTATTTTAAATATTTCTTACACATTTAACAATGTTAAAAATCGCTCTAAGTTTATTAAAAGTGAGTTTGGTAAGCGTGAATTCTAAGCATTACTTGTGTTGCCTAAGCAATTATTTTTAATAAATCAAACAGCTAAAGACGTCAATATCTCGAAACTTACGACTAGTAAACGATAGACTGTGGCCTGTACTTTTTTTCTGTTCCGAATTCTAAATTTGGAGTCGATCCCATTACAAACTTAAGGACACCTCCTTTAATTAACTCTTTATGCGTTATGTAAGAGTATTTATGTTCAGCCTCATTAAGTGTTACTTCTTGAATATAAATATTAGTATCAGAGTTATTTTCCGCGATAATTTTCATGTTTTTACCATTTCCTAAATTTATATTTACCTCGTCGAACAACGGACTTCCAAAAACATAAGCACCGTTTGAAGGGTTTACAGGATAGAACCCCATAGAAGAAAATATATACCAAGCAGACATTTGTCCGCAGTCTTCATTACCACTCAAACCATCTGGTTGATCTGAATACAAATTATTAGTTATATACCTTACATTTTCAGGTATTTTATATTGCTCTCCTGCATAGGCATACATGTAAGTAGTATGGTGGCTGGGCTCGTTTCCGTGCGCATATTGCCCAATCAGTCCGGTAATATCCATTGAAGATCCTTCTTCTAATTCAGAGGAAATACTAAATAATTGATCTAGCTTAGTGGTGAATCCCTTATCGCCCCCTAGTAGTTCAATTAGACCTTCGGGGTCTTGTGGTGTTAGCCACAGATATTGCCATGCATTTCCTTCACAATAATCATTGACTCTGTGTTGAGCAGACTTAGGGTCAAAGGGAGTTCGCCAGCTACCATCAGCCATTTTACCTCTCATAAACTTAGTATCAGGATCGAAATAATTTTTATAGGACTTCGAGCGGTTTAAAAAATACTCGTAATCTTTTGGCTTATTTAATTTAGCTGCGAGCTGTGCAATGCCCCAATCTGCTATGGCATATTCCATGGTACTTGCGATTGATTCTGCCATATAATCGGAAGGAATATATCCATATTTCATCAAGTCTTTTACGCCCGGTTCATGGTCTCCAGTTGCACTTTCTTTCACTGCTGCATATACTTTTTCTAAGTCAATCCCTTCAAATCCTTTTAGGCAGGCATCAACAACGACAGGAATAGCACTGTAACCAGGCATCGTATTTGTTTCGTTTCCTCTTAAGTGCCATACAGGTAATTTACCTTGCTGCTCAAATATTTTAACCATGGAATTGACCATGTCACTCACTCTTTCAGGATGGGTTATCGTATAAAGTGGGTGCGCAGCTCTGTAGGTATCCCAAAGAGAAAATAAAGTATAGTTGGTAAACGTGGTGTCTTTGTATACCTTTTTATCAGTCCCCCGGTATTCACCATTAAGATCTTGGAATATATTAGGCGCAATCATACTGTGATACATCGCTGTATAAAAGACTCTCTTTTTTGCTTTGTCTTTTGTTTTAATATTAATTTTTGAAAGTTCTTTATTCCATTTGTCTTCTGCATCTTTCAAAACGCTATTGAAATCCCATCCTGGAATCTCTGTCATTAAATTATCTAATCCATTACTTGAACTTACCGGTGAAACACCCATTTTCAAATAAATCACTTCATTTTTTTTAGTAGAAAATTCTAAAAAGCCTTTTAAAAAGACCCCCTTTTTTTCAGAAGCTTTGACTTTTCTGCCGTTATTATAAATCATAAAATCTTTAACAGGTTTAGAAACCACTAATGAGAAAAATTCTCTCTGGTCTGACGCCCACCCTGATGAAAATCGATACCCTTCAAATAAAGTATCGTTAATTTGTCTTAAATAGGTGTCGGTTGGTCGGTCGGCACTTCCTTCACCTAAATCTATAATGATTCTTGATTCTGAAGATTCGGGAAAAGTATATTTATGCAATCCAGAGCGTTCGGTGGCTGTCAATTCAACTTTAATATCATACCGATCTAACATGACTTGATAATATCCAGGGCTTGCACTTTCTTTATCTTTTGAATACAAAGAAGCATATCCCTTTAGATGTTTGTCTTGAGTGCCTGCATTAATTTTTAATTCTCCAGTCGCCGGCATGACTGTAAGTTCTCCTAAATCTGACATTCCGGTGCCACTTACATTTAAATGGCAGAATCCTTTAACAATACTATCTGAGTGGTGGTAGGATGATGACCAGTCCCATCCTTTATTAAAGTTTGTCGGCCCCACTTGAACGCCTCCAAATGGTACATTAGCGCCTACAAAAACATGCCCATGACCTCCAGATCCTATAAAGGGGTCCACATACTTTATATAGTCATTCGGCTTCATACTTTTAAAACCAAAACTTATTAATATGAGCGCTATTACAGCAAATACGTTTTTTAAATTAATGTGTTTCATGTGTTATGTTTTTTAATTGGTATTAAGATTGGCAGATTGTGTTCTCTCTTTTTTAGTTGAGTTGGGAGCTTAAAAATAGCTTACGAATAATCAAGTATCTAGTTTGTAATTGCTCCATAACCAGACAACTCGACTTCTATTAACTGAAATGCTTGATTCCCAACGGTTGAGGTGTATCGTATTCGGATGTATTTTGAGAATGGTCCAGGGGGGAAGTCAAATTCAATACTTTGGAGGTCGCCTCCGCTAATGCTTTGATCAACTATTAGTTGCCAGCCTGCATTTTCAAAACTCTCAGTTGTAACGGGGTCAGAAAGTACTGTGTTTCCAATGGATTGAAACGCCGGTAATGTTTCTGCATCTTCTAAAGTGGGTCTTCCCCAAATCTCTAACTGAGTGGGGTTATTTCCAGAAAAGTTATTGGGATCTCTAAAGTGTATTTTACATTTAGATACTTGAGTCGTAACACCTAAATCAATTGTAAAATGTCCTGGGACGGCATTTTCTCCTGAATGGTACCCATAGGCATCATTGCCAGACCATATAGAGTTATTGTCCCATAAATAATTGGAAGGATTTGCTCCATAAAAAGTGCCCGGGTTATCGCTCGGCATTAATGACATAGAAAACAAAGATTTATCAAGAGTTATAGGCTTAGTATCTTGCCCATATAGAGTCATTTCTGTTAACTGTGAATTGGTGTTTCCAACAGATGATAAGACGCGGTATCTAATATATCGTACTTGGTTTGCAGGACTGACTAAAAAACTATTACTAGCCATCGCTGCACCATCAATGTTTCCTTGATACAACAAACTCCAGCCTGCATTATAAAAAGCAGCATCAGTATTAGAACTTGTTTCTGCAAATTCAAGCCCATCACGTCCCCATATTTGAACTTCAGTTGCGTTGTTTTGAGCCGAAGAGCTTGGGGTGGGCATTTCTAGTTTCACCTTTCTAAGTGTAGTCATGACTCCTAAATCTACAGTAAAGTGGTGTGGCATGTCCCCTGGATTTGAGAAATAGGAGAAGCTGTCATCGCCAGACCATGAACCATCGCCATCAAATAGATATAATTCTGGGTTTGCGTTGTTGTAGGTTCCTAAGTTATCACTAGGCATTTGTACGAGTTGAAAAAAGTTTTTTTCAAGTTCACTATATGGAACATCCGGAAGTGTGTAGTCGGTAGTGGGTAATGGAATAGTATCAATTCCATTAAGTCCAGATTGAATATAAGATTTTGCAGAGATGCTTCCTAATGGTTTAAAATCTATTAGTTTAAGTCTATTGTCTTCAAAAAATGCAGTATCTCTCACGATTTCATTCGCTTCGTTCTCGTAGTCTATAGTGGTAAAAAGTACATATTCAGATTCGGCATTTCCACTAAAGTTTACATAATTGCCATCGGGATCAAAACCATAACCAATAATCTCTCTTGGGTCTTGATCTGAAATAAATTCATCTCCAATAGCAAATCCAGCCACAAATTGTGGGATTGATAAATTACCATCGGGGTCTTGGGTGGTCACACTAAATTCGTAGCTTTCTTCCTCTAAATCAGATAATATGGCGGCATAAATCTCTTCATCGTTATTAATATCAAACGTTTGTGTGATACCATTAAAGGCTATAGTCACTTGGTTTGAATTTCCAAGAAATTGAGTATACCCCTCTAATTGCGCCCTGTAATATCCAGGCCTAATGGTCAAGGTGTCCAATCGTCCGGCGTAGATAGTTTCTCCATTTAGATACTGCTCGTGGATGGATTCTATGTCTCCGCAACGGAGTAATATCAGCGGTAATACTGATAACAAAAGGAGTAGATAGGTTTTGGTTCTAAATATTTTCATGATTTAATATATCTTATTCAACGAGACCACCCCAAAATGAGAGCTCTCCAATTACTGATACCATTTGATTATTCCAAGATTGTAAGTTTACAAATCGTATGTATTTAATGTTGTATTGTTGTGCGTTATAATCAAAGACAAAATCTTCTCCATTATCTTGAAACAAATAATCTTCTTCGGTATTAGAACCAGGGGGTAATCCGGATGGTTTAAAAGATTCAAATTCGCCTAGAAGTATCCAACCATCCCCAGGGTTTGAGGGGCTATAGATTGGTAAATTATCTAGATTCTCTCGGCCATAAATTTGAAACCTCTTTGGATTTCCGTGTTTGTACAATTCGGTGCCGCCTCTCTGGTATAATTTAAATCGATTTAATTTAACCGTCTGTCCTAAACTGATGGTTAGCTGGTGGGGAAGCGCTAAAAAACTAGTGTGCCCACAATTCCACTGACTACTCCATGATCCATCCCACATTTGATTTGCAGAGAACCCATACTCACTGAAACTCTCATCTCCAGGCATAGGCTGAATAGAAAAGTAGCCTTTATCCAGAAACACATCCTGCAAAGGAGTGGTTTCTAATGTTTTTGTTATGGTTTGATTGCCCCAACGATCTTCAACATAAATAATAAAAGTAGTTGGAATGGGGTCGTAGCCTCTAAAGCTATAAGAGCTATTTGCCTGGCTTGTATAAAAAGATTCTTTAAATACCTGATTCCCTTCCTGGTTTATAACAGACATATTTAACGAAACCTCGGCTCTAGTAGGATTTAGATAAGATATGTTGATTCCTCCAAAATCTTGGGTCCCTTCAATAGATTCTAATATGGCATGTATTGGTGCCTCTAAAGGCGAAATTATGGTAGTGACTGCCACGGATTCATTATCTCCCGTATCAACAGCTGTAACGTTTACGTTGTAGTCGCCAGATTGCCCAAATCCAATAATACTTAAAGTGTCTATTACTGAAGACACTATTACTTGTTTTGAAATGCCGTTTTCGTCACTATAAGCCCCTTTTATGTATAGTAAATCTTGGTTTGTTGGTGGCGTAAATCTTATAATTGCTCCACCAGGTCTGTTTTCAACAGAATTAATCACGACAGCACCGGGAGGGGTTCCATCAGATCCGTAAGCACTGCGTTCCTCTTCGGTACATCCCAAAATTAAAAGTATGCAAATAAGTGAATATCCAATATTAATTTTTCTTTTTTCCATTTTCCGTTTAATTCCGTTTATTGTTTTTACCATCCTGGGTTCTGAATTAAGTTAGGGTTTCTTAGCAATTCTGTTTGACTAATAGGCCACAAATAGTCTTTGGTTAGGTAATTTCTGTAAAATATATTTTCAACTTCATAAAAGCCCTCGACATCGGGTTTAAATATATTCCAACCTCTTATAGGCTTACTAAAATATTCGCCTGCTAGTTTCCAGCGTCTTAAGTCCCAATAGCGGTGTCCTTCAAGTGCTAGTTCAATCATTCTTTCTTGGTGAATAATTTCTCTCATTCCGTCTTTAGTGATCGGTTTGCTAGGGTTCGAAGAATGCATCTGCCAAGTACTGACCAAGTCACTTCCTTCATCTAAGCCGGCTCTGTCTCTCACTTTTTGAATGTATTCATAGACATCAGCATCAGGTGCTGCTTTTGTTTCGTTAGAGGCTTCAGCATACATTAAATATAAATCTGAAAGTCTTATAATGGGAAATGAATATCCTTGTATGGTTGAGGATTCTAGTGCGATTATATTTTCATAGTGCACTAGCTTTTTCGCAAAATAGCCTGTAATTGAATAAATTTCAAACCCTTGTTTTCCTGAGGGTGCGCCAGCTTTAGCATTTAAATGCGGAATATTATTTATGTTTTCGGTTTCTAATGAAAACCACTTGCCGCCATCAAACCCTAAAGTAGAGTAAAATCGGGGTTCTCTAAAAGTGTGTAATTTAGCTGTAGCATAATCATTTTCTATGTAAAACTCATGGTAATTCTCGTTGTTAGCATCTAATATGGGGGTTTGAACAATATCAAATCGATTTCCATATTCCCAAGAAACGTCTTCGTCAATTGGCACTCCGTTACGAGTGTAGAAGGTTTCAACCATATTTAGGGTGGGAGCATGGGATTTTTTAGTATAGCCAAATAATGCTGAGTGATCTGCGGTCCACCTTGGCTGACACCATTGTTGTAATTCACCTGTCCAATCTGCTGAAAACGCCCATATTATTTCAGAATTAAAAGGGTCGGTAATCGCTGCCCTAAGGCTTAGTTCTTGCGTTATCTGGTCATTAATCCCTCCAATTATAGGGAGCTGCTGATTAAATTGATACAAGGAATGCCCATTAGCTTCGGCGCTTTCAATAGCCTCTAACAGGGCGTCTTTTGCTAAGACCCATTTTTGAGGGTCATAGGATTGGTTCACTAAACTATTACCTTGGTTATCAATAAGACTGCTAAAATCTGTGTTTCCATTATAAATAGGGCTTGCACTTAGCATTAAAATTTTAGCCTTTAGGGCTTTTGCTATTGGCATTGTTATCCTGCCCTGTTCTGTATAAACATAATTAATGAGCCCAGGTAAATTATCCGCCTCTATAACTTCATCTAAAAGTTCCGTTAGATACGTCACAATTTCGTCAATGGAGGCTCTATATACATTGGTTTCAGAAGAAGGAGCACTAACAGGAATATTAGACTCTACGATTGGAATTGGACCATACATCTGCATAAGCCAAAAATGATAAAATGCTTTTAGAACTTTAACTTCATCAAGCCAACGAACTCGCTCTTCTTCTTCTAGTCCTGGAACAGCCACTAAATTTTCTAAAAATATATTACAGTCTCTAAGGGCAACGAATAGGCTATGGGGAGCTCCTCGCCCTCCTTCCCAGTAGTTTAAGTATGGGCTGGAAGAATTTTGCATGCCTTTTGCGACTCGAAAGCTCGTTTCGTTGTTCATGTAAAAATCGTTTTCAGCGTAATACCAAACTTCATCCCCTGCTAGCATGGAGAAATTCTGCTCCACATGCGCGTGCTCAGGAATATAGGTGTAGCATGTCGCAAGAAAGTTTTCTGCAGTGGATCGCGTATTAAAAGCTAAATCAATAGTTGCAATATTGTCTGGTACAACATCAAGATAATCCTTTTCACAAGAGGTAAAAGTTAAAATGAAAATTATAAGGGTTTTTCTCATCATAAGTTGTTAAAAATTTAAATTCACACCAATATTAGCTCCTTGCTGTATTGGATACCCAAGTCCGTTACCGCCCATTTCCACATCCCATAATTTAAACTTACTGAAAGTAAGTAAGTTTGAACCGGTGATATAAATTCTTGCAGAGGATAAATTCACTCGAGACGCTAAACGATCCGGTATTGAATAGCCAAATTCAATAGATTTAAGTCTTAGAAATGAACCGTCTCTAAGCCACCAAGTACTGTTACGATTATTGTTATCTACTAGTTGGTCGGAGAGTCGTGGCCATGCGGCATAGAGGTCCCTGTTGTTTTCTGACCAGTGGTCGTTAGCCCACGCATTTAAAAGTGCATTATTTCCAATAGCACTTCCGCTTGTGTCGATAAATGGCGCCGTGTTATACGCATCTATGAAAAATGAAGAGTTTAGTGATCCCTGAAAAAAGAACGATAAATCAAAGTTTTTGTATGAGCTAGAGATGCCAAAACCGTAAATTACTTCTGGCGTTGTTGGGTACCCAATCGCCACTTCATCATTAATATCTATAACCCCATCGTTATTAATATCTTTATATTTTATGTCTCCTGCCATGTAGTCTCCAAATGTTTGTAATGGAGAATTTGCAATATCAGCTTCATCAATAAATAAGCGCTCGGCGATGTATCCAAAGGGCTGGGATAAATTCAGTCCAATTCTTGAGCGCCAAGGCAAGCCCGCATTTCTATAATCTAATTCTTCATAAACCTCATATTTGCTCGTTGCAAAAGAAAAGTTAGCTCTGGCAGATACAAACAGGTCGTCACTAAGGCTGTCTTTGTAGTCTATAGTAAACTCAAATCCACTTGAGGAGGCTTCTCCAACATTGGCTCTTAAGGGTGCTTGTAGTCCCATAGATGCAGGGATTTGAGCTCTGTCCATTAAAATGTTAGAACGGTATTCTGTGAAATAATCGGCTTGAATATCTATAACGCCAAATAAACCGAGTTCAAGTCCTACGTTTAACATTCTTGCTTTTTCCCAAGTAATTTGATCATTTGCATAGCGATCTATACTAACGCCATTGATATTAGTACCAAATTCTTGCCCAAAATTAGAACCCAAGCCTCCATTATTTAAGTTGACTTGAGAAATATAGAAAAAACGATCATCGGCACTTCCAATTTGATCATTCCCAACAAGTCCATAGGTGCCTTTGAATTTTAGCTTCGTAATGGCATTTGAAATCGGCTCCATAAATTTTTCGTTCGATACATACCATCCAAGTCCAAATGAAGGGAAAAAACCGAACCGTTCTGACTTAGCAAATCGTTCTGAACCATTATAACCAAAATTAAACTCAGAGAAATATTTGTCATCAAAAGCATAAGTGAATCTTCCTGAGAGCCCTATGTTTCTGTAGGGCAACGAGCTTTGAAGATTTCCTGCATTGGCATATTTAAGTTCTCTTAAGATTCCAATTAGCATTCCTGAAAGTTCGTGTTTTTCATTCAGTGTTTTTTTGTAGTTTATTGAGCCCTCAAAATAGGATGAATTCGTTATGATTTTAGTGCCTTCACTATACTCTAAATATTCAGTTCCTTGGTTTGGGTTTAACGCCACTAAGGTGTATTGATCACTTTGAAAATCATAATTTCCAAGGGAGTAGTAAAATGGATTGTACCGTCTTTCTAAATTATAAAATGAATACCTGGATGTGTTTGCTAATAATCTGGCATCAAGCCCTTCTGTAATAAAGTTTAAGTTTTGCTTAACTTCAACGGTTGCTAAAAAGTTATTATAGCTTTCGTCCTTGTAGCCTCTCATCAAATCTGCATAAGGATTTAAATACCCTCCAAACTGACCTGCGTTTCCGAAAAGAACATGTGATGTATTTTGAAATTGAGCATCTGGCTCATAAAACTTCGGATACAACACAGGATTTGCTTGCATTGCCTTTCTGTATATTGCTTCTCCACCATCAATAGGCCCTACGTAGTCGTCAAAATTTCCATTAAATTTAAGAGCCACTTCTGTAGTCGGCGTTAGGTTTACATTAATGTTTGATCTCAGCGAAATTCGTTTAAAATTAATATTATTATTAAAGTTATTCCGGGGGTCAACCTTTAAATTTCCATTATCGGTATTTACGGTAGTTGCCAAATAATACCGTGCAATTTTACCACCCCCACTTACATTAAAGTTAAATCTACTATTTAATGTGTAATCCTCTAGCAGTTCATCAAACCAATCCACAGTTGGGTAGGCCATTTTGTTTCTGTTGGGGTCTTTAGAAATTAATATTTTTTCTAAAGAATATATCCTACCTCCTAAAGCATTTCTAGTAACTAATGCTTCGTTATGCAGGGTCATGTATGTGATTGGGTCGGCTATATCTAGAGATCGTGTGGGTGCTGAGTACGACTTCTCATAACGAACGTTTACTTTGACAACACCTTCCTTTCCAACTTTTGTAGTTACCAAAATAACGCCATTCGCACCCCTAGCGCCATAAAGTGAAGTGGCAGTAGCATCTTTCATTATTGAAAAACTAGCAATGTCATCTGGTTGTAAGCGAGCTAAATCTGTTGAAGTTGTTTCTATGCCGTCTATAAGGATCAGTGGAGATCTTGCGTATCCGAACGTACTCACTCCTCTAATAAAGAATTCAGCATTGTCTCTCCCAGGCTCTCCACTTCTTTGATAGGCTATAACTCCGGCGACTCGCCCTGCTAATGCAGTTGTTAAATTACTTGAAGAAGTTTTAAGTTCTGCTGGATCAATGGATGTTACTGCTGCAATGACACTCGACTTTTTTTGTTTCCCATAAGCGACTACCGTAACCTCTTCAAGCGCCGAGAGATCTTCTTTTAGTATGATTTTTAAATTGGTATCTGTGGAGACATTAATCACCTGAGTTTCGTAACCCACATAGCTAAAGGTCAATAGTGAATTAGGCTTTATATTGATTGAAAAGTTTCCGTCAAAATCTGAAACGGCACCATTACTTGGGTTGCTTTCTTCTAATATATTCACTCCAGGAATGGGTGTGCTATTAACATCGCTGATATTTCCTGACACCCGTTGTTTTTGTTGAGCTAAAAGACTTACAAATACAAACAGAAAAAACACTGTTGTGTATTTTTTAATAAAAGGTATTAAAGATTGACTAATCATTTAAAAGAAAATTGTTTAATAGTTTGTAAAAGAAGCTTAATACAGCTTATTTGTAAATATAGTTAATTGAATTATATCTTTGTTGCGAAATATCTTTATATTACGTTAATTAATTAGGAATTAATTAAAAAAATTAAAAATTAATCAGCTATTAATCGATACTTAATCAAGCTATTAATTGGTGTATACTATATTTATATCAATTAAAAACAGCAAAGCTAGGCGTTGGTCTGAATTTAAATTCCGAATCAGGCATTCCAAAAGTGTTTAACGACTTCGCTCTTCTTTACTATTTTTTAAAATCAAGTATAATTTGTGATAGCCGCAAATATTTAACTAAAAATAACTCATGAAAAAAATTACATTTCAAAGAAAACAAAGGGCTGTTAAAAGAGTTTTACTTCTTTTAATAATAGCATTTGTTTCTGACCTAAGTGCACAGACCACTCTACTAACTGTAGGTCAAAATGGCGCTTTGACTATTAATAGTGAAGGGACTCTTAATGTCTCTGGATTGGAATTAAAACCAAGTTCTAACTACACTATTAATGAAACACAAGTTTCAAAAGCGTTGACCGCCGTAGTATTAAACGGAAATAACGGAACTGAATCCATGGAAAAAGTCTATTCTTCAACCACTGACTTAGAGGACTTTGTAGGAACTATTACTTACAACTATGTAGACAGTGAAATGAACAGTCTAACACACGACGCATCTATGTATGTTTATGGTTCGACAAGTTCGGCATGGTCCGAGTATTTAGATACTGATTCTGCGGATTTTAAAGTGACAAGCACCTTTACGACCCCACTTCAAATAAAACAGGTCACAGTAGGGGCTCCTAATAGTTTATCTGTTGAAGACGCGATGGCTACGGGTATTAGAATTTATCCAAATCCATCTTCTTCAGTCATTAATGTAGACTACTCAGAAGATTTACAACTAACCTTATTTAATGTTTTGGGACAACAAGTATTAAGCTCTAGTTCCAAAACAATCAACATTTCAAACTTAGACAAAGGAACTTACATCCTAAGCGCTAAAGATTCAAACAACAACATTAATAACTTTAAAATAATCAAACGATGAAAAAACAAATTCAATTAACTTTAATAGTTGCGATCGCATTTACATTTAATTTTTCTTTCTCACAAGACATCGCTGCAGATGTTGATAAAAAGTCTGCACTTGTTTTTGTTGAGGACGGTACAGGAACACCTGCTTCAGGAAGAATTTATGCTTCTTCAGCTAGAGGTGCTTCTCGTGATGGAAACGGCAATTCTAATGGTGCCTTTGGAAACCTTGGAGAATGGGCAGTTGACTTAATAATTTCAGAAAAGTCTCCAGCACAAGCTGCCGGTGATTTCGGAAATTTCACAGAATCTGGTCACCCACTTTATAATTTAGGAGATGGCACACAATCTACTCTTTCTACAGGTTTTGGTGCTCTAGGTTGGGGTTCTTTTGGAGCCAATGCTTACAATAGGTCTTCTGGTCTTGGTTCAGTAGCGATGGGTTTTAATACATTAGCGGGCCCTCAGGACACTCAAGCTGGCGGAATTGATGGTGGTAACGTAGGTCAATTCTCTGCGGGTTATGCTTCAAGAGCAATCGGAAATGTATCTACTGCCACAGGTCTTAGAAACACCGCTTCAGGGAGCACTTCTGTAGCGATGGGTAATTACAACTATGCTACTGGCGATGCGACTATAGCACTTGGAAAAGAAAACTGGGCTGAAGGTGCAAGTACGATTGCAATAGGATTTAAGAATCATGCTGCAGGTGCAGGTTCTGTTGCTTTGGGGCAAGAAAATATAGCTTGGGGAACCACAAACTTCACCTCTGGATATCAAAATGTAGCAGGAGATACAACTGCTGGAGTTGGATCTGGAGGTAGCGCCACAGCAATGGGGAAATATAATACAGCTTCTGCGGATGCTTCAATGGCTTTAAACAGAGGAACTAGCGCCACAAATCAAGCGTCAACTTCTATGGGTTTTAGAACAATTTCAGATAACTTAGGAATGTTAGCTATTGGGGTTAATAATGCCGCAGGTATTGGAGATCCAACTGCCGATCAGTATTACTATGCAGACGGTCAGTATACGGGTGCACCAGCAGGGGTGGCATTTGTCATTGGAAATGGAGATATCAATACAACAGCTTTGCAAAGAGGAGATAATCCTTCGAATGCATTTGTGGTTAACTATGATGGTTCAGCAACACTTTCAGGCGATTTAACCATAAACTCAGATGCAAGATTAAAATCTAATATTATTTCTTTAGGAAGCACACTTGCTAAATTACTAATGATTGATGGAAAGAGTTATACGATGAAAGCAAACGAGTCGCAGTCTAAAATAGGATTGCTAGCACAGGATGTTCAAAAAGCATTTCCAGAGTTAGTAAAAACAACCAATGATAAAGACAAAACATTGTCTGTAAATTATCAAGGGCTGATTCCTGTACTAATTAACGCAATTAAAGAACAACAAAAACAAATTGATGAGCTTAAAAAGCTTGTAAAGTAATAACCAGCCATTTTAATTAATGAACATTCAACCCTGCTTTTATTTGAGCAGGGTTATTGTTTTTAAACAATTGAACACCCCTAATGAAAAAATTAACATCATTATTTATTTACTTATCTGTTTGTGTTTTAAGTGCTCAGATTACGTTCAATACGCTACCTCTAGAAAAACAACTAGTTGCTAGAGACCTCCAGACTAATGTAGGCATAGTGGCTATTGATGGAGAAGTGAACTTAGGAGATAATTACAACCTTGAGTATGACTCTTGGAGCTCTGGAGAACCAAATAATTCTCCGACACCAGAAGATGCTGCAGAAATAATCAATTATTTAGGGAATTGGAATGATGCAGACGCCTCTGAAAATAAGCCCTCTTATGTTGAATACAATGGTAGTATAAATGTCTTGTCGGATTTTATTTACTTAGGTGAATACAATGGGCATTCCTATTTTAAAAACCCATCTCAATTAAACTGGGAAGCGGCCAAACAAGCAGCAGAAAACGCTGGAGGTTATTTGTCATCACATCACACAGCTGAGGAAAATTCAGCAGTCGCTGCTTTTAATTATTTTAGAGGATGGATTGGGCTTTACCACGACACCACTGCTAGTAATTACAGTGAACCTTATTTTGGCTGGAAATGGGTGGCTCCTATTGCCTACAATAACAATCCATTTTCATCAATTAAGGTAGAGCTGTTAAGAAACGGCACTCTTCAGCAAACCTACACTCAAAATTTAAGTTATGAAAATCAAATAGCCCCCTTTTCATTTAATATTAATATTACGGCAGAACTTGCAAAATATCGCGTAAAAATATACACAGTATACAATGGCTCGGAAGAATTAGTCAATGATATTGACGATATTGTCGCTGGAGATGTATTTGTCATTCAAGGCCAGTCCAATGCGGCCGCAGTCATGTATAATGGCAGTGCAAATGGTTATCAAAGTGATTATATTCGCGTCTATTCAGGCGGAAACATCAGCTCTTCAGGACTATTGTCTAACGATTCTTGGTACTATGGTCAAGGGGATGGAAATGAAAACTCAAGCGGAAATACAGGGCAATGGGGCTTGGTTTTAGCAAAAAAATTAGTAGATGAATTTAATATTCCGATTGCTATTTTTAATGCAGCGCATGGAGGCAAGCCTATTAGCTTTTTTCAAGCGCCAGCGGATTACAGCTCTTCCACGAACTCAAATTATGGAAGACTCTACTACAGATTAAATAAAACGGGGCTAAAAAATGCGGTTCGAGGTATTTTATGGTCTCAAGGGGAAGCCGATTCCTTTACCAATGGCTTGTCTACAAATCAATATAAAGATGCATTCATAAACCTGAAAAACGCCTGGTACACTGATTTCTCAAACTTAAGCAATATTTATATTTTTCAAACTAGAGATTGTAACTGTGGCACGAGTTCCAATGGTCGACTTCAAATCAAAGAAGCACAAAGACTGCTAGCCCTTGAAAATGAAGATACATTTATCATGCCTACTGCTGGGATCACCTCACATTCAGATTATTGTCACTTTCCTTTTGTAAATGGGTATGAAAGTTTTGCAAACAGAATCTATAAACCGCTTACAAGAGATCTTTATGGGAATAACTATTCAGAAGAAATAGACGCGCCAATGATAGTATCTGCAGCACTTATCAACGAGCAAACTTTGGTTGTGGAAACTTCTTCAGCAGGTCTAATGACCAATACAACCAATACAAACCTTATTTTAAGCAAGGTCGTTAATGATTTTGTTTTTTCTAATGCCAACGGAGTTTCAATCTCTTCTTTTGAAATTCAGGGTAGTTCTATTATATTTAATCTAAGTGGTAATCCAGGTTCCAATTCGTCAATCTCATTTTTGGGACAAAATGCAGGAATAGAAAATAATATTACCAATAGTAGTGGTTTGGAATTGGTTTGCTTTAGTTATTTCCCAATTACAGGTGGTAGTGGAAATGGAAACGGAAATATTGCTGCAGATGTTGATAAAAAGTCTGCACTTGTTTTTGTTGAGGACGGTACAGGAACACCTGCTTCAGGAAGAATTTATGCTTCTTCAGCTAGAGGTGCTTCTCGTGATGGAAACGGCAATTCTAATGGTGCCTTTGGAAACCTTGGAGAATGGGCAGTTGACTTAATAATTTCAGAAAAGTCTCCAGCACAAGCTGCCGGTGATTTCGGAAATTTCACAGAATCTGGTCACCCACTTTATAATTTAGGAGATGGCACACAATCTACTCTTTCTACAGGTTTTGGTGCTCTAGG
>Ga0209199_1001161_pt1 | contig 32720 bp, 30 predicted proteins | sample COGITO_mtgs_1105_7_FD_184805 | JGI IMG/M metagenome (GOLD analysis project Ga0209199, IMG submission 184805) | Pelagic marine microbial communities from North Sea - COGITO_mtgs_110523 (SPAdes) (version 2) | ecosystem: Environmental > Aquatic > Marine > Epipelagic ...
TCCGGCTCAGGCTCCGGCTCAGGTTCCGGCTCAGGCTCCGGCTCAGGTTCCGGCTCAGACTCTGGCTCAGGCTGTAGTTCAGGTTCGGAATCGGGTATATCTTTTATATCTAATGTTAAATTAGTTTCTTCTGTCAAATCTAATTCTAAACTCATATTATATTATATATAGACAATAGAATAAGTATTAAAATGAAACATATGAATATTGAAGATTTAGAAAAGATTCTTAATAATAGTGAAAAAAAAATTAAAAATATCAATAAAGATTACACCATTTTAGTGAAGAAACTTTCTTTAGAGGACCCTAGAGCCAAAGAATATTATTACGATACTTTAGATCCTCTTGAAAGAGAATATAGAATATACAATGATAGATACAAAGAATTAATATCACATTATTCTTTGGCATATTTAGAACTATCAGAATGGTATGTTGGGGAATATTTACCCTATCATATATTTATAAAAGAAATAAAGGGTAGTGGAACATTTCTTGATTCAAAAGAGGATGTGAAAGAACTCTATAAATTATTTATCTTTATGTTCTTATTTGAATGCTCGTTGGGTAAGATTATATCATAACCCATTTAAAAAAATATAAACTATTATAATATACATGAGTAATATGAACAGTGAACTTGCATTACAGAATCTTAAATTTATCAATGAGTGTAATAATCTAACAAATAATGATTATGTTCTTAAAAATAATAGAATCTTTAAAAATACAGAAGGGAATTTTGATCAAGTTTATTCTTTAAAAGAAATGGAATATATGATGTATTTTACGTTTAATGAGTGTTTTTATCTTATTGACAACTATGAAGAGGGAAGGAGAACACTTATAAAAGATCTTTACGAAGCTTACGATATATTTGAAGGATATTATAATACAATCGAGGATAAAGATGAACTATTTGAAGACATGATGGATAGGTTTGAAGAAAAGCTTGAATATTATTACAGTCTTTATATCATGGGTATTTGTAATTATTACAGCGAATTATTGGGTAACAAGATTTACAATATCTTGCATGATTGTGCAACTGAAGTTTTCTATAAGAAAAGAGTATATTTAGAATCCTCTGATAATTCTGAATCTGATAATTCAGATTCTGATAATGATCCTGATAATGGTCCCGATAATGATCCCGATAATTATCCCGATAATGATCCCGATAATGATGAGAATAAAGACAAATGTGATTAAAGTAAGTATAGTTTAATAGTTTAATAATAGTTTAATAATAGGGTGAATATCTGTAAGGATCTATTTCATAGATTGTCGCTTTATTGTCTTTTCCATCAATAGTTAATACTTCATTATCATATATTTCTTTACAACCATTTTCTTTTGTGCAATCTTTATCACCCACATTTAGCGGTATGGCAATCTGGTGATAATCATCGCTCATGGCAAAATAATTCCAATTATTTGAACCCGGGTAGGTTTCTCTTCCAAATAATTTTTGCATAGATTTTTCTTCTTCATTCTTTAAGTATCCCACAGTTTCATAATCTTTTGGTGTCCCCCTAGTAGCTATATTCATGGGCATCTTTCTACCCACTCTAGGACGATAAGGATACTCTTTCTCTTTTTCATTATCATTTATTATAACAATATTGGGTTCAAAACCGACCCTCCTTGTAATTTCAACGTTGTCTACATCATAATTATCACCGTTATCGTATAACAGAGTTACAATAATTATTAGCAAAAATATACTAAATGGATTTAGAAGCTTCATTATATTATCATAGAAATTACTAATAGGGATAGTAAATATTATAGATCCATTTTAACTCAATTAAGCGTTTCGCTTTTTCTCTCTTTACCAATTCAATCATATCAATATATCTCATCGTGTTCTATATAGTATCATATTATCTAATCCTTTAATTAATGAACTACTCTGTAAAAGAAATATCTCTGAATAATAAAGAGAATATAAACATGATATTATCAAGATTCATACCTATTCCAGAAATCAGAACTAAAATTATTAAATTAAAGGATATTAAGGAAAATGAAGAAACATTACAATATCATATTGAAAGATGGGATAATATAGTTGGTTCCTATTACTTTGCAAAAGACACACGAAAAAATAAGTTTTCTTATGTTTTAGATGTCGGGACTACCAATCAAGAGTTTAATATCAAACGTGATCACAGATTAGAGTTCTTTAACAGGACAGGGATTTCTTATCAAATAATAGCTTTGTTACACGAATTGATACTTCTAAGGACAGGATTTGTTGGCAATTCATATGAATATTGGTTAAATCATGATGATCTTCTTTATTCCAAAATGAGTAAAATGATATCATTAGAAATGAGTAAATTTGATAAGACTTAAAAGTTAGATATAGTATAAAAACAATAACACTAAAGTAATACTGATGAGTTATCTTAACATTATCGCGTGTGTGAACGAAGAAGGAATTATTGGTAGAGATAACGATCTATTTGCTAAATGTAGTGAAGACATGAAAAGATTCAAAAAGATTACAATTGGATCGGGGAAGAATGTAGTTATTATGGGCAGAAAAACATGGGAGTCTATACCCAGAGGTTATAAACCTCTGCCAGAAAGAATCAATATAGTTCTAAGTAAGAATGAAGATTATGAATGTGTCGGGGCAATAGTATGCACAAGTTTTCAGAATGCTCTTAAATGTTGTAATGAAAAAATTATTGATGAGATCTTTGTAATCGGCGGCGAAACACTATATGATGAATGTTTCAAAACATATACAAAAATAATCAACAGGATTTATCTTACAAAGATTCACAAAAAATCTAAAGATTATCATCTCTATAAATACCTCAACTTTGATGATGAAAACTACACACTTCTGAAGAGTGAAGAAAAGAGAGAAACTGTCAAGATACTTGATAGTGATAGTAGATATGTAGAGTATGAGTGTCCTGTCTCTTACGAAGTTTATTCTCCAACGGGAAAGGTTGATGAGTTTCAGTATCTAAAATCTCTTAAAGAAGTATTTGAAGACGGTTCAGTTGTTCAGGGGAGAAATGGTAAAACATTCTCAAAGTTCGGTATGAGAATGGAATATGATTTGGATAGATTTCCTCTACTCACAACAAAAAAGATGGGTTACAAAACCATTCTCAAAGAACTCATATGGTTTCTCAACGGACAAACTGATAATGAGATTCTAAAAGACCAAAACGTTCATATATGGGACGGAAATTCCACGCGAGAATTCTTGGATGGGAGAGGGCTAAATTATCCTGAAGGAGATTTGGGTCCCGTTTACGGGTTTCAATGGAGACATTTTGGCGCACATTATAGGGGGAGTAAAGAGAATTATGATGGTCCCGCTGGCGATGGAGGATTTGATCAAATAAAATATATTCTCAATGAGATAAAAACCAATCCCACATCGAGAAGAATTATACTCTCAGCATGGAATCCCCCGGATTTAGAAAAAATGGCACTCCCACCTTGTCACGTATTATCTCAGTACTATGTTGATGTAGAAAAGGGAACACTTAGCTGTCAGCTATACCAACGCTCTGGTGATATGTTCCTGGGAGTCCCATACAATATTGCATCTTATTCATTTCTGACATATATCTTTGCTCATCTAACGGGTTACAAACCGGGGAAACTTATTCATATTATCGGAGATGCTCATATTTATGAAGAACACATTGAAGCAGTTCATAAACAACTCACACGAACTCCAAAATTGAAACCAAAGGTTACTATTTCAGGTGATCTTAAGGATATAGATGATGTAAGAGTTGAACATTTTATCTTGGAGGATTATGAATCTCATGAAGCAATTAAAGCTCCAATGATTGCTTAGATAACTAATTTAGTTATAGTTCTACAAACAACTTGTAGCTAAATCATCGGCTATACAATTCCCTAGAGAATGAACATCATCTTTCTTTGTATGTCCACGAACGTGAATGAATGAAACATCTAAGAGTTTTAGTTTATCTTTTATTGATGTCAAATATTCTATATTCTTTTTCCCTCCGGAATGGAGTTTACCAGATTTGTCCCATTGATCATACCATTTTGTTATCGCATCTATACTATATTGTGAATCAGTATAAATAACAATATTCTTGTTAATCTTGTTCTTTATACATAGTTCTAATGATTTGTCTATCGCCAAGAGTTCAGCTTTATTATTTGTTGGGGTTGCAATATCTAATTTTTCTGAAATATCATCAATTGATGATTCATTTGTCCTTGAGAAATGAACACCTATCCCAGCACTAACTTCTCTGTCTTTGTATCCATTATTTTTACAGGCTCCATCTGTGTAAATAATGAAAGTATCCTTATTAACAACTATATTCTCGTTGTTTTCATTCAAAAACTTTGTCAAAAACGCGTGGTTTTCTTTAAACTTGATTACAAACCATGGTTGTGTATTCAACCACTCTAGATATTGGCGGTCTCGTTGATATATATCTGAAATATTTACATTTTTATACTTTCCAAAATTAATAATCATAATTAGTTTCTTTACTATATTCTATTCTATTATAGAATATTATCAAATTTACTTAAATAATTATGACATAATATATATATATGTATTTGTAAACATGCCCAATAATATTGGGGGTAAAGGTTTTAAGAAAGGGAAAAAGAAGGGAAATAATTTTAGAGAACAAAAAGAACTTATTCTAAGAGATCCCAAAGAAAATGAAAATTATGGTCTGGTGAAAGGGGCGAAAGGAAACGGGAGATTTGATATTGAGACCCCCGATGGAACTACAAAAATGGGTATTCTTGCAGGTAAGCATAGGAAGAGAATGTGGATCAACGCGGGTGATATTGTTCTTTTAGGTGTATGGGAGTTTCAAGAGGGCAAGTGTAGTATTATTCACAAATATAGTGAAGATCACGTTCAAAAACTAATAGAGAAAAAAGAGATTCTTCACACTTTTCAGAAAGATAAGTTTTCACAATTTTCTGATCATGATCATGATGTAGATTATTTTTCTACCGATCTACCCCATGAGGAAGATTCAGAAGAATCCGAAAAAGAAGAAAGTTCAGATGAAGAAATAGATATTAATGATATTTAGTTTTTTTTCTAATCTAATATATAAAAGAATCAATGGGGTCTAGAAGAACTATGAAGCGTAGAAATACTATGAAGCGTAGAAATACTATGAAGCGTCGAAATACTATGAAGCGTAGAAATACTATGAAGCGTAGAAATACTATGAAGCGTAGAAATACTATGAAGCGTAGAAATACTATGAAGCGTAGAAATACTATGAAAAAGAAGATTAGAGGGGGGTCTTTTTCTTTTTTAAAAAAAAAAGAAAAAGAAAACGATACAGCAACACTAGAAAGAGCAAAAGAATATGTTTTTCCAAAAAAACATATTAATGAATTAATTTCTAGAGTTAAAGGTATTGGAGAAATTGATATTTATGATGGTGAAAAAATACTAAATACCAAAAAAAAATATACGAGTTACTTAAAAGTTTGTTATACATTGAAAGGAGAAAAGTTCGGAGTATATAAGCGTTATACAGATTTTGTAGATTTACAGAATATAATAAAGAGAGATAAATTATATTTAGAAAGTTTGACCGAAATTAATCTATCTGGGATAGCAAAATTATCATTTGGTAATCGTAATGGAAAATTAGAGAAATATATGAATACAATTAAGGATTTATTAAAGGAAGATGAATCTACGGATGGATCTAAGGAAGATGAATCTACGGGAGATGGATCTATGGAAGAATCTAAGGAAGATGAAAAAACTATGGGAGTTGGATCTACGGACGATGAAGAATCTATGGAAGAATCTAAGGAAGATGAAACTACGGAAGAATCTAAGGAAGATGAAAAAACTACGGGAGATGGATCTAGGTATGATGACCGTACTAAATTAGGCGTTCTTTTCGCTAATTTTTTGGTATCATCTACCATTTATGATTCAGATATTGAAAAATCAGAAGAATTAAAAGATAAATTAAAAAAAGAAAAAGAAGAAAAAGAAAAATTAAAAAAAGAAAAAAAGACAGAAGGTGAACAGAAAGATGGAGAGATAGATGATTCAAGAGATGATTGAAGTGATGCTAAACCCGAAAGATAAAAAAACCATTATATTTTTATATTATCTATATGAGTATATATAGTTATGGAGTTATGTGATAATTATCTAAAAGATATAGTTGAAATAAATCCAACTATGAATGATATATATGAGTTTTCAGGATTCGAACATCTAAAAGGTGTTATGATAAATCCGTATACAGATGATTATAAAAAGAAAGAATTAGATATCTTAAAAAAATATAAGAAGGCTCTATCAAAAAAAAAGAATAAGAGTTACAGTGAAGAATACTTTTACAGAGAAGTTAACGGTATGATTTCTTGGTATTCTCAAGATAGCGATTATCTAGTTCTTGACGCGCTGAATAATTTTCCGTTAGATATAATTTCTGAGCTTTCTGGTGAAGGACCCTATAGATTTACTGATAAACAGAGCTATGAAACATACATGATGCGTTTACAAACAGTTCCATCGATAACCGATTCAGTTATTGATAAGCTAAGAAAAGGAATAAAGAAAAAGTATGTTCTACCCCAAATAGTGGTCAAGAATCTTATCAAACAGTACAAAGATTATCTAAAGAATCCTCTGAATAAGAAAGAATTAAAGGAATATAAATGTTCAATAGAGGGATTTATCAATAATTCTGTAAAAAAACTATTATCATTCTTAGAAGATGAATATTTGAAGAGCGCTAAAAAAGAAATAGGTATTTATTCTGAACCATATGGAAAACAGAGTTATACCGATACTTTGAGAAGTTTTACATTAGAAGGTGTAACATGTAGACAGGTCCACGATTTGGGATTAAAAGAGGTTGAAAGGATAAATAATGAATTAAAAAGACATTTTAAGGGTTATAATGCGAACTCTTTAAGTGGTCTATATGGAAAAGTTGATCGGATATCTAAGGATCCCCATAAAGATATCATTGATATACAACGAAGAATTAATGAAAAAATAATGCCCAAATACTTTGGAAAATCCTTAAAAAAAGATGAAATGCCAGATCTTAAGAAAATATCAAGTGCGAATAAATTACACTTTGCTTATTATATTTCTAAGAACTTTAAGAGAAACAGTAAAACCAGAGGAGCATACTACATCAATATGAATAATAATCTTAGAAAGAATGAATTATTGTCTTTAACTTTACACGAATCATTTCCAGGACATCATTATGAACGCAGAACTAACATTAATGAGAAAGATACACCCATGTATATGAAAGCAGGAGATTTTACCGGATATGTTGAGGGATGGGCTTTATACTGTGAATCACTAACAGATATACATACAAAAGAAGAATATATATTCCGTTTAAAATATGAGATGCATCGTGCGGTCAGATTAGTGATAGATACGGCTATTCATTACTTTGAATGGTCGTATGATAGATGTTTCAAATACATGAAAAAATATTTACTCTTTGATGATAATTATACTCACAATGAACTTATAAGATATATTTGCGATCCAGGACAAGCATTAGCTTATAAAATCGGTGAATTAACAATTTTAAAATTAAGGGAAATATACTTTGAAAAATATAACAATGATTTTGTTGGATTTCATAAAAAAATAATGGAATATGGCCCCTGTTCGTTAGATGAATTAATTAGTAAATTCTTATCTTAAAATTTTTTCTATAATACTATTATAATATGGGAACAACAGTTAGAAAAAATAGGACACATAGACGAAGAGGGAATGTTAAAAGCAGAAAAATGACAAATAATAGAAGTCATTTAAGACAACAAAGAGGTGGTTTTATTGGACTCATTTTTGCTTTAGGTATTATTACATATGGATCTTTGAAAATCACTAAAAAAATTATGAAATACGGTGACAAAATAGAGGGACAAATAGAAAAAGAGTTCGAAGGTAACGCACCCGAAATAATAAAAGCTTGTAAAGAAATAGTAAAAAAAACAACTATAGAGGGTGTAGAAACTGAAACTGATCAAAAAAAAAGAGAAATAAGAATGATGTATTATATACTTGAAGCGAAAGATAGTGGTAATATAAAACCTCCAGGTGATGAACATGATAAAGATGGTAAAGATGGTAAAGGTGAAGTTGAATCTTTGGTAGAAGATTTAGAACAATTAAAAACAAAGGTGATAGACATCCCTGATCTAAAATTGGATTCTATTACAGCTGATTATGAACCTAAACCTAGATATCAGCGCACTCTAGGGAAGATGAAAAAGTCTATTATGTCGAAGTTTTCGAAGTTGTCGAAAAGATCCTCTAGAGATGAACCCTCCGCTAGAGATTCCCCCTCTGGAGATAAACCCTCCGCTAGAGATTCCCCTAGAGGTTCCTCCGCTAGAGGTTCCCCCTCTGAAGATAAACTCCCCACCACTGAAGATTAGTAAACCCCATTAAGATTGTCTTATAAAATTTTATATTTCTATTATTTTCTATTATTTTCTATTATTTTCTATTATTTTCTATTATAAAATATAATGATAGAGAATGTAACACATGTAGCGTATGGTTTCGATTTTAATAATATAGATTTTTTAGGTGGTCCTTATTGTGGTAGTTTATCACCTGTGAGCATCAGTGGTGGTGGTAAAAAGAAGAAAAAAAGAAAAAATAGAATGACTTCTTATAAAAAGAAAAATAGAAGGGTATCTACATTGAGGAAAAAGAGAGGATCATCTAAAAGAAAAAATAGAGGATCTTTTAAGAGAAGAAAATATTCCAAAAAAGAAGTTGTCAAATCCATAATGAAAGGACTAAGTAATAAAAAAGAAATCTCATAGGCAAAAATATAATTAATATTTACTTATAACTCTTTTTAGCCTCACGCATAGCATCACCTAATTTAATACTTTTATCTTTACTTTTCATTTCACGAAATATTTTCATGAGATGTTTCTGCCACGCACTCGGAGGTCTCTTTTTCCCCTTAGACTTCTTCTTACCTTTAGAACGTTTTTTTGTATGGTGTTTACCACCAACTTTCATCGTTCTCTTTGCAAAACTACGTTTCTTAGCTTTCTTACCACCGCGTTTTCTTTTAGTATTAGCAAACTGTCCCATATTATATAATACTATTACTTAGAAAATAATTTAGTAATAGTATTATAAATGTGGGGGAAAATTCGCAGTCAAGGATATCATAAATATTTTATCCGTTTATTCTCAAAAGAGTATGCTTTCATAAAATGGGAACCCAACGTTCGATCAAATATTCATGGTCATAATGGGAAAGATTGTTCATTTATGATACTAAATGGTTCAATGGATGAAAAGATATTTCACAATATTGAGAATGTGAAAATTAGAGTTCATGAACCACTTAAAGGAGCACATATAAATGATAACATAGGGGAACACCAAATGATAAACAAAGATAATAGACCTAAATATTCTCTTCACTATTATTATTGAATAAATATTTATATATAATTATACAGACTTAAGATTTTTTAACGCATTACTCAGTTCTTCTTTTGTAGGAATACGGTTGTCTCTTTCTGGAGTTTTTTTAACTATTTTTGTTCCCTTCTTTAAAGAAATGTTTTTTAACATTTCTGGTGTAATAAGTTTTTTTTCATTTATATCATTTTTAGAAGAAACTTCTTGAGGGGTGAGACCGTCATTTTTCATTTTTTGCAATACGGCTTCTTTAGGGACACCGACTTTAATCATAGAATGATATTTAGATATACTCGAGAAACTTGACGGTAGTGGTGGTGGTGGTGGTATGGGATTTATTTTTTTACGTTCAATTACGAAATCAGGTATCTCTATCATTTCATCTATACGACTTTGTATGAGATTCCAACGAAACCACACATTTTTACCCTGTATCCATAAACCCGATAGATGAGTTATAAAACTTCCATAAGAAAAACAGTTTGCTTCAGTTATCTTTTCTTTACAAGAATTAAAATGATGAGTTGTTTTACTTATTTTTAATTGCATGCATTCACAGTATATATTCTCTTTAAAAAAATGATTTATATTATATTTATCTTTAAGTTCAGATTTAATGATATCATGAATATGATTTAAATCATCTAGTAATTTTTGAGTATCGGGATCATTTTCTTTATTCTGAAAAGAGATACACACTGTATTCTTTTTGGGATCTATACCATATGGGACAAACATCTGAGGAGTTTGAATGATAAGTGGTATTTTCTTATCATTATAAACACATTTAATAGGGATGAAAGAAAAATCTTCAGAGTATTTTCGTTTACATTCTAACCTTAATGGAAACTTTAAAGATTCATTGAAGAATATCTTCATAATTTACTTAAATAAATACACATATTTACTATGTAAGATAACCTTATATGACTGAAGAATCGGGAAATAATAATGACGAAGTTCTAACAGATCTATCTACATCTGATGAATTGTGTGGTATTTGTGGAGATCCTCTTTATACAAAATATTCATTAACTCTTTCATGTAATCACAACTACCATTATGATTGTATAAATAGTTCATGTCTTTTAGCAAAAAAAACTGGGTGTCATAGTTGTCCGTATTGTGGTTATAATTTTAAAACATTAAAACCAGTGAATGGTATCAAGAAAATAAAATACGGTGTTCATTGGTATTCTGAACCCGATACATCACATTATACAAACGTAAAATGTAATCATATTATGACAAGGGGTAACCGGGTGGGACAAGAATGTGGTAAAAATTGTCAATTGGGATATTATAAATGTTTTGCACATAATACAGAATTAAAAGAAATAATTAAGAACAAAACTAAATGTGCTTAAAAGTGTGTCAGTAATTAATAACAGGTTTATAGATAACAATGGACTGCTCTATATGTTTAGAGAAGATATCTGATAATGATAAGAAAGTATTATCTTGTAATCATAATTTTCACGCGGATTGTTACCTTAAATGTGTGAAAATGAATAACTATAATTCTTTTATTAAGTGTCCTCTTTGTCGCGAGATAAATATGAATACTCCACTACCTTATTCTGAACCTAAAAAAACCTTAGAATTGCTTCATAAAAGAAAGAGATGTATAGGGAAAACTAAAAGTGGTAGAAGATGTAAATGTAAGAGCACTTTCTTTAGTCGTTATTGTCATAATCATGAATCAGTCCTTTTAGATAAAAATGATTATGATTTAGCAAAAGATTATATTGAATGGTTATTTCTTTCTCAAACAAGTATGAAAACAAAAATATCTATGATACATTTGTTCAAACATTTGTTAAAGATAGAAAAACAAAAATATAATAAGTTTACACTCACAAATATTCACTATTATTATTTTAGATTTTATGTATGGGCAAAAGAAAACTCATTGTTTACTGGAATGAATGAAGCCATGATCGAAAGATTTTGTGAATATTATGAATTAGAAGATATAGATATTGAATGGGTAAAAGAATGTAAAGATAATGAAAGTATTTTTATTTAGCTAATATTTCATTTACAATTATTTACATATACATGTGTTCGGGTGGTTTTTCGCCTTTATCTTTTTTAAGAAGACTGTCTACATTTTCATTTGTAAGTATTATCGGTAGTTTGAACTCTTTAATTTTAGTATCAATAATCTTCTTATCATTTTTTGAGATATTGTAAAGATTCAGAAGTGAAATAAGATTATCTAGACATCTCTTAAGATTTCTTACACCACTTTCATCACTCGTAAAGTTATTTATAATATATGTAATACATTCATCAGTGAATGTGATATCTTTATCTGTATAATTGTAAACACTATATATTTCTGGGAGAAGATAATTCTTAGCAATTTCAAGTTTGTCTTTAAGTTCATAGCCATTTGTTCTAATAACCTGCATACGATCTTTAAGAATCCTGTTGATTTTAGATTCATCGTTGAATGAGAAAACGAACAGAACTTTAGAGAGGTCAATATTCACACCCGGAAAATAGTTGTCGTGAAATGTGTTGTTCTGTGACGAATCTGTGATATGTATGAGCATATTAATTATTTCATCACCCCTAGCTGTATCACTAACCTTATCTAACTCATCAAAGCATATAATAGGATTCATACATTTGCATTGATGGAGAATGTCAATAATTCTCCCCCATCGTGAGCCTTCATATGTATAACAATGACCGTCAAAGAAAGCTGAATCAGATGCACCACCTAGAGCAATGAAAGCAAATGGTCTTTTAAGAGCTTTCGCAACACCATCCTTTATAAGAGTAGTCTTACCATTACCCATAGGACCCTGAATTGCAAGGACATTTCCACCGGCACCAGGATTTCGAATCCATTTCCCAATAACTTGAAGGATATGTGTTTTAGCCTCAACATGCCCATAAACTGCTTTATTCAAAGACTTGCTTGTCTTTTTAATAAACTTCTTTTGCTTGGTTTCAGACTTAGTTTGATCGACGGGTAGACGAATATGTTCATTGAAAGGGATTCTTATCAGACCGTTGATCCACTGATTCATCTTAGAGTATTCTCCAGTTGAAGCGTCCAGTTCACCGAGTTTATCCAGATTTGTAATCGCAATAGATTTAGTATCATCATCCATCTTTGAATCGAGGACCTTGAACTTAAGAGGTACATTACTTTCTCCCAATTTGTAAATCTTTTCCATTTGTTTTATATAATTCTTCTTCTTCTTTTTCTTAAGATCATGAAAGTAATCTATTTGAGCATCTTCTGTATTATCACCACTATAGAGTTCCGTAAGAGAACTAAACTCTTCATCAAGTTCATCCAAGAATGAATCGCTATCCGATACCTCTTCACCTTCATCATCGGTAAGTTCTTCTTCTTCATCGGTAAGTTCTTCTTCATCGGTAAGTTCTTCATCGGTAAGTTCTTCTTCTTCTTCTTCAAGTTTTTTCTTCAAATCTTTAACCCTCTTCTTTTTCTTTTCTTTCTTCTGAAGTTCTTCATTGGACCTTTTTACCAAGTATCCCATGAGAAGACTACCTATGTCCACTTTTTCTTCAATATCTTCTACTTCTTTCAGTTCATCTATTTCTTCTACTCTGATCTTCTTTTTCTTTAGTGCTTTGTTTTTATTTTTCTGCAGTGGTTTGCTTTTCTTGGGAAAATAATCTTCATCATCATCTTCGGAATTATCATCAAATACAATAGTTTCAATATTGTTTTTTCCCACACCCCTGATTGTATTTATCATATCTTTAAAATCAATCGGTTCATTGCAATCATAATCTATGAATCCCTTGAGGTTCCCATAATTATCTATATCATCTTCATCAAACTCTTGACTGGGTGGGATATTCTTTTTCTTTGTTGATGAACCTTTTTTTGAGCGTGTAACCATTTTGTGTGTTGACATTAATTTAACAAATATTTTTTCAACATCAAATTTACCCAAGTTTTGTATTAAATTTGATTTAAAAATAGTATAAGTATATATATATTACATAAAATGTCATCTACGATTAAACCCGATACAAAAGTAGTCTCTGAAATACAATTCAGCATATCATCACCTGAAGAGATAAGAAACTCTTCAGTTGTAGAAGTAACAAAAACAGAAACTTATGAAAAAGATAATCCAATTATAAAGGGACTGTTTGATCCAAGAATGGGTGTAACGGAGACGGGCAAAATATGTAGCACGTGTGGTCAAAATAATATAGCTTGTCCTGGTCATTTCGGTCACATAGAATTATCCAGACCAGTATATAATTATCATTTCATAAAGCACGTTGAGAAAATCATGAAATGTGTTTGTTTCAAATGCTCAAAGTTACTTGCTGATAAAGAATCAGATATCTTGAGTTCTACATTATCAAAAAACAGTAAATATAGATGGTCAAAAACATATGCCATTTGCTCTAAGATAAAGGTTTGTGGACAAGAAACAATTGATGGTTGTGGATGCAAGCAACCATCATCTTATAAGGTGGATGGAATATCCGGTATAAAAGCAACATGGAAAAACGATGGTGGAGAAGATACGGGTAAGAAGACGATAATAATAGACGCAGAATTGGCGAAGCAGATACTCGAAAAAATTACAGATGAAGACGCCAATTATTTGGGATTGAGTAGTAGTTGGTGTCGTCCAGAGTGGTTAATTTGCACGGTTCTACCCGTCGCCCCACCATCAGTGAGACCATCAGTTCAACAGGATAACTCTCAAAGAATGGATGATGATATAACTCACAAACTTTCGGAAATTGTGAAATATAATAATGATCTCAGAATTAAGATTGAAAAGAATAGTTCCCCCGATATAATAGCAGACTGGACAAATATTCTTCAGTATCATGTTGCTACGATGATAGATAATCAAATACCTCAAGTATCTCCAGCAACACATCGCTCTGGTAGGCCCCTAAAATCGATTGTTGAACGATTAAAAGGTAAAGAGGGAAGAATTAGGAACAACCTTATGGGCAAGCGTGTGGATTTCTCAGCCAGAAGTGTTATTACACCAGATCCTCAAATAGAACTGGATCAACTCGGTGTACCTATAAAAATGGCTATGAATCTTTCTATTCCTGAGAAAGTAAATAATTTCAATAAAAAGAAACTACTTGAACTCGTGAGAAATGGACCCGATAAGTGGCCGGGCGCAAATAATATCATTAAACGGAATAATACACGAATTACACTTATAGATAATATCTTAGATACAGTTGATATTGATATTGGAGATACAGTCAACAGACATCTTTTAGATGGTGATCACGTATTGTTCAATCGTCAACCATCACTCCATAAAATGAGTATGATGGCCCATAGAGTAAGGGTTATGAAAGGGAATACATTCAGATTGAATGTCAGTGTTACCCCACCCTATAATGCGGATTTTGATGGTGATGAAATGAATATGCACGTTCCACAATCACTCGCAGCAATGTGTGAACTTATCAATATTGCTACCGTTAAGAAACAAATAATTTCTCCAAAAGATAATAAACCTATTATCACCATTGTTCAAGATACTCTTATGGGGATTCATAAATTAACGGGATATGAGCATATTCATTTCAAAAAGGGAAATAAACTCGCAATGAGTAATAATACGAATATGTATGATATAAAGGGTGATACTAATAAGAAATTGGTCCCATCGAGTTTGTTAACAAAGAAGCAAATGATGGTTATAATTTCTCAGTTGTCGACGTTTCAAGGTGTTGTACCAAAATCAGATTATAGTGTGAAACTAGGGGATAAAATGTGTGAATTTTGGACGGGAAAAGCGATATTGTCATATATACTCCCCAACATTATAAACATAAATACACCAAATGGTCGTTACGACACGAATCCAATAGATGAACAAAATATCATAAAGATTACAAATGGTATGATTGAACAGGGGACATTCGATAAGAGCATGTTCACAAAGACTTCTATGGGACTCATACATACGATCTGCAATGATCTTGGAACCGAACGAGCAAAAGATTTTATAGATGATTTACAAAAAATAATCACATTCTTTATACTTAATGAAGGGTTTAGTGTTGGTATTAGTGATATGATACCCGATAAAGAAACTACCGATAAAGTGAAAGAAGTTATTGATAAAAAGAAACGTGAAATAGATGAAATTATGCAAGAGATCCATTTGAATATCTTTGAAAACATGACGGGTCAAAGTAATCAAGAACATTTTGAGGGTAAGGTTAACGGTCTTCTTAATGAGACTATTAATCAGACGGGTAAGATTGCTCTATCTACATTAGATGAAAAGAACAGGATCACGACTATGGTAAACTCGGGGTCAAAGGGTAAACCAACCAATATTTCACAGATGATAGCGTGTTTGGGACAACAAAATGTAGATGGTTCTCGTATTCCATACGGATTTACAGACAGAACATTACCACATTATCAGAAATATGATGATAGTGCTGAAGCAAGAGGATTTGTAGAAAACTCTTTCATCTCGGGTCAAACACCACAGGAGTTCTTCTTTCATGCTCAGGGTGGTCGTGAAGGATTGATAGATACAGCAGTAAAAACATCTCAAACAGGTTATATTCAGAGAAAACTTATAAAGGCAACCGAAGATCTAAAGGTTCATTATGATTACACAGTTCGCGATAGTTCTGGAACGATTGTGCAATATATTTATGGGGACGATGCCGTGAGCTCAATTTATATGGAATCTCAACCTCTAATCCTTATGAAATTACCATTCAAAAAGACCGAAGGGCAAAAAGAAGATATACACGATGTATTTCATTATGGACCAGAAACAGATTGGAAAAAAGTTCTAAATCACAGTAGAACACTTATAAGGTTCAAGAAAATTAAGGGATATCAAAAGATGCTGGATAAAAGTTTTAATAAGATATTAGAACACAGAAGCTACCTATTCTATGAAATATTCAATGGAGAACCTGAAAACAATATTATATCTCCCGTCCACATAAAACGTATAACTGAAAACATTTGTGGAAAGGAGAATAGTATCAAACGATATGTAGATATCCATCCGATTGATATTCTAAAAATGAATGAAAGATTAAAGAAGACTATTAATATTAATACAAATGGTGATACTACAGGGATTATGAACATACTAATAGATATTCATCTATCACCAAAAATATTGATCAACAAATACTCGGTAACAAACCAATTGTATGAACAAATCAGTTTACTCATAAAACAACAATTCTATAAATCTATTGTAGAACCAGGTGAAATGGTTGGACCTTTGGCCGCACAGAGTATTGGTGAACCAGCTACTCAGATGACATTGAACACATTCCATTTTGCAGGTGTTAGTGCTAAGTCAAATGTTACCAGGGGGATCCCCCGTCTAAGAGAACTACTCCACGTAAGTAAGAATATCAAATCTCCATCTGATATCATATATCTACACGAAGAATATTCTTCGGACAAGAATAAGGCTCAGTTTATTAAAAATAAACTAGAGTATACAAAACTACGAGATATAGTGAAAACGTGTAGAATATATTATGATCCAAATAATGATAAAACTCTAATAGAAGAAGATACGGGTCTTATAAAATTATATAAAATGTTCACGGGATTTGAGAATGATGAAACAGAATATATTCCGTGGATAATACGGTTCACATTTGACAAAGAACTAATGATGGAATACGGTATAGTAATGGAAGATGTAAATTATATGTTCTTGAAATGGGCTGAAATGGGTGATGAGATAGACAGAGTTAAGTTTGTATATAGTGATGATAATTCTAAAGAACTGGTCGGGAGATTATCAATCTCTACGGGTGAAGAAGACGAGTTTATAAATGGTATTGCTGATCAATCAGATATAATATCTTCATTGAACGATTTGACTGAAGAGTTTATGAATGAAAACAATATCAAGGGTATTAGAAATATTTCTAATATAGTTATGAGTCAAGAAACTGTTTCCATTATGGAAGATAATGAGATAGTTACCAAGAAGATCTGGAAACTTGAAACTGATGGAACCAATTTATTAGAAATATTGAATTGTGATTATGTAGATGAATCAAAGACTATCTCAAATGATATAAATGAGATTTACTATTTGTTTGGAATTGAAGCTGCACGGAACCATCTCATAGGACAAATGGTAGAAGTATTCGATGAATATATAAATATGAGGCATATTAATCTACTCTGTGAAGTAATGACCTGTAGGGGGAGTTTAGTTTCTGTAGATAGGCACGGTATAAACAGTGGTGATGTGGGTCCGCTGGCCAAATGCTCATTCGAAGATACTACGGACCAACTTATAAAGGCAGGGATATTTGGAGAAAAAGATAAATTACAGGGAGTTTCGAGTAATATTATGATGGGTCAAATTATTCCAGCGGGGACGGGTATGTGTGATATTCTACTGGATGAAGAAAAGCTGATGCATGAACTTTCATCAATAGAAGAAAATGAAGACTATGAAATAGATGAAGATAATATAGATGTTATACTGAATAGTGAAGAAAATAATAATTGTTCTCTGGATGACCTTAAGATGTCGTATGAAGATTAATTATTTCTCTGTTATACCTAACTCTTTATTAATAACTTCATTACAATTTTCAGTTATAAATGAGTTTGATACATAATTATTTCTCAGATTACTTACTATATCTTGACAGTTACTATTAACAACTACAATGTTATCCTTTTTGATACCAACATTCTTAATATTATCATCAATAATTTTTTTTGTGGATGCGTTGCACACCGCATCTATATCAAAAATATAGCATTTATCTGTCATATTTATCTCTTCTATTTTATCACCAACAATTCGCGTTAGATTATCATTTATTGTATTTGCAATTGTATAGGCACTTTCTAATTTTGAATAAGAATCCATTATCATGAATTGAACTAAAATCAATGAATTATCATTATCTACAGCTGATATAATCTCTAATTGAACTCTTTTCTTACTTAAATTAAACTCATCAAATAAAGAGTTTATAGCATCATAAATTATAAGTTTTACTTCCTTAGAGAACTTCATTTTGTCTTCGTGACCACCTTTAGGATATTCTAATCCAATTTCTACAATACCCCTTTTATATCTCATTCTATAATTATCATCAAACATAGATCCAATACCCTTGAAATATATATCTCTCAATGATATTTTCCCATCAATATTCATTATATCTTGGAAACTCCCGTCTTTGATGGCATCACTAACATTTTCTTTTATACTAGAAAAAGATTCTTTAGAATCTGTTTGCTTTGCTATTGTTACTTCGAATGAATATGTACAAAATCCTTTTCTAAATCCGGGATCTGTCCCATCAGGATTACCTATCATAATATCACCCGCATCAATGTGTGTGATTCTCTTTAATGCGTTTATGATATTATTCTTTATAGGGGATATTTCTGTTATAGGTTTCAATATATTGTATGTTAAATATAATACAAGCTCTTCGTCTTCTTCTTCTTCTTCAGTATAATTAAACTTTTCTGGTTTGTTATTACGATTGATCTCCGAAGCATTTTCAATACTGTATGTTTGAGGATTTCCCACAGGTTGCGTTTCGGGTGGGGGTGTCGTTTTTTCCGTGGGACTATTATTCATTTCATTAACTGGAGATATTTCGGTATTTGAACTTAATGGACTCCTGGGGGGGGGTCCAATATTTGAACTTAATGGACTCCCGGGGGAGAGTCCAATATCAAGTCCTTGACTGGGTGTAGGGGATTCACCAAACAAGGGTGATGAATTATCTCCACCGATCATTCTGTTGATATCATCTTTCACATTTATAATACGCCCATTTTTGTAATCATTTCTATATATTTTCTCTACCATCTTCTTGACTTTTCTTTTTCTTTCTTGATCCAGTCTTAATGACTCAATAAACAAATATTTAGATAATAAATATATCCTTATTTCAATAAATATAAGGATTTTGAGTTTTTTCACACTAGATATCCCCAGGTCCATCATTAGAAAACTTTTGTAATTCCCATCTATATATAAAATACAATCATCTGTTTGACAAGAAGTACAATGATTATAATCTATCCAAGATACAGAACCCTTTAACTTATCAAAAAAAGATCTAGGATCTTTAGAACAATTCATTAATCTTCTTTTCATAATTTCTCGGACTTTTTCATTCTTTCTAAGTTTCTCTCTAGCAGTAAGTGATTTATTTGTATTTATTATTATTTTTTTTTTATTATTTTCATCTCTAACTAATTGTTCATACTCATCATCCAGTTTTCTAAAACCCAATACAATATCGTACCAGTTAAGGTTCCTATTACATAATTCATCATTACAATCTAATAAATAATTTGGTAACTCGAGTAGCTCCTTTACTGTCGTTTTTTTAGAAAGTCTATAACAATCAATATCAAACATATCAAGATCTTTCTTTACACCTGGAATCTTAAGGGAGTCTCCCATATTTTTAATAATCTCCATTGTATTTCTATCAATGCTATCTATAAGATATTTTAGTGATTTTGATGTCATATATTTTTCGTCGCTGCCTATTATTTCCAAAAGTGTTATTGCATCTACCGAACTTAAATAATCTCTTATTTTAGATTCACTCTTGACTGTGTCTGTTGTTGGTAGATATGATATTATACTATTCATTAACAACGTGAATATTATATTTTCTTTGGATCCCCCTTTCATTATTTTTTTACTTTTTTTTCTTTGAGTAAGTTTTTTCATAATATAATCTAATATAGATTTTATTTAATCTCATCTAAGAACTCTGTTATATTATTATTTACTTCGGTTGTATCAGTATCATCAGTATCATTCGGTTCAGTTATTTCGGTTACTATATTGTCTTCTTTTATTATATTCTCAGTATTTGTGACTGTATCCTTTTCTATTAAAAATATATCACCATCAATTTTCTTGTCTTTTTTATTAAGATTACCCTTAAATAGCTCATATTCTCCCTCTTTTAACCCATCATCATCAATGTTTATAGATACCTTTATATTTTTCTTTTCACCACAATTTTCTTCTATATGACTGGATACAGTTTCGTTAGTATTCTCTACAGCATTTTTCACCGTATTCTCTACAGTATCTCCTACAGCATTATCTCCAGTATTATCTCCAGTATTATATACTTTATCAATTATAACAGACTCATACTTTTTGGAAATTACCATGTTTTCGGAATTATCGGGGATTATAAGGGTTTTTAGCTCTTCTTGATGTGTAACAAATGTATTCTGAGGATTTATTTTACTTTTAAGCCCACTCACTTTACCAATACCCTTCAAACTATCTAACTCTTTCATACTTTCATTCTTAATATTCACCGTTGAGGTATTCTGATCAATCCCCCCCTTACACCGAATACCATTAGTATTCTGATTATCTCCCATTTCTTTCACATGTTTTAGATTTCCCCTGAAGTGATGTAATGCGGAGTTTTTTTTAAGTTTTTCACTCGCATTAGCCACTATAGACGCGGTTTTTTCTTGTTCGCTTGGTTCGTATACCTTACATTTGTGTAATCCGTTGCATACAAGAGGGTGATTTATATCAACACCCTTGAAGGTATATTTGTATTGTTTGATTATGGAATCGTCAATTGTGGGGGATTGTTCTATAAGACGATCAAACTCTGCCCGACACACATTCAAGAAATCTGTTGCGGGTTTTCTCATCTTGGGATTTAAAGCGAGCTCTACAGAAATTTCACGATTGAACTTAGACCAACTAACTTCTGAACCACGATGACCCTCCATCAATTCAGCATATCTTAAAAAGTTCTGTAAAGTAGAGAGAATACCCGCAAATATGTTCACCCCACCAACACACGCCATTGCAATTTGTTTATTTTCTTCGGGGATAAAAGAATCCATCGCGAAGTTTGCTGTTCCCGTTAGAGTAGAAAGAATGATTACGGGGATTGTGAAAGTATAGTTTCTCTTTCTATACAATTTCTCCGAACGACTATGAAGCCAACGATATCCAGCGGCTTTCTCAGCCCATTCTGCCATGAGTTCTTCCTGTTCCTTGGTCCATTTTTCTGAATTCTTATCTTTTTTTGGTTCTTTGTTCATTCTATAAATAAAGAAATAAAAAATTATTTTAAGATTTAGTTTAAAATTTGATTTAAAAGTAGTATAAATATTAATAAAATCTAATACAAGATGATTCACATTGTTCGCAATATGAATATCATCTAGAATTATCTTAAAAAAATCCTCGGTTGAAGAAAAGGTTATCTTGGGTAGATGGGGGGTATACAAAAAACTCTGAACAACTTGATAAAAAAGTATACTTAGCAAATCATGATCATTGTGGACCATGTGGTTATGTGAATAAAGAATCAAAATAAACATTTTAAATATTTAAAAATCTCTTAATCTTGTTTATTTGAACATGATTATATATTGCTTTACCAGATTCAATTTCGTTTATTACAGACTGAGGTAAGTTTACACTGTTAGCGAGTTGTTTTTGCGTTAAACCCTTAGAAGCTCTACCCCGTTGTATTTGACCTCTCAACTCGTTGGGTATTTTTTTGTGTTCAAGTTTTCCTTCTTCAATTTTCTTTTCCATTTTTACATTGGGATCGCCTAACTTTGTAATTTTTGGTTTTTTACTGTCGTTTTTATCCTTAGTTTTGTTCACAATAAGTGTTTTCCAATCTTGATGATCAAGTATATTCTCGGGATTTTCGCTCATATAATGTTGTTATTATATAATAACATATAATAGCTTTATGTTGATTTTATTTATCTGCTCCTAAAAGTTACCCAAAGCTTCTGAATTACAATTATTCATTTCGCCTTTTATATTTGCTCCCGCATTTTTCTTATCCCATGTTCCACTAATCAAACATCTTCGGTTAGTTTCTCTTTCATTAAATGAAATATCATAATTAATTTGATCTGTATTGCGGTCCAATTTCATAACATTTACGAATTTACCAAACCCAGAGTAATTATTCTCTAATATATTCAAAAATGAATAATCGTTTATTATATATAGTGCCGATAAAATAACCAAACATAATATTAATTTGCTAAAATCTTTAGACAAACCCAACATAATATATGTTGTGTAAGAAATACTCTTTATAAGTGCAATAACAAACAATGTGTATACGACCTCTTTTGAGAATGGAGAAACAGCTATATCATTGTAATTTATATCCACATAGTCACAACCAGGTCCCATCAAATAACTGAAATAATTATATAATAAATAAATTACAATTAGAATATTGGTCGCGACTGCCCCCCCCTCACCTTCCTCACCTTCAAAATAGATCTTTATCTCTTCCAAAAGAGCTACACAAACTATAAAAGCAGTTAGTATCAGAGATACTCCACGTTTATTGTATTTCCATCTAGTGCATTTTGAATAAGCATCATCGCTATCGGTGGCATCATTTATACTACTTGAACATTTTTCCATCGAATCATTATCTTTTCCAATACATACACCTATGTTTTTAAACAGATTATTATCATCCGAAAGACTGTCACATCTATCATAAAACTTTTTATCCAGTTTGTTTGTAAGTTTTCTCTTATTTCCCTCCGTTATTTTTTCCCCGTTTATAATTTTTGAAGTTGTTGGTTTTGTTTCATATATACTCTTTCCTGGATCATCCTTATTTGGATAACTGAAACTTAAATCACATATATTTTTATTATTGTTTATTGTCATTATAATTTCTGTGTCAACTGTGTCATTTATATTTAATTTATTCATAAGATATTTAAGACCAGTATAATCACCAGCGCTCTGCAAAAGCTCTGTTAATATGGTTACAAGAGTATAACTTATTGTTACAAATACTATTAATAAGAGATAATCTACTTTATTTTTCCTTGTTAGTAGTAAACTATATAAAAAGGCTAGTATTAAACTCCCCGGAAGAATCACATATACTACTACATTGAAAAGAGTTCTTTTACTATTCAAAGAAGTTTGAAAACGGTCTATTGTTGTGGTGGATTCTTCTGACATTTGATATATAATATATAATACTATTTAAAATATATAATACTATTTAAAATAATATTGTATAATAATAATAATAAATAATAAATAATAAATAATAAATAATAAATGGATACGGGTTCTTTTACAAAAACGGCATTCTGTGGTAAGAAAATAGACAATGTAACGGAAAATAGAGTAAAAGAGTTTATTCTCAAGGATTTATCTCTTAAAACTAATAAGAATTATAATTCTCGTTATGCTAAAGTTCTCAATGAGAATTATATGAAAAATCTAAAAAATAAGCACATTGTAAATGTTAAAAGTGGTGGTGCCCCGTATCTTCTCTATATCACTGAAATTAATGGTAATGATTATACTTTTCTGATCGATAAAAAAATTAAGTTGGGATACGATTTCCCCAAAATTTTTGTATTGAATTACCGTTTTTCAAAAGATGTTTACAAAGGAACTCTATTTGAAACCGAACTGGTCCGTGATGATAATAGTAACTGGTTTTTACTCCTGGGAGATATTTATCTCAACGAATCTGCTTCTTTACAAAATACAAATATTATAGAGAGAGTCAATATTATGCACAATATATTAGAAAAGGAATATATTGAGAATGATTCTGTAATATGTCCCCCAATGATTAAAAAGTTTTTTAATATGAAAGATATAAATAGTATTCTCAATGATTTTATTCCAAGTCTTAATTACAGTTCAAGGGGATTTTATTTTGTCCCATTGAGATGTTCTTATTCTAATATTCTTTATCTTTTTGATAAAGATAAGAAGAGCCCTGAGTTGAAATCAGTTTTATCGGGTGCGTGGTCCAAAACTGACAAAAATAAAAAAGAAAATGAAAAAAATGTGAAAAATGTTAATTTTCGAATTGAAAATACAATGTGCCCAGATGTTTATGAACTATATCTTAAAGAAAATGAAATCCTTGTCAAGCAGGGTCTAGCATGTGTACCCAATTATGGGAAGAGTGTTTTCATAAATGAATTGTATCAAACTGATAAAAAAGAGATCTTTGTAGAATGTGAATATAATCAAGATTTCGGAAAATGGGAACCCATGAGAGAATCTAATAGTGTAGATGATATATCTATACTGGCTAATTTTTCATCTTGAGTCTTTATATTTTGAAAAATCTCTCTCATTCAATTCGTATCCCCAATGTAATAGAACCTGTCTTATGACCGGACTAACACTTGGATCGTTATAACCTTTTCTCTTACTGATTATTAGATTCATTAGTCTTTTTCTGAAACGACCATTGGGACCAGCCAGACCTAACCATCTCTTTATCTGTCTTTCATCATCTGTAGTCCTTCGCCCCAAACTATATCTACAATACCATTGAAACCATCCATAAGGATCCTGTTTTATTATCCAATCATTATTTTCCCAGTCTTCCAATGATGATCCACACTTAACACCATATTTGTTCACCTTTTTATCATATTTAGAAGAGATTACCTTTTTCTCAATATCCAATCCTTTAAACCAATCATCGGGATATTCCCTGATAGCAGTTTTCCCGTGATGAGTTTTTCCCGTTATTCCCGAGTCTATAGTTCTGAAATATGTCCCTCCGAAAGCCCCCTTACGAAAAACACTCTTAGGACCCACATTAGGTTTGAATAGTTTGTGATAATCTATTTTTTCTTCTTTTTTCTTTCCTCTTTTCGTCTTTGTTTTACTCATACTATAATATACTATAATATATTCATTAATCCTCTTCATCAGATGATGATAGAATATGACAACCCTCGGCTAACTTAGGCATTACGAATGTTTTTTTATCGGTGGGTTTCTTCTTTCTCTTCCTCGAATCTATCTTCTTCTGAACATCCGCATTTCCAATGCGTCTATAGTAAGTGACTTCATCCCAAAACTTAATGATTTCTGGAACAACTGAAAACCACCATTTCTTATCTCTTCTTACCAAAGTACATTCGTATCGCTTGATGAACCAATACTTCTCTTCAAGGAGTGAACAGTGAGTATCAATATCGCAAAGGTGTTTATCAAGTTTATCTTTAATGGTATTCTCTTTCCACAGTCTTAAGGGTTCATCATCCAGAGACCATGGAGAATATTCATAGTGTAGTGAATAGTCTGTCTTTCCTATTTCTTGAATCTTAAATGTTACGACTAAACCTTTGGGTCTTCCATCCATAGTTTGTCCTGGGACTTTTGAATCACTAGTATCTTCTACATATTCTCGAAATGAATTATATTCTTCAATCTTTACCTGAAGAAAATCACATTCCTCTAAATCGCATACTTCGAGTTGACCCTGCATCTGCATCCAATAATGTAGGGGAACTTCATCTGTGAATTGTCGTCTAGGAGGACACTTTATCTCCAACATTCTTCCTATATATTCTTTGGGAGATGTTGTGTCGCAAATACCATCGGGAGAAGCACCGAATACAGAAAGTTCTGGATGAGGGATAAGACCAAACTCTACGATATCCAGGTCATTCATCTTTTCATAGAACTCAGTTGCGACGGGTTCATACTTAACACCCCACTCCATTATAGGATTTATCTTAAACTCAGGTTTTGTATCACTCGTTTTGTTGATGAGAAGTTGGTCCCTTGTTGTGAAATGTCCTTTCCCAAGTGCGTCTGCCAGAGAACTGGCGGTTAACAGACCATCTCTAATCTCATACCACTCCTTAGAACGTTGCTCGGGGAGTTTTAGAGATTTCAATTCATCCATCTTTAAAATTATTTTGTCGCGTTTACTATCTAAATCTTTAAGCAACTCATATCTCTCAAGAACCAAGACTCTACAAATATTTTTGAGATAGTAATGAACATCCATGGTATTCTTACACAATAGCTCCTTTATATCTTGAATGCTTATTTCCACGAGTCTGTTGATACCATCAGACATTTCTTCATGAGAATCATTACCCTGTTCAATAATTTCATAAAGTGATTGATCAATTGATAGTTCGTTACTCTTGAAATAGTGTTCGACAATTTTTTCCATTGTTTAGTTTTTACTATAATACTATTGTATAATCTTAAATCAAATTTAAATCGATATATATATAGATTTATGAAAAAACTAGAAAGAAAATCCATTGACTCGGAAAAGGAGAATTGTTCGCCCCAAAGGGAGTGGGTCTGAATAACCTTAAATCATATTTAAAACGGCATCTTTTGATTCAAATCTGCGTTTTCACCCATACCACCACTGATAGGTCTTCCTAAGTAGGGTGCTTTGTAAACTTTGCATTCTGTATCATTCAGGACCTCCAAAACCTGGATCTGTCGGTATTTGTTCTCACCACAGTTATCTTGTTTACCGAATGCTCTACTCATACCGACATCTACTCTCCATAATCTCTCGTTATAAATACCATTCATATATCGGTTACTCATAAACTGGGGTGTATGAGCAACCACTATACAATCGATTGGAGTTAATGTATTGTTTCTCTTATTAAGAATATTAACGAGTTTATTGAATCCATCTAAAGTATTCTCATCATAATTATCTTCCTCGGAATATAATCTACACCAGAAGGGAGATATATCATCATCATCTCTGAAGATCTCATCAAAAAACTTCTCAACTTTAGGGTCTCTATTATTTAATAACCATTCTTTAACATTCTCATTTATTTCTTGAATTGTGAACTTGGACGCCATTGAATGACCAAATCCACCATGAACAAACAACCATCTCCCCACCTGTATCACACTCTTTTTCTGTAGGGCGTAGTGTTTAGCAATATTTCCTCCTCTCTCAAATGATTTCAAACGATGATAATATCCCAAAGGATATCCATCGTCTGTCATTTTCTTGTTTCTTTGGTCTTTAGGAACAAACTCTAAAAACTCTTCAGGGGAAACATATCTGAAATCCTTATCAACATTCATGAGTTCATGATTACCCAATAATCCCAAAACTCTGCCACCACATTTCTTAGCCTCTATATCTAACTTCTGGAAAATCTGAATAATTCTCATATTATTTCCTTCATCTTCATAAACGTCATTTAGATCTTTTATACAGTTCTTCTCCCAGTCATCGGGTCTACATCTATCAATCTGATCGCCAAGCTGAATCACCCATGTATCTCCCCCACACCAAGATATCTGATCCACGTTGTAAAAGAATATATTCTGAGGAATTACTTTAGCAAGTCTCAATGCCTGGAGAGTAACATTTAGATCACCGTGTAAGTCTCCTATTGCAACTAATCTCTTTACAGGTGGATACAAACCTATATCATCATAATTCTTATTGTCACTCTGTCTAGTAACATTCGCATTCCCCTGAAACATATTCTGTTTGGCCTCATGATCTCTCTTCGCCGCTTCTATTTCCTGATTTGTGTTGGGCATGGACATTCGTCTATCTCTCTCATATTGGGCGGTAGACTTAGGTGGGTCATTCGGAGATTTGTCCACCTTTATATTTGGCGATGACATACGTCTATTTCTATCTGAAACTATAATATTATTGATAGAATTAGTCTTTTCAGGTATTTTTGAAGCGTCGGGTGTTACGGGGGTTGTTAGATTTGGTTGAGAGAATGAACGGGGTCTACTTTTGTATTTTTGCATTTTATGAATAATAAATTGTCTCACTTCTTTTAAAATCTTATCTCTATCAAAACTATTCGCCTCACTCTGTGTTATTATTTGATACTTTAAACCCAGTCTTTTTAAATCTTCAGTGCTTAAAAGGTTCAAGTCTACATTATTTAATCTCATAGTGAAATTATATCATATAATATCTTTTAAATACAAACTAATATCTATTTATAATATAAAGAGATAATATGGAATCGTGGGTATATTATGCAGTTTTAGCAGCAATCTTCATAGCAGTAAGAGACGTATTCGGTAAAAAGATATCACAGAGATACTCCTTTATACAATATCTTGGATATGCCAGTGTTATAGTTGCCATTTGCACGTGGATTTATATCTTTGCGGTAGGTGTGAAAATGAAACCCTTAAATTCTGAATATCTAGGACTAATTTTGATAAGACTTATTATAGTTTATATAGTTATTGAACCATCATTGTATTTTTGTATCAATAACTGTCAAAATCTTGGAGAGGCATCTGCCATCATAAATATGAATGTTCTCTTCGCATTTCTTATAAGTTGTTATCTTTACAAAACGCCTGTTGATAATTCAAAGATGATGGGTATTCTCCTTGTAATAGGGGGGAGCTATTTCATAGTAAGATAAATTTGATATAAGAATATCTTCAAGATAAGTATAAAAGACAGAGAGACCAATATGACAGCCATGCTCGCACAAGAATATACGATCGGTGATGACAGAATTGACCCAGTTGGTCATTTCTGTTCTGAGAAGCTTGATGGATACAGAGCCATCTTTAAGGGTGGGGAGTTCCACTCCAGAAACGATAAGATGTATAACTCTCCTTTATGGTTCCGGAAGTGTCTCCCCGATAGAGTGATCGATGGAGAGCTCTGGATTTCAAGAGAAGAGTTTGAGAAGATGGGATGTGTAAGAAAGAAAGAACCCGTTGATTCAGAATGGATGGAGGTCACCTTTCAAGTTTATGATATCATCGATTGTGAGGGGGGGTTTGGGTCAAGACTCAAAGAACTCTTGAAGATTGTCAAAGAGGCGACAAAGAAGTGGAACATCTACAGGAAAAAACTCGGAAAGGATGATGAAAGATTCTTGAAGATGAAATGCCCTCTGAGATTTGTGACCCAAACCCCCGTCAAGTCTGTTTCACATCTTAAAGAGTTGTTTCATCGTTTCGTTTCACAGGGAGCTGAGGGTATTATGATAAAAGACCCCAATTCTCTTTACGAACCAGGTAAGAGGAGTAAGAAACTTTTGAAGATAAAACCCAGTTTTGATGCCGAAGGTATTATCATCGGTTACAAGCCTGGAAACGGTAAGTATAAAGACCTTCTGGGGGCGTTTGTGTGTAAGCAACTCATGAATCACGGTTCTTATTCATCTATAGATGAGAATAAAGATCATATCTTCTCTATCTCGGGGATGGATGATGATGTGCGGAATAGTTACAAAGAAACTCATCCAGTTGGAACGATTATCTCTTATGAGCATTCTGGAATTACTGGGAGGGGTGTCCCACGATTTGCGAGATACCTTCGTATCAGAGATGACATCATTCTTAAGAGTTTTGAATATGACAAAGATGAGATGAAGAAAAAGACTTGTAAGATTTTGAAAGCTCTAGGGGATTATGAGAAGATGAATAAAGAGTCATTCAAAGCATCTTCGTATTACAAGGCACTCAAAGGCATCAACTCGATGGATAAAGAGTTTACCCTCGATAATATTTCTGAGATTAAGGGTGTCGGTAAGTCCATATATGAGAAGATTGAAATTATCATCAACACGGGGACACATCCAAACTATGAAAAGATTACAGAAGAGAAAGATCCTAGAGAAGACTTTATGCAAATCTATGGTGTAGGTCCCGGTAAAGCAAAGGAACTCATGAATATGGGATATGATTCAATTCAATCTCTAAGAGAATCTCCGAGTTTGAACGATATCTTGAATGAGAAACAACTCATTGGGTTGAAGTATTATGAAGACATCCTTACGAGGATCCCCTATAATGAGATTACCGATCATGAAGTTCTCTTAAAGGAAACACTTTCAAGTTTGTTTCCCGGGGCAGAACTTACGATTGCTGGGTCATACAGGAGAAATAGTGAAACCAGTGGAGACATTGATATCCTTATCAAGAGTGATGGTAAAAACTCGGGAAAAAAGATTATGAGTGATTTCGTGGATGCTCTTTACAAGAAAGGATATATGTCTGAAACTCTGGCTCTCGGAAACAAGAAGTTTATGGGTATTTCAAAGATATCTACTGGGATTACGGGTAGGAGAGTGGACATCATGGTTACAACAGAAAAAGAATATCCATTTGCCATCTTGTATTTCACGGGGTCAGCCGATTTCAACCCCAAGATGCGTCAAAAAGCACTTGATATGGGTTACTCTCTTAATGAGTATTCTCTGACCGACATCAAGACAAAACTGGATATGGATAAAGAGTTTCTTGAAGAAAAGGACATATTTGACTTCTTGAAAATGGACTATGTAGAACCTCATCTACGCTGATTTGGTAAGATTCATATATTTAATTTATAAGATAATATAATAATATTTTTTATGGGAAATACTTCATCAACACAGCAATCACATTATGAGAATTATATCTCTCAACAACAGGCACAGCTTTTAGCACAACAGCAACAAATAGACAGACTCTTCCAAATGACATTGAATACCCAACGTTCAACAATCCAGAATCATGCTCAGCAATTAAGCGAAAATCCTCATAGTCAGGGTTATGTGCCAACGAATGAATATGGTGTGACACCGGGTATTCCGGAAGTATCTATGAACCAATTACCCCAAATACAAGATACTCCAAAAAAACAGAAACTAAATCCTTACAAGATTCTGGGTATTCCTAAAAAATTTGATGAGAAAACTCTTAAGAAAGCTTATCTTAAAGCCGCTCAAAGAGCACACCCAGATAAAGGGGGGTCTGCAGATGAGTTTCAAAAAGTATCTATTGCGTATACACTTTTAGAGAAAAAACTTAAAGATTCAAAAAATAGTCATTCACATACAGAACTTAGATCACACTCTCAAAGCTTCTTAGAAACCCAAAATACCGGTACAAATGTTCAGTTTGATACAGAGAGGTTCGATGTTGATGTTTTTAATAAGATATATGAAGAAAATAGGGTGAAAGAAGTTTATGATGATGGATATGATAACTGGATAAAAGATAATAGTGTTTCAGAAACTTCTCAAAAACCAATGTTTCACGAAGGATTTAACAAAGATCTCTTTAATCATGAGTTTGAAAAATATAAAACGGAACACTCACAAAAGAACAGACATTCTTTGGTGAAGTTTGAAGACCCACAAGTATCAATCTCAATGAGAGGTAAAGATTCTATAATGACATTGGGACAGGGTAAGATAGATGATTTCAGCGGTGATATGGATGGCATAGGATACAGAGATTATAAAGATGCGTTTACAAACTCTGTCTTAACGATTGACCCCAATTCATTTAATCTTGAAGATAGACAAAGTTCTATAGGTGGTGTTAAGAAAGAAAGAAGTAATGTATCATACACTATGAGTGAACAGGACAGAATAATGTATGAAAAAAGAAAAATGTTAGAATTAAAGCAAGAATCACAAAGAGTTGAAAGACTTAAAAGTAATGATTCGCATCATTTTAGTGTTCATGATCAAATGCATCAGAGACTTTTAAAACGATTTTAAATATCGGAATTGTCTAAACTTAAAGGATTATTATTTCCTCTATTATTCACATAATCTCTTTGTTTTTCAGTGGTACAAACACATCCGGTGCTTGTAGAGAAAGTTGAAGGACAACAATTGGGAGAACTCCTGTTATTGGCGAACATAAACATCTTATTTGGAGAGGATTTATCACCATCTATTGGAGGACCTATCAAATAAGCATTGTCAGTGATGGTCGGTTTTAAGGGTCCTTGTCCCGTTAAATATGTGAAAAGAGTGCTATCGTCTACTAGGGAACTATTTGCGGGAGATTTCATCCAAGGTTCACTATTACCAGTCTGTAAGCATATACCGTCATAAACGCTCATATTACCAGAGTTGACAGCAATGGCGGTGGGATCGGGGGGAGGGGCAACTTTAGGAACTTCAGGGATTTTAGGAATAATTGTTCCAGCTGCTTCATCTGTTGCAGGGGCTGTGGTTACATTTGTATCATAAGCAATATTTTTGAGATCTGCTGGGCCAATACTTTCGTCCCCCTCGGGATCTGTGTTTGTTAGCGCCTCTAAAACATTCCCTTTCATAGAACACAGGAGAATCATGGTTAAAAATGTTAATATTAACATCTTAGAATATTCTGTATCTTTAATATGAAAGATAAGAACATACGAATAAAATAAAACAAGTAAAACTTGCATAGTTGTTGTATCAAAACGAGGAAGCGACAAATCTATATTCATTTATATGTTAATCTTAGATTTTTTTTCTATAAAACATTACTAATTATAGATGTTGAGAAAAAATAATAAAAATAACTGGGATGGTTATTATAGTGATATCAGTGATACCAGTGATAGCAATGATAGTTCTGATAGCAATGAAAATCTCCTTTATAACGAAGAGTATAAAGACCAGTTACGTTACTTCAAAAATATTGAATATCAACATATTCAGATGGAAACTATTATAAAA
>Ga0209199_1001167_pt1 | contig 32626 bp, 27 predicted proteins | sample COGITO_mtgs_1105_7_FD_184805 | JGI IMG/M metagenome (GOLD analysis project Ga0209199, IMG submission 184805) | Pelagic marine microbial communities from North Sea - COGITO_mtgs_110523 (SPAdes) (version 2) | ecosystem: Environmental > Aquatic > Marine > Epipelagic ...
GCAACTTCCAGTTGTATGTCGGCCCAATCCTAGTAAACCAACAATTGTAAAGCCAATGTTTTGAGCATACTTTGTATGCAAATAGTATGCAAATGCCTTTAACTAAAAAAGGGTCTCAAGAATTAATCATCCTGAAACCCTTTGTTTAAATGGCGGAGAGAGAGGGATTCGAACCCTCGTTACGTTTCCGTAAACACGCTTTCCAAGCGTGCGCGTTCAGCCACTCTGCCACCTCTCCTTTATTTACTCTTTCTTAAAGCGTTCAGCCTCCCGATAGCTATCGGGACTGCCACCTCTCCTTAAACGCTTTTGATAAAGTGAGCGCGAATGTAAAGAAATCGCTCTCTGATGAAATTTAACCCGATAATTAAACCAGCTAATCCTTTATCTAGTAACAATAATCTTAGCTTGACTTTCACCAAACTCAGACTCCATAGATATGATGAACTCACCCTCGCCCAGAAGCTCTGTCGGTATCTGAACAGATTTTTGATCTCTAATTTGTTGAGATAAAACCAAACGCCCCATAAGATCATAAACCTTAACTGCTTTTGCATTGCTGTTCAAAATGTTAATATTCACATTAGACCCTAGCATAACCGGATTGGGATAAACGATAAACGAAGCGTCAACAAGCACATCAGCCACGCCAAGAGGTGGAAATATGTTGATGCTAAATACCGCCTGTTCTGAATAAGGGACATGAACATTACCGGCTTCGTCAGTGGCTGAAGTAACAGAAACTTCTACATCATCCCACTTCCAAGTATCCGGACTAACATTATAGCTGGCCACAAATGTTTGAGCATTCAACCAAACACTAGCGCCTTGGTTCAACGTCAAACTTGTATTTGCCTCTGGCGACAATTCGATGTTAGGTTGTGTCCATCTATACATAGCCTCATCAAAATTCACTGTTATGGCAAACCCAGATATTCCGGCTTGCTCCCTTTTAACTGTATCAATAGAAGGCACTACAGACAAAACATTAGGTGTCACCATGTCAATGTCAAATTCATCCAACATGATTAGGCCGTTAGGCACAAAACCCAACATGTCAGCTCCTCCAGCAACTTCAACATCGATATCCAAAAGCACTTCTCCAACATCCGTTACATCGTAAAATGCCACGTAAGTGAATTCATCTTGCCATCCTGTCAGTGCAGCATTATACGTAAGCGTATTTGCCAATGGATTCTCGTTTGGAAATGAAACAACGGGAGAAATCAGTGTATCCATTTCTCTGTCGTAAAGACAAATGATAGAAAAAGCTCCTTCACCTATGGTGTTTTTAGATACCTGTCTAGTGTTTGCATTTACACTTATAAGATCAGTAGTGTCGTCTTCCCAATATGATTTGGCAAGTGCAAATGTCTCCTCAGAAATAGCTTCACCAATAAAGCGTCCTGGCATATCATCAACCGGTGGATGAATTCCTCCCCAAATGCGCGACAAACTGCACTGATCTGAAGCGTCTCGATAGGTCGCCCATTGTAAAATGACGTCTTTGCTCGGCCCTTCTTCAAAAAATAGAAATTCATTCTTTTTGGCCAAAAATTCTCCCATACCACCTGGGAAATAAGCATTTCCAGTTACTTTTTCCATAATTTCTGCTGCTGCTCTGGAATAGGTAGAATGGCCTGAATAGTAGCCTGGAAAAGGTGGAGCAACAAACGAAGGTCTCTGATAAGACCACCAATTTTCAGCTAAAATCCAATCCACTCCAGCCATATCCGTTGCTGGCTGCAGAACGAAATCAGGACCCATCCAAGTTCTCACTTTAAGTTTGCCCACATTCTGAAAAGACATCCCAGCTATTGGATCTGCTGAATCTACAACCTCAATGAAACCAGGTTGCAACAAAAGTCCGTTGATTGAATAATTTGGAAGATTCGGATCCGATGCTTGACCTTGATCTGCCATGTATCGAAACGCTGAAATCGGTCTAACATAATCATAAGATCCTTTTGCACCCCAGCACGTTATAGCCACATCATGCATGGTTCCACCTAAGGTGAAATACGATTTAACGTCCCACTCCAAATTGTCACGATCAGGTCCACTTCCTTCCCATTGATTGACCTGAGCTTCGTGATCGCTCACATAATTTAATATCGTAAACCAATGGCCTGGAGGTGTTTCTGAATGAGGACCATCAGCCCAAAATTCGGCCAGAACTCTGGCATAATCACCGCGATAAACCATTTGTGGAGTATATGGCTGACCTGTGAAAGGGTTGACGGAATGACCTTGACTGTTATCACCCCCGTTTTCATAATCATAAAAATATTGAAGGCTATCAACAGTACTTGGATACCATGGAATATTGCCAATGGATGCAGGAGAGATGTCCCAAATAACGTTGTCTGCAGTGTCGAGGTGCGATTGCCATTTCGCGACCATCGTAAATGCCCAACGATACAAATCAGAACTTGGGCCTCCATTCACAGTGTCAATAAAGGGTGGCGGTCCTGGATCGTGATAGGTTTTATACTCATTTCCATCGCGAACATGAGTCTGAGCGTTGTTTGGATCTAAGGAAAATGGAACTACTTCACCCCATTCAGGGCTCAAACAAGCGGCTGTACCTCCAGGAATTATATTACCCGATTGATCTATATAAATATCCAGAGTGAGAGGTTGCCAGCGATTTGGATCAACGATGTCAGGATTTCCCGAAATAGCCACAACCATAGGAGGATTTGCTGGTTCGTAGAATTGATTCACATAGCCATTCTGTTCGTTTGAGCTGTCCTGCAAACCAAATGCAATCACCTGCTCAGCTAAATAATTTCCGAGCGCTGCTGGGTTGCCAGAACTGTAATCCGTAGAAACGAAATTGCTATCGTAACCTAACGAAAGAAAGAGTGAATCGATGTACTGAAAGGTGCTTTCCTTACTTGGCGAATGTTTAAACCGGTGCCTTAGCAATCTGAAAGCTGCATAGCTTATGGATTCGTTCTGCGCATCCTTTCTGTTTTTTGTAACAGAAATGCCATTGAATGGACAGGTATATCCTCCAACAGAATTTCCCAGAAAGTAACAATCCGCGGCATCTGTATAAGCAGCCCATGCATCATACATGGTAAAGGAAGTATGCCAAAGATTACGTGCATGCACCGTGGGTCGAGCAAAATCATTGCGAATAGCGTGCAATAACGCCTCATTCCATTCTCTAGCTACCGAGTGGTGAACTGGCTGTGCATAGGCGTTTAGAGAAACAGCCAAAAGCATAACCACTGTAATTCGAGTAAATATTTTCATGACTTAAAATTAAGGTGATCGAATTCTTCTACGACAGGCCAAAGTTAGCAAACCATGAAATAAAAAAATTTATGATCTTTGTTACAAAGGTTATCTGCATGAAATTCACGTCAAATCCGCTCTTTCGTTTTGAAAAATATGTGGGCTTTTACATTTCAATTTGCCTCTCAGCTCTGGGTCAAAATGCGTTTTGCCAAACTACATTTAGCGAAGTAAGTTTAGAATCTGGGATCAACTATGCCATGAATTCTATCAACTTGTTTGGCGGTGGTGCGGCATTTTTCGACTATAACAATGACGACAATCTTGATCTTTATGTAACTGGGGGTAATACTCGGGAGGATATTCTTTTTGAAGGCGATGGAGCAGGAAACTTCACCAACGTTACGGCTGCCGCTCAGCTTGGATTCACTGCAAACCTGATAACTTATGGAGTAACCACTGGGGACATTGATAATGATGGAGACCGAGATTTATTCCTCTGCACTGGATATGGCTCTAAGAGTGCTTTACTCATTAACAACGGAGATGGAACATTCACAGATATGTCTGAAACTGCAGGATTCAACGATGAAGACAGACATAAGCACGGTGCAGTTTTCGGTGATGTGAATTTAGATGGGTTTTTAGACATTTATATTACCAGCTGGGTAGACGAATTCAAACTGATAAAAAATGCGGCTAATGAAACCATTGGCTATGCGCACATCTGTTTTGCCAATCTCTTGTACATAAACAATGGCGACTTAACCTTCACTGAAATGGCCGATGCGTATGGTGTTGATGATATCGGTTGCGGTTTAGTGCCAGCATTCAGCGACTACGATAATGACTCAGACATGGATGCAATGGCAGTCAATGATTTCGGAGTGTGGGTTGAGCCAAATGGCCTTTACAGGAATGAATACCCTCTTGACACTTTTTCAAATGTTGGTGCATCAAGCAATATGAATCAAGCAATGTATGGAATGGGTGTGGCCATAGGAGACTATGATCATGACATGGACTTGGATTATTACTTTACTTCCATAGACAGCAATTTTTTCATGCAAAACCAAGGTAATGGTCAATTCGACAATATAGCAAAGGACCTTGGTGTTGAAGATGACACATTGTTTGGGACTACCATAGTAAAAACGAGCTGGGGCACTGCCTTTATGGACGTTGATAATGACAGCTATCAAGACCTATATGTAGCTGATGGTAAAGTTGGCGTTTTCATACCAAACGCTAACAACGACCCAAACAAGCTCTACTTAAATAACGGTGCTGGTGGTTTTGAAGACATTTCAGCAGCCGCTGGCGTTGACGATGAGGGCATGAGCAGAGCTATGATTTACGGTGACTATGATAATGATGGTGACCTTGATATTTTTGTAGTCTTAGCGCGCAAGGACACTACGATTGATGCTCACTCCTTGCTTTATAGGAATGAATTGTCCAATGAAAATAATTGGATAAAAATTGACTTGGAAGGCATAAAAAGCAACAGAGATGGCTTTGGGGCTCATCTTCAATTTTTTGTTGACGGTGATAGTTGGCTTTACGAAGTGGATGGAGGTTCTAGCTACAGATCTCAACACCAAACCACAGCTCACATAGGTTTAGGATCGTCCGAAACTGTTGACTCTGTAATTGTAATATGGCCAGGCGGAAATACTCAAAGAATGTATGATCTTGCTGCCAACCAAAAAGTGCTAATCCTTGAAGACACAACTTCAAATGGTACCGGTCAAAAATCAATTTGGAATAAAACTCAATCCTTAAAAGTAATTCCTAACCCAAATTCAGGCGAGTTTACACTGAGTTATTCTAACTCTTCCGGAAACTCAGCTATCATACGCGTCTTAGATCTTCAAGGCAGGGTGCTGTTCACTCAGAACTCTAAATCCATGAACAGAGGTAAATCAAACGTATTTGTTTCTGTTCCTAATTTGAAAACGGGATTATACATTGTAGAACTTGAAAGCGGCTCAGAGAAGTACGTATCAAAAATTTTGATTAATGGTAAGTAAAACCATCTTAATCACTTTCCCTAGAAATGGATATGTTTCCTAGGCAATCAAGTCAATTAAACTCAAAAGGTAAAGGCCTTGTTGATGGCCGGGTGGCTATTATTGTTCCCGCCTACAATGAGGAACATTCGATCAAGAGTGTTTTAGAAGAGTTGCACTCTCAGAATCCTGGTAATTGGGATATAATCGTGGTCAATGACAAGTCTCAAGACAACACTTTGCAAATGGCTCTTGAACAGCCTAACGTTGTGATCGATTTACCTATCAATTTAGGAATCGGAGGTTGTGTTCAATCGGGATTATTATATGCTTATCACAATGATTATTCATTGGCCATTCAATTTGATAGCGATGGTCAGCATGTGGCAAATGAAATTAAAACTCTGTTGTGGAGCATGGCTGAGTCAAAAGCAGATGTGGTTATTGGCTCTAGGTTCATAAGCAGCTTTACTGGACAGTTCAAGTCGTCATTCATGCGCAGATTAGGCATTAAACTGATTAGTCTTACGACTACACTGCTCACAGGAAAAACGATTAAGGATCCTACCTCTGGTTTTAGAGCTTTCAATGGTGCTGCAATTAAATTGTTTGCACACAGCTATCCAGTTCATTTCCCTGAACCTGAGTCAATTATACTATTGCACAAAAACAACCTCAAGGTTCACGAAGTTTCAACACTCATGAATCCCAGATTAGGAGGCCGGTCCTCACTCGAGAAAAAAGCCTTTTTTTATATGATCAATGTGCTCTTGGGGATGATCGTTTCAGCCATGCGACCTCAAGAAAAATATAAATCATTAGATGAAGTTTGACGCCACCGTTGATATCGACAGATTTCAAATATTAGCTGTAATAGGAAGTCTGTTTTTTTTAGCCTTTATTACCTATTTGGTGCGTAAAAAGAAACTCCGTGAAGACTATTCTTTGCTTTGGCTGTTTTTTGGAGGTATATTTTTGGTCCTCTCTATCTGGAGAGAAAGCTTAGAATATATCTCAAGAACAATGGGTGTAGCTTATGCACCAGCCGCGATTTTCATCATTTTGATAATGTCGCTTTTCATGATCATGATTCAATTTTCTATGATCATTTCTAAGCAAGCCAATCAAATTTCGATGTTGGCTCAAGAAGTTGCTCTTCTGCGGCTGCAGAATTCTGATAATGCTGATCAAGAATCTGAAATAAAGCCGTGAAGGTCCTCTTCGTCTTAGAATATTTCCCTCCTTATCATGGCGGAGTAGAAAAGCTGTTTTATCATCTGACGAAATCACTCTCCGAGAAATCAGTTCAAATTACTGTGCTCACGGCAGCTTATGATGACTTACCTCTAGAAGAATACTTCGGTTCAATTAAGGTGGTCAGAATAAAGGCTCGTAATCGGTATCACTTCAGTTTTAATTCCATAGCTAGAGCCATCTCATTGGCGAAAGAGTGCGATGTCATTCATAGCTCAACCTACAATGCTGCATTGCCAGCTTGGCTTGCCTCTAAGTTTAGTTCAAAACCAATAATCTTAACCGTTCATGAATATTGGAATGAGCTGTGGTGGCGATTGCCTTTTCTGAATTTTATTCAGCGTTTATCTTTTTGGAGCTTAGAACAATTCATTCTGTTCTTGCCCTTTGACAAAATTATTGGTGTGTCAACGTTCACGTCCGAAAAGTTAAAAAAGCGTCTGCCAAGAAGGTCAATATCCATGATCTACAATGGGCAGAAATCAATGGTGCAACCCACAGAAAAAGAGCGAGGAAACTACTATTTATACGTTGGTCGACTTGGGGTTTCAAAGGGTATTGACGTTTTAGTTGAAGCCATTGCACTTGCATCAAATAGAGCTTTGAATTTTAAACTTGTGATACCTACTTCACCGAAACATATCTATCAATACCTGAATGAAACGCTTAGTAATTCGATAGCCTCCAAAAAAGTGGAATTGTTGCACAACGTTGATGACGTAACCTTGTTTCAATTGATGCACAATGCCAAGGCGATCATCATTCCTTCTTATTCTGAAGGATTTGGATTTGTTGCTACAGAGGCAACTTCCTTAAAAACACCGATTATACACAGCGGAAAAGGTGCATTAAATGAGGTTGTTGGTGGCGATTTAATCAGCTTCGACAACTACTCCGCTGAAGGGTTATTGAATGCAATCCTTGATGCCGAAGACAAAAAATTCAAGTTTAAAAATCCCATTGAATTTCCGATTGAAGTTACTGCCAACCAGTACTTGAAGGAATACACTTTGCTGACGGCTACTCGACCAGAATAGCGTCCAGTTCTTTGATGTAGTTCGTCCATTGAAACTTACGCCCTTGTTCGATTCCAGCTACAATTAATGTCCTTCGTAAATCCTCATCCGATGAAAGTCTCAGCATCGATTGGGCTATTTCATCTTTAGCGTTCGGATTGACCAAAATTGCCGCTTCATCTGATATCTCTTTCATTGATCCAACATTACTTGAAATTACAGGACAACCCATTTTCATCGACTCCAACAGTGGAAACCCAAAACCCTCATACAATGAAATGTAAATGCTGAACAAAGCCCTTGAATAAAGTTGTTTTAACCTTGGTTTTGAAACGTAACCTAAATACTTGATGCGCGCACCGTTAGAAGATGACGCAATGAGTTCATTAATAGACACCTTCCATCCTTCATCCCCAACTATGTATAAAAAGTCAGTATGATTATGAATGCAAAACGCCTCAAACGCCTCAATTAGCTTTTTGTGATTCTTCCTTGGCTCAATTGTCCCAACTGATAATATAAAAGGCGCATCACTCTTTTCTTCAAACGCATCTTCTTCAACCTGCGAAAGATCTCTCACACCAGGATAAATTCGACTTAGTTTAGATGAGTGTCCATAATGCTTGATAACATCCTCTTTCGTGTTTTCAGAAACTGTTATGATTTTCTCACACATCTTCAGTGAGCGATTCATCAGAAGTCTATGAGCTATCACACTCTTTATCTTATGATATTTTGGAAAGAGCAATGGTGTTAAATCATGGACTATCACCACTCTCGATGGTCCTTTGAACAAATCCAAACATGCAAAATGACCCGGGTCAATTATATAATCCAAGCGATGATCTGTCAAATCAATTTTCGCCAACCCCAGGTATCTCAAAAGATTAAGCTGAGAAGCTTTCCATTTTGGGATAAGAATGTGTTCGTTCGGCACATCCATTTGTTTTGACCCAATGGTGATATACGTATTCGGTGAGTTTTCTGTCGATCTGGTCAAGTGCTCAGTAAATACACTTATACCAGCGCGCTGACTTATCCAAGGTTCTATGTATACCCCAATCCTCATTGTTCTAACGCTGATTTTTTCCTTAAAACCACAAAGCTCCAAAAGCGCCTGACATCAAAAACAAAAAAGGAAGTTAGATTCTGGAATATTTCTCCAAAAGATCGTTCCACCTTATGATTCTTATAAAATGAAGCCCTTGCCTTTCGAATTTCTTGAATCTGACCCCCAGACTTCGAAATTGATAGCACCATGACCTTTAAAAATTTTAAGCGCAAAAAAACTATGTCAATAATAAGCACCATTGAATACTTAAAAATCATGGCTGGAGCTTGTAAAACAAGAATCTGCCATGGAAGCAATTTAAACCACGTATAGAAAATATGACTTTGAATTTCTGATAAGTAATTTGCACTTCTTATTCGACCTATCGAAGCGCCCATCTTGTGATAAACGATTGCCTTAGGCGAATAAACACATGAATAACCGCATAGCCATGCGCGAAGGCCAAGTTCTGCGTCCTCGTATCCAACAAAAAACCGCTCATCAAAATATCCTAGTCGATCGAGCATCTCTAAATCATACAAACAGGCCCCAGCACAAGCCCCTACAACTTCTTGAAAATTAGAATAGTTCGAAATGTGCTCCCCTTGTCCTCGCGGTATGATCTCTCCGGTGCTGATTATTCGGTGTCCTGCAGTGTCCACCAGTTCCCTTTTGGAATTCATAATCATTAAGCTAGCAACCATTGATGCTTTTTGATCTCGTGCACAATTGACCATTTCTTCCAGCCAATGTTCATCCGCTACGGCATCATTATTCAAGCACGCTACGTATTCAAAACCCTCTTGCTTAAGCGACCGAAACACTTCATTGTGAGCTCTGCCAAAGCCTAAGTTTTCAGCGTTTTCTATGAGAACTATCCTTGAGTCTATCGCACTGAATTCTCTCATTTGTTTCACCTCCTCGAGGTCAGAGGCATTGTCAATTAAAACAATCTTTGAAAGGTGCTTTTGACTAAGTAAAGAATGAACCGCCTTTTTGGTGTCTTCAAATCCATTCCAATTTAAAACGATCACAGGAATATTACTCATTTCAAAATTGGACATCATTGCATATCTATCAGCTTCTATAGCCGTAATTATACGGCAACTTTAACGATTCTTTAGTTATATTTGCTGAGAAATAAATCAATAAAAATGAAACACTATTTTGCTATAGCATTATTTGCTCTTTTAGGGCTTGCTGCAAGTGCCCAAACAAACGAATCTGCTGACGATGCAAATTCAGAGACCAAAATGGAAGAGAGACTCGAAAAAATAAAGACAGAGCTTTCTTTATCGATGGAGCAAGAATCAAAGCTGCGTGAGGCGATGAAAGTGCAAATGGAGGATTTGAAAACGGAAAAAAAGAAAATCCGTGATGCTGAAAAAGCAATGAAGGAAATCAGTAATAAGTATCACGAATCACTTTCAGGTTTCTTATCAGAAGATCAAATGAACATGCTGAAAGAAATGAAGCCTAATCAAGAAGATAGACAAGCTCGTGAACAAGGCGGTGGCGGAAAAAAAGGACAGAAATAACTGTACTTTTAAATCGATAAAACTCAAAAAGGTCTGTATTGCAGACCTTTTTGAGTTTTAACAAACCCCTTCTATTGATTCAAATCAATAAAATATTCCACATTGGCTCAGAGCTCGTTCGCATGTCAATTGACAGCGTTAAGAACGAACCTCTTTCGCGAACCTTTTTGCGCATAAAATCCTACTTTTTTGAACCACATCGTTTTAAACTCCTTATTCCGGTTCAAAAAAACACCTATGAGCACTTTTTAAGCAATCAATTAGCACAAGCTAAACATGATCTGCTGATTGATAAGGTGATGGATTCATTCACCTATACTCCAATTATTTCAATAGTTATTCCTGTATACAACACCCCGGTTAAATGGCTTGACCCTTGTATTCGCTCGGTTCTTGATCAATGGTACGATCAATTTGAACTGATCATCTATGATGATGGTAGCTCCAATGAAGAAACACAAAAAGCTCTCGATAAGATAAAGTCTCTTGATCCAAAAATTAAACTGATAAAAGGCGAGGAAAGGCTTCAAATCAGCATGGCTACAAACCAAGCACTTTCTCATGTAACCGGAGAATTTGTCGCATTTATGGATCATGACGACACCATTGAACCCTTTGCTTTGATGGAAATAGTTAAAACCATCAACAGCGATCCTAATGTTGATGTGATCTATTCCGATGAAGATAAACTCGACCCGAAAGGAATGCGATTTGGACCATACTTTAAAAGTGATTTTGACGAAGACTTGCTAATCTCAAATAACTACATCAGTCATCTGTGTGTTGTAAGAAAAGCAGTTGGTGATAAGATTGGTTGGCTAAAAGAAGGTATGGACGGAGCTCAAGATCACGATTTGCTGCTCCGCTTGATTGATGTTACCAAAAACATTCTTCACATACCCAAAGTGCTATACAGCTGGCGTCAATATCCAGGAAGCACCGCATTGTCACATGATGAAAAACCGTATGCTCTTGAAGCTGGCAAAAAAGCCGTCAGAGAATATACACAGCGCCATTCAATTGATGCTGAAGTGTCGGATGGCCCATGGAAGGGCGCCTATAGGCTCAAAAGGCGCTTAACACACGAACCACTCGTCTCGATTATTATTCCCTTCAAAGACCAGTCGGCTTTTTTAGAGCAATGCATCCAAAGTATTCTCGAAAAAACGAGCTACACCAATTTCGAACTTCTTTTAGTCAATAACAACAGTGAATTACCCGAAACGAATTCGCTCATTGAAAAATTTGCCTCGAAAAAAGAAATTCGATTGTTGAACTATTCCAAAGAATTCAATTTTTCTGACATCAACAATTTCGCCTGCGAGCATGCTTTAGGAGAACACGTGTTGTTTTTAAACAATGATACAGCCGTGATTAATGCTGATTGGCTGACTGAAATGGCAAGCCAAATCGAACGAAAAAATGTGGGTGTTGTAGGTGCGAATCTTCGTTATGCTGATGATACGGTTCAACATCAGGGCGTGGTGCTGGGAATTGGAGGATTCGCTGGTCATATCTTTCGACATTTTCCGGCTGATGATTGTCGGCATTTCAGCCAGGGTTTGGTTCGCCAGTACTCTGCTGTTACAGGAGCTTGTCTCTTAACCCGAAAGCAATTGTTTCTTTCTGTCGGTGGCTTTGATAGTGAAAATCTGAAAATCGCACTCAATGATGTCGATTTCTGTCTGAAAATAAGGGAAAAGGGATACAAAGTTATTTACACACCATACGCCCAACTTTATCACTACGAGTCGAAATCTCGTGGATATGAAGACACGCCTGAAAAAAAGGCACGTCTGCAAAATGAGGGAAAGTATCTATTGAATAAATGGCGAAGTTTGATTCAGTTTGATCCTTTCTATAACCCAAATTTGACACTAGACAGAGAAGATGTAAGCTTGCGATGAGTAAAGAAAAAATAGAGGGCGAAATTGGGAAGTTTTCCGATCACAAAATTCGTGGTTGGTGCAAAGCAGAGCGTGCTGACGAACCAATGCACATTGAATGTGTAGTAGACGATGTGTTGATTGGAGCGTTTTTAGCTAATGAACCTAAAAAGAAATTGGCAAAAAAGGAGTTTTCATCCATAAACTATGGCTTTTCCATTGATCTTGAATTGACTGCCAATTTGATTCATAAAGTTGATGTCAGAGAAGCAATAACCAAGCAATCCATTCCGAACAGCCCAACTTTAATTGGAGGAAATTCGAAGCAACCTTTGATTTTATTTGTTCACATTCCGAAAACTGCCGGAACGTCACTTCGTCTAATGCTAAACTCATGCTTCGATGAAGATGAAGTGTTTCCAAATCTGAATGACATAAGATCAAATGAAGGTTTGTATCCAGATCTCAGCCAGATTTTTAGTTTAAACTTCAACCGCCTTAATAACCTGAAGATAGTAAATGGCCATTACCCGATGATTGTGGCTGATAACTGGTTGATCGATTTGAAATTGATTACTTTTTTCAGACGCCCATCAGACAGGGTGCTGTCTCACTTAAAACATCTCAAGAAGAACGACAAAAACTGCCGTGAGATGACGTTAGAAGAAATCTATCAAAAGCATAAAAATTCGCTCGTCAACCTTCAATTAAGAGTTTTAAAAAATCGAGAATATAAAAACGCTAATCTGCTGAGTTTTGAATCAACGAGCTACAGCGAACAAAAGCTCATTGAAACGCTTAACAGATTTGCTGCTTTCGGCATTGTTGAAGAATTTGATCGATCAATTGCATGGATTGGAGACGCATTGAACCTAACGTTCGATAAGAAGGTTTTCACCAATAAATCATCCACTGAACTGGAAGTTACCGATCAACTAAAGTCTCAAATTGAAACAGATTGTATGCTTGAACAGCAAGCGTATGAAATTATAAAAGCCGAATTTTACAGTCGAAGCTCATACCTTGGCCCTAATCCTCAAACCATTGACTAATCAGCCTAAACATAACGCACTAAAGCTCCGGATGGAGCGTATTAGCATGCTCGCATCAACCGAGTATTACCAGCGTTATTACGGCTCACGACTTGGTGTGATTTGGGCGTTTCTAAACCCTTTGTTTAGAATTTTAATTTATTATCTAGCCTTCTCTTATTTGATTTTCAGAAATAGAGATCCTCAATTCATCCTGTATCTTTTCTTAGGAATTACCGTTTGGCAATACTTTTCGGAAAACACCAATAAAGGCATATCACTTTTAAAGGGCAAGAAATACCTGATTCAAAATGTTGGAATGGCCAAGTCTGATATATTCATCGCATCAGCCTTGAGCACATCAGTTTCTTTCGGACTGAATATCGTAATCTATTTTTTAATCAGTTTTTGGTTTGATGTTTCTTATTCGTTTAACTCCATTCTTGTAATTGCACTGTTTGTCAATTTGTATTTGATTGTGGTTGGAGTCAGCATGATCTTATCTACAATACATCTCTATTTCAGCGATTTCAAGCATGTTTGGGACTTAGCCCTGCTTCTCGGTTTTTGGACTGTGCCTATCATTTGGGATGCAAAGTACGTTTACACGACTTACCCATTCATGCTTTATGGTAATCCAATAACGGGCATTCTTGTGAATCTAAGGAACATCATGCTCTATAATTCTCCTGTTGACGCCACAGTTTTTGCTCTAGACTTTGCCTACGCGTTAGTATTCGTTATCATCGGCTATTCGCTCATCAAACGATTCTCTTATAAAGTAGTAGAACGTTTATGAATAAGCACTTTGAAAATATCGTGTCCATTAAAAATGCTTCAAAGACGTTTACTGTTTTCGATCATAATGTGCAGGGCTTAACCGCCCGCATTTTTAATGCCTTGGGATGGGGAACGCCCAGAAAAATTAAAGTTCTAGATAACGTCAACCTGGATATTAATCAAGGTGATTTTGTTGGCATTATTGGTAAAAATGGCAGCGGAAAATCTACCTTAATGCACATGATATCTGGGGCTATTCGACCAGATAAAGGTGGGCAAGTAGACCGAAAAGGCAGCTTCATTCGATTAAGTCTGGGCATGGGCTTCAACCCTGAGTTGTCTGCACGTCAAAATGTATTTCTCAATGCTTCTATTATGGGAGTGTCACTTGCCGAAATCCGTCAACAATTTGATAAGATCATTGAATTTGCTGAATTGAAACCGTTTGCAGATACGCAGTTGAAGTTTTTTTCCTCTGGGATGAGGGCGAGACTTGCATTCGCTGTGGCTGTGCTCGTTTCAACCGACCTTTTGTTGATGGATGAGTTTTTTGGTGGTGTAGGTGATGAGTCTTTTAAGCAAAAAGCGAATAAAGTATTCAATGAATCACTGCTCAAAGACAAAACCGTTGTGCTAATCAGTCATAATATGGAAACGATAAAAAAATACTGTACTAAAGTATTTGTGATTCATTCAGGTAAAATAACTGCATTCAATGATGCAGAAGAGGCCGTTAGCTTCTACAGATCCAACCAAGGGATGGATTCAGCGCAAAACAACATATCAGATGTATTAGACCCATGAAAACGATTTACATCCACATAGGCCTTCACAAAACAGGTACAACAACCATTCAGGACTATCTCATCGACAATATTGAAGGTCTCAAAGCCCATGGTGTATTTGTGCCTTTCCCTCACCGCAACCACAATCTTACGCTATGGGAAAACGGCAAAGGAAAGCGCCACAAACAAGAACCAAATTGGGAGCGCTTTATGCGAAGAATGGATAAAACTGATTTGCCCGTTGTTGTAATTAGCTCAGAATTCTTTTCTCGCGATATTTCTGAAATTGAAGATTGGCATGTAAATTTTAGCAAGTTAGTCCAGCTCGGTCATAAGCTTAAATTCATACTTTATCTGAGGCGTTCAGACAAGCGATTCGAATCGCTTTTCATTGAAGCTATAAAAGGTGGCGTTGGCTTAAGAGACATTCGCAATTTTCCTTATACCAGGTTTATAGATAATTGGCAGTTGTGTGAAGCCATTATCGAACGCTTTGGTAAAGAATCTCTGATCGTCAGAAAGTTTGAAATTGATGCAAAACAAGGTCTTATCAAAAGCTTTCTTGGATGCTTGGGTCTTCCAGAAATTGAAGTAGACGAGCTGAAGTATCAAACCAATACTAAACCAAACCTTGATCAATTAAGAGCCATTCAATATGCGGGTGAGCTTTATAGCAAAATAACCACTCCCTTGTTTAGCACTGCTCGATACAAACGCAAGGCGATAAAACGATGGGGGCGTTGGTTCATGGATCAAACAATGGAATGGCAAGATCAAAGCGCATATACCTTGCTTCCAGACGACATTGCAAAAATGATCTTAGATGACCAATTTGAGAGCAATAAGAAAATCGCAGATGCATTTTTCGATGGTGATATGACTCACTTGCATGCAGAGAACCTGCCTGTGACTGCTGGAGAAAGCCTTTCAATCATCAACATGAAGAAAGAACACTTAGAACAAGCTTTGGAATTGTTTATTCAAGTAGAAAAAATTATTGAGGCAATAGAAACTGAGCCGCCCACTTCGAAGCGTGGCCCTCAAAACGATGAGCAAGATACTTGAGGTCCTCTTGGTATTCTGAAATAAAATATTCCAAGATATGCTGAGGACATTCTTCCTCTCTAGAAACTCGAACGGCAGTTTCTGCCTTTGGAAAATAGTTCTTTTCAAAATCTATATCGAGAAACCTACATAGCTCTTCTAAAAACCAAAAGGGTCTGTCTTTTATGTCTTCATAAAATCCAATAAACAGCCTTTCAGGTTCAAAGTGCGACTCCCAATTCTCTATGATGGTCTTAGCATGACCCCGATCCAATAGTTTAGCTTTCTTATATACCAACTCCGGATCATTCGATTTTCGTTCAGTCATCATCTTGTATTGACTCCAACTCCTTTCAACAGGATTTCTGAGAATTAGAATGATCTTTTGTGTACTAAAGTCGTGTCGGATTTGCTTGATGATTTGAGGATCCAAAATAGAATATGATGGCGTAATCTCACCGACCAGCTTGTTTTGATCTGCCACCTTTCGCCAAAAATCACGATACCATTCGAGGTCATTGTTAAGTCGCGCTAGATGAACGTTCTCATCTAATTCATTTAAGAGTTCATCCCGCTGCCCCAGCTCCGCGCCCTGCAGTTTAAGCACTAAATCAGGAATGTTTTTCAAAGCGCGTTGTTGACGTCTAATATTCCAATCATCTTGAGTCAGCGCATCAAAAAAATGCAGCTCTTTGCGCTTTGGCAACCAAACAGATGGGTGTCCATGCAGCTGCTCATACAACCAACTTGTTCCTGCCTTTTGCAGACCAATACCAAGAAAATCCGGGCCGTTTTTATGCGTCATATTTTCCAGCTTTCATGAACTATTCCTTTGCTTTTGAGTGCTGATATAGTGGGCTCCAGCTTTGTTTGGATAATTTCTTTCCACTCAACCGGCATAACAACATCGGCTGATGCATTCACAGCATCAACAGCGGTTGAACTCAAAACAATAGAATCAGTTCCTAGAAATTCACAAAAAGCATTCATAGACTCTTGTGGCTTTTTTCGAAAATCCTCAAAAAACAACACCTTGAATTCATCTTCAGCTAAAAACTTATTTAAACGATCAAGACACTGATCATATTCTGCATGGTGCCAAAACCAATCTTTGTTCAACATACCTACAAAATGGTCAGTGCCACTCTCAAGAATCTTATCTCCTTGGCCGATGAACTGCATATGGAATTTGTAATGCGACCAAATACGAGAAACAGGATCGCGCAGGGTGTAAACTACCCTAAGTTTTTTACAATTCTGACGCACTCTTTCCCAACCTCTGCGATCTAGAAGAGCGTACAGATTAGAGTAATCAGCACAATAAACATCTTCTCTTTTAGCTGACGCACCGAACAACCTTTCATACCACGCATCATTTATCACTTCATCCCGACCATAATTCAAATACCACTGGATTTTATCCAAATGATTTAATACATACGATTGATTTTTATCGGCTATTACCTGAATCATTCGATCCCTTCGTTTTGAATATGAAATGGGATTGCTGTTGCCACTCACCTGCTCGAAATAGTGAATTTCCTTTTCTGGAGTTGAATGAATTTTTGGATGATCTTTCAATTGTTCAAAAAGCCAGGTAGTTCCAGCTTTCATTGCACCAACACTTAAAAACAGATTCTCAATCATACCTGATAATGATGTTTAACCAATTCCTCAACTTGCTCATCCGATGATCTAAGAGCTTTTGATTTTGACAGTTCTTTATATTTAGAAGGGTTGTTTGCCATCATTTGGATTACCCTTTTCAAATCATCCATTGATCCGGCTTTTACTTTATGTCCGTTCACACCTTCGTCAATGTCTTCTCCAATGCCCCCAATATCTGACGCAACGACCCAGCAACCGCACGCTAGAGCTTCTCTTGAAACTAAGCCAAAGCTTTCTGGCCAAATCGATGCTGCAACGAGAACGTCTATGGATTTATAAATTTCAACCATGGAGTCTTGCGCTTGTCGACCTATGAATGTGACCATAGAAGAACCCCACATCGATTTTCGAACATAATCTGGTCCTTTAGAATGATCTGCAATGATCAATTCTACGGAGTCAAGATTCAAGCTGGAGATACACGTCTTTAATAGATCATAGCCTTTATGATTCGACATACCACCCAAGTGTCCCAATACCAGATTTTCTTTGCTTTTAGTGCTTTTTGGCTGCCATTTCATACCGCTTGACAGCCCGTTTTTCGATGTTTCACAATTGGCAAAACCATTCCGCTTGTATAGATCAGTAAATGAATCGGAAACGGCTAGTATCTTCTTTGCACCATGAAGCAACGTTTTAAGTTTCATCCTTCTTTGCAGAGACTCAACCTCTGAAATACCACTTGGAGGTTTCGGAATACTCAAACTGTCCTCATGACCATTGGCATAAACCTGACCTTGTTTATCCACTAAAAATTGATAATCAGAAATCCACCACGCATCATGAACCGTCACTATATATGGCGTTCCCAATTTTTGAGCCGCCTTAAGCATACTCGCAGTTAGACGTTGCACGCAGTGGAAATGAATTAAATCTGGAGTCTCAAATTCAAGGAACTGCTTAAACGCCTTTTCAACCGCATCATTCTCAGCATTCCACTCAAGATTATGAATCAATTTGGTAGTCAAAGAATATACGCGGCAACCTCTATGTGCATATGAATCCAATACGTAATCTTCTTCATGATCAGGGTGAGAAGAAAAAACAACCACTTCAAATTCGTTGCGATGATTATTTAAAAGCGATTCAACGTTATCAGCTACAACCCTCGTTGCTCCCCCAATGGAATATGGCGGGAAAAAAACATTGACGATGGCAATTTTCATTTTCTTATTCATGGGTGGCCTGCTCAAATTCGGAAACGAAATTCATGATTGTTTCATGTATCTTTTTAGACATGACCTCTTCCGAATAATTTTTAAGAATATACTCCTTTGCCTGAGCTCCAATTTGGTTTCTGAGTTCAGAACTTTCAATCAGAGCCGAAAGCTTAGTAGCCCACTGATCCTTCGTTTCTGCAATAAATCCGGTCTGCCCATCTTGAATAACATCGAAGTAATTTGCGGTAGCGCTTACCACAGAAGGAATGCCAAGCGCACCAGCTTCCATCCATTTAATTTCACTTTTAGCATCTGTAATTTGGCTGCGCTCTAAAACTGCCAAATTAATATCTGATTGACCTAAAACTTCTAAATATGTCCCTGTATCAGAGATGTATGGCAGCATTTTGACGCGATGAATAAGTCTTTCAGACATTAAATTGCCAAGCGCAAGGTGACCAACAATGACCAATCGCACGTTTTGATATTTACTTAATAAATCAATCAATACGGGAAGCAGGTTCTCTGTAAAATCTGAATTGTGTGCAAGCGTTGCACTACCGTAAAAAAGATCAATTGTGCTTTTGTTGTTAGAATGAGTTTTTGACCGAATAAGAGAATGTGCATCTAAGGCATTCCTGTGGACTATTCCTCGCTTAAAGGAAACCAAATTGGCCAATTGATCAGAAATGGTTTGGGTAGAACCAAGTGCAAAATGACACGCCTTCGCCATTTCAGCATAAAGCCAAAAACTTCTGACTAATTCAGTGTAGTGATCTGAATCTATCAATGCGCCATACGTCTGTATCGGAGGTGGAAATTCAGATGAAAAAATCAAATCATCAATTTCATAAATACAAAGCTTGCCAAGCAATTTAGCCTTTTCTACGATATGCAAAAGACCAGGAAATGCTGGACACCTGTAAAAAATAATAATATCTGATCTAAGCAAAGAATCTAACAGATTTTCATTGCTTTCATTCCAAGCGATTCGTTCAACAGCCATTCCAGCCTTCTTCAATTGAGACTCTTTCTGTTCGATGCGATAGCGAATGCATTGAGGTATAAACTCATCCCCGATGAGCAAAACACGCTTTAGATTTAAGTGTGTTTTGATTTCATGGTCCATCGAAAATCTTCGGTAATAATTCGAAAATTGCTCGCGCACTTTTTGAGCATATTCGGCAGTGTTTGCTTGAATTTTAGATCGCTCATTTTTTGTCGCCAAAACTTTGTTTTCGGCATTCACCTTTTCCCACAGTCGCTGGGCAACAATCCGAATCTGATCCATTGCTTTGTACGTTGGAGAAGACTGGACCACTTCGCTGATTTCCTGGAAGTCTGTCTGGCCATGACTGGAAGCTAAGTATGAATCGATCACATCAATTCTCTTGGAGCCACGTTTCAATGCTTCCTTTAAAAATTCATGAGCAAGTTCCCTTTTTTCTTGTTGACCATACAACAGTCCGAGATACTCAAATGATGCAACGACAGGATGAAAAGAAAGGCTCGTATGGAATGCTTTCAAAGCATTTACCGGATCTCCACTATTCATCAAGATTATTCCGTAGTCAGAATAAAAGGTTGCATTATTTATGTCAAGCTCGAAAAGCCTCGTTCTTTCGGCCCCAGCGGATTTAATTACTCTAGAAATTATTTGAGTTAAATCAACCTCTTGCAAATGAGGATTCCATCCTAAAATTTCATTGACAGAAAACTTAGAATTAAAATGTGCCATTAAACTTCTACCCGATTTTGATTCGAGGTAGATCTCCAAATTAGGATGCCTTTTTTCTTTTGGTCCAAATTTTTTGAAATGCTCAAGTAAGTCTGTTGCCTTTTGGCTAGAGCTTATGTCATCATAAAACGCCTTATAAAAAAAGGGATCGAAATAATATGAATATCCCCGACTCTTGCCTATTATGAGGTAGTGATATGCTAACTTGTATAAATTGCTTTCTCTTAATCGGGCGACCTGATCGTTTAACTCAATGTAGCCGACCTCATTAAACCCAACAGGCAGCTCGTCTGCCTCAATTCCCTCTGCTTCAACCATGGATCGAAATGAACCGAATCGATCTTCATTCCTGCCGTTTTCATGCCAATGCTTTTCAAGTTGCTCATCGCTTAGGTTTACTAAGTCTGGATACCAACTTTTGTAGAAAGCTATGTCAAAGTCGACAGAAGTGAGCCTCTGATTTCGTTCCGATCTTGAGACTCCAATCAATTTTGCTTGAACAAATTGAATTAATCTGCTTCTTGTTTCAGCCTTATCTGATTTGATAGTTTCTAACGCAACGCCCCATTCTTGGTCTGAAATAGGCCAAAACATTCTTTGAGATAGGGCGATGGGATTAGGCGCTCGTCCCTCATTGAAGCCATGATCCAACCAGTGAGCTTCCAATTGAGCATTTCCTAATTGATGAAGGTCTTCATACCAAGCACCATAGAATTTGATATTCAGTTTCTCAGCTCTCGTTTCAAGCATTCCATTTTCCATGTTCATGCGAATTTAATGCATAGTTAATTCAGTTCACTTATTCCATGCATCCGTAAATTCTCGTTTTTAGACGTCCCCTGAGAATAAATCTCTCATCTTTGAAAATGACTTTGAAGTCAATGAATAATATACTCCTCAGCAAATGGTCTGTGCTGTTCATAGCAATTTCTGCCTTTCTAATATTCATCCCTTCACTGAAAGGTCCATTCATTCTAGATGATCAGAACACAATTATTTACAATGAGTTAAGGACATCTCCCGAAAAAATCGAATCATATTCGATCGTTGATCACATCCGCGAGCGCACTTTTTCACAATGGACTTTCCTAGTCAATGAAAAACTTTCCCCGAAAGTAACACCATCATACTTTCGCGTAGTAAACTATCTGTTGCACCTCCTCAATGGATTTCTCATCTATTTGTTCGTTTCGCTTTTATGGCGTAAAACACTTAACAACGGCCAAGAGCATGTAGCTGGACTGATCGCGATGATGATCTTCCTAGTGCATCCTCTTCAAACGCAAGCCGTAAATTACATTACTCAAAGAATGACTCTTTTGAGTTCTGGATTTAGTCTTCTCGCAATGCTATCATTTCTGAAGATCAGAACGTCACCCAAACCGGATACATATGCTTGGGTGCTCAGAATTGGTTTTATTCTGAGTATTGTGCTAGCCGTTTTATCCAAGCCAATTGCCATCTGTATTTTTCCGTTTATTCTGGTTTTAGAAGTATTGATCGTTCGCAAGAAAGAGGCTAAAGCGCAATGGATTTCAATAATGCTCATCTTCATTTTCGGAATTATCACACTTGGCAGCTCTATTCAAGGTCCAATCGACACGCCTAGAATTGGAAGATTGGATTATCTCTTAACTCAGTCCATAGTTTCATTCAAATACTTCGGTTTATTACTATGGCCAAATGATTTATCCATTGACCATTTCCAGCCTATATGGACCGAAATAGCTCCATTCAAGCTTGCTCTTTCACTTGCAGGGCATCTCTCAATCATCCTGTTTGCTTGGTTGATGAGATCTAAGTATTCAATAATAAGCTTAGGAATCGCCTTAACCTACATTTCGTTTTTGCCAGAAAGTGGATTGATTCCCCTCAAGGATATCATGGTTGAACATCGGATGTATATGCCGATGATCGGAATTGCAATAATCACTTCGACTATCACAACTCCATTGCATCGAAGAAAATGGTTCCTCCCAATACTCGTTCTCATTTCTCTCTCACTAATGCTTCGAACTTCCATTAGAAACTTTGACTGGAGCGATAAACTAACCCTTTGGAGCACTACACTTGAAACAAATCCTTCTAGTTCGAGGGCAATGTATTCAATAGGACACATTTATCTGTTGAAAGGTGACACCGCTGAGGCACTGTCATCGTTTAGTAAGGCTTTAGATGGCAACCCGAGACATGTTCCTTCTTTGGCTGCAAGTGCACTTATCAATACCAACCAAGGCAATTTATCGAGTGCAGAAAAATTGCTAAACCGTGCCCTTGAATTAGAACCCCTTGATGTTGTGTCCTTGCAAAACATGGGATATTTGCTTGAATCTAAGAACCAGCTTAAGGAATCTCTTAAATTCTACAAGCGTGCAGTAAAGTTCAACAAAGGAACCCCTGACCCTCATATTGACTTAGGAACAGCTTATCTCAGGCTTAAACGCACCGACAAAGCGATTGAACAATTCGAAAAAGCAATAAATCTTGGATCAGAATCGGCACGACTGCACAACAATTTAGGTTTTGCGTACCAGATACTTGGAGATGCATCACTCGCTAAGTATCATTATTTGAGGGCTTTAGAGATAGATTCAACCTATGAATTGTCGAGACAAAATTTAATTTCGTTGCCCGATTCAACCGAAGAGTAAATTTATTTATCTTCGCTTCTTATAAAAACGTATAGATTATGAAAACATTGTTTACTTTATTGATCACACTAGCATCACTTGGTGCGTTTTGTCAAATTGGCAATAACGGTGGAGCAACCCGAGATGACCACACTACAGGTGTTGAAAATATTGATGTTAACGGGAGTCTTTTAGTAATGGTTGTAAACAATCAGATTACAGTAAGTTCACAGAATAACCAAGTAACTATTGGTCAAGTTAGACTTTACGACTTAAATGGTAGTCTAATAGCTGTGAAAGAATCATCAGCATCTTCAACTGCTTCTATTAACGTTTCAACCTATTCTTCAGGAATCTATTTTGTTGCAATAGAAACAAACGAAAAAGTGGTTTTGAAAAAGATTTTTATCACTTCTAAATAGGAGTTCCTCATAAGTTAAAAGAAAAAGGCATCAATTAGTTGGTGCCTTTTTCTTTTGACCTTTTTTCTTGGATGCACGTTTGGCATTCTTTTTAGAAGCCTTCCTTTTGCCCGATCCCTTTTTCAGTGCCTTTTTGCCGCCTTCCTTTTTTGATTTGGATGCTTTCGCTTTGCTTTTCTTCTTTTTCCCTTTCGGCTTTTTAATTGTTTCGTCCCTTTTCACATTAAGGAATTCTTCTTCGAAAAGCTTTGCAAGAAGCTCGCTGTGAATGATCGCACCTTGCTCATTTAAATGCTTTACATCCCATCTGTTTTCGATGGCATCATACTCTGGGTAATTCTCACCATCTCCAAAATAAATGACGTGCACTCCATTTAACGCAATAAAGTCATTCATGTTTGGCTCATACACAGGCACATACTTCATCCCATTTTTATTGGCCAGCTCATGCATTTTCTTCAATCTATTGATGAGAACTAGCTCAGCTTTTGAAGGTTCTTTGATGCCCTTTTTTGTGCGTGGCTTTTTTCTATAAGCTGGCATATATTCCTCATCTTCCATCTTCTGAAGGAATTTGTCATGCTGATTTCTAACCTTCTGCAGGTTTTCTACTGACCATTCATAAGGAACATAACCCGCTAAATCATGAAGCTCATCTGGCACGCCATAATCGTTGAAATGCCACTGGACCATCTCAAATATTTCGCCAATAAAAAGTTGATTTTCAAGAAACATGATCGTATAGCGATACACCTGCTGATAATCTTGCTTCCAATAAAAGTATTCTACGCACGAAACATATGAGCTCCAATCTAATGCGTATTTGATACGAAGTTTATGAAAGTGGTCGTCCATTATTTTTTTCGGATCCTGACCAAACGCCAATACATACTGGACACCATCAAAGGCTTTATCCTGTATAGCATGCCGCACAAGAAAATCTTCTTCGGCATAATAAACTCCGGCAGTCCCAAAATTGAAGGCCCTAATCTCCATGCTATTTAGGCTGCTGTCAAACACACTTGGAATAAACTCTCGCTTCACAGCGCTAGGCCCAAAATAAACCAGATCGAAACCTGTGGAATCAGATTCGAATAGTGCCATTTTATCGCAGATCTCTTCATTTGCCCAATAAAATGGAAGCGTTGCTTTGAATAAATTTAAACCCAACAAAACCGAAATCCCAAATGCTGCAATATTGAATACAAACTTGTTCATTCTCTAAAATTGAAAATATACAAAGGCATTATCACCATAGAAATAATGAAGACATAAAAGCGTAAAAAAGAAATAGGCACTCAATCTCACTACTCTGTATTTCGATATTACTTGTAAGCCATGAGAATTTGCTTTGTTCTTCCATTCGAACAACAGCATGATGAGGATGTAAATGAAGACCCCATAAAAATCGACCACATTCTTAGTGCTGTTTGAAATCTCATAATTATTCGGCCCAAAAAAGTCCTTCATCTCCGCAAAATAGTCCAATGCCGATCCCAAATCTGGAGATCTAAAAAACACAAGTGAAACGGCTATTGCTGAAAAAACCACCAGCATCTGAAACACATCTCCTGGTTTTGGAAATCGGAGGTTCTCGAGAGGTGTCTGATTTTCTGGCACGAGGTTAAACCGCTGTTCAACCACAAAATAGATGGCATTAAGAAAGCCCCAAATGATAAATGTCCAAGCCGCTCCGTGCCAAAAACCACAAACTACAAAGACCACAGAAATATTGAAAAGATGTTTTAATTTTCCTTGTCGACTGCCTCCTAAAGGAAAGTACACGTAGTCTCTAAACCAAGTGTTTAACGTAATATGCCATCGCCTCCAAAACTCACTAAAACTTCTGGAGAAAAACGGAGAAGCAAAGTTGACTGATAGCTTATAACCCAAAAGTTTTGCTGTGCCAATGGCAATATCAGAATATCCAGAAAAATCGCCATAAACCTGAACGAAGAAAAATCCAGCTCCTGCGAATAAAATTAACGGTGATGCACTTTCATAATGAGCAAAGATTGAATCAACAATGAGGGCAGCATTATCAGCAACGACAACCTTTTTAAACATCCCCCACAAAATCTGTCTCATTCCATCCATTGCGGTGGAATAATCAAACTTTCGGTCAATTTTAAATTGTGGTAGCAGGTCGTTTGCACGCTCGATTGGCCCGGCAACCAATTGTGGGAAAAAGCTCACAAATCCGAAAAAAGCAACTGCATCGTTCGTTGGTTCTATCTTTCTTCGATACACATCAATGGTATAGCTCAAGGTCTGAAACGTATAGAAACTAATACCAACTGGGAAAATCAATTCCAGAAGATCGTATTGTGTTGCAAAACCAAGTGCGCTCAAAAGATGGTTTGCCGAATCGATGAAAAAATCGAAATATTTAAAAACCCCGAGAATGCCAATATTAGCAGCAACACTCAGCATCAACAGGTTTTTCCTTTTTTTGTCGTCTTGATTTGCATGTATCGCTTTTCCGAGATAAAAATCTATTGCTGAGCTTAGAATAATCAACGACAAAAACCTGTAATCCCAATAGGCATAGAAGGCATAGCTAGCCGCTAAAAGAAGCATGTTCTGGGCCTTCCTATTGCGCGACAACGCCCAATACAAGCCGAAAACAATCGGCAAAAAGATGATGTATTCTAAGGAGTTGAAAAGCATTTACGATACTAATTTATCGATTAATATTTCTGTTATTGAGCATTAGGATTTACACTTGGATCTATCGCCACTGCCTGTTGTATGTAGCCATTTCCTTTTTCTTGATCTCCCAGCTGATTGTAAAGGACCCCAAGATTCAACAAAACTCGAGCATTTTCAGGTTCAATTTCAAGTGATTTGTTAAAGTTGTAGACGGCCGAATCAGGCTGATTCATCATCGCATAAACGATTCCTATTTTCTGATATGCTGCTGCATTTTCAGGATCAACCGAGATCGCCTTCGCCAAATACTTTTTCGAGTTTGGAAGGTCGTTCAAATTCTTTCCATAGACTTCCCCCAAACTAGAATAAATGCGCGATCGTTCCTTCCCTTTTTTAAGGTCTACGAGCACTTCATACCCTTTTATGGCTGACTCTGCATCACCTTTTTGGGCTGCTGTATTAGCAACTACCTCCAAATTGGTTACAATTCTTGCGTCATTGCTTTTCTTCTTAGCCGCCTGAATGAAATAATGAACGCTGTATGGATAATTCCCCATTTCAAAATAGATATTGCCAATTATGTCTAATGGAGGAAAGTAAGCCGGATAAATTTTCAAAGATTGCAAGCAATATTGCTCACCTCGTTTTAAAAACTCAGCTTTTTCTTGAGGATTGGCGGTTTCTTTGGCTAAGTCGAGCATTTCACTTCCCATGGTCATTTTAACTTTAGCCGATCCATCTGAAGTTCCCACATCCGCTTGGGCTAATGAACGATCATTTTCCCAGGCGTAATTTCGCGCTATTGTCATACCTGAAAACCCAATTAGCAAAGCAGTTAATAGAACCAAGCTCAACTTATCTCCTAGTTTCTTTTCAATAATCCCTATAAACAAATACGCCAAAATCAGCGCATAACCCAAAGATGGAATGAACAAGAAACGCTCATTCATGAATGCCCCGATGTCAAAAAACAGATTGCTAAACAAGATGAATGTTCCAAAATAAATCAGCAGACCATATCCAATAATACTGGCCTTGTTCCCTTTCATTTTTTGGTAAAGCGTAAACAATCCATAGCCTAAAATAAGCGCATAAAGTGCTAAAGAAATAACGGCCCATGGATCTGACCAATCAACATACGGTCTTGCCCCAGCTTCCAATTCTGCAAAAGTTCTGAATGGATGAAACGGATAATAGTCATGCGTCAATGGATGCGGAAATAATAACAACTTTAGATAAATCCCCATGGTCAAGAAAATACTCGCCAATCGCTCGCTATCTGTAGCTTGTAAATAAGGTTTGTTCATGAGCTCTTCAGCAACATCTAAACTCGCTCCTTGATCAGCAAAAACCACCAATCGAATTCCTAGATAAATAAGTGCAAACAACCCCATTGGCGCCATCGCAGTGAGCGATTCCTTCAGGTTTCCCTTTGGAAAGAAAATGAGCGTTAATGGAATTACGCCTAGAAATGTAACGGAAGATTCTTTTGAGAAAAGGCTCATGATAAACCACACTCCCGACAACAGAAGCTCCTTGTTCGATTTATTCTCAAGGTATATGAGCACCGATCGAAAAGCCAACAATGCAAACAGCAAACTCATAATTTCATCGCGGCTCTTAATGTTGGCCGTAACCTCCGTATGAAGTGGATGTGCGAGGTAAATCAAAACGGTCAAAAACGATAAACTCCACCACCACTTTTTCTCCTTCCACCCAAAAATGCGTCTCAAAACCGATAAGAGCAAAACCCCAATTAATCCATAAAGTACCACGTTAAAGAAGTGCGACAAGCCAGGGCTTTTCTTAAAAAACTGCCACTCAATGGCATGTGTTGTCAGAGCCAAAGGACGATATCGCCCTCCTTCGACCAAATTTTTCTTTGATCCAAAAAAGCCAACCATCAAGTCATTGGTCCAAATGTCTTTGATGCCATCGAAGCCTTTCGTAGTAAATTCATTGGCTGTGATGTAGAGCTTATCGTCCAGCGCATACTCAAACGAAATAGTGTTCGCATAAAGCAAGAACCCGAACGCAAAAACAAGGAAGTAAGGCAGGTAACTCTTCTTTTGAACGACCTCAGGATTAGCCTCTTCTTTCGGTGTAATTACTTGCTCAGTTTCAACTGGCTTCTTGGGTGTATATCCTTTTCTTTTTGCCATATACTAGTTTACAGAAAGTTCTCCTCTGAGGTTGGTTGCCATCTTATCACGAACCCATGCGGTATCTCCGCTTTGGCCCAATAAAAACATCAGCTTAGTTAAGGTCGCTTCTAAGGTCATATCACCACAGCTCAACACGCCTGCGCTTACCAATCCAACACTGGTTTCGTATTTTCCTTGCTCTACATTGCCTTTTGCACATTGAGTAACGTTGACCATCACTACCCCTCGTTCAACCGCTTTTTCAATAGATCGCATCAACCAAGGATGGCGAGGCGCATTGCCCGAACCAAAAGTGAGTAAAATGATTCCTCTCAATATTTCATTGCCCAACACTGATTCTACCAGCTGCTGAGTAATTCCAGGGAATAGCGTTAATACAGCGATGCGATTATCAAAGCCTTTACTCAATCCAAACTCAGCATTCTCTGCACGATAGAGTTCGTTGAAATCAAAGTTCAAATTGACTCCTGCAGTGGCTAAAGCCGGATAGTTCGGAGAAATAAACGCATCAAATGCTTCAGTACTAAACTTCTTGGTGCGGTTTCCTCTGTAGAGCATGTCTTCGAAATAGATGGCTACTTCCTGCAGCACAGGCTCATCATGCATGCGCAACGTGGCAAACTCCACAGCTGTGATCAGATTTTCACGGGCATCCGTTCTAATCATGCCGATCGGCAATTGAGACCCCGTCAAGATCACTGGCTTCCTCAATCCTTCAAACATAAAACTCAAAGCCGATGCAGTATATGCAAGCGTATCAGAGCCGTGCAAGATCACGAAACCATTGTATTTTTCGTAATTCTGCTTGACAATTTCAGCAATGGCCATCCAATGTTCTGGTTCTATATCAGAACTATCCAACGGTTGTTCAAACGAAACTGAACTCAATTTCGCATCGAGCTTTTTCAATTCTGGAACTTGCTCCAGCACATGCTTCAGATTGAACGGAACAAGCGTTTGACGGTCTTCCGACTCTATCATGCCAATGGTTCCTCCTGTATATATGATCAATATTGACGTCACCGTGCAAAGTTGAAAGTTTTATCGAAATAAAAGCCAACGGTTGCCATTACTTGTGTTCTGCCTATCAACATTGGATTCATTCCTGTTTGTCGCGCTGAAAAACCATCAGGATAAATAGCAAATGGTGCATTTGGGTCATACAATGTTCTGCTTTCTATTCTGAAAAACCCTTGGTCACTGGGACTGTATTCCACTCCGATTGTTCCTCCATAAATCGTCATACCACCATTTGATCTAGAAGCATAAGACAGCCTTGAGTCGCCATTAGTAGTAAATACAGGATTTATTCTTCGGCTGTTGATGGATTGCTCATCACTAAATATTTCCCCTCTTAACGCTACAGCAAAATCATCACTAAAATGATACTTCACAGTGGCTAATCCAGCTACAAGAGGATCAGGCAGCCAGCCTAGATTTCGTTTCCATTCATTTGCAAAAGCGACATCAAGGCCTAATTGTACATCTAGTTTTTTGAACGAAAGATTCGTGTAGACATTCTGGTATACCAAGTATCCATCATCCAAAAGCCCTACGTTTTCCTGACCTGCCATTCCAGAGTAGCTAGTATACACCTTTTCACTCCATTTTTTAGAAACCAGCAATCCGAAGGTTTTGAATTCATTATTATCAATGTGAAGGTTGTATCCGTTGATCGCATGCGCTTCAAAATGCCAGTCATTTTTAGTGTCATATGATAGGCGTGCCCCGCTCTGATAGAATGGCCCATAAAACGTACCAAGGCTAATTATACTCATCAGGTTGTCTCTGGGTAAAAAACTCTCCGTGCCAACATGGGGTTTAAAAAACCCAACATCTAACCAAAGTCGATTTGCCAAACGAACACCTGCATTTGCCTCCTGAACAGAACGATAATTGTTTGCCCAAGTAATTGCTGGAATATCCCCAAAATGAAACGTTGCTACTCCTCTTACTCTATCAGATTCGTAAGCTGCTGTGAACTGCGCAATGTTGAGACCAAAGTTGTTATGGTATGCCCCAATGCAGTCGTGCTGCTGCAAAGCCACGTCATCTCCATTTGAATACCATGAGTAATATCCATCAGCATAAGCTGCCAAATTAAGTTTTGAAATTTCGGCTTGAACTGAATCTTGAGCGGAAAGATCAATCGTCCAGATAATCAGTAAAAGCGGTAGGATCTTCTTCATGATTGGGTAGGTTTAGTTTGAATAGGTCTATGCAGTTTTGAGTGGTCGCATTAATAATTTCATCTACATTTTTACCGTAACATTCAGCCAATTTATCTGCGACCAATGAGGCATATGCAGGTTCATTTCGTTTGCCACGATGCGGAACAGGAGCTAAATAAGGCGCGTCTGTTTCGAGGATCAAATGAGATAAGTCAATCTCCGAAATAAACTGATCTATCTTTCCATTTTTGAATGTAACAACACCTCCTATTCCAAGCTTAAATGAACCGTAGCTAATGATCTTTTGTGCTTGTTCTCTTGTTCCAGTAAAGCAATGAAAAACCCCCCGCAATCGATCGTCATGCACACGATCTAACACCTCAAAAATTTCATCAAATGCATCACGAACGTGAATAACGATGGGAAGATTGAGCGCTTTCGCCCATTCAATTTGCATTTCAAATGCTTTAATCTGAATGTCAAGCGTTGATTTATCCCAATACAAATCGATGCCAATTTCGCCCACAGCCCAATATTTGCGAACCGGCACAAACAAGTGCCGCTTGATTTCTTCCAATTGATCTTCAAAATCATTTTTCACCGAACACGGATGCAAACCCATCATCGGGAAAGCGTGATCTGGCAATCGATCTTGAGCGCGGTGCATTTGTGGAATAGAATCCACATCAACATTGGGCATCAGAAAATACCGCACGCCAACGGCCCGTGCACGCTCAACCATCTCAGAGAAGTCGTCTTCAAACTCCGGCAAGTAAATATGGGTATGGCTGTCGATCAGCATATTTTCAAATGTAATGTGAATGCCGATGCCATCAAATGTTCGTTTTCGAACTTACGCATCTACATTCGTGCAAATTCGAGACCTTCGCTTTCCAATGAACCTCACCAAAATACTCATCGTACGTTTTAGCTCAATAGGAGATCTGGTGCTTACTACGCCCATAATCCGTGCGCTAAAGACACAACTTGAAGGTGAGGTAGAAATCGATTTTATCACCAAAACGGTCAACGCTGCTATTCTTGAGGCTAATCCATACTTAACTAAGGTCATCTCTATTGATAAGCACGTGAGTGAAGTTGCTGAGTTATTAAAAGACAACACGTATGATTATGTGATTGACCTTCACAGCAATCTGCGCTCAAGGCAAGTGAAGCGAGCATGCAAATCATTATCGTTCACACTGGATAAGCGAAATTTGGCAAAGTGGATTTACGTGAATACCAAGAAAGAATTACTCCCAATTGGGCATGTGGTGGAGCGAAGTTTTGCCGCGGTACAAGGATTAGGAATTGAAAATGATGGCAAGGGTTTGGATTATTTCATTCCTGAAAAGTCAAACGTAGACTTGAATACGCTTCCTGAAGCTGTCCGAAATGGATATGTATGCTATGCCATCGGAGGCAAAATGAAAGGAAAAATTCTTCCGAAAGATAAGATCATCGCCATTTGCAAGGCCATTGACAAGCCAGTGGTTTTGTTGGGCGGGCCAGAAGATAGGGCCGTTGGTGATGAAGTTGTAAAGGCCTGTGGAAAGCGTGTTTTCAATTCTTGCGGAGCGTTCAGTCTGCATCAATCAGCGAGCATTTTAGCACAATCCGAAAAGGTGATTACACATGACACTGGTTTGATGCACATTGCAACCGCATTAAAAAAACCAGTGATATCTATTTGGTTGGCCACAACACCTCAAATTGGGTTCTCGCCTTGGCAAGCATCAGCAGGATCTCAAATCGTTGAGGCAGATTGCAATAAAAGACCCACGAGCAAACTAGGAAACCGTGGATATCAAGATGGCTGTGTGTTCAATATTGATATAAATCACGTGGCTCAATTGGCAAACGCCTAATCCAAACTGAGTTCAATCGTTGGATCCCAGAACAACTTTCGAAATTCCTTCACCTGATCTTTCTGCACTTCCACACCCTCTAATACAAGCAATTCTTCCATTTCAAAAGGGGGTTTAAAATGCATTTTTCCAGTGAGTAAACCTTGACTATTCACTACTCTATGAGCAGGAACTGAGGGAGTTTGATCATGCGCGTTATTCATTGCCCAACCGACCATTCGAGCAGAACGCGGTGCGCCCAGATATTTTCCAATGGCTCCATAGTTAGTAACGCGTCCGCGAGGAATTAAGCGCACAACTTGGTAGACTTGATCGAAAAAATCCTTTTCCATAAATACAAATGTAAAATGCGCTGACTTTCACCGAATGCACGTTTCACTTTGTCTATCAAAAAATCTAATGATGTTCAAACTACTTTCGCGCCATGAAGTCGTTCCGGGCATTGCCACTTTTCTTAATACTGATCCATTCGGTTATCGCCTCAGGGCAAGAAGATGTTATGCGCAAAA
>Ga0209199_1001173_pt1 | contig 32554 bp, 31 predicted proteins | sample COGITO_mtgs_1105_7_FD_184805 | JGI IMG/M metagenome (GOLD analysis project Ga0209199, IMG submission 184805) | Pelagic marine microbial communities from North Sea - COGITO_mtgs_110523 (SPAdes) (version 2) | ecosystem: Environmental > Aquatic > Marine > Epipelagic ...
CCATCCTCGGGCTCCTCAATTACATCATCAAATAAATTTTCTTGTAAATCTGCATCCGAATACGGCTCAGGTAAAGCCTCAGTGCCTGGCGCGGGGCGATTTTCAAGCAATCCAGCCGCCCGCAGTTCTTTAAGACCAGGCAAATCACGGGCGCTTTCCAATCCAAAATGATCGAGAAAGGACTCTGTCACCACAAATGTCACGGGACGACCGGGCGTCTGGCGCCGGCGGCCGATTTTGATCCACTCCAATTCGATCAGCTGATCCACCGTACCGCGGCTCACAGCAACCCCCCGAATCTCTTCAATTTCTGCGCGGGTCACCGGTTGATGATAGGCAACAATGGCCAAAGTTTCGATTGCGGCCCGCGATAGTCTTCGTGTTTCCACAGTTTCGCGCTGCATCAAAAAACCAAGATCAGGCGCAGTGCGAATGGCCCAGGCATCCTGAACCTTCACAGTACAGACACCGCGGCCTTCATAGCGCTTTTGTATATTCTGAACGGCTATGAGCGGGTCACATCCATGAGGCATCCGCCCGACCATTTCACGCAATGAGACAGGCTCTGCGGATGCAAATAGAATGGCCTCGACCATGCGCTCTTGTTCGGCCATAGGCGGCGCTTCGAACAGGCTCTCTTCTTGCAGGTCATCCATCGCGATCGGCCTTTTTAATCTGAATAGGTGAGAAAATTTCGTCCTGCCGTATGACGATTTTTCCTTCTTTGGCCAGCTCCAAAGAGGCCGCGAAAGTTGACGCCGTGGCGGATCGCCGTTTTTTAGGATCATCAGTCCAGCCATCCGGCAGATAGGAGAGAATATCCGTCCAATGGTCCAAAAAGCCAATCAGTCCCTGCATGCGCTGTAGGGCTTGTTCCATGGTAAACACAGAATCGCGGTCCATCACAAAGGGACGGAAATCGTCACGCGTGCGAATGCGCGCATAGCCCTGCATCAAATCCAATAAATTGGCCGAGTAATTGACAGTCTTTCGGCGTGTCACATCTTCCGTCAGCCCGCGTACAAAACGATCGCGCCCTAAACGATCCTGCGCCATTAATTTTGCGGCAGCATCGCGCATCGCTTGCAGCCGCTCAAGTTGAAAGGCCAAATGCGCTGCCAACTCATCCCCCGTTGGGCCGGCCATGGCTGGATCCGGTGGCAAGAGCAGTCGCGATTTCAAAAAGGCTAGCCAAGCGGCCATAACCAGGTAATCAGCAGCCAATTCGATGCGCAATTCGCGCGCCTTTTCAATAAAACTGAGATATTGAATCGCGAGATCCAAAACGGAAATTTTGCGTAAATCCACCTTCTGTGAGCGCGACAGTGCCAAAAGCAAATCCAATGGCCCTTCGAACCCATCGACATCAACGATAAGTGTCTCCGCTGCCACACGTTCCGCAACAGCTTGATGGTCAAAGAATTCTTCTTGCATCACCGAAACTCACCCAAAGCTGTGTCAAATTCATCTTTCAGTTGCTGAATGTCAACAGGCTGCACATCGGGCCGTTGCGCCAAGACCTGCGCAACTCGCAATTGACTTGCTCCACTCAAACCATCCGCGTGATCGGCCAAATGCTGCATCTCATCCATCTGTCCGTTGCAATGCAAAATAATATCGCAACCGGCAGAGAGCGCCTTTTGCGCCCGAAGATCCAAAGGACCGGACAACGCTTCCATAGAAATGTCGTCCGTCATCAACAGCCCATCAAATCCAATGTGGTTGCGGATTATGTCAATCATTGCCGCCGACTGTGTGGCGGGTTGATTAGGGTCGATATCTTCGAACACCAAATGCCCCGTCATACCCATCTCAATAGTATTGAGCTGACGAAATGCTTGAAAATCATGACGCGCCAGGCTGCCACGTTTCACAAGCACGCGTGGCAGGTCCAAATGCGAGTCTAAAGTGGCCCGTCCGTGGCCCGGAATATGTTTCAAAACGCCCGATACCCCCCCATGCCGCAGGCCTTGATGCAGCGCGCGCGCATGGGAGACAACCGCGGAAACTGCGCTGCCATAGCAGCGATTTTTTAACACCGCATGAGTGTTAGGCTGCGCAATATCGCCGAGTGGCGCGCAATTGCTGTCAATCCCGCAGTTGCGCAGATTCTCCGCGATCAATCGGCCCCGCAACCAAAACAGCCGCTCGGATTGAGGTACTGCGGCTTGATCCAGCGCTGGCGGAAACTCGAACCAATGCGGCGCACCAAGCCGCGACACGCGCCCGCCCTCTTGATCTATCATAATGGGCGCATGCCAGCCCACGGAGGTGCGCAAATCGGTACACAATTGCCAAATTTGCGCAGGAGTCTTAAGATTTCGCGAAAAGAGAATAAATCCAAAGGGTTGAATTTTTTCAAAAAAACGGCTCTCTCTGGTAGTAAGAAGTGGACCTCGGCAACCAAAAATGAATGGGGAAAGGGCCATGACTGACCCTGCCCTAGTTCATTGTCACAGAATAGCATTCCGCATTCTGCCGATTGAGCGCAGTGCACAGGCGCCGCGCTTCCTCTTGATTTTCAAAGCCATGAACCCGCAAGCGGTAAATGGCGCCTCCACCGACCGCTGCCTGCAAAATCACATGCGGTTTGCCCACCAAATAATCGCCGTGGCGTTCCGAAAGATCTGCCCAGGCTTGCTCCGCGATAGTGGCACTGCCGAAGGCGCCCAATTGCGCCATGGGCGCACCGCGGGCAATTTGCGCGGCCGGGATATTTTCCGGTGCCGCCCGCGGCGTCTGACGGGTGATAACCGCAAAAGGACGCAGACGTGGGCGTAAGGATTGGGTCAGGCCCGCACCGGCTGATGCCGGAATGACCGCGGATGGCAGCTCTTTCACCAGTGCCGTGTCCATGCCGGCCGCGAGCATAGCGGCCAAACTCTCCGCCGTCTCGTCAATGATGAGAGCTCCCGCAGCGCCCAAATCCGGTTCAGGCAGCAACACATCTGCGGACGCCGCAGCAACAGAGTTTTCGCTGCTCAAAAACGGTTGGATAGGTTGGTCTTCGGCTTGCAAATTGATTGGCCGCGGTGCCAATTGCAGCGGGTCATCTTCCTCACCGATGATTTGGCTGCCAGCCACTTCATTTACGGTTAGACCTTGATGGGCTACAAGAAGTCCACCCGGATCTTCTGGAGCGATCCGCGCAGGGCCTTCCAAAGCGCGCACAACGGGTACACCTGAGCTGTCACGCAGAACCGTTTTCGCTCCCCAAGTGACAATTCCAACAAAGACCGCAAAGGAAATAACGGCTCCAATTATATTTGCATAGGCTGCAGGATTGAAACGCTCGGAGTCCCCCTGCGCCTGATAGGTCGCGTTTGCCATATTGCCTCACTGCCCAGGTCTTGGCCCAGATCTACTGACACTGCCTCATTCACACACACGTTGACGCGATTTTATCGCATTTCTTGCGCGGGTTGCACGCCCAAGATACCCAAACCGTTGGAAATAACAACCGCAGTGGCACGAATCAGCGCAATTTTTGCTTGGCTTGTGTCCAGATTGTCCTCCTGAAGGAAACGCAGCTCAGGCTGTTCATTGCCTTTATTCCATAAAGAATGAAATTCTGAGGCTAAATCATAAAGATAAAATGCAATGCGATGCGGCTCATTCGAACGGGCGGCAATTTCAATCAATCGTGGAAATTCGGCCAATTTCGAAGCCAAAGCTAGCTCGGCAGTATCTGTCAGCCCGGCAAGATCCGCTGCCCGCAAATCAGCATCGTCGACCGGAATCTCTGCCAGCTGCGCCTTGCGCATTACAGAGCAAATCCGAGCATGCGCATATTGCACATAGAAAACAGGGTTCTCTTTGGTCTGCTCCATCACCTTATCAAAATCAAAGTCTAGAGGCGCATCATTTTTGCGGGTGAGCATGACAAAACGCGTGGCATCGGCGCCCACTTGATCCACCAAATCACGCAGAGAAACAAATGTCCCCGCGCGTTTCGACATCTTGAAAGGCTCACCGTTCTTAAACAGCTTCACCAATTGTGTCAGCTTAATATCGAGTGAAGTCTTACCATTTGACAGCGCTGAAACCGCCGCCTTCATGCGTTTCACATAACCGCCATGGTCGGCGCCGAAGACATCAATCAATTGGTCGAAACCGCGCTGCACTTTGTCATAATGATAGGCTATATCGGGAGCAAAATAGGTCCAGCTGCCATCGGATTTTTGCACCGGCCGGTCCACATCATCCCCGTGATTGGTAGATCGAAACAAAGTTTGCTCACGCGGCTCCCAATCCTCCGGCTTTTTGCCCTTTGGCGGCTCCAAGACCCCTTGATAAATCAACTCTTTGGACTTCAGATTTTCAATCGCAGCCTCAATACGGCCTGTGCCATAGAGCGATTTTTCAGAGTAAAACACATCCATTTTAACGCCAAGCGCCAAAAGATCTTGACGGATCAAATCCATCATTGCGCGGGTCGAGAATTCCCTCACATCCGCCAGCCAGAGCTGCTCCCCCTCGCCCAGGTAGCTGTCCCCGACTTTTTCCTTGAGCGCCTGACCCACGGCAATCAGGTAATCGCCCGGATACGTACCATCTTCAAAGGCGACGTCTTGGCCATGGGCCTCAAGGTAGCGCAGGTAGACAGAGCGCGCCAAAACATCAACCTGGGCGCCTCCATCATTGATATAATACTCACGTGTCACCTCATAACCAGCAAAGTCCAGCATCGAGGCCAAAGCATCGCCAAAAACCGCGCCACGGGTGTGACCCACATGCAAAGGCCCCGTGGGATTTGCGGAGACATATTCAACATTGACCTTAAGGCCTGCGCCAATTGTGGCGCGACCATAGCCGTCCTGATCGGTCAAAATTGCTCGCACCACATCGGTCCAAAGATTTGGCGAGAGGCGCAAATTCAAAAAACCTGGACCTGCGACCTCTACCGAAGCCAACCGCGGGTCAGCAGATAAGAGCGCAGCCAATTTTTCGGCAATATCGCGTGGCTTGCATTTGGAGGGTTTGGCTAAGACCATTGCGGCATTGGTTGCCATATCGCCATGGGCGGCATCGCGCGGCGGCTCGACGGTGACCGCATCAAAGCTAAGCCCATCAGGCAAGTCGCCTTGCGTCTGCATCTGCTGCAAACTGTCAATTACAAGGCTACGGATTTCGGCAAAAAGGTTCATATCGTAATCCCAAAGTGAAGCTGACGTTTAGCAAATTTCACCGTAACGTCAACGCGCACCAAACAGCCGGTCATGCTCTTGCTGTGCGAAACGGTCCGTCATGCCGGCAATGTAATCGGCCACCAGCCGCGCGCGGGCCCGTGTATCGGAAAAATCTGAGAGCTGCGCCTCCCAATCCGCAGGCATCGTATCAGGCGTGCTCATGAATGTCTCAAACAAATCCCGCACCACCTGCGCCGCATGTTCGCGCTGCATCATCACACGGGGGGCGCGGTACATATTTTGAAACAAAAAACTCCGTATGACTTTAAGATCGCTCCACAACTCTGGGGAAAATTGGACAACCGGATAGTCGAGATTGCGAATATCTTGAGCCGTTGTCGCGCCCGAGTGTGCCAATAGCGCAGCACTAGTTCGCATGACATCTTCGACCATAACTCCAAAGACCCGACGCAGAGCCTCATGGCGCCGTCGATGGGAATCCAATCCGCTGTAGAGCCGATCGACCTTAGCATAGGCCGAGCCGACAATTGGCAGTTGCTCTGCCTGTGCGTCGGTAAACACGCCGGCCCGCAAACCATCGTGAAGATCGTGGTTGTTATAGGCCACATCATCGGCCAATGCTGCAACCTGCGCCTCTGCGCTCGCATAGCTATCCAGCTCTAGATCATGCTGCAGATTGTATTCAAGCAAAGCGGGCGGATGGGGCAAAGGCACAGGGCCATTGTGCTTGGCAATCCCTTCCAAACACTCCCAAGTGAGATTCAGCCCATCAAACTGCGCATAGTGCTGCTCCAATGCGGTCACGATGCGCAGAGCCTGGGCATTGTGATCAAAGCCGCCATAGGCCTTCATTTCCGCGTCCAGCGCATCCTCGCCCGTGTGGCCAAATGGGGGATGTCCAAGGTCATGGGCCAGTGACACAGCTTCGACCAGCTCCTGATTGAGCCCTAAAGTGCCGGCAATTGTGCGCGCCACTTGCGCCACTTCAATTGAGTGGGTGAGACGCGTGCGAAAATAATCGCCCTCATGCTCAACAAAGACTTGCGTTTTATGCTTGAGACGTCTGAAGGCGCTGGAATGAATGATCCGGTCCCTATCTCTTTGGAAACAAGATCGAAAGGCGCTTTCCGGCTCATTGAACAAACGGCCACAGCTGTCTTGCGGGTTGGATGCGAAACTTGCTATCATGATTGCCCATCTTGTCGCCTGCTCTTGCAGCGCTTATATGATAATCACCCGTTAATGTCATGTGAGCTTTTTACCAATGTTGACCCTGCCTCCCAAAGTGACCGACCGCGCCTTTGAACGGCTTGCAGAAATTGGCGCTCATGCGCAAGGGAAATCGCTGCGCGTCGCGGTTGAGGGCGGTGGCTGTTCTGGCTTTCAATATGAGATCGCATTGGATGAGCAAAAGCCCGATGATTTGGTCTTATCAGGTCAGGGCGAGACCGTTGTTATTGATGCGGTCTCTTTACCCTTTCTAGCCTCAGCGACCATTGATTTTAGCGAAGAATTAATTGGTGCACGCTTTATCATCGACAATCCCAACGCTTCCTCAAGCTGCGGTTGCGGTGTCTCTTTTTCGATGTAGTCGCACCGCGATTACTTTTTGACCGCTCAAACCTCAACGATTGCGATAGATCTAATGAAAATAGCGACATTCAATATCAATGGGATCAAAGCCCGCGTTCAAGCCCTGACCGATTGGCTCAATGAGGCCCAGCCCGACGTGGCGCTGCTTCAAGAGATCAAATCCGTTGATGAAAGTTTCCCGCGCGCGCATTTCGAAGATATGGGCTACCGGGTGGAAACCCATGGTCAAAAGAGCTTCAACGGCGTGGCAGTCTTGTCGAAATTACCTCTCGAGGATGTCACCCGCGGCCTGCCGGGAGATGACAGTGATGCACAGGCCCGATGGATCGAAGCCACAGTTATCGGCAAACGGCCCATTCGAGTTTGCGGGCTATATCTGCCGAATGGAAATCCTGCGCCCGGCCCAAAGTATGACTACAAGCTCGACTGGATGCGGCGTTTGAAAATCCGTGCTGAAGCCTTGATGGCGGCTGAGGAGCCGGCTTTGATGGCCGGTGATTACAACATCATTCCACAGTGCGAAGATGCCGCAAAGCCCGAGGCCTGGAAGCAAGACGCGCTGTTTTTGCCGCAATCACGCGCGGCTTTTCGCGATGTGGTCAATTTGGGTTTCACTGAAGCTTTCCGATGCCTGCATAGCGCACCGGGGCATTATTCTTTTTGGGACTATCAAGCGGGCAGTTGGCAGCGCAATAATGGAATCAGAATTGACCATTTCTTGCTGACACCCAGCTGCGCAGATTTATTACAAGCCTGCGAAATCGATTCGGCCACTCGTGGAAGAGACAAACCATCAGACCACGTGCCGGTGTGGATCACGCTCGACGCTTAGGCTGCACTGATGATAATGTTTCCGCCCCGCCTGCTATTGGGACCGTTCTTTAACTAGCGGCACCATCGCAGACCACACCCCATCGTTTAAAGCGCGGTGATACAGAGCCGCAGCAACATGGAGCCTGATCAAACCATAGCTCGCGGCAATACTGACCTCAAGCGCCACGCATGAAAAACTCCATAAGCGCTCCGCTTTGCATGCCAAGCGTGAAGACCACACCGATGGCCAGCCCTGTGACGCCAATGGCCATCAAAGCCACATACATGCTATAATTTGGGAGGTTTGTCGTAACGCGATTCCAAACGGGCGCCACAGCCGGCGATGCGGACCCATGCCCGCGTATGACCCAAAACCGCAGCGCTAAAAGTGCCAGAAAAACACAGGCAAAAATAAACTCAAATCGCAAGAAAATCGGATCTTCCAATTGGCTTAAATCATCAACTTGTTTGAAAATTCCGTCGGCAAACACTCCTATAAAGCCCCAATGGAGGAGTTTAGCGGATGTCGAATAGCTTTGACCTAGGTCCGTCCCATGCATTTTGGTGTTCGTACGCAGATTTGGGACACAGACAGATCTGGCCCAGCTTTAAACTAATACATAATATACCAAATTTTGACTGCGTCTCAAAAATGCTCTGAAACATACTCAATCGTCGCGGTGTACCTTTTCGCGCCGCTCGTGCCGCTCCTGCGCCTCAAGACTCATTATCGCGATAGGGCGGGCGTCTAAACGGCGCAGAGAAATGGGATCACCCGTCTCTTCGCAATAGCCGTATTCTCCTTCTTCAATCCGGCGCAGAGCCGCATCAATTTTTGATACAAGTTTGCGCTGCCGATCGCGCGTGCGCAATTCAAGCGCCCTATCGGTCTCCTCACTCGCCCGGTCAGAAATATCAGGTATAGCGCGGGTGTTGTCTTGCAGCGTTTCGATCGTTTCTTTGCTATCGGACATTAATTCATTTTTCCAAGCCAGTAACTTGCTACGAAAATAGGCAAGCTGCCTGTCGTTCATAAATGGCTCATCGTCAGCAGGGCGATAATCATCAGGCACAATAACCTCAGCTTTCATAGAGCAAACCTCGTAATCTAAACACAGCGGCGCATCGTAATGCGGCCTTTGAGCGGGATGTATCCAACGTTAACCCATTTGTCACGCAGAAAACCGCGATTGGAACGGTGTAGAGAGCATGTTACGCTCAAAAAAAACAAGTAGAGAGTCGTGCTGTGAAATTTACCTCCACCGATACCTATATTGCCGCCGATGATTTGGCTGTTGCCGTGAACGCCGCTGTGACCTTGGAACGCCCGCTGTTGGTCAAGGGTGAGCCCGGGACGGGTAAAACCGAACTGGCTCTGCAGGTAGCATCCGCGCTTGGCATGGACATGATAGAGTGGAATATCAAATCCACCACCCGCGCCCAACAGGGACTTTATGAGTACGATGCAGTCAGCCGATTGCGCGACAGCCAGCTCGGCGATGAACGGGTGCGCAATGTCTCGAACTATATCAAAAAAGGTAAAATTTGGCAGGCCTTTGAAAACGATGAAAAAGTCGTTTTGCTTATAGATGAAATTGACAAGGCTGATATCGAGTTTCCCAACGATCTTTTACAAGAACTCGACCGTATGGCGTTTCATGTCTATGAAACCGGCGAAACCATAGAAGCGCGCCATCGCCCGGTGGTGATCATCACCTCAAACAATGAAAAAGAGCTGCCCGATGCCTTCCTGCGCCGGTGTTTTTTCCATTACATAAGTTTTCCTGAGCCAAATACTTTGCGCCAGATTATCGAAGTGCATCACCCCGGGCTGAAACCTCAGCTTTTGGAAGCCGCTCTGACGCAGTTTTTCGAAGTGCGCGAGACGCCCGGTTTGAAGAAAAAGCCCTCGACCAGCGAAGTGCTCGATTGGCTCAAGCTGCTGTTGGCTGAAGATCTAACCGCCGAAGATTTGCGGCGGGATGGCGTCAATGCCCTGCCCCGGCTGCACGGCGCATTGCTTAAGAACGAGCAAGACGTGCATCTCTTTGAGCGTTTGGCGTTTATGGCCCGTGCCCAAAGATAACCGACACCCACCGGGACTTATACTTCCGCAATATTTTGAAGAATGGAACGACAAATGACATATTTTGGTTTGGCCCTCGGTGCCATGTTTGGCGCTGCGCTTGCAGCCAAACGCAAGGGTAAACTGTTGGATATGCTGCAATATGGCGCTGCATGCGGCATTATCGGTGGGCTTTTGGCGTTGATTGCAAATATCGTTATTCTGCGCATGGGCTAACCGATGTTTTTGCCGTTCTTCGACCAGCTTAGAGCCCATAAAGTTCCCGTGTCCCTACGGGAGTTTTTGAGTTTTCTGCAGGCGGTGAAAGCGGGACTGGCAACCTATGATATGGAGCATTTCTATCTGCTGGGACGGTCCATATTGGTCAAGGATGAACGCAATCTTGACAAATATGACCGCGCTTTTGCAGCAAGTTTTGAAGGGCTTGAGCACATTGACGCAGAAGACATACTCAACCAAGTAGATTTACCAGACGCGTGGCTGCGCAAATTGGCCGAAAAAACGCTTTCTGAAGCCGATAAGGCGGAGATTAAAGCTTCGGGCGGTTTTGACAAGCTCATGGAGACGCTGCGCAAACGGCTGGAAGAGCAAAAAGGACGCCACCAGGGTGGCAGTAAATGGGTTGGTACCGCCGGCACTTCACCCTTTGGTGCCTATGGTTACAACCCAGAAGGCGTGAGAATTGGGCAAGCCGAAAGCCGCCACCAGCGGGCGGTAAAGGTTTGGGATAAACGCAGTTTCAAAAATCTGGATGGCGATGTTGAACTGGGCACCCGTAACATCAAAATCGCTTTGAAAAGACTGCGCAAATGGGCACGCGATGGGGCGCAGGAGGAATTGGACCTAGACGCCACAATCCGCAAAACCGCAGAAAATGGCTATATTGACGTACAAACCAGACCAGAGCGGCGCAATGCAGTGAAGGTGCTTTTGCTTCTTGATATTGGCGGCTCAATGGATCCACATGTCAAAATGGTTGAGGAGTTATTTTCCGCGGCACGTTCAGAATTCAAGCACCTAGAAAGCTATTATTTCCACAACTGCCTTTACGAAGGCGTTTGGCGCGACAATGTGCGGCGTTGGAACGCACAAATCCCCACAGAAGAGCTCTTCCGTACCTATGGGGCAGATTACAAATGCATTTTTGTTGGGGACGCCTCGATGTCTCCTTATGAAATTGCTTATGCAGGCGGAGCAAATGAGCATTGGAACGCCATTTCAGGCGAAAAGTGGCTGCGCCGTGCGCAGGACCACTGGCCCAATTCTGTTTGGCTCAACCCCATACCAGAAAAATATTGGCCCTACACGCAATCCATTGGAATAATACAACGAATTTTTGACAATCGCATGGCTCCCATGACCCTCGATGGCATATCTGACGGGATGAAATTGTTAATTTAGTCTATTATTTTAAAATCTTTAATCACTTTACAAAAAGGCGTTTGGGAAACGCTGTTTCCCCCAAATCTGAGAGGCATTGAAAGGCGGCCGCCGCTGCGCCATATAAAGGGCATGTCAGTCTTGATCCCAATAGGCCTGGCCGTGGTTGTGGGTGTATTTACCTATCTCACCTCGGCAAGCCAAACAAAACGCACATTGGTGGCCCAATCCAGCCCTCTGCGCAACCCAGCTCTGGAGGCGCATTTCGCGAGGCTGGCCAATGCGCTGGATCTCAGACGCTTGCATGTGAACGTCTATGAAATTGACCCTATCAACGGGCTGGCCGCCCCCGATGGGCAAATCTATATCACACGCGGTTTTTTGAAAAAATTTCTTGCAGATGAGGTGACCGCCGCAGAAATCAGCTCTGTCATTGCTCATGAACTCGGGCATGTGGCCCTTGGGCATACCAAACGGCGGATGATTGATTTTTCCGGACAAAATGCTGTGCGCACGGCGCTTGCAGTCACTCTCAATCGCTTTATTCCCTTTATTGGACCTTGGATCGCCAATTTAGCCGTGAACATGATTGCTGCCGGTATGTCGCGCAAGGATGAGTTTGAAGCCGATGCCTATGCCACCGCCTTGATGATCAAAGCCGGGCTTGGAGCCGCTCCCCAAAAAAGCCTATTTGCCAAGCTGGATCGATTGACAGGAAATGGTGGGGCGATGCCCGCCTGGTTTCTCAGCCATCCCAAGACGGCAGACCGCATCAAAGCAATCGAAGCCAATGAAAAACGCTGGACCGGAACCAAGTCATAGCCGATAAAATTTACGGCCAAATTGCGGCAACCACGCCTTGCGCCAAAGCTCCAGCGCCCGCATCTGCGGATGGGCTGCCTGAACTTCAGCAAGAATTGGGCGCAAAGGATCAAGCAAGGCGGAGCCATGACGGCGATAAAGCTGCAGAAGTTGCGCGTCGGGATCTATTCGGCGAATGCCATATGGACTTAACGCCTCTTGCGGGAAGTCTTTCTTATTATGGGTGACAATCACATCCGCGTGGTGCAGGGCCGCGAGGGCCAAAATGTGCAGATCACCCTGATCGGGCAACCAATAGGGGCGCAGATCCACGGGATCTGGGCGCATCGCCTCGGGAAAATCACTCATGAATTGCCAGATCGCATTTTCAGCTTCCAGTTTTTGCAGCGGTGTTTTGGCCGCTCGGCGCCACTCTTCTAAGATACGGGGTGTCGCCAGCGGCTCAATAAATCCCACATGTGCGCAGGTCAGCAAAACCTTTCTCAAAAAGCTGGGAACCAGAACGCAGGTATCAAAGACAACCCGCATCACTGCAGACGAAACATAAGAGTTTTGAGATAACTCGATTCCGCCAGCGCCATGTGATGAGGGTGATCGGGGCCCGCTCCGCCGGTATAAATCAACTGCGCCTGCCGCCCGGCTCGGCCAATCCCGCGGATGGAGGCGGTACGAAAGCGCTCTAGATCGGCCGCATGCGAGCAAGAGCACAGGGTCAAGTAACCACCCTCAGCCACCAGAGCACTGGCCAGACGCGCCACCCGTTCATAGGCGCGCAATCCCGCTTCACGCGCAGCTTTCTGAGGGGCGAAGGCCGGAGGGTCACAGATTACAAGCTCATAGGTCTTGCCTTGGCCGGCCAGCTCACCCATCACATCAAACGCATCGCCCTTGATCGCTTCAAAGGGTGTTTCAGCCCGCGTGGCCACTGCACCGCGACTTGCCAGACTCAAAGCGGGCTTAGAGCCGTCCACACAGGTAACAGAGGCCGCGTCATTAGCCATGGCCGCCAAACCAAACCCGCCGACATGGGAAAAGACGTCCAAAACGGACTTGCCCTGTGCCAAATCTTGCACAAATTTATGGTTGGGCCGCTGATCGTAAAAAATACCTGTTTTTTGACCCTCTGCTACATCGGCAAAATACACGGCGCCATTCATGGCCACTTCTATCGCCTCGGCAGGCATGTCGCCCAAGGCCATAAAGCGCGCGTCATCTAAACCTTCCAGCACCCGCGCCCGGCCTGCGCCATTCACAACAATGGATTTCGGCTTCAAAATATCGCGCAAAGCCGCGACCAACAGCGAAAGACGCTGATCAACCCAGGCGGCATTGGGTTGAATCACCAAAAGATCGGCAAAACGATCAATGATCAGCCCCGGCAATTGATCGGCTTCTGCATGTATCAGACGATAGTAGGGTTGATCGTACAGTGCCTCACGGAGCGAGAGCGCTTTTGCGATTTTCTGCGCGAACCAGGCCTGATCGACCCTGCAGTCCAAATCACCCGAGATCTTGCGCGCAAAAATTTTAGACTTGGGATTGACAGCAAAAAGCCCAAGATTGTTTTGCCCATGATCTTGCAGGATCGCCAGACTGCCGGGCTCTATGGCCTTTGTGCGGCGGTCAGTGACCAACTCATTGTCATAGACCCACGGAAACCCGTGCCGGAGGCGTTGGGCATTAGTTTTAGGTTTCAATCGGATCACCGGATGGTCACTATGCATCTCTGCCCCCTTTATTGTTGGATATGGCCTAATTCAGTGAAACTTTGACAACAAGGGCAGATGTGTATTGATTTTCAGTACGAAATGTGATGATAGCGCTAACATAGCTATGGAGAGACCTATGTTCCTGCATCCAAAACTGGCAGACGTGACGCAAAAGATTGTTGAGCGCTCGAAAGACAGCCGTGCCGCCTACCTGACAAAGATAACGCGTGCAGCACAAGACGGTCCCCGCCGCGCCCATCTCAGCTGTGGCAACCAGGCCCATGCCTACGCCGCGATGGGCGATGATAAATCAACGCTTCTGCAAGAGCGCGCACCAAATATTGGGATCATCACCGCCTATAACGACATGCTGTCCGCACACCAGCCTTTTGAGACTTATCCGGAACAAATCAAAGCGGCCGCCCGCACGCTTGGCGCCACAGCACAGGTGGCCGCTGGGGTACCGGCCATGTGTGATGGGGTCACACAGGGGCAACCCGGTATGGAGCTCAGCCTGTTTTCACGCGATACAATCGCACTGGCCGCCGCCATTGGCCTGTCGCATAACACGTTTGACGCGGCGGTTTTCTTGGGCGTTTGTGATAAAATCGTTCCTGGCTTGGTGATCGCAGCTGCAACTTTTGGTCATTTGCCCTCCATCTTTTTACCAGCCGGCCCCATGCCATCGGGCATTAGCAACGACGAAAAAACTGAAGTGCGCAAACGCTTTGCAGACGGGCTCTGCGACCGAAACGAGCTTATGGCCGCAGAAATGGCCAGCTATCACGGACCAGGCACCTGTACTTTCTATGGCACAGCCAATTCCAATCAGATGCTTATGGAATTCATGGGGCTGCATCTGCCCGGCGCTAGCTTCGTTCCGCCTGCAAGTGAGCTGCGCAGCGCCCTCACCGAGCAGGGCACAGCGCAAGTCTTGTCCAACACCGCGCTTGGCGGTAACTTCATACCAACTGGTAAAATTCTAGACGAAAAGGCCTGGGTCAACGGTATTGTTGGCCTGATGGCCACCGGGGGCTCGACTAATCTTGTGCTGCATATTCCAGCTATGGCCCGTACCGCTGGCGTAATCTTGGAACCACAGGACTTTGCCGATATTTCACAGACCGTACCGCTATTGGCCAAGGTCTACCCCAATGGGCTTGCGGATGTGAATCACTTCCATGCTGCCGGTGGCCTACCCTATTTAATCGATGAACTGCTGAGCGCTGGCCTTTTGCATCAAGATGTGATGACCATCATGGGCCCAGGCCTACATAATTTTGCCCGTCAAGCAGTTCTGACCGAAGGCGCCGTGGGCTATACACCGGCGCCAAAGCAAAGTCTCAATGACAAGATCCTGCGTCCGGTCAACGATCCGTTCCAAGCCAGTGGTGGTTTGCAAAACCTAACTGGAAATCTCGGTACTGCCGTCGTTAAGATCTCAGCTGTGGCGAAAAATAAGCGCTTAATCGAGGCGCCTGCGGCGGTCTTCCATAGTCAGGACGCCGTGAAAAAAGCTTTCCAGTCGGGCGCCTTGAATCGCGATGTGATCGTCGTTGTTCGCTACCAAGGCCCCTCTGCCAACGGAATGCCAGAACTGCACAACCTCACCCCGTTCCTCGCAATCTTACAAGACCGCGGGTACAAGGTCGCCTTGGTCACAGATGGCCGCATGTCAGGAGCGTCAGGCAAGGTACCTGCGGCCATTCACCTTTCGCCTGAGGCTGCCGATGGCGGGCCAATTGCGCAGATCGAAGATGGCGATATGCTGCGCTTGGACACAGTAGCTGGGAAATTAGAGACATTGGCAGAGAATTGGCAGGCACGCATCCCCGCCAAGCCAGACCTCTCGGACAATGAAATTGGCATGGGACGCGAATTGTTCTCAGTGTTTCGGCGTACAGCAGGGGCCGCGTCGCAAGGCGCCGGCGTCGTAATTTAGGAAAAAGACATGACACATACAGATATGATCGCAAAAGTTTGCAATGCCGCCCCTGTTATTCCGGTTTTAACCATCGACCGCGTGGAGGATGCCCAGCCCTTGGCCCGCGCCCTCGTAGCGGGCGGGTTACCTGCTTTGGAAATCACCCTGCGGACCGCGGCCGCGATGGAGGCAATTGCCGCCGTCGCTGAAGTTGAAGGCGCAATGGCCGGGGTTGGAACGCTGCTAACCGCCGCGCAAATCCGCGGTGCAAAATCCGCCGGAGCAACCTTTGGCGTCTCGCCCGGCGCAACAGAAACTTTAATTCAAACCGCGCGGGACTATAATTTACCGCTTCTGCCCGGCGCGGCCACCGCAACGGAGGCAATGCGGCTCTTAGAGCAAGGTTTCATTTTTCAAAAATTCTTTCCAGCAGAAGCCGCTGGCGGCGCGCCGGCCCTCGGATCGATGGCTGGGCCCTTGCCCCAAATTACCTTCTGCCCCACGGGTGGAGTGACACCCAAAAATGCGAAAACCTATCTTGCTCTACCCAATACGCGTTGTGTCGGTGGCAGCTGGATTGCGCCAAAGGCGCTGATCGACGCGGGAGATTGGGATCAAATCACACAGATCGCCCGTCGCGCCGCTGACCTTCTGGCGTGACGCGACCCGCCCGTCCCCCGCGCCTGACTTTTCCAGGCGCCGGAGCCAACGCGGCCTGTAGGACAACTGTCATCGGGTGATCGGGCTGCTCCGCGCCATAATGGGCGATACAAAAAGCAATATGCGACGCGGCGTCTGCTGCCTCAGGCACTTGAATCGCCCAATCAAAGAAGATGGTCTTACACTCAGGCGGCGTTATTTCCTCAATCCGGTAACTTTCCCGAATCAAGCCTTTGGGATCCACATCTTCAACCTTCATTGCCCTGCCCTTCACTTTGTCCCAATATTTGGTCTATCACTTCCGCGCATTGCACGCGGTGTTCTGTGATTATCTGTTTGAAATCCACCTCTGGTCCCATCTGCATGATCCGGCGCACGCGGGCAAGGCCACCTTCGGTAATGGACGCGGATTGGACATCGCTGCCACATATAAGATGATGCAGAAGGCGTAAATCCGACAGCCAATCGTGTGATCGCGCCAAACAGGCGAAATCAGCGATCACAGGGACTTGCCCGTGTCGTGCGCTGTGCAATTGGGCAGCGGTCGCCCCGTGTCGACAGTTTTGCATCAGCGCCATGCCCTGTGCCACCAACTCAATGTCTTGCAGGCCCCCAGACCCGCGCTTGAGATCCCAAAGCCCCAATTGCGGCTTTCCATCTGCCAGCCGGGCCCGCATGTCACGCAGCCCGTTTAATATATTGGACCAATCTGCCTTTTCTTCCAAAATCTGTTGACGCAATCGCTCGACGATTTGGCGAAATGCAGCGGCGCCCGTTATGACACGTCCGCGGGTGAGCGCCAAATGCTCCCAGGTCCAAGCCTCTGTCCGCTGGTAGCTCTTGAACCCTGCAAGGGAGGTTGCCACCGGTCCAGCTCTGCCCGAAGGGCGCAGGCGCATATCCACTTCGTAGAGGCGCCCATGGGCCGTCGGAGCCGTCAAAGCGGTGATAAGCGCTTGGGTCAACCGCGAAAAATATTGGCGGCACGACAGTGATTTGGCGCCGTTTGACTGGCAGTTCACATCCGCATTAAAAATCAAAATGATGTCGAGATCTGACTGAGAATTCAATTGTCCCGCGCCAAGTGAGCCCATGGCCAGAATGGCGCAATCGGACTCAGGAATATGTCCATATTTAAGTGCAAAGTTTTGATGAACGAGGTCAAAGACCGCCGTCAAAACCGCCTCTGCCAGCTGCGCATAATGGCTTGCGGCTTCGTGGGGCGGGATTACGCCCTCAAGCAAATGCACGCCTATGCGGAAATGCCACTCTTTGGTCCAAATGCGGGCCAAATCCAGACCGGTTTCATAATCTAAAGCCGTCGCAAGCCGCTTGGCCAGCTGCTCTGCCAGAACCTCCGTACCAGGCCAGGGCGCGAAAAACTCTCCACTCAGCACGGCATCCAATACCCCAGAATTGTGCGCCAAATATTGCGCCAAGGCCGGGGCACTCACCACAATATCCGTCAAAAGTTCAATCAATTTTGGGTTGGCCGCAAAGAGCGAAAAAACTTGAATACCTGCAGGTAAGCCTCGCAAAAAATTATCAAAATGAATTAGAGCTTCTTTGGGGTCTGGCGCCTCTTGCAATAGTGATAGGATGTCAGGGCGCAATGTATCAAACAATGAAGTCGCCCGCTGTGAGCGCATGGCCGCATAACTTGGCCAATACTGAGTAATCTCATGATGCTCATCTAATGCAACCTCTGGCGCATGGGCCAGCGCTGGCGCGAAGAATGACTCCGTGATGGCATGGACAGCATTCAAATGCGCTCCAGTCTTGGAAAGGAACTCAGGTACAGAGAGCCCCAACAATCCCGCAACAGATCCAATTCCCTCATCTGCTGTGGGAACGCTTTGGGTTTGCGCATCGCGGATCATTTGAATGGCATGTTCCGTGTGCCGCAAAATTCGATAACTGCGCTGCAATTGGTTCTTAGTGGCCTCGGTGATCCAGTCTTTTGCTGCCAGTTGGTCCAATGCCACAAGAGTTTGACAAGATCGCAACTCCGCATCCCGGCCCCCTGAAATAAGCTGCCGCGTTTGAGTGAAAAACTCGATCTCACGAATGCCGCCGCGGCCTAATTTTACGTCATGACCAGGCACGTTAATCGCGCCTCTTGCGCCGGTCTTCGTGCGAATTTTCAAGCGCAGCGCATGAGCCTCCTCTATCGCGGCGAAATCAAGATAGCGGCGCCAGACAAAGGGCTCCATCTGATCGAGAAACTCTACGCCAGCCTTGCGATCTCCTGCACACACTCGCGCTTTGATAAAAGCCGCTCGCTCCCATGTGCGGCCCAGACTTTCATAATAATCCAGTGCAGAGCTCATCGCGACGCAAATCGGCGTCACAGAGGGATCAGGCCTCAAGCGCAGATCCGTACGAAACACATAGCCGTGCTCAGTAATATCATTGAGCAATTTAGTTGCCGCCCGGGTGGCCCTTACTAAGATTTGCCGGCGCTGCGCCGCTTCAAAATGATCCATGTCACGATCATCAAACATCACCACGAGATCGATATCTGAAGAATAATTCAGCTCTCCCGCCCCCATTTTACCCATGGCTATAACGAATAAGCCAGTCTCTTCCGGCAGCTTGCCCGAGGCTTGGTAGGGAGCTAATGCAGCCTGAAAGGCTAAACTCAACGCTTGGTCAGCGAAATCTGTCAGGGCTTGCGTCGATTGCGCCAATGAGTAGGCGCCAGAGACTTCCGCCATGGCCAAGAAACCCGCCACCCGCCGCTTGGCCCGCCGCAGCTCAGCGTCGATATCAGGTCCGACATCTGAAGGCAGCAGGTTTTGCAGGGGCGCCACCAGAGTGACCGCTTCAGCAAACCAGTCTTGTTCTTGGCGCAGCAGATCGCAAAGATAGGGGCTGCAACCGCCAATGCCCGTTAGAACTTCTGCCAAAGCACCACTTGCACCCCAATCGGCCGCAAGCGCTTGGCCTCGGGCGGGTTCAAATGCAATAGGACTGCGTTGGATTGACTCGATGAGTGTCATAACGTCAAACTGCGGAGCAAGTGAGACAAGGTCAATGGGGTCGCTATGAGTAAAAGCCTAAAACGGGTAAAATCTGCGCTCTTTGCCGCCGATCCGCCCCTTGAGATTATTGAAACAGATCTGGCCACCACCGCCAAAGCAGCCGCAGAGAACTTGGGCTGTGCAGTAGATCAGATTGCAAAATCTATTCTATTCGAAGGTGAATTGAGCGAACAACTTTATCTGTTTGTAACAGCCGGCGCACGGCAGGTAGATCTGGAAGACGCGGCGCTTTTGGCCGGTGAGCCATTGGGCAAAACAGATGCTGCACGAATACGCGCCGTAACCGGATTTGCTATTGGCGGGGTGAGCCCTGTGGGGCATCTGACTGGGATATACACATTTTTCGATGAGACCCTACTCAATTATCAAAAGATATATGCTGCCGCTGGCACGCCCATTCATGTATTTGGCTGCGCGCCCCAGCAGATGGCAGATCTGTGTCAGGGGCGGATTTCTGCTTTCAGCCAGCCAATGTAAAAAAGATTTACATACCACCCTTATAAAACCGGAATCCCTCTCCCAAATCGCAAATGTAAACATTATTTACATCAACAAAGGAGACCACAATGGCCGCCCTCGCCCAAAAAGCCTCGCACCCCTCTGCAAAAGATGGATGGATAACGGCTTATGAAAATTGGATGGACCGCAGAGGAAAAGGCGCCTGGCTCGCCGCGATGATTCTTGGGTTCGTCTTCTTCTGGCTCCTGGGTCTAGCCCTTCTGTTTTATATGATCTGGAGCAATCGCATGTTTTCAAAATCTCACACCTGTTCTCCTGAAAAACCTTTTTATTGGCGCGATGCCTCAAGCAGCAATACTGCATTTGACGCCTGTAAGGCCGACACCCTACGCTGGCTTGATGAAGAGCAACTACAATTTGAAGCCTTCATAAACCGTCTTCGGGCAGCTAAGGATCAATCAGGATTTGACGAATTCATGAAAGACCGTAGCCGCAAGACACATGACCAAGCTGCCCAGTCCGAGGCTTAACCCACGATACCGCTCCGCCCCTTCTCGGGCAGAGCGCAATGGCGAATGATTGATTATGACGGATTTACCTGATCCTATTGAAAACGCCGCCTATTATTACGATGTGAACCTCAAGCGTCTAATTGTTTGGTTTATTGACGCCGTGACCATCACTTTAATCACTTTCCTTATCAGCCTGCTGACCCTGGGGATTGGCTTTTTCTTTTTTGCTGGTCTCTGGCTCATTGTAGGATTTTTCTTTCGGTTCCTTGGCCTGGCTATTTACTCTTCCACAATGGGTATGCGAATGACTGGCATCGAATTTCTCCAAGGACGCGGTCACCCGTTCGATGGGCTTTATGCGCTTTTGCATACAGCCGGCACAATGATCGCCTATGCCACCAGCATACAAATCGTTTCGGTGATCTTGATGCTGATCACCTCTCGAAAGCAGGGCTTGGTAGATCTCATTTTGGCAACGGTGGTTGTTAATCGTACGGCGCGTCAATCGTGCAATCAGATCTAAGACCTTTGCCTAACAGAATATTATGGCAAATAGTTCCCGCCCGTTTGACAGCCAACTCACTCTCGCCCGAAGGCCAAAAGTCGGGCGCGTAGGCTTTCCTGGCTTGGGTGAGCAAGCTCCAGGGCGTAGATATGCGCATAGGTCAGAAAGAAGCATTCGCGATCCACTTCGTCAGCCAGATCCGCCGCCTGCGTATACAGTGCCACAAGCGCTGTACGATCATCGCCGGCATGGGCTTTGAGAATCAAAGCATCGAGCGCACCATCCCTTTTAACCACGATGGGCCACAATTTTACCCGCCACCCAATCGTGATAACAATGGGTTGGCTCATCCATGACCGAGCTAAAACACCCGCCGTCGAAGGTCGGTGCGTGTCGCCCTGATTGCATACCTTCAACAACAAAAATATCTTCCTCAAAGACCTCTTTCCATTGCCGCGCATTCACCACGCGGTTTTTCGCATCGGTATCGTCGGAGGCATAGTACAGATGAATATGCTCAACCGTTTTATCATGCGCTTGCGGTTCAAGCACAATGGCAAAGGCGTGATCACGCTGCACACCCAAAAGCACATTGGGATAAACGGTAATATATTCCGCACCTTCGTTCCATTTCTCGGATAAATCCGGAAAATCCGGGAAGGCGGGAGCGCCATCCTCCGCCTTAAACTGCCGATAAACAAGCGTACCCTGTCCAGAGAATTTGCCATATTCAACAATGTTGTAATGATCCTCCAGCCGCGAATAGCTGTTGAGCCCTGGATGCACCCAGGGCAGATGATAGCTTTCGCAATAGTTTTCTACCGCAAGTTTGTAATTGGCAACAAGCTCAAGCTCGCAGCGGCTGTCCGCGCCACCGTGGTAAAGCGGGCTGTCAAATTCGGACCAACGCGAGATAAGATCGGAATGCACCTCGGTAAACTCTGGTGCAGCGCCAGATATGTTGATGAAAACCACATCGCGCCAAACATAACTGCGCACCTCATTGAGGCCGAGATCGTCTTTAACGATGCTTGGATGGGTGTTGTGGCCCGCGCCGCCCACATGCGGGGTGGAGACCAGCTTACCCTTTGTTGAATAGCACCAAGAATGATAGGGGCAGCGGATTGCCCCTTCGATGGTTTTCGCTTCATGCACCAATTGCATGCCCCGGTGGCGACAGATATTCTCAAATACCCGTAAATCGCTGTCCTTATCGCGGATGAGTAGCAGGGGTATACCTAAAAATTGGATTGGTTTGGCATCGCCCGGATTTGGCACATCCGCACCAACCGCAAGCCCGGCCCAAGTGGCCTTGAGCACGGCCTCGCTTTCTTCGGCAAAAACAGCTGGATCAATATAATGGGAATTGGACAAGCCGTTGGCCTGCTCCACCGATTTCTGAACCAAAGTGATATCGGTTTGTATGTAATCTTTAGCCATAGCGATCTCCATTTTCTATGGAGCTACGCCCAAATTGCGCGGAAAACTTTTCCCAGCGCGACCAAAACCCTGTCTGTAAGACGTTTGGATGTCGATTTTTGACCTTACCTAACCAGATTTACAACGCGCGGATTCAACCGCGCGAGAGTGCTGCCACGCCAGTGCGGGCCATCTCTGACAATCCGAGTGGGCGCATAAGCTCTGCGAAAGCATCAATTTTCTCCGGGCTACCAACAACCTCAAAGGTGAAGCTATCCAAAGTGCTGTCAACAACATTGGCGCGGAAAACATCGGCAAGGCGCAGGGCCTCAACGCGTTTTTCGCCCTTGCCACTGACTTTGAACAAAGACAATTCCCGCGCCACCGAGGGGCCTTCAACTGTGAGGTCATGCACATCGTAAACCGGTATGATCCGACCCAACTGTGCCTTGATCTGCTCGATGATTTGCGGCGTGCCACTTGTTACAATGGTGATCCGGCTGGTGTGCCCCTCGTGATCCACCTCCGCCACAGTCAGGCTCTCGATATTATAACCACGTCCCGAAAACAGGCCAATGACACGCGCCAAAACGCCCGGCTCATTGGCCACAAGCACCGCCAAGGTGTGACGCTCATTCAGATCGCTATGACCAGAGCGCAGGTTATAGGCAGATTTCGAAGACGTACCTTTGGTAATGTTCAATGCGTTCATGTGATCTCTCCTTAAACCAAAACTGAACCAGAGGCGTCGATGGCGCCTTTGATGGCAGTGTCGCCCAAAAGCATTTCGTTATGTGCTTTGCCTGATGGGATCATCGGAAAACAGTTTTCATGTTTTTCCACCAAACAATCAAAGATCACCGGACCATCATAGGCCAGCATTTCCATAATGGCCTCATCGAGATCAGCCGGGTCTGAACACAGAATGCCTTTGGCACCAAAAGCTTCCGCCAATTTCACGAAATCAGGCAAGGATTCGGACCAGCTTTGCGAATAGCGCTCGCCGTGCAGCAACTCTTGCCATTGGCGCACCATTCCAAGGCGTTCATTGTTCAAAATGAACTGTTTCACGGGCAAGCCATATTGCATGGCCGTGCCCATTTCTTGCATATTCATCAACCAGCTTGCCTCGCCGGCCACGTTAATCACCAGGCTGCCTGGATGGGCCACCTGCGCCCCAATGGAGGCTGGAACCCCATACCCCATCGTGCCAAGCCCGCCCGAGGTCATCCATCGATTGGGATCGTTAAAGGTCATATACTGTGCTGCCCACATCTGATGCTGACCAACTTCTGTCGTGATGTAACGATCATGATCTTTCGTCAGGGCTTCGAGGCGCTCAAGCGCATATTGCGGCTTAATGACTTTCCTGTCTGCGGCATAATCAAGGCAGCGAATTTTGCGCCAACCGTCAATTTCCGCCCACCAAGTTTTCAGTGCTTTGGAATTCGTCTTACGCCCACGGGCCTTCCACACTCTAAGCATATCTTCCAACACATGCGCGACATCTCCAAGTATCGGAATATCGACGTGGATCACTTTGTTAATCGAGGAGGCGTCAATATCGATATGCGCCTTGGTTGACCCGGGGCTAAAAGCATCGAGGCGACCGGTGATCCGGTCATCAAATCTTGCGCCAATATTGATCATCAGATCGCAATCATGCATCGCCATATTCGCTTCATACAGACCGTGCATGCCCAACATGCCCAACCAGTTGCCGCCGTTACCGGGGTAACAGCCGAGCCCCATAAGGGTTGAAGTGATCGGGAAGTTTGTTGCCTCAACCAATTCGCGCAGCAATTGGCTGGCAACTGGACCCGAGTTGATAACCCCACCACCGGTGTAGAAAATTGGTTTCTGCGCAGTCTCCATCGCCGTAACCAAGGCCGTGATTGCATCAAGATCACCTTTAAGCTGAGGTTGGTAATGCGATTTCATTTTTGCGGGCCCCTCATAGCTGCCATTGGCAAATTGCACATCCTTGGGGATATCCACCAAAACCGGTCCCGGCCGACCGGAACAAGCGACATGGAAGGCAGTATGAAGGGTCTGTGCTAAAGCATCAGTGTCTTTGACCAGCCAATTATGTTTTGTGCATGGGCGCGTAATGCCAACAGTATCGGCCTCTTGAAATGCATCGGAGCCGATCATGAAGGTCGGCACCTGCCCTGTCAGCACAACCAAAGGTATGCTGTCCATCAAAGCATCTGTCAGACCCGTGACCGCATTAGTCGCGCCCGGACCTGAGGTAACAAGAACCACCCCGGGCTTGCCGGTCGAGCGCGCATAGGCTTCAGCGGCATGCACCGCACCTTGTTCATGACGCACCAGAAAATGTTTGATACTATTTTGTAGAAAAATTTCATCATAAATCGGTAAAACAGCGCCGCCGGGGTATCCAAACACCGTATCAACCCCTTGATCAATCAAGGCCTGTACCACCATTTTCGCGCCGGACATTGTTTGGGTCATCTTAATTCACTTTCATTCTTGGCATAAAAAAACCCCCAATTTCAGGGGGCATGGGCGCGGCGAATACCGTGGGTCTGGTATCAGCAACGGCCCTCCAGCCGCAGGACAACGATTTCGTTCATGTCGATCATGCCTTAGTTTTCGTTTCAGACGCTAACTTATGGCCGGCTGTTGGGAGCGTCAACAGGGTTTGTAAATTTTCTGACAAAAAGAGACCGTTTTGGGGTTTTTTATTACGTAATAATCCACAATTTAGAAAGAATTGCAATTCAGCCGGTCACATTATTCGGAAAATACTGCGATTGCGTGGATTTTTGGGGCAGCTATTAGCACTTTTTTCCTCACCGCTAGGTCATTTATCCCGCAGGCAAATGAGCGCCTCAATTCCGATAAGCGCATCAGCATCGGGATGGACCTATTCTGAAAGCCTATAACGCTGTATAAATCAGCAATCGACCATCGACACCAAAAAACGCGCAAATCTGAGCCTTGGGCTTGAAGCTGGCCGAAACCAGTATGGGCTACAATACATTCACCGAATCTCTGCGAACAACCCAAGCTCGCAAGAAGCGAACATCTCTTTTGGATCACATTTGGCGGACAAATTGTTTGTCGAGGATATGGTCTCCGCGGAGAAGGCGATTTTTTAACTGGATTTGACTGGCGTGATCATGACAATAGCGCAACCGTTTTGGCGTTCGGCTTTGGTGGATCTTACGGTATGACAGAGCGGACCTTACTGGCTTTCATTGTAGGTCAGCGCCAGCACAATGGCGCAGCAGATAATGATATTTCTTGAACCTTTAATTGATCATTTGGTGATGCTCCCAACGCGGAGCGCTCCATAGCGGATACATCGACCACGGCCTACCACATCGCCTCCATTCGGTAACCCCTAAGACCTAGACCAATCTCGTAGTATTGGTCCAGATTGAACTGCAATAAGTTGATCGATTGCCATTTATCTGTGTCAACGGCGTAAGGGCTATCGAAACACTTGGGGATGCCACGCGATTACGAATGGTTGCCATAAAGACAGCCCACAAGTGCGGTATAAAATTATCCAGTCTTGTCCGATCAGGGCGACGATGATATTTAAAAGACAAAATTTTTACCTGACGATAACGACCGCCTTCCACCAATACCCCATGTTTGGTCGCAAGGCGCCAGGTTCTGCACATACGTTTTGTGATTCGCGCGAAATTAAAAGCCACTGCCCATAAGTTAGACATGCCCATCACAGTGGCGCCTCGATGTAAACTCTCCCCAGAAAATTACTACCTAAAGTAATATCCTGTTGTTTGTTGAGTTTTAGCTGCTATCTTTGAATTTCGATAAACGATCAGTCGGAGGCGTGTTCTATGCCGCTCGATATTTTTATGGGAGGAAAATAAATGGATCGTCGTTCTTTTCTTAAGGCCTCTGCCCTTGGCGGCGGAGCGGCTGCAGTGTCCTCACTGGCAGCTCCGGCAATCGCGGGCGGCCATGCACGCACGCTCACAATGGTTACATCTTGGCCCCGCGGCTTTGCGGTTCTTGACGATGCAGCCACCTATTTCAATGAAGCCGTAAACGCCATGTCTGGCGGTGAACTGGTCATTGAGAAAAAAGCACCTGGTGAACTGGTTGGCGCATTTGAAGTGTTCGATGCTGTAACCTCAGGTCAGGCCGATATGTATCACTCAGCCGATTACTACTTCTTGGGCCAGCACCCCGGATATGCCTTCTACACAGCCGTTCCATTCGGCGCTACGGCGCAAGAGCTGACCAATTGGTACTACCACGACGGCGGTCAAGACTTGCACGACGAGTTGGGCAGTATTTTTGGCTTGAAGTCTTTCTTGTGCGGCAACTCAGGCTCACAGTCTGGTGGGTGGTTCCGCAAAGAAATCAATTCAGCGCAAGACTTGGCGGGCTTGAGGTTCCGTATGCCGGGCCTTGGTGGTCAGGTTCTGGGGAAACTGGGCGTTTCGGTGCAAAACATCCCGGGCGGTGAGCTTTACCAAGCGCTGTCCTCTGGCGCTTTGGATGGTCTTGAGTGGGTTGGACCATTCGCTGATGAACGCGCAGGCTTTCAAGAAGTCGCAAAGGTATATTACACAGCTGGTTTCCACGAGCCAGGTTCCGGTCTCGCCTGCGGCATGAATTTGGATGTCTGGAACGATTTGTCAGATCAGCACAAAGCCATTATCGACAATGCAACAAAAGCGACAACGCATTATCAGCTGTCGCAGACATTGGCCAACAACGGCGCCGCCTTGGCCCGCTTGCAGGCTCAAGGCGTGCAAACGCTTCAATTTTCTGATGATGTTTGGGATGCATTCGGTGCCGCTTCAAAAGAAGTTTTGGACGAAAATATGGGCGATGAACTCTTCGCGCGTATCCGCAACTCTTTCGATGCATCTTTGGCGAAATCCTCCGATTGGATCTTGAAATCTGACGGTGAATTCGTGTCTCAGCGCAACCGCGTTTTGGCTGACGGCTAAATGCGAAAGGAGGGCCCTGGGAAATCAGGGCCCTTTTCATGTCCACTCTCGAGTAAAAAGTGCAAAAATTAGGGGGATAGATGTTGGACTGGATCATCTGGTTTTTTCAAAGCCTCGTAATGGCTTTCTACAATATTGGCTACGCGATGACACATCCCGCCCTTTGGCTGGATTGGACCGAAGGCAAAGCGGTCATGCGGATCATCTATTATGGGGCCTCGCAAGAGCTATTTTTTGCGGTTTTGGCCCTATTCTTAACCCTCACAGCATTGGGCCTTTGGCGCAATACAATCCTTTGGGGCACAGTCCGGGTCTTGGAGGGGATTGCCAATACCGTGGGTCGCTTTGCGGCTTGGGCCGGCCTTTTAATGGTTTTGCAGCAGATCGTAATTGTCTTCATTCAGCGAATTTTCTTAGAGGCACAAATCACCTTTGGAGTTGGCCTAGGTTTCAGCAAAGACATCAGCTGGTACGCCGAAGAGCTGAAGTTTTATAACGCGATGATCGTATGTCTTTGTGCCGCCTATACCTTTGTTCAGGGTGGGCATGTGCGCGTGGATTTGATATATTCGGTCGTCAGCTATCGCACCAAACGGATCATTGATATGTGCGGCAGCCTCTTGTTTATGGTGCCTGCTGCAGTGCTCACGTGGATGTACTCTTGGTTTTTCCTGTGGCGGCATCTGGTTACGCCAAAAGTATCAGCCAGTGACACACTGCAAAGGTTGGTTGACGGGAAATCACGCGCATTTAAATGGAATGTCGAAACAATCGGGTTTTCTCCCAACGGGTTCAATGCCTATTTTCTCTTTAAAATTCTGCTGGTGCTCTTTTGTGCCATGATCATTCTACAAGCCATCGCATTTTTCTACAGGTCATATCTGGAAATGAAAGAGGGTGAAGCCTCCGAAGGCAAATACCTCGATCGAGATCAACTTGACGACGCAGAGGCCAAATTGGCCGCAGACATTCATTAGGGGCTAGAGCTATGATTTTTGGATTAGATGGCGTCGAAATTGGTCTATTGATTGTTTTTCTGTGCTTATTTGGCGGGATTCTTTCTGGCTTTCCGGTAGCTTTTGCCATTGGTGGCGCGGCGGTCATCTCGTTTGGCATTATCGCGGCTTTGGACAGCGGTGGGTTGTTAATTCACCAAGCGATCGACAAATCCTCTGCAGAATTTGGCGCATTGATCGGCCAAGGGATCAAGGCCGATACAGTGAGCCTTTTCCGATACCCGGAATTGCCACGTATCGAGGTGCCCGTGTTCACAAATGGCTGGGAAGTGGCGCTGGATCGAAATGTTTCCTTCATTGTCAACCGGATCAACGAGCGAGTTCTAGCAGGGCAGTCTATTGAAACACTCCTAGCGGTTTTGATGTTTGTTTTGATGGGTATCACGCTGGAGCGGTCTAAAATTGCCAATGATCTTTTGACCACCATGGCGCGGGTTTTCGGCCCACTACCCGGCGGTCTCGCCGTATCTGTGGTCGTCGTGGGCGCTTTCTTGGCCGCCTCAACTGGCATCGTCGGCGCGACCGTTGTCACCATGGGGCTGCTCAGCTTACCAACCATGCTGCGCAATGGCTACTCACCTGAGCTCTCCACCGGCGTGATCGCGGCCTCAGGCACTTTGGGACAGATCATTCCACCTTCGATTGTGATTGTTTTACTTGGCACTTTGGCCGGTGATCTTTACTCGCGGGCACAGGAAGTGCGGGCGCAGTCTTTGGGCTGTACCGATGCCTTGACCTATCTAGGTGAGCCTGCAGTGGTCTCTGTCGGCACATTGTTCCAAGCGGCGCTTTTGCCCGGGATTTTGTTGGCCGGGCTTTACGCGGGCTACGCGTTTATCTATGCGCTGATCAACCCGTCCAAGGCGCCAGCCGTGCAGATGTCCGCTGGATCTGCAAACGCCATTGGCCGCAATCACGCGCTACAATGGTTTTTAGCCGCGCCGATCGCCATCATCGGTGGAGCCATCCTTCTCGGACAATCCAATATGATTGGCTCGCAGGATATATCGGTTTCATCACGCTCCGAACTGTCAGAAGGTGCTTCGCTTCGGACCAATGTTGGACCTGACTGCCAGGCGGCGATGATCGAGCTGCATGGGCAAGAGGCCTGGGCTCTGGCGGTTTCAGAACAGCAGGCGATTGCCGACGCTGGTGGTACGGTGGAAAGCCGGGCCCTTTCTGACCAGGAAATTGAAGACAAAATTTCGCAGCGCGTTGCAGCGGCAGCGCCGATTGGGCTTGGGATTGCGATCGGTTTGATCTTGATCACACTGGTTCTAACCACAGCACGGGGAGTGGCGCCACGGCAGAACTTCAGACCGCTGGCCATCGGCTTTTCTGGGGTGGCTTTGGGGCTGATTATAGATATGCTTTTTGTCAGTCCACGCACATCGGCAGGCATCACCGTGATCATGATGTTGCTGCCCATGGCACTCATTTTCTACGGGCTGCGCAGTGCTGTGGTGCGCTTGGCAGAAAATGAGTTGATCCGGGTGGTCTTTCCACCGCTTATACTTATCGTAGCTGTACTGGGCTCAATACTTGGCGGCATCACCAACCCAACGCCCGCCGCGGCGCTTGGGGCCGGCGGCGCTATCATGCTGGCGGCCTTCCGCAAATTAAAAGATGAGCATAAGTCGCCCAAGATCATCATTGGTTCGGCCTTTGCATTGGTAATCATGCTCCTGGTTGGGATGAATTTTGATCTGCGCGTGCGGCAAGATTCGGTATCTTTGGAAAGCTGGGTTGCTTTCTTAGTCGCTCAGACGGCCTATCTCTACGCGCTCTTTGGGCTGCTCTACGCGTGTTGGACATTGTTCCGCTCGGGCGTTCTTAGCCCAGTGGTGCGCGAGACGGCGAAAGTGACCTCGATGGTATTCACCATTTTGATTGGTTCACAGTTGCTCAACCTCGTGGTAATCAGCTTTGGAGGCGAACACTATATCCAAGACTTTCTCAAAAGCTTTGACAGTGAATTCACAGTCTTCTTGATTGTGATGCTCGTTCTATTTGTACTTGGCTTTGTTCTCGATTTTCTTGAGATCATCTACATAGTGATCCCCATTGTTGGGCCGGTGATTTATGGCGGCACAATGGATCCCAAATGGGTCACGATCATGATTGCGGTGAACTTGCAGACCTCATTCTTGACGCCACCCTTTGGCTTTGCGCTGTTTTACCTACGCGGTGTCGCACCGAAGGAAGTCACAACCGGGCATATCTATCGCGGCGTGATCCCTTTTGTTTTGATCCAAGTTTTAGGGCTGTTGCTTTTGTTCTGGTTCCCATGGGTCGTAACCATCATTCCAAACCTCTTGGCGGGATAGATCAAAGAATTCCCAACGAAAAAGAGTGCCCTTTTTTGCAATACATCTATTTTTGCGCAATACATCTATGTTTCGTGGCTATGTGTTACTTCAGGCATGGCGATTTGAGCCACCTGCTCAGAGATCGATTGACTCTCACATAAATTTCTATCGCGGCTAAAATCATCCTTTGGATCAAGTGGCCGCCAGTGGCCATTCCGGAAAATCTCAACACCTTTGAACCGCGCCTTGTAGTCCATTTTGGGACTGCCAGGCACCCAATAACCGAGATAGACATAGGGCAAGCCGCTGTCACGCGCCATTTCGATATGATCGAGGATCATATAGGTGCCAATCGAATTTTGCGGATACGACGTATCAAAGAAACTATAGACCAGTGACAGCCCATCATCGAAAATATCTGTGAGGCAAACCGCCTTTAAATCCCCATCCAACTGCGCATATTCCATCACGCGACTGGTTACAGGGGTTTCTTCAATCATTGCGGCGAACTCAAATATATCCATATCCGCCATGCCGCCTTCCGCATGGCGCGCGTCGAGATAGCTGCGAAACAGATCATATTGCTGTTCTGTAGCCCAAGGGGCAATGCGCCGACGACGCAAAGCGGCGTTGCGCTTCAAGATCCGCTTTTGCGACCTACTTGGTTGGAACTGCGCGACATCGATCCGGGCCGAAAGGCAGGCTGAGCAAGAGGCGCAGGCTGGACGGTACAGAACATTTTGCGACCGCCGGAACCCTTGTTTTGACAAACTATTGTTCAAAAGTACCGTGTCCATCCCTTGCAAAGAGGTGAAAAGCTTTCGCTCCATCCGATCTTCCAGATAGGGACAGGGTTGGGGCGCTGTGACGTAAAATTGCGAAGCTATGGGAACGGTATGACGCATGGTTTCCAGTTAGATCTTTTTTTTAAGCTTATCAATCCATGGGATAGCCGCCAAGAGTGATTTTTTTGCAGGTGTACGCAATCTGCAGCGCGCAAGATAAAGTGCCGACGGTCGGAGATCTTATCGGGCAGACAGCAATCCACCACTCAACAAAAAAGGGCCAGCCAAAGCTAGCCCCCAGTGTTTGCCACTTTGCAGCACTAGCTACAACCAGATGTGCCACCGCAGGTGTTGCACTTCATACAAGTGCCATTACGCACCAAGGTATAATTGCCGCATTCACCACATGGATCGCCCTCGTAGCCCTGCATCTTTGCTTTGGTCCGCTCGTCCATGACCGCCGCGGAAGTTGACACCTCTGCGCCGCCTGTAGCGAAGGAAACAGCAGCATCCAGCGCTGCCTCCATTGGCAGAGCCTCAGCGGCAACAGCGCCCAGCATTTGGCCACCCTGATAAACCACAAATTCTTGTGGCACCCGGTTTCGGTGATAGCCCGTGGAAACCATTTGCTTGAGAACTTCTATACCTTTGGCCGCTTTGCCCTCTTCGACAGCGCGTAGGTTGGATGCCCCTTCCTCTTCCCCGCGGCCGATATCGTCAAATGACGCACCCTCAGGTTTAACATGGGCCAGATCTTCACGGTCGAGATAGGAGACCGCCAATTCCCGGAAGATGTAATCCAAGATCGAGGTCGCGTTCTTAATGCTGTCGTTGCCTTGCACCATGCCAGCTGGCTCAAATTTGGTGAAGGTGAAAGCGTCCACGAACTCATCAAGCGGCACACCATATTGCAGACCGACAGAAACCGCGATAGCGAAGTTATTCATCATCGCCCGAAATCCCGCGCCCTCTTTGTGCATATCAATGAAGATTTCGCCCAATTGGCCATCCTCATACTCGCCAGTGCGTAGATAGACCTTATGTCCGCCAACAATCGCCTTTTGCGTATAGCCCCGGCGCCGTTGCGGCATTTTCTCCCGGTTAGAGCGGATCACCTCTTTGATCACCACTTTCTCTACAATTTTCTCAGCCAAAACCGCGGCCTTTTCTTGCGCAGAGCCGGTGGCCAGCACCTCTTCGGCCTCCTCATCATCTTCGACAAGAGAAGCGGCAAGAGGTTGCGAAAGTTTGGAGCCATCGCGATACAAAGCATTAGCCTTAATTCCCAACGACCAGCTCAATTCATAGGCCGCCTGACACTCCTCGATGGTTGCGTCATTGGGCATATTGATGGTTTTGGAAATCGCGCCTGAGATGAATGACTGTGCCGCGGCCATCATATAGATA
>Ga0209199_1001179_pt1 | contig 32432 bp, 25 predicted proteins | sample COGITO_mtgs_1105_7_FD_184805 | JGI IMG/M metagenome (GOLD analysis project Ga0209199, IMG submission 184805) | Pelagic marine microbial communities from North Sea - COGITO_mtgs_110523 (SPAdes) (version 2) | ecosystem: Environmental > Aquatic > Marine > Epipelagic ...
AGGTTGTAAATTGATGTTATATTTTTTGGAATTGAATTTGAATTTTCTGAGTTATAGTGTATGGCTTTGATTCCACAATTAATTGCTCCTTGAATATCTGCCTCTAAATTGTCCCCAATCATCATACATTCGTTAGGATTAGCTTTTACCATCTGTAATGCATAGTTAAAAACTTTTGGATTGGGCTTTTTAACACCAACAGATTCTGAGGTGATAACTTTTTCAAAATAATGATAAATATTGGAGTTAATCATTTTTTTGGTTTGAATTTCCTCAAAACCATTTGTGATAATGTGTAATTTGTAATTTTCTTTTAAATAATCTAAGATTTCAAATGTTCCATCAAATAAAAAATTAAAATCAGCTAAATGTGTAATATATTGATCTGCAATTAGGTTTATTAGCTCATCGGATACTTTGAAGTTAATCGCATCAAATGTTTCTTTTAAACGACCATATCTCAATGCTGACTTTGTTACTTTTTCTTCCCTATATAGTTTCCAGTAATTAAAATTTAATGGCTTGTAAATTTCTAAAAATAAATTTAAATCTATTTGTAAGTTATTGATTTTAAAAACTTTTTTAAATGTTAAATCTGAGTTTTTTTCAAAATCCCAAAGGGTATGATCTAAATCAAAAAAGACATGTTGTATTTTCATCTAGTAAATATAATAATCTAGTGGTTAATATGTTTTAACTTATTATATATTTGTTTGATAAGGTGTAACTCTTGAAAAAAAAACTTCATATTTTATTTTTATGTGGATGGTATCCATCTTCTGTACTTCCTCAAAATGGCGACTTCATAATGAGGCATGCACAAAGTGTTCAACTAAAACACAACGTTAGCATATTACATATTATTACCAAAACTGATATTTCTAAAACTGAAATTGAAGTGATAAAAGAAGGGGGGGTATTTACCTATATTGCCTATGTACCACAGAGTTCTAATCCAATCATAAAATTAATTAGATTTTGGAATGCCTATAAAAAGGTGTTAGGGAAAATAGGAAGTTTCGATGTAGTGCATCTCAACAAATTATATCCTTTTGGTCTATTTGCCCTTCATTTAAAAAAGTTTAAATACATCCCTTATATCATATCAGAACACTGGACAGGATATCATTTGAGAGAAAGGAAATCATTGCCCTGGCTAGAACGAGTTTTATCAAAAAAAATAACAAAAAATGCAAGTTCGGTTTGCCCAGTAAGTAAAGATTTAAAAAAATCGATGCTAAAATGTGGATTAAAAGGGAGCTATAAAATAATTCCTAACGTTGTAAACACACATCTTTTTAAACCCTCAAAAAAAACAACTAAAAAATTTACAATTACTCACATCTCAAGTTTACTAGACAAGCATAAAAACATATCAGGAATGTTGCGTGTGGCCAAGCAACTTGAAAACAGTATTGATGCTTTTCAATGGAAATTTATTGGAGGAAAAAAAGATCAATTTAGTGCACTACTAAATGAGTTAAACTTCAAAAAAAATACAATTCATTTCATAGATCAATTAAGTCACGAACAAATTCCGAAACAATTAATTCAATCAGATGTATTTGTGCTTTTTAGTAATTATGAGAATTTACCCTGCGTTATTCTAGAGGCTTTTGCCTGTGGAATTCCAGTAATTTCAACAAATGTTGGAGGTATTCAGGAATTTTTTCCGAAGAATTTTGGATTTTTGATTGAACCAAATAATGAAGATCAACTTTTTCAAAAACTAATAGAAATATTCAATAACCCTTTTTCAAGAGGTATAAAAATGCACCAATATGCAAATGATAATTTTAGTTCAGAAATAATTTGTGATTCCTTTTCTAAACTTTACATTAAAGCCATAAAAAAATAAAATTTGACACAAATTAAAGAATATATTAATGGTTTTATAAATAGATCTGGGAGCTATGTTCTTTTTTCCACAATGGCTGCTAGAGTCCTTTCATTTTTAGGTTCTTGGATTGCCCTTCAATTAATAGAAGCCAAAGAATTAGGTGTTATCCTATTTGCATATGGTATTGTTCAGTTTATTATCCCAATTGGTGGTTTTGGATTGCATCAAAGTCTAATTAGATATGGAGCTTTATTAAACTCTGAAGATGAAAAACAACAACTTTTTAGTTATGTACTTAAGAAAGGTATTGTTGCATCCATCGTAATCATTTTAGTTTTAGTTGGAATCGGATATTTTATCCCTTTTCAGTTTGATAAAACATATGGGTATTTTTCAATTTTATCACTGAGCATTTTAACTGTTTTTATTCTTGAAATTATCAAAATACAATTTAGGTTACAACACAAAAATCGTTTGTATGCTATCACAGAATTTTGGTATAATATAATTCTTACTGGTTTGATTTTCGGTTTGAGCTACCTATTTCAGGGTATGGGTTATATTATTGCTTTGATTGTTTCACCAGTACTTACGGCATTGTTTTTTATCAAAAAATTAAACATAAAACTTCATATAAAAAATAACCTCAAAATCACAAATCTTTCTTTCTGGAAATATGGTTTTTTTGGTGGATTATCTAGTGTAGTTACCCAACTACTTATACTTATTGATATTATTTTGATTGGTTATTTAATAGATGACCCTATTGCGGTAACTAACTATCGTTATATTTCTATCATACCTTTTAGCCTTCTATTTTTACCAAGAGTATTTATTACCACAGATTTTGTAACTTTTACCGAAAAAATTCATCAGAAAGATTATATCAATAGATATATTAAGAATTACATGTTGTTTTTTGGAGTTGTAAGTATTTTACTCTTACTTTTTAGCTACTTCTTTGCTGAACAAATTCTTTACATTTTTGGAGTAGAGTATATGGATTATGCCGATAGTTTCTTGATTTTAATAATGGGTATTGTTGGAATCTACATCTTTAGAGGATTGTTTGGAAACCTATTATCTTCTATTGGAAAAATAGAGCTCAATTATTATATCATATCTATTGCTATTGTAATCAATATTATAAGTAATTATTATTTAATTCCTTTATATGGTATTAAAGGAGCTGCAATTACTTCAGCAATTTTAATGTGGTTTACCGGGATTCTTTCATGGTTAAGCTTCCTTTATTTCTTCAGAAAAAATCGTTATGAATAAGATTCAAAAACTCATAAAAGGTCTTGGTTTATTATTTAAAAAACCACGCTTAATCAATCTGATTATGGATAGTGAATTTCATTGGAAAAAATACTTGAAAAAACATCATAATAACCTGTTACAATTACCAACAGCAGATATTTCACAATTGATTGAAAACTCTTCAGAATTAAATCATTATACATTTTTAGGTGGAGGATCATTACCTACAGATATTGCCTTATTAAAATCATTGTCCAAAAAAATATCTAATTGCTCTTATTTTGAAATTGGTACATGGCGAGGTGAAAGCGTTATCAATGTTTCTGAAACGGCTAAAGAATGCTTTACCCTCAATTTATCTAAAGATGATATTTTGGCCGAGGGACTTCCTGAAAAATATGCAGACCTTCACGGAATTTTATCCAAAGAAAGAGATAATGTCACCCATCTTTTTGGAAATACATTAAATTATGATTTCAGTGCATTGGGTAAAAAGTTTGATCTTATTTTTATAGATGGAAATCACAAATACGAATTTGTAAAAAATGATACAGAAAAAGTATTTTCTCATTTAGTTCACAAAGATTCTATTGTTGTCTGGCATGATTATGCAGCAAATCCAGAAAAAACTCGTTACGATGTGTTGGCTGGAATTTTAGATGGTTTATCAAAAGAGAAACAAGCAAACTTATATCATGTTTCTAACTCATTATGTGCTATTTATTACCCAAAAGGATTAGAGAGTAAATTCATTGATTTCCCAATACTGCCGAAAAAATTATTTAAAGTAATAATACAGTCTAAATAAATTTAGGACGTTTCACCAACATGGGATATGTCTTTTCTTGAGCTCCAAAACTAAAGAAATATTTGGCTATTGTTTGCATTGATGAACCTCCAAAATTGAATATTTTATATCTATTTACATAGCGTTGGATAGATTCGTCTACCAAAAATGTATTTGCTCCATTTTTTCGATTAGAAAAATCTGTTGAAGAACATAAAATAGTAGCTGTTTCTTGATGTTTTAGGAAAAATGCAGCAGCAACTAACGTTTTACCCTGATATGCAAAACAAAGTTCTCCATAATCGTCTATCAAGCAAAAATTAATTAAAGTTTCTAAATTTTGATAATCTTGTTGTTTTATTTCAGGTGTTCTCTTTCCAACATTATTTTGAAAGAGTGTGATTAGATCTGACGGGCTTCCACCCCATTCTATCCTTAACTCAGATTTTTCAGCTCTTTTTAAATCTTTTTTACGATCACTCCTATATTCTTTTTTAATCTTTTCATATCCTACAGTTAACTTTAATTCTTGAAACTGTTTTTCAATAAAATATAAACTATCTGTATCTAATAAATTCTTGAAATTTAGTCGAAGTTCAATAAATCGAAATCTTTTTTGGACAACTGAAATAAAATCAGATTGAGTGAAATCACCTTTAGAAAAAATTCCTAATTGTAATACCCATAATGGCTGGTACACATATTTAATGCCATATTTTTTTCGCCAGGGAATTGGCATCACTGCTTCGTAATCATCTAGCACTAACACATCCCAATTGTCACAAACAATATCTAAATACCACGAAAACGCATAGCTATTAGATTGAATTGAGTTTTCGATACAATCATTGTATTTCTCCTCATCTAAATGTTCTCTTTGAATGTATTTAATTAACATGTTTATGAATCATTTTTAACATGGTTTCATAGACTCTTTGCCATCCATTCCATCTCAGATAACCGCTTAAACTTTCATTATGAAATAGTGTAATAAAAGTTCCTTTAACGGCCATCACCTCCTTTAATAAATCTTTTGTTCTTCCTAAAGACTGTTTTGGTGTAAGACCCATATAATCATTTAAAGTTGTATCCATCAATGCAAAAGGATGAACAAGTAATGGAGTCTGAATTTCAAAATCTAAGTCAAAAAAGTAGAAAGGAATCGAGGTACTAGCTCTAAATCCAATATGACTAGCATAACCCATCGAAAAATCTTGATTAATTTCTAAATCAATCAAATTTTGATAGGTTTCGGGCAAACTAAAACGTAAAAAATGCTGCCTAGAAAGAGATGTTGGAATATTTGTAATGGATTCTAAACGCTCTTTTTCCTTTTTTAATAAAGCACTATTTTTCATTGTATAGTAAGAAGGGTGTAACCCAATTTTTGCATAATCTGCGATGTGTTTTATTAACATTCTAAATTGCCTTTTGGTGGCAGATATATTGGTGTCAAAAGTTGTATAGTCTGCAATAAGAAAGAAAAATATAGTGGTTGCGTTGTAGGTTTTACCTAATGATAATATATGCTCAAAATTATTATAAGGGTCTTTTCTAATTCTTAATAACACCATCAATCTATCCCAAAAACTCTTTAAGTGTAATTTAAAAAAATCGTAGATAAAACCTCCAGAGGTTCTTACAAAGCTTTTGTATTTATAAGCAAAGGCATTGTCTACATCTATAGTAGATATGTAGGAAAACTCTCTATCAGAAAAATGATAATCTGGGAAACGTTCTAGTAAAGCATCTTTTAATTTAAGAGCCCAAATATCTACAACAGGTTTTTCTAAAAAACGAAATTTATAAGCCAAACTTTGCTCTGCTGTAAATCGTTCATGTACATCTCTAACATGAGGTAAATATTCCTCATATCTTGAAATAAGATAAAAACTAGCTGCAAAAATATCAAATGGAATACTAGAACCAGATCCTGTATTAAAAAAACATGGAGTACCATTCCATTGTGAAATATTAATTTCTAAGTCATTTACTCCTTGCTCAAAAAGAATTTCATTACTTCTTATAAAAAATTCTTTTCCTAAAGGAACCTTGGTATAACTTATTTTAGGTCCGTTATGAGCTACAAATTCCTCAATTTTTGATGTAAAAGAAACTGGACTTAGAAGAATTCTAGTAAAAATATGCTTAAAAATATACCGTATTCTTGGAGTAATTTTATGCGTATAAACAAGTATCAAGATTGCAGTACTATTTAAATTTTACCATTATCGGTAAAGCTAAAATAAGACTTTTCAGTAATTATTAGATGATCTAAAAGTTTTATATCTAAACTTACCCCACCTTCTTTAATTTTTTTGGTAAGAACTTTATCTTGGGAGCTGGGTTCTGTTTTTCCGGATGGATGATTGTGACAAATAATAATTGCAACTGCAGAGATCTCGACGGCTTTTTTGAACAAAAGTCTCACATCTACTAGGGTAGCAGTAATACCTCCTTTACTCAATTGAGTTTTTGAAAGTACTTTATTCGCATTATTTAAGTACAAAACCCAAAACTCTTCATGAGGCAAAGAACCTAGCAAGGGCTGCATGATATCATAAACATCTTTGCTGCCTGTAATTTTGGGGTTTACTGCAAAATTTGCTAATTGCCTCCTTTTTCCTAACTCTAAAGCTGTGATAATAGCAATAGCTTTAGCCATCCCTATTCCTTTAAATGAAGTTAATTTTTCTACGGTAAGTGTAGATAATTGATGAATATTATTATCTACATACATTAATATTCTTTTAGATAAATCTACGGCACTTTCTTGTTTATTTCCTGATCCAATAAGAATTGCTATCAGTTCTGCAGCGCTTAATGAGGAGGGGCCTTTAGCAATTAGTTTTTCTCTTGGCCTATCGTCTACAGCCCAATGTTTAATGGTCATTTTTTTCATACGGGGGTTTTTTTATAAATATACAAAAGTTGGGGAAAACAATATCAATGATAATTTTAGTAGTCTCAATGCTAAGTTTTATATATTTGTATGATATTTCTTACGATTTATGAAAATTATTATAGCAGGTGCTGGAGACGTTGGGTTTCATTTAGCAAAGTTATTGTCTTACGAATCTCAGGATACGTATGTTATAGATTTTGATGGAGAGAAACTTGACTACATCAACAGTCACCTAGATGTTATCACTAAAAAAGGAGATGCTACATCTATAAAATTACTCAAAGAAATTGGTATAGAATCTACAGACATATTGTTGGCTGTTACAGAATCCCAAAATACTAATTTTACCATTTCAGTTATAGGAAAATCATTAGGAGCCAAGAAAACTATAGCTAGAATAGACAACCCAGAATTTTTAAAGAACGATCATATTGACTTCAATAAATTTGGTTTAGATTATATGATTTCACCAGAGGAATTAGCTGCAGATGAAATTAAAATGCTGTTAAACCAATCTTCATTTAATGATACTGTTACCTTTGAAAACGGACTATTTAATGTAATGGGGACTACTCTAGATTACAAATCTCCACTTTTAAATACCACTGTAAAAGGAGCTAGAGATACGTTTTCATCTGTAGATTTTATTATCATAGCGATTAAACGAGAAGGAGTATCACAAACAATTATACCAAGAGGAGATACCGAATTTAAATTAAATGATCAGGTTTACTTTTCTGTTCCTCACTACAGCGTAGATAAGCTCTACCCGATTGTAGGAAAAGAACACTTAACGATAAACAATGTGATGATTCTTGGCGGTAGTTCTATTGGATCTAAAACTGCCAGAAATCTTTGTAAAGAAAACTTTAAAGTAAAACTTATTGAGAAACAGCGAGAAAAATCATTGCTTTTAGCTGAAGAGTTAAATGAAACTCTTTTAATAAATGGAGACGGTAGAGATATTGAGTTGTTGGAAGAGGAAAATATTAGAGAAATGGATGCTTTTGTTGCGGTTACTGGTGATTCTGAAACAAACATTATGTCTTGTCTAGTAGCAAAATCTAAGGGAGTTAAGAAAACAATTGCTTTGGTAGAGAATATGGATTATATAAATATTTCTCAAACCATAGGAATTAATACACTTATCAATAAAAAATTAATTGCAGCGAGTAGCATTTTTAAACATATTAGAAAAGGTGAAATTCTTGCTTTGGCTAATCTTCACAATATTGATGCTGAAGTTTTTGAATTTGAAGTATTACCCGGTGCAAAAGTCACAAAGGCAATTATTAGTGAATTAAACTTTCCTAGAGATGCAGTTTTTGGTGGGATCATTAGAGATGGTAAGGCATTAATTTCAGATGGTGATTTTCAGGTAATGAGTGGAGATAAAGTCATCGTTTTTTGTTTGCCTGAAGCCATCCATATTGTAGAAGATTTATTCCGCTAGAAATGGGTAGTCTTAACCTCAAAATAATCTATAGATTTCTTGGACTTACCGCAGTTCTTAACGGGGTCTTTATGTTTATAGCATTCCCTTTTAGTATGTTTCATCAAGAAACTGCTCAGATGGGTATTTTAAACGCAGGAATTGTTACTGTTTTTATTGGTCTTATTCTTTATTTTTTTAACAAACCAACATCCACTAATATTCAAAAAAAAGAAGGGTATCTCATTGTTACTCTTGGTTGGCTAACGCTATCCTTTACAGGAATGCTTCCTTATTTGTTTACTGGAACCATTCCCTCTTTAACAGATGCTTTTTTTGAGACCATGTCTGGTTATTCTACTACAGGATCTTCCATTCTAGCAGATATAGAAGCCATGCCAAAAGGAATCTTATTTTGGCGAAGTGCTACCCATTGGATTGGTGGTATGGGTATTATTGTGTTAACCATCGCTATTTTACCCCTCTTAGGAATTGGAGGCATGCAGTTATTTATGGCAGAAGCACCTGGCCCCTCCGCAGACAAATTACATCCTAGAATTACAGATACAGCAAAACGTTTGTGGTTAATTTATGTACTATTAACTTTTATAGAATTTCTTTTACTTAAAGTAGCAGGAATGAATTGGTTTGATGCTATAAATCATGCAATGGCCACCGTAAGTACAGGAGGTTTTTCTACTAAAAATAATAGTTTATCGTATTGGAATGCCATGCCAATGGTACAGTATGTGATTATCTTTTTTATGTTTGTAGCCGGTACCAACTTTGTGCTCACCTACTTTGCCTTAAAAGGAAAAGTAAAAAAAGTACTTCAAAGCGAAGAGTTTAAATACTACTTTTTTGGTATTTTAAGCATGACTACACTTGTAGCAGTAATTATTTTATTCTTTCAAGATGATACCTTACAAACTACTGTTGCACACCCTGAAGTTTTAGGAGCTACAGAAAGTGCGATTAGGCATGCTCTTTTTCAAGTAACTTCTATCATAACCACAACTGGTTTTGTAACCGCAGATTTTACCATGTGGAGTTTCTTTGCAACGGGTATTTTCTTTGCATTATTTTTTGTTGGTGGTTCTGCAGGCTCTACCAGTGGAGGTATTAAAATTGTAAGACATATCGTAATGTTAAAAAACAGTTTTTTAGAATTTAAAAAAACATTGCATCCACACGCAATTATTCCTGTTCGTTTTAACAATAAAGCAGTGGGTCAACCCATTGTGTTTAACATTCTTTCTTTCTTTGTCATCTACATGCTTATTTTTATTGTATCTTCTGTAATTCTTACGTTTTTAGGCTTAGACTTTATGTCTTCATTAGGAGCTGCAGCCTCTTCCTTAGGAAATATTGGCCCAGCTATAGGATCTGTAAGTCCTGTAGATAATTTTGCACATTTGTCTGCTGGCGCCAAGTGGTTTTGTGCTTTCTTAATGCTAATTGGGCGATTAGAACTCTTTACCGTTCTTATTTTATTTACACCGTTTTTTTGGAGGAAGAATTAATAAACAAATCTAGATTTATTTTTAACCTATTACACATAACAAAACCTTTCCCCATTTACATTAATTTATACTTATCTGTGTGCTAAAATTAGTTTTTACACCAAAAAAAATATTACTTTTATAAACTACCCCTTCTTATTACTTAATGAGAAGGGGTGTTTTTATTTTTTAAATTAATGAAACAATATCTTTTTTTAATTTTAGTTTGTTACTCTAGCATATTTATTGCACAAGTACCAGACTATTATAATGATGTAAACCTTAGTTTAACAGGAGTAGATTTAAAAGCTGCACTAGCTACTAAAATTACAAACACACACACCAACAACTTGTCTTATACTCCGGGTATATGGGAGGCTTCAAAAATAACGGATATTAATCCTGACAACAGTAATGAAGTACTACTAATCTATGGTTACGAAGATGGATCAGATACAGATATTACAAATAACAGAGTAGCAGGAATAAATGATAATGGATCAGGATCAGGACTTTGGAACAGAGAACATGTATATTCAAATTCGTTAGCTACACCAGATTTAGACGACAGTTCAGAAAATGGCCCTCCTTATGCAGATGCCCACAATCTGAGACCCTGTAATGGTCAAAGAAACTCTTCAAGAGGTAATAGAAAATTTTCTGATAGTTCTGGAACCGAGTCAGGAGAAACAAGTGAAAGTTACACAAATTCATCTGGAAATAATCAGAATGGATGGTATCCGGGCGACGAATGGAAAGGAGATGTGGCTAGAATGATAATGTATATGTATCTGAGATACGGTAATCAAACCCTACCAACCAATGTGGGGCTAGGTGATGCTTCGGGAACTTTTGATGACATGATTGATCTATTTCTATCTTGGAATGTTCAAGATCCAGTTTCAGCCTTTGAATTACAAAGAAATACTTACCATGACAGTAATGAAACCTATGCCCAAGGAAATAGAAATCCGTTCATAGACAATCCTTATTTTGCAACTCAAATATGGGGAGGGCCTCTGGCTGAAGATACATTTGGAAATGTTACAGATACAGAAAATCCAACATCACCAACCAACATAACTTCTTCACTAATCACTGGTACGTCATTCTGCATATCATGGACTGCTTCAACAGACAATGCATTTGTAACAGGGTATAAAGTGTTTTTAAATAGCGTAGAAGTGGGTACAACTAGTTTAACAAATTATAGTGTAACAGGTTTATCTATTTCAACAAGCTATATAGTTACCATAGAGGCCTATGACCCTTCAGGAAACACCTCACCAACAAGTAGTTCTTTAACAATAAATACAGGAGCTGATAATACTGTAACTTCAGATCTTTATATTTCTGAATACATAGAAGGCTCGTCCTTTAATAAAGCATTAGAAATTGTTAATTGTACGGGCGGATCTGTTGATTTAAGTTCTTACACTCTAAAAAAACAAACCAACGGAACTGATTCTTGGTCTGGCACACCATTAGCATTATCTGGCACTCTAGCTAACGGGGATGTGTATGTAATTGCCAATTCAAGTGCAGGTTCAGCTATTTTAGATGAAGCGGATTTAATACCATCCTCTGCAGTTGTTAGCTTTAATGGGAATGATCCTATAGGATTGTTTAAAGATGATATTTTAATTGATATCATTGGAGTATTTGATGGAGGTTTAGCGATGTTTGCAGAAAACATAACTCTTCAAAGAAAGTTTTCTACAACTAGCCCTGCAAGTACATATGATTCAAATGAATGGATTTCTCTTGAATCAGATACCTTTTCTAGGTTAGGATCTCATGAAGTAACAGGTACCAATACTTTTTTAGAACTTATAAGTACAGATTGGAGCACTGCTGAAAATTGGAGTTTTAATGATATTCCTGGTAACTGGGATGATGTAATTGTGAGAGCCAATAAAACAATCTATACTTCTGAAAATATTTCTTTAGAGACTATCATCCTAGAAAATAATGCGTCCTTAACTATCTCCTCAGGAGGTTCTCTAATAGTAAATGGTTCTTCAGCTGGAAACATCACCTACAAAAGAAATATAGCAAACACTAATTGGAATTTAGTTTCTTCTCCAGTAATAGGACAAGATATTGATACTTTTGTTGCAATTGAAGACTTATCATCTGTTTCTGGGAGTAATATAGGGTTGAGAGATTATAACAATTCAGCTGCTAGCTGGGAATACTATGAAAATGGAGTTTCTGTTGCAGGTGATTTTATATCAGGAGACGGCAGAGGTATCCAATTGGCAGATCCTGGAGATATTTCCTTTAGTGGTTCAATAAACACTTCAGATGTGACTATTGGTATGACTTCCAATACAAATGGATTTAATTTAGTAGGAAATCCGTATCCCTCCTATGTTGCAGGAAATGAAAAGTCAGATGGAACTAATAACATTCTTTCAATCAATGCTGCAAACTTAATTGAGAATACGCTGTGGTTCTGGAATCAAGAAACAAATTCTTATTTACCAATTAACCAAAGTTCTTCTGCTTTTCATATAGCTCCTGCTCAAGGATTTTTTGTTAACGCATTGGGAAGTGAAAATCTTAACATCACCGAAGCCATGCAATCACATCAAGAAACTGATAGTTTCCTGAGGCTTACATCACGACGAGAGATACAGTTAACACTAACTAATGGTTCAGATACAAGAAATGCAGACATTTATTATATTGAAGGTGCAACAACAGGTTGGGATAATGGATATGACAGTTCAATCTTCGGAGGCATAGCTAATGAATTTGCTATCTACACGCATGCGGTTTCCAACGGTAGCGGTAGAAATTTGGGAATTCAATCTTTACCAAATAATGATTTTGAAAACATGATCATTCCAGTGGGTGTCAATGCCGAATCTGGAACTAACATTACCATTAACACAATAACAAGCAACTTCCCAGAGGGAATGAATATTTATTTAGAAGATACACAAAACGATAGCTTTACTCTTTTAGAGGCAGATACTAACTTTAATACAACACTAGAGAATGATCTAAATGGGATTGGTCGTTTTTATCTGCATACCACTTCAAGCTCATTAAGTACACGTGATGTGGAAACTACCAGCAATCTGAGTATTTACAACCCTAACAGAGAAAACTTACGTATTGTGGGCGTACAAAATGGAACTGCAATCATTCACCTATATACTATTCTTGGAAAAGAAGTACTGAGTCGTTCTTTTCAAGGAAATGGTATTAATGACATTTCATTACCAATTCTAACTAAGGGTGTGTATGTTGTAAAACTAGCTACAAATAAAGGAACAGCTAACAAGAAAATAATTATTCAATAAGTATTGAACAAAATTCTATCATTGATTTTATATTTCAGGCATGTAACCATTCTATAATACCCTCTCAATGCTAGACTCTAAGCTTATTAGTTCACAATCATTAGAATGAATAGACTGTTTTTACAGAAAAGGAATAAAAAAACTAAACTAGCTGCTTTATCTCTTCAAAATCTAGACCTCCATAATTTCCAGAACTCATAAGCACAACTGCAGATTGATCTAAATTTTGACTAAATAAAAATTCTTTAAATTCAGTTGGATTGGTAAATATGATTAAATCATCTCTCTGAAAAGCATTGCTAATTTGTTGTTCCGAAACACTGTCTAGCTGCTTTATTTTTACAGCATGCGGTGAGTAAAAAACTACTGCTTTATCTGCTTTGTCTAGAGCTCCATTATATTCTGCTAAAAACTCTGCATTTAAACTGCTGTAGGTATGCAATTCTAAACAAGCAATCACATCTCTTTGAGCATATTGTTTTTTTACGGCTTCAGTAGTTGCTTTTACCTTGCTTGGGCTATGAGCAAAATCTTTATAAATAACGGTTTCTGAACTCTCTGCTATTTTCTCTAACCGTTTGCTAGCTCCTTTAAAAGAGGCAATTGCTTCATAAAAATCTTCTTCATCTATTCCCATATGTTGGCAAACCCACTTGGCTCCTGCCAAATTTTGCAAATTATGATCACCAAATATTTCTAAAGGCATCAATCCGTCAGGGGTATCTATATAGGTAACTCCGTCATCTATCTGATAGACTGGTGTTGAATATTCGTATTTTTTTATGGAATGAGTAGAGCTTTCTACTACCTCTTTTAAAATAGCATCTTCTTCATTATACACCATAATTCCTCCGTCTGTTAAAGAATCTGTAAAAATTCTAAACTGATTTACATACCCTTCAAAAGTTGGAAACACATTGATATGATCCCAGGCAATACCACTTAATAAAGCAATATTAGGCTTGTATAAATGAAATTTAGGTCTTCTATCTATCGGTGAACTCAGATACTCATCACCTTCTAATACCATAAACTCATTTTCTTTGGTGAGGTGCACCATAGTTTCAAAACCTTCAAGTTGTGCTCCTACCATATAATCTACCTCCATATCATTATAATCTAATACATGAAGTATCATAGAGGTGATGGTTGTTTTACCATGTGAGCCTCCAATAACTACCCTGGTTTTATCTTTGGATTGTTCATATAAAAATTCTGGATATGAATATATTTTTAAACCCATATCCTGTGCTTGTAACAACTCTGGGTTGTCTTTCTTGGCATGCATCCCTAGAATAATGACATCTAACTGTTCTGTAATTTTTTCAGGAAACCAACCAAACTCTTTAGGTAAGAGTCCTTTTTTTTCTAAACGAGATTTAGAGGGATCATGTATGGTATCATCACTCCCCGTTACCAGATATCCTTTGTTATGTAATGCAATGGCTAAATTATGCATGGCACTACCCCCTATGGCAATAAAATGAATGTTCATTTAATATGGTCTTATTAATTATTTTTTCTTTCTTTTAAAACAACTCTAGTAGGAGTATCTTCTCCAGAAATGATGCTCTTTGTTCCAACAGCTACCGCTTGTATGGTTTGTGTAATGATAGCAATGTCTAACGTTTCTACTTCATCTGAAACTTGATGATAATCTTCATCTACATCAATTGGTGTGGTAGAAAAAGTGTGCGAGGGCACCCCTAAGCGTGCCAAAGAAGCATTATCTGATCTGAAAAATAAATTAAATTTTTTATACGGATCTGGAAATAGCTGATACCCAGTACCTACCAAATTCTTTTGAATTATTTTTCCAAAATCTGAACGTTCAAAACCAGTTAACCAAGCTGTATTAGGGCCAAAGCTTGGTGTTTTACCAATCATTTCTAAATTGATTCCTGCAACAAACTTGCTAGCCTCTATCCCTTTACCAAAATGAGTAGAGCCAATTAAGCCCATCTCTTCAGCAGTAAATGCTGCAAAAACAAGCGTTCTTTCATGACCAACTTTTTTAAAATGTAATGCTAATGCCAACATACCCGCTACTCCAGAAGCATCGTCATTAGCTCCGTTATAAATACTATCTAAAACTCCTTCTTTTGCTCTAATTCCTAAATGATCATAATGTGCAGATATAATAACAATCTCTTCTTTTTTACTTTTTCCTTCCAACACTCCAATAATATTACTGGAAGTAATGTCTTCTTGGGTTCGTCTATTTTTAAATGTAAAAGTTTGTCTGTAATTAGAGAGTGTATCATAAGGTACTAAGCCTATCGTTTTAAATTCTTTTTCAATGTATTGGGCAGCTTTTTCTATACCAGGTGTACCAGCTTTTCTCCCCTCCATATCGTTTGAAGCTAACGTATACAGATGTTTTTTAACTAGGGTAGAATCAATAAATAGGGTAGAAATTTCTTTTGTGTTTTTGATTTTATTTTTACACGAAACCATCGCTGTAAACACCAATAACAACATCCCTATTTTTTTCATAACCCTAAAATTAGTAAGGGCTAAAGATACCAAACCTCAACAACATTTATTTTGTACTTTTGTTAAAAATTTAGTAATGGATTTATCATTGGTACCCAACATAAAAAACTTAGAGGCAAATAATTTCTTTTTATTGGCAGGTCCTTGTGCTATTGAAGGAGAAGATATGGCGCTTAGAATTGCTGAAAAGGTGGTTAGCATTACCAATGATTTAAAAATACCCTATGTTTTTAAAGGGAGTTTTAGAAAAGCCAACAGAAGTAGAATTGATAGTTTTACTGGTATTGGTGATGAAAAAGCCTTAAAAATTCTACGAAAAGTATCTGAAACTTTTCATGTACCAACGGTTACAGATATTCACGAAGTTTCTGATGCAGAAAAAGCAGCAGAATATGTAGATATCCTTCAAATTCCTGCTTTTTTAGTACGCCAAACAGACTTGGTGGTTGCTGCTGCAAAAACAGGAAAAGTAGTAAATTTAAAGAAAGGACAATTTATGAGTCCTGGTGCTATGAAACACGCTGTTAAAAAAGTGCAAGATGCAGGGAATACTCAAGTAATGACTACCGATAGAGGTACTATGTTTGGTTATCAAGATATGATTGTAGATTTTAGAGGAATACCAGAAATGAGAGCGTTTTCTACGACGGTGCTAGACGTAACGCATTCTTTGCAACAGCCCAACCAAACTTCTGGAGTTACTGGTGGAAGGCCAGACATGATTGAAACCATTGCAAGAGCTGGTATTGTAAATCATGTAGATGGCTTATTTATAGAAACACATTTTGATCCTGCCAACGCAAAAAGCGACGGCGCAAATATGTTAGATCTTCAGTACTTAGAGAAGTTACTCTCCAATTTAGTAGCGATTAGACAAACCATCAATACCTTATAATTTTTAGTATGGCTTCAAGTAAAAACTTAACAACAAACAACACTCAAAATTTTATTTTAAAAGGTTTTAACAGCATTCAAATTGGTTTATACATGCTTCTAGGCGTGTATGTTATTAATGCAGCTATTCTAGGGTTTATTGCAGATAGTAATCCGTTAGGCATGCTATCGATAGAAATTATAGAAAGCATCTGTATGTTTATGTTGGTGCTAGTTGGCTTCTTTTCTATGTTTGCTGTTTTTTTCTCGAGTAGAAGAGCTGCTAGAAAAGCAGGGGTAGCGGTTTGGAATGCTGCTTCTAAAAAACAGTTTGGCCTCTATGCCCTAGCTGTGATTCTTGGAATGTTCTTATTGTCACTGGCAAAAAACACCGCAGTAAATTATGCCACTCCTTTCTTTTTGGGGTATCTAGGACTAGTAATGGCGTTGTTTAACACCCAACGTAAAAAACCCTATGATCTTCTTGTGGCTATTTGTTTATTATTGGCCGTGGTTGTGTTTGTAATTCCTACCTATTGGTACTCTTCACTATTAATACTTGGTGGAAGTTTCTTTGTATACGGCATAGCCAATAGAAAATAACCCTTATTCCTCTCCATCTACATACCCCTGAAGATATTCATATCTTGGGGTTAACTGCTGCTCATTTGTCATCGCTGCACGTGCTAAAATACCGTCTTTATCTCCATTAAAAAAAGCAGGGATCACATGGGTTAAAAATAAGTCTCCAAAACCATCACTAGCATCTTTTGGTAATTCACAAGGTAAATTGTCTACTGCCATCACCGTAATGGCATTGGGTGTTGTATAAGCCACCTCAGCAGAAGTCTCAGGATCATACCCATAAATAGGATCTGCAATGGTAGAAGCCCTTAGTGTAGAGGCTACTGGCCCATCTATATCACAAGAAACATCGGCAACTAGATGAATGTTAAAGTGGTCACTTTTTGCATCTTCTCTTGTAAATAAATACGGAGAACCCTCACCAAAAAAATGTCCTGCAATAAAATAATCGGTAACCCTAGCAAATCGCATAAAGTTAGAAACATAGGCTGAAGGGTTGTTGTAAAAATCGCTGTTGGTAAGCACCTGCCCATCTATACGTTTGTTATAGTCTAACACATCTATTTTACAATACACTGGCTCATTAAAACTTGTCGTAAGATAATCTGAAATAGAAACAGTCCTAATATTCATAGCATCTAAAATTTCTTTAGCACCTTTGGCTACTTTTCCTGAACCCGTTAAAAGAATTTTAATAGCGGGTAGCTTTATGGTATTTAACTGATCTATTAACGCTGGTAAATCTGCTAGATTTTCTGCTTTAGGTAATGAAAAGGTTTGCTCTTTCCTACCCAAAGCTCTAAACCCATTGTAAGCACCCACTAGACCTGCATATCGTCCAAAACCAATAAGGCGGTTGCCTCTGGTATCGGTAATTACTTCATGATCATATAATGTAATGTTTTTCTCAAGTATTGCTTTGAGTAAATCTCTATTGTAGGGTTGTTTTTTGATGGTATGACTAAAGAAAAAATATTTTTTATTGGAGATTAATGCCTCTATAGGCACTTCTTTTACACCAATAAGCACATCGCAATCTGAAAGGTCTTCTGTAATCTGAAAACCAGCCTTAGCGTAAGCATCATCAGAAAATACACGAATATTTGAAGACTCTACCACTATAGAGGTTTCCGGAAATTGTTTTTGAAACTCTTGTAGTTTTTTAGGGGAGAACACCACCCTTCTGTCTGGTGGATTTTTTCGTTCTTTGATGATGCCAAATTTCATGTACATTATTTTCCTCAAAATTAGTTGATTTAGATAGGATGCACAAATGATAAATTGGTTTCATTTTCATACTTTTGCAGACACTATAGGTTTTTAGATAACCTATCTTTAGGGGACGACTGGTTTTGACAGCAAGATCAGTGAAACTGTAAGCATACCGAGGACTGAAATGATGACTCGTAAACCTTATTTCAACCATTTAAACGGCGAAGATAACTACGCTTTAGCTGCATAATCTGAATTAACAGTAAGATTAGCCTCGGCACACAAGGTGTGCAAGCTTTATGTCCACGAAAAGCCTTGGTTTATGGCGTTTCATTTTTGGGCATCGTAAAAATAAACATAGAAATGTTAGCGCTTTGATAACATTTTGAAACTAAAAAAGCTAAGCTTGTAATGGATTGTTTTTGATCAGCTACAAGACAAAAATTAAACAAAAACTACGTATGTAGAAAGCATTTGAGCTGCTTGTTTGGACCCGAGTTCGATTCTCGGCGTCTCCACGATGAAGCGACCTGGCGCAACTAGGGATTAACAAAAAAATCTGCCAAGCTTGCTTGAGCAGATTTTTAGTTTAAGACCTCTGGACTGCAAGGACAGTGCCAGGGCATTTCCTAAGCGGGAGGCTAGAGAAAAACGAAAAGTTATTCTCGGTGTCTCCACTTTTTATTCCCAAGAACAATTTTTTATTCTTGGGAATAATTTTTTATAAAAATAGTTAAATCAGAACTAAAAAGGGTAAGTGTTCTGATAGTATTGGTGTTGGGTACTTTCTGTAGTTTATAATTTTCTAAGAGTCATTTTTAATGAAGTTGAAATAATATCAAACTGAAACCATTGTATTTATATTTTAATTATTTTTTTTACAGCAACTTCTTTCTCTTTATTTTTAAATACAATTGTGTAAATTCCTTTAGCCAAAAATGAAATATCAAATTCTTTTTTATCGAGTGTTTCGGCTAGAATTTCTTGTCCTAAATCATTATAAATAATAAATGAGTTATAGCGGTTTTGTTTTGTTTGAGTAATCGTTACAAAACCCGTAACTGGATTTGGATATATTTTAATACCATCTGGTCCAATTTGATGATCATTTACTGTTAAAGAATTTAGTTCTTCAATACTAAAGTTTGCAAATAAAACTTCCTCATCTCTTAAATCTTGGCTAGCGTTTAAACTTCTATAAATTCCCCATTTTGGTCTTACAAAATCAGCTGCAACTCTCCAATTTATAATATCATTATTTGAATATTCAAACAAAAGTGAATTATCAACTACCTTTTTGATTTCTATAGAATATGCTCCTAATGTGCCATAAGTAATTGTCTCTGTAACTTCTAACCAAGTGCCTTTAAGAGGGCCTAAATCTGTCTGTTTGAGTGTAGTTTGAGATGTTGTTTCTGCGTATCTTAATTCCAATCTATCGGGTGTAGATTTTCTTAATGTTAAGGTATACATTGGCATACTTGCATAGTCACCACCAACAGACTTCAACTGATGAACGTGAGTAAAACTAGATGAAAGTTGCATATCAGCATCAAGTTTAAATTTCCATTTATAAATTACCTCCTCACCTTCTACTCCTAGTAAATTATCAGGAGATTTATCATAAGTTTTAATTTCATTTCGCTGTCTATCTGTATTTATACACCTATCATTATCTGGAGTTACATGCATAAAAAAACGAAACACATTTGTATTTAATTCTGAATCGAATATCTCATCTATATGTCTTCCAAAGTCTGTATGACTACAATCTGGCTCTTCTACAGGATCAAAACCAGGAGCTAATACATTTGTAATTTCCTCATAAGTATTTCCAGGTCCATTAGCATCTAAAGTGACTTGACTATATGCTGAAAAGGGAATCATAAAAACTAAAATATACTTTATCATGGTAGGTTACTTTTTAAATAAAGATTATACACCAACCCTAATAGAATAAGAGATATCCCTAATAAAGTATACAGGTTATAGATTTCTTGAAACCAAAAAACACCAATAAGTAGTGTAAAAATTACTTCAAGATATTTTAAAGGTGCAATTGTATTGGTTTCATTGGTTTGAAATGCTTTGGTCATAAATAGCTGACCAACATATCCAAAAACACCTAAACTTAATAGTAAAATGAATTCTTTTAGATTTGGGGTTTTCCATGAGTTAACAGACATTACTCCCCCAAAAAGAAAAGCAAAAACCATAAAGTAGTTTATAATTACTAAAGGATGTTCTGTAGCTCCTATTTTTCTTATTATTACTAATATTAAACCCAGAAAAAAGGCTGAAAATAAAACTAATAACAAACCAATAGAGTCTACATTAGTTCCAAAACCTTTAATTATTAAAACCCCTAAAAAAGCTAAAATAAACAACAGCCACTGCAGGGGTTTTATCTTCTCTTTTAAAAATAAAACTGCAAAAATTGCTGCAAAAATTGGTGAGGTATATCTTAGTGAAACTGCTGTTCCAACATCTAAATAATTTAAAGATTCAAAAAAACATGTTAGAGAAATAACTCCACAAAGTGCTCTAGAAAGCAATAATTTTTTATGAGTTCCTAAAAGTGGAATTTTAGCCTTAACAATTAAAGGTATTGTAAAAAAAAGTGTACCAACAGCTCTAAATAAAACAATTTGATAAACGCTAAACCCTTTTAAATTTTTTACAAAAGCATTTAATAGTGCAAATGCAAAAGCACTAACAATCATAAATTGAATGGCTTTTTTTAGCATATTTCTACTATTTAAAATCTTTTATTTATAGATGTAATGAGTTTGGTTCAACCAATTTTATAATAATAATTAGTAGTAGTTATTGAAATTATCGAAAAAAACTATATAAATTGGAAATAGGTATTAAGAATTTAGATGATTTCAAAATATTATATTTTTAATCCTTTGATAATATCTAGAGCTTCTTTGGTTTTGTCTTGAATTTTATCATAATCAAAAGTACCATTAGTTTCTTTTGCTATTAATTTTGATCCCATTCCAACACAAGTAACTCCTGCTTTAAACCAACCTTCTAAATTTTCTTTTGTAGGAGCAACACCACCTGTTGGCATTATACTTGTCCATGGTTGAGGGCCTCTAACAGCTTTTACAAATTCTGGTCCATAAATACCACCAGGAAACAACTTTACAATTTCACACCCTAATTCTTCAGCTCTTGCAATTTCAGTTAAAGAACCACAACCTGGAGACCAAAGTACTTTTCTTCTATTACAGACCAAAGCAATATCTTCTCTTAAAACTGGTGTTACAATAAAGTTTGCTCCTAAGGCCATGAATCTTGAGGCAGATGCAGCATCGGTTACTGACCCTACTCCCATTATCATTTGTGGTAATTCTTTGGTAACATATTTGACTAATTCACCAAATACTTCATGAGCAAAATCTCCACGGGCAGTAAATTCTAACAGTCTTGCCCCACCTTTATAACAAGCTGTAATTACTTTTTTACTTACTTCTAAATCTTGATGATAAAATAAAGGAACCATTCCTGTATCTTTCATCACTTTAGCTACTTCTAATCTTGTGAATTTAGCCATATCTTTATCTTGCTACACGTCCAGAGGCATCACCTCCCATTAATTTTTCAACTTCAGAAACTGTAACTAAGTTTGCGTCTCCTTTAATTGTATGCTTTAAACAAGATGCTGCAACAGCAAAGTCTAATGCGTTTTGATCATCTTCAGGGTATGTTAATAATCCATAGATTAAGCCACCCATAAAAGAATCTCCTCCACCTACTCTATCTACAATATCTGTAATTTGATATTGACGTGTTTCATACATTTTTTTACCATCGTATAAAACGCCTGCCCATGTATTATGAGAAGCAGATATAGAACCTCTTAAAGTTGTAATAACTTTTTTGGCTCTTGGAAATTTATCCATCATTTGTTTACAAACTGATAAAAAAGCTTCTGCTTTCACATCATGCCCATGTTTGTGAACATCCAACCCTTCTGGATGAATTCCAAAGTGTTTTTCGGCATCTTCTTCATTACCTAAAACAACATCACAATAAGATGTTAATTCAGTCATTATTTTTTCTCGATGCGAATCATCACAATAGGTCCAAAGTTTTGCTCTATAATTCAAATCTGTAGATACAGTAATTCCTTTTGCACTTGCTGCTTTAACAGCCTCCAAGCACACATCTGCAGCTCCTTTTGAAATAGCAGGTGTAATGCCTGTCCAATGAAACCATTCAACACCGTCAAAAACAGTATCCCAATCTATCATTCCCGATTTTATTTCTGCAATTGCAGAGTGAGCTCTGTCATAAACTACTTTCGATCCCCGAGAAACTGCTCCTGTTTCTAAAAAGTAAATTCCTAAACGATTACCTCCATATACAATTTTATCAACTCCTACCCCTCGTTTTCTCATTTCCATCATTGCACATGTGCCAATATCATTCTTTGGTAAACGTGTTACAAAATCTACATCAACACCATAGTTTGCTAACGATACTGCTACGTTAGATTCTCCACCACCATATACTACATCAAAATTATTAGCCTGTGAAAATCTTAAAAAACCTTGTGGAGACAATCTTAACATAATTTCTCCAAATGTTACTACTTTACCCATTTTATGTTCTTATCTAATTTAAAGTAAATGTATTTTAATTTAAATTCCTAATGCTTGACCACCACCTACTTGAATTGTTTCTGCAGTTAAAAACGCGGCATCTTTACTCGCTAAAAATGAAACAACTCCAGCAACATCCTCTGGTTGGCCTAATCTACCTAACATAATATTTTTTGCCCAAGAAGCAAAAACTTCTGGTTTTGTAGATTTAATTTGTGCATGAAACGGTGTATCTATTGTACCTGGTGAAACTGCATTTACTCTAATACCATATTCTGCTAAATCTTTTGCTAAAGCTCTTGTAATGGTATGAACTCCAGCTTTTGAGGTTCCATAGATTCCCGCTCCTGGACCACCTGCATTCCAGCCTGCGTTAGATGTATAGTTTATAATAGTTGAATTTTCACCTTTTTTAAGAAAAGGTATTGCTGCTCTTGATGCAAAAAATACTGAATCAAGGTTTAAAGCCATTACTTTTCTGTAAAATTCAGTAGTCATTTCTTCAAAACGAGATCTACCACCTAAACCTCCAGCATTGTTTACAAGTACATCTATTTTACCATATTTATTTCCAATAGCTTTTATGTTTGAAGTTACAGCATTTTCGTCAGTGACATCAAAACCATAATATTCTGCATTTATTCCCTCTGATTTTAATTCTGCTACTCTCTTTGCTCCATCTTCGTGAAAGATACCATTTAAAATAACCGTAAAACCGTCTTTACCAAGTCTTTTAGCTACTTCAAATCCTATACCTCCAGTTGCTCCTGTTACTATTGCAATTTTTCCTTTATTTATACTCATATTTATTTTATTATATATTTTTAAATAGTTTAGTTTTTTTAGTTTTTTGCTAATGGTTTTAATGGCTCAATTTTTGGAATTAAAAACCATATTGCAAATAATGCCAATATTGTTAATGCTGCTCCAACATAAAAAGCAGGTGTATAATTTTCTCCAGCTGTTATAATTGGTACTAAAATTGTTAATCCAAAAGCTCCAAATTTTGCAGCCATACCGGCTATACCGGCTAATGTTCCAACAGTATTTTTACCAAACAAATCGCTTGGTAAGGTTTGAACATTACCTATTGCAGTTTGAAAACCAAATAGTATAAATGCCATAATAATTACAGCATTTGTTGGTGATCCTGGATTCATTAGTAAAAAGAAAGATGGAAACATTATTATACAACCAAGTGTTATAACCCATTTACGAGTTTTATTTACATTCCAGCCTGACTTAATTCTATTTTGAGCTAATAAACCTCCAAACCATGCTCCTAACATAGCTCCAACATAAGGAACCCAACCGTAGATAGCTATCGTTTTTACATCCATATCATAAACACCATTTAAATAAATGGGTATCCAAACAACAAAAAGCCACCAAATAGGATCTATAGCTGCTGAAGCAATTACTACTCCCCAACTTTCTCTATGTTTAATTAATTCTCCAGTTGAGGGATTGTATTCATCATCATTATTATCTTCTAATGAATTCTTATCATTAACTATTTTTTGACCATTTAAAATATAGTTACGTTCTTCTTCTGTTATATTTGGATGATATTTTGGTGGTGCTTTTACTATAATAAACCAAGGTATTAACCATAGTAAACCAATTAAACCTATTACAATAAAAATTATTTTCCAACTAAAAAAGATAGTCATCAATCCAATTGCCGGAATAGCAATAATACCTCCAATAGCAGCTCCTGAATTAAATAATCCTTGAGCAAATGCTCTTTCTTGGGTTGGAAACCATTCAGCATTTCCTTTGGCAGCTCCTGGCCAATTACCTGCCTCTGCTAGACCAAGTATTGATCTAAATATTGCAAAAGACCAAGCTCCACCTGCAAATGCATGCAATGCTGTAGCTATAGACCAAACACCTATTGAAATTGCAAAACCTAATCTAGTTCCAATCCAATCAAATATTTTACCAAATAGTGCTTGACCAATAGCATAAAAGAAAATAAAACTACCTGTTATCCAACTGTAAATTTCTTTTCTCCCATCTGAATCTTCATTAGGATATAGGTCTGCAGCTATATCTGGCCATAAAACTCCAAGAGCTTGTCTATCTATATAATTTATTACTGTAGCTATGGCTATTAAACCTACAACCCACCATCTAAGTCCTTTTAATTTCATTTATAGTTTAGTTTTTAAAATGTACAGTAGTATATTTTACAAATAGTTAACTTGTAATTAATTACTAAAAAACTAATGAGATTGCTGTTGCAAAAAGATTAGTTAATTTATTTTTCCTTCAGATTTAATTAATTTATAATTACAGAAAAAGCGTGCATTTTTCTGTAATCAAACTTTAAACATTATAACAATATTGATATAAAGTTTTAAAGTGAACTTTCATTTTCTCTTTTGCCAATTGAGGGTCTTGTTTTAAAATTGCATCATAAATTTCCTCATGTTCTGCAATACCCTCTTGTGCTAGACCTTTATCACAAACATGGTATTTTTCAAAATTTGTGATAATTTCTGGTGTAATTATCAACATAAAAGTATTCATAGTACTATTACCACTTGCTTTAGCAATAGCTAAATGAAACAATAAATCTTCTTGAACAGCATCATCGCCATTTAAAACTTTTGTTTTATAAGCTTGAAGGGCTTCTTCTAACTGAACTAGATCTTCTTCAGTTCTTCTTATAGCCGCTAATCTTGATGTTTTTAATTCTAAAAGAATTCTTGTTTCTACTAATGATTTAAAATCAGGTTCATCTAATCTTAAAATATCTTCAATCATTCCATTTAGAGCAGTAACTCCAATATTTGCAACAAAAGTTCCACTTTGGGGTCTAGATTTTAATAAACCATAAAATTCTAACTTTTGAATTGCTTCTCTTACATTACTTCTACTTACTTCAAACTTTTCAGATAGCATTCTCTCTGACGGAAGTTTATCTCCAGGTTCTAAGTTTTTAAAATTAATAAGATCTCTAATTCCAATAATTATTAAATTATGGACTTTCTGATTTTCGTTTTTATTAAGTACTTCTAACTTCATATACTTTTTTTTACAAGTAGCTAATTTAATAGTTTAGTGTGAAACTTCTAAATTATAAAATCTAACTTTCGAAAAAGATCCTTTATCTCTCGATTGAAAATAGTTACCTGCTTTAAAATAGTTTTCAAAAATACCCCACTTTTCTATATGGATACTTTTATAAACTTTGTATTCGTTCTTATTTAAAATAATTACCATTTTACCTTCAGAAACCTTTACTTCTAAAGTGAATTTTCTAAAACCTACTTTCTGTTCAAAATTAAAACCCTTATCGTTATCCCAGACCTCTTCTAATAGAAGTTCATTACCGGATATGTTTGGGTTTCTTAATACTTTTGTCTTCACTCTAATTTTACCATTATCCCAATAAATTTTAAGTATTGGTGGTGCATTGTTATCTTTAGCTCCAATTAAATCTCGTTGTTCATTAGTTAACCTTCCATGTATTTGCATTATAATAGTTCTATGGTATTTTCCATCAGATTTTTTGGTAGATTCATCCATAGCTATGACTCCTTTCATATAGGCACCATCTGCAAAAGTCCAGTTTGTATTATTATCACCAGGAACCATTTGCTCCCTTAATTCTGATCTAGTATACTTTGTATTGGCAGTTTTAGATTTGGTTGGCATTGCATGAAAAATAATTGCACCTCTCGTAGAATCTATATACATATAAGGTTTTGCTATTTTACTTTTAGCAAAATCTATAATTTCGGGTGGTGAAATTTCATAGGGTTTCCCTTTTTCGTTTACCACAGGTAATGTTACCTTCCAATGAGATAAATCTATTTTAGGTAGCTTTACTTTTGCACCCTTCTTTCTTTTTTTCTTTTTCTTACTTTTTTTTGACTTAACATTCATATCTGTAACGTTGCTCTTTTGGGCATTACAAGCAACGTTAGCAGATAATAAAAAAAACAAAATATATAAAAAAATGCTTTTTTGAATGTTTAACATTACATATTAGTTTGCTGTAATAGTTACAGAATCCATTCTAATTTCCTCATCTCCACTGTTATAACCGAAGTTACCACCACTATCTCCTCCAATACCTCTAACAAATAGTGCTACACTATCGTTATTTCCTGCATTGAAAGTGTAAGTTGTAGTTATATAACTAGTATCACTTGGATTAGATCTTACCTCTACTAAAAGATTATTATCAGCATCTTCTACTTGTGGTATGGTTTCATAACCATAATCATCTTGAGGAAATTCTACAGTATCTGAGTAATATGTTGGAGAATATCCCGAAACATATCCTGAACCAGCCAAAACTCGTAATTCTAACATGCTATCCATAGGTGGATTGTTATTTTCCAGGCTTTTAAATGAAGTGATGATTTGTATGGTATAATCTGCATTTGGCACAACTTCAAATTCCTGATAAATATGATCTGGTTCATTATTGTCAAATTTTAAAACATCTGAATCATTTCCTGAACTAGATTCTCCCTGATCTCCTAAACTCTTATTAATCCATCCTGAACAAGTACAGTCTGAACCAGATGATTTGGGAAGTTTATCAAAAACTGAATTGATTAGAGTTGGATCTGGTGTAGGTGGAGCAGTAGGCTCTACTACATCAATACTGTCTGTAAAAGTACTTTCAACACCTAGATCATCCATAACTGTTAAGGTTACTGTATATGAACCCTCTCCTGGATAAGTAGTTGATGGTTCAAAACCTGTTGAAGTATCTCCATTTCCAAAATCCCAACTATAACTTGTTGCGCTTGAAGACTGGTTAGAAAAACTATACATTTTCCATTCATCATCTGAACCAATACCTTGCGTAGCTGTAAATTTAGCTTCTGGTGGTGTTAGATCTAGAATAGATCCAGTTTCTGGAAGGTCATATTGTTCGCAAGAAGAAAAAGCTCCTAGTGAAATTAACATAATAAATATTCCAATCTTTGAAACATTTGATGTCGTTATTTTTATTATTTTTTTCATAATAATTAACTATAAATTTTATTAATACCCTGGGTTTTGATTTAACAACCCATTACTTAAGTTTATTTCTCTTTGAGGGATTGGAAGTAACAAATCTGTCGTAGAAAAGTTGTAGCCATTGGCTGTAGAAAAAGCCCCTAAAACATTTACTGCTTCACCCATTCGAACTAAATCAAAAAGTCTATGATTTTCAAAAGCAAGTTCTACCCTTCTTTCATCCATTAATTCTTGTTTAGTAATACTACTTACCGTAGCAGTTAAACCAGCTCTATTCCTAACTTCTTGAAAAGAAGCTAATGCGTTGGTACTAGTTGTATTTTGAGCTCCAGCCATAATAGCTTCAACATGCATTAATAATACATCTGCAAAACGTAAAACTATCCAATCATTACCTGCTTTTGTTGGATCACTAGAAGTTGAAGTAATTCCAAGTGTCATATCTCCATCAGGAATATATTTTACTACTTGGTGTTGTGTTGCTTGTGCAATATCTACTCTGTAGGAATACATAGTTCTGTTACCTCCTAGTAAATCTAATGCCGCTTTTGCATCATTAGTTACATAATTAACACCACTTGTTCTACCAACTGCATTTAACCATTCTGCTGAAAAATTTTGACTATCTACGGAATCCCCTAAATAACCAACTCCAAAAATAATTTCATTATTTCCTTCATTAAAAAATACATCTTTAAAGTTAGCCTCTAAAGCAAAACCTCGAGAAGGATTCATTACAGATTCTAATAATGTTTGGGCTTCACCATATCTTCCTAGAGTAAGGTATACTTTTGCTAATAAAGTCTCTGCAGCTGCTTTAGAAGCTCTAAACTTACTGCCATCTTCTAAACCTGCCACTGCAATCTGTAAGTCTGAAACAATTAAATCATAAATATTTGAAGCATCAACTCTTGTGTAAGCAGTTTCCTTATTTTCTGGAGTAATAATTGTTTCTACTAAAGGAACATCTCCGTATAAACGAACTAAATTAAAATAAGCATAGGCTCTAGTAAATCTTGCTTCTGCCTCAAATTTAGCTGCTGATTCACCTGCAGCATCTAAGTTTTCTAATACAACGTTTGATCTAAATATTACATTATAAAAACTTGCATAATAGTCCGCTACAATACCATTATTAGCTTCTACTGTATAGTTTTCAAATTGTGCAGCTTCTCCCTCTGTACTTTTAGTCCTTGTGTTATCACTTCTCATTTCTGTTAAGTAAAACTCATATTGAATACTATGATTATCATTAGTACTTGTTGAATTTACTCCTTGAATTGCATCATAAATATTTATTACTCCTGTTTCAACTTGTTCTGGTGTTGTATAATAATTATTACTAGACAATGAAGATGTAGGTATTGGGTCTAAAAAATCTTCATCACAAGAAACATATGTTGTAATTAATAATAAAATAAGTAAATTTTTTATTGTTTTCATCTGTGTTGTGTTTTATTAAAATTCTATATTAACTCCTACAGAAACAGTACTAAATACAGGGGAACCTGCCCTCTGATAGCCGTATGTTCCTGGCTTGGTAGTATTTACTGACTCAGGATTAAAACCTGTATAGTTAGCTGCAGTCAAATACATTAAATTCTGACCTGTAACAAAAACTCTTCCTTTTGTAAATCCTATTTTAGAAAGTAAATTATCTGAAAAATTATATCCAATATTTAAATTTCTTAAAGCAATGTAAGAAGCATCTTGTATGATACTATTTGTAAAGATTTTTTGTTTAATAAACCCTTGGTTTGGTGTAGAGCTAATAAAATCTTGTGCAGAATTAAAATGATTAAAAATATACTGATCTCCCATATTTCTAATTTCAGCACCATGACTTCCTTGAAACATAAAACTAATGTCTACATCTCCAAGTTTAAATTCATTTGCTAAACTCCATACCAAATCTGGATATGGGCTCCCCAAAATAGTTTTATCATCATCATCAATTAAACCGTCACCATTTAAATCCTTAACATAAACATCTTGTGCTTGTGCGCCTATTGGGTGATATGGATTATTCAAATATTCTAAAGGAATTTCTGAATCTACTACCCAACCATAAAATGATGAAATAGGATTCCCTACTAAGTTAGTCCATTCTGCTGCTCTTTTAGAATCTACACTTTGAATTTGCCCATTTGAATCAGCAAAATCTACAAGTGTATTTTTGTTACTTGATGTTATTAAAGTTGAAGACCATTTAAAGTTTTCTCTAGAAATATTTCTGGTTCTTAACTCTAATTCAATTCCTTCATTCTTTACTTCACCTATATTGATCAACGAATTTGCAAAACCAGTAGTTGTTGAAATTGGGTTCTCAATTAATAAATCTTCACTTGTCTTTATATAGTAATCTAAAGAACCATAAAGTACATTATTAAATAATCCAAAATCTATACCTGGATTAAATTCAATTGATTTTTCCCATCTTAAATCAGGGTTTGCAATATTTATTGGGTTTATACCTGATGCTGAAGTATTGCCATCAAAAATAGCTGTACTTGGAGCTAATAATGATAAGAATGGATAACTTTCTATCTGATTATTTCTTGGAAAAGTTCTCACATCTTTATTACCAGTAATACCATAACTAACTCTTAATTTTAAAATATTAATGGCATCTACTTCCTCTAGAAAGCTTTCTTTGTGAATATTCCAACCTACAGATACTGCAGGGAAAAAACCATATTTATTATTGGGTCCAAATTGTGAGGAACCGTCTGTTCTTAAACTAACAGAGGCCAAAAATCTAGCATCATCATAAGCATAATTTAACCTTCCATAAAAAGATAACAAACTCTCTTCAAATTCTTCGGAATAAGCAGTTACAGTTAAAGGGTCTGCTGCAGACAATGTTTGTAAAATATCAGAATCATAACCAGCTCCAAAAGAACCATTAACATCAGTTTTCCAGCTTTCAGCACCCATACCAACAACTGCATCAATTTCATGTTTACCAAATAACTTATCGTAAGTAAAATAGTTTTCTGTTATTAAATGTGTTCTGTTTACGGTAGATAAAGTTAGAGATGCTCTAGCTGCTCCTCTTCTGTCTGACTCTACACCTTGCCATCTTCTGAAATTAGAATTTTGAAAATCTCCACCAACAGTAGTTCTAAATGTTAAATCATCTGTAATCTTGTATTTTGCATACATAGAACCAAATATTTTAAATTTACTATCTGTACGTTCTCTTTCTAAAACTTTTGCTGCTGGGTTAGTATTAGATGTATTACTTATATCTAAACCGCTACCTCCATTTGGAACTGGCAAACCAGTTGCCAAATCAAAATCATCAAACATTCTTTGTATTGCATAATCTCCTACTTGAGCATTTGCATATTTACCTCCATCTCTAGTTCTATTAACAAATCTAATTGTATTTTCATCTAAATATAAAGGAAGCCAAGAAGGTTGTCTAAGTATATCATGGGCAGAACCATCAAAACGCCTTCTGTCTGTAAGTGTTGGAGTAATTCTTGCCCCAAAAGATAACTTATTGTTAATTTTTGTATCTACTTTTAAACTGAGATTGTATTTTTTAAAATCATCGGTTAGCAAAACACCTTCGTCATGCAAATAATTCAAAGAAGAACTAAATTTAGTGTCTTTACTTCCTCCTCTTGCACTAAAAGAATGATTGGTAATTACACCACCGTCAAAAATTATCTCTTGCCAGTTGGTATCAACACCTAATAGTTGCTTGTATCGAGTTCTATCAGAAATAGAACCTAAAGCAGCTTCTTCTGCAGCTGCAGTTTCTGCTACAGTACTGTAATATGCATCACTTTGTCTTGCTGTTTTAAAACCAGTATACATATTGTAACCAAACTTAGTTTTTCCATCTTTACCTTGTTTGGTATTAATCATAATAACTCCTCTTGCCCCTCTAGAACCATATATTGCCGTTGAGGCTGCATCTTTTAAAACTTCAAAAGATTCAACAGTGCTCATATCTAAAGCACTTAAATAATCATTATCAACAGCTAAACCGTCAACAACAATTAATGGACTTAGTTCTCCAGTAATTGAACCAATACCTCTTATACGAATTGTAGGATCTGATCCTGCTTCACCTTCAGTAGCCGCAATTTGTACTCCAGAAACTTGACCTACTAAAGCATCATCTACCCTAGAAACAGCAATCTGATCTAGTTTTTCATTTTTAACTTTAGAAATAGCTCCTGTTAAATGAGACTTTCTTTGAGTACCATAACCTACAACAACAATTTCATCTAGAATACTGTTATCTTCTTCTAAAACTACATTGAGATTTTTTTGGTTATCAATTGTGAATTTTTGAGTTGAAAACCCTAAATAGGAAAACTCTAATACGTCTCCTTTTTTTACTTGAATGGTAAAACTACCATCTAGATCTGTTTCTGAACCTACATTAGAGTCAAGGATTCTTATTGAAACACCAGGAAGACCTTCATTGTCTACTTTTGAAGTTACTTTACCTTTTAAGGTATAAGTTTCTTGTGCAAAAGTGCAAATGTTTACAAACATTACTAACAGTAATGCTAATTTAAATTTTAAGTTCATAATAATTATTAAATGTTTAAAAATGTAACTTTATTATCTCTAAAAGAGATAAACTCTTTTTTTT
>Ga0209199_1001182_pt1 | contig 32413 bp, 28 predicted proteins | sample COGITO_mtgs_1105_7_FD_184805 | JGI IMG/M metagenome (GOLD analysis project Ga0209199, IMG submission 184805) | Pelagic marine microbial communities from North Sea - COGITO_mtgs_110523 (SPAdes) (version 2) | ecosystem: Environmental > Aquatic > Marine > Epipelagic ...
ACCTTTTGAAATTTTGTCTTTCCGACCACCAGAAATAAACAAAGTTTCCCAAAACTGTGGCTTGCGAACGGATTGTTTTGAGATGTTAACGATTTTAGAATTATGGATGTACGCTGGTAAATCTTCGGAGTCGCCTTTCATTATATACGCTGTTCCTTTAGAATCGACTCTGGCGGCGCGTCCATTTCTGTGAATAAATTCTTCTTTTGCGCGAGGCACTTCAAAATGAATAATAAATTTTAGTTCAGGAATGTCAATACCTCGTGAAGCTAAATCCGTCGCAATGAGAATCTGATTGGTGCCATTTCTAAATTTTATCAAAGAACGCTCTCTTTCTTTTTGCTCCATCCCACCTACAAAACAACTGTGGTTGATCTTATTTTTATCTAAAAAACGACTTACGGAATCAACACTATCTCTTAAATTACAGAATATGATCCCTGTTTGATTGCCAAGATGTCCAACTAAATCCAAAAGCGTTTGTGGTTTGTTTTTAGACGGATAGACCACCGTTTTAATCTCCAGTTTTGAAACTACTTTTTCTTTCAAATAATTGACAGTTGTGGGTTGGTCCAAACGGACAAACCCAGGGATATTAATACTTTGAGTGGCGGATGTTAAAATCCGTTTGTTGATATGTGGCAACTGATGTATGATTTCTTTCATTTCAGCTTCAAAACCATCTTCTAGCGACTTGTCAAATTCGTCTAATATGAGCGTTTTTATGCTCGTTTTAGAAAACCGATCGTTACTAAAATGATCTGCAATCCTTCCGGGCGTACCTATTAAAATAGCGGGTACGTGTTTGATTTCAATTTTATCTTTGGACATCGGACGTCCGCCATAGACGGCATTCACTTTAAATCCAGATCCCATACTGCGCACGACTTGTTCAATTTGTATGGCCAATTCACGCGAGGGCACAATAATCAAAGCTTGCACCTCTTTACTATCGGGATCTAGTAATTTGATAAGTGGCAACAAAAACGCCAATGTTTTACCAGTTCCGGTAGGAGATAACAAGATGGTATTGGTAGTTCTATCAATCACCGAAATTGCTTCCTCTTGCATTGGATTCAATACATGAATATTTAATTTCGTTAAAATATCTTGTTGTTCTTTAATTGTATTTGCCATAATAATTACTTCTTTTTTGAAACCTAAATTTTTGATTGCGCTGTACTTGTTTGCGCTAGATAATTTGCCAATACTTTTTCGATCAATTCCTCTTTGGTCAAATGGTGAAAAATAGTACTCACATCCGTTCTGAATGTATCTGAAATCGTACGATTGGGTTTGGTCTTAAATATTTTTTTAGCCCACAACAATCCATTATTTTCTTCGATACTTTGGGCGTCTGCTTTTTTGAATTCATTAAATTTAATTCCTAATTCTTGTTCAAATTCAGGGATGTCTTTAACTTCTTCTGCTTGTAATATGGTTAAGGACAACCCCTTTGCGCCTGCTCTCGCTGTACGTCCACTTCTGTGTACATAGGCTTCAAAGGTATCTGGCAAATGATAATTGACAACATAGGCAATTTCTTTCACATCAATACCACGGGCTGCTAAATCGGTTGCCACCAAAATATCAATAAAGCCTTCTCTAAATTGTCCCATGATTCGATCGCGAATGCCTTGAGACAAACTCCCATGAAGCGCTCCCGAAGAGAATTTATTAATGGCTAGATTTTTAGCTAATTTATTAACTGCTGCTTTTGTTTTACAAAATATAATTCCGCGTTGACCTTCTTTGCTACTTAAAAAATGCATCAAAACATTCAGTTTCTCAATAGGTTCTACCACCACATACTGATGATCGATACCTTGGTGTCCAACCGTTGTCATATCGGCTTCAATTTGTATCACATGTTTGGACATGTAATTTTGAACTAATTGTTTGATCGCACCTGAAAGTGTAGCAGTAAACAACAGCGTTCTGCGTGTTTTTGGAACCTCTTTTATCATAAGGTCTAAATCTTGTTTTAAAGCACTCACCATTTCGTCGGCTTCATCCAATACTAAATACGATAACTGTTTAAGATTAATCGCGCCACGCTTCAATAAATCCACCAAACGTCCTGGTGTTGCCACCACAATATGGGTTGGGAATTTTAAACGCTCTATTTGAGGTTTTATAGGAATTCCACCACAAACAGCTGCCACAGATATTGATGGACTGTGCGCTGCATAAGAAGTTAAGTTCGCATGAATTTGTTGTCCTAGCTCTCGTGTAGGTGCCAAAATGACAACCTGTACATGAGCGTTTTCAACATCGATTAACTGCAACAAAGGAATTCCAAAAGCCGCTGTTTTTCCTGTGCCCGTTTTGGCAACAGCAACGATGTCTTCCGTTTGATTTAGAACCACCGGAATTGTTTTTACTTGAATGTCTGTAGGAACAGAAATCTGTAAATCGGCTAAGCCTTGTTGCAAGAGGATATTAATTCCTAAATCAGAAAACGGTTTTGACATAACATAGTTTTTGGCAAAGATAACTATACAAAATCCGAGAACAGTGTAAAATGAAGTGCGAATTTATTTTAAAAAAAGATAAACAAAACACATCGATAAACAACCCACTAAAATAGAGACTTAAGCTTCTTGAACGGTGCGCTTAGATTTTCTGTAGATGTAATTCGGGTAAATGGTTCGTTTTGCAAAACGATTCAATTTGTTAGAATTAATCATCTTTATATAGATCGGTTTAGTCACCCCAAAATATTCGTAAGTCGTGCCATCTAAAAAGGTGATTTCTAAGAGCATTCCTTTGTGAATGTAATCTGCAATACCAGAGTTGTTTATCGTTTCCGTATAAACATCTAAATTTGCTGCGATTGTTTCGGGAGCAATGCTTACTAAAAAATGATAGCCATCAATGATTTCACGGCTTTTTAATTCGGCCTCTTCAGCTTTAGAATCATGTTCTTGAAACTTATCTGGATGCCATTCTTTCACCAAATTACGGTAACTCTTTTTGAGTGTTTTAAGGTCAATTTCCTTTTCAACACTAAATAGTTTTTTATACTGACTGATACGCTTCATAGACTCTTTTTTTAGCAGCTGCGAAACTACATCTTTATTCTGAACTAGGAGATGTAATTACTGCGTTTTTATTTATGTGTAATTCGTTAAACAAAACACCCTTCTTAAAAAGTTAGAATTTGGCACAAAAAAAGCCCAACATCTAATGTTGAGCTTTTTATTAAACTTGAAGTATATTTATTAGATAACTTTTACGTTTACTGCATTTAATCCTTTGTTTCCTTCTTGAAGATCAAATTCAACTGAATCGCCTTCGCGAATCTCGTCAACTAATCCTGAAATGTGTACAAAATGATCTTTTTCAACTCCTTCTTCAGTGATAAATCCAAATCCTTTAGATTCATTGAAAAACTTTACTGTTCCTTTACTCATAATAGTGTAATTAAAATTTATAATATTTTTGCAAACGTACAACCTTTTAATAGAAAGATCACTATTTAATTTACTTATTTTCAGTTTATTAAAAATATGCTTATTTTAATGTAATGCTTTCAATTGCTAAATAAAAGTGTTCATTGGTTTTGTTCCCTATTAAAAACGCAATTTGTTCAATTTTGTCCGCATCAAAATTTGGAAGGTTCAATTGCCTTCCTCTAAATCTTGGAGAAAAATCTTTGAGTGATATTATAATTTCTTGTTCTAATCCTGTGGTTGTAAATGTATATATATACGAATGACGTTGGTTGTCTGAACCTTTTAATCTGAATTGGTAGGATTTACCATCTCCTTTTAATTTTAAAACAACAGATTCAAAACCACTCGTTTTAATTCCATCAAAATCATAGCGAAGTGAAGAGAATCCCCCATTGTTTTCGGTGGTGACATAGCCTTCAAAAACTCCAAAACCTTCTGAGTTGATAGTAAAATCTCCTTGAGACCTCCCTCCCATCACACGGTCATCTACCACTTGCCATCCTTTGGTAGAACTGCCAGATTCAAATTTAAAAATAACATTTGGTGATTGAAACATATTCATAACGGTAAATAAAATCAATGTATAACACATAGTTGTAAAATCTATACTTTTGGAAGTGCTTCTAAAATTTCGTCAAAATTTTCTCTTAGATAAGCTCTTAATTTCTTTTTGTAATCATCCTTTAGCCAAGTCAAAAAGTTATGTGTACTCTTGCTGATACATTTTGAATAGCGATGGATTCTGAAATCAATATCATCTGTCAAAAGCTTCACAAGGTCTAACGCGTCATAAACATCTTCACTGTTTTCTATACATATAAGCGCATGTTGCTCAATAGAGCGTTTCAAGACCACTTTTGAGGATTCGCCACTACGGATGGATTGAATGTAAGTTTTATTGACATCAAAATACACATCTTCAGAATTAGAGAATGAGGCTCTAATATCTTCTGGCATTTCATAAATGAAATTACTTTCGAGCTCTTCATCACTTAAAACGCCGTCTAAATAATAATTAGGATACTTAAAAATACGTTGCCAATCTAGGTTTGTACTTCCCCAAGGGCCAAAACGGTGAAAGTTATTCCCTAAATCAATCACGTCAAAAGAGTTTTTATTCTTCAAAATACGCGATCCTCTACCAATCATTTGATAGTAAAGCGTCAAAGATTTCGTGGCACGATTTAAAATAATGGATTCTACGGTTGGCTCATCAAAACCAGTGGTCAATATACTCACTGAGGTTAGGATGGCGTTTGGCGTCTCCTTAAACCATTTTAGAATTTGAGTCCGCTCTTTTTTAGACGCTGTATTGTCTAAGTGTGCTACAGGATAACCAGCATTTCTAAACAGGTCGTACACAAATAATGAGGTGTTAATACCATTATTAAATATCAATGTTTTCTTTCCTTCGCAACGTTCGTTGTAAGCTTCCATTAACTTGGAAAGCATCTCATTATTGGTATATAAATCTTCCGAAGATTTCACTGTATAATCCCCATTGGCACCAACCACTAAAGAAGTCAATCCAACATTATAGGAATACATTTTAGCTTGTGCTAAAAACTCGTTTTCAATCAGGGATTCTATACTTTCACCAACAATTAATTCATTGTAATTATCGGCCATTGGAAGTTCAATATTAGAACTTAAGGGAGTGGCAGTCACTCCTAAGACAAATGATTTTTCAAAGAATTTAAAAAGTTTCGTAAATGAATTGTAGTGGGCTTCATCAATAATTATCAGCCCAATATCTGAAATGTCTAATTTATCGTCTTTTAATCGGTTGTTGAGAGTTTCAACCATCGCCACAAAACAATCAAATTTAGATTGATCTTCTAAATTGGCTTTGCTATCAATGACTTTATTTTGAACTCCAAATTCTGTCAATACAGAAGAAGTTTGTTTACAGAGCTCAATACGGTGGGTCATTACCAATACTTTTTTCTTGTGTGTTTTTAGGTATTGACTCACAATTTCAGAAAAGATCACGGTTTTACCACCACCCGTTGGCAATTGGTACAAAAGGTGATAATCGTCCGCTGCTGTTTCAAAACATTGAAAGATTTTTTCAATGGCTCCCTTCTGGTAGCTATAGAGTTCTTTGCCCGTTTTACGTTCTTCTTGTTCTGAAATGGAAAGCATATTGGTTTTGGTTGATTTTTGCAAAAGTACACTCTTTATTGAGTATATAAAGAATTATTTTGAACTATTTTTCCGTAATAGATTAAAATAAATATTAGTCCAATTTTATTTGTTTAAGTTAAATTTATGAGATTATTTCATTGTTTAATTGAAAAATTTACTAGTTTTAAAAAATCTTAACCTCAGATACTATGGAACAAACATCAAATCGACCTTCAATTACTTTTTGGATCATTAGCATTCTTGCCTTAATATGGAATATTATGGGACTCGTGGCCTATGTAGGACAAACTTTTATGAGCGGAGAAATCCATAAGACCTTACCTAAACCTGAGCAACATTATTTTTCTAATATGCCCGCGTGGATAACCGCTGCATTTGCTACAGCTGTTTTTGCAGGAATATTTGGATCCCTTGCTTTATTATTTAAAAAAAAGATGGCCAATTTCCTGTTTATAATTTCAATGATTGCACTGCTTGTACAACAAAACTATAACTTTTTTATTCAAGACTATATAGAAATTCATGGCATCAAATTAATACTGCCAATGGCCACCATTACTATTGGATTTTTCTTGCTTTGGTTCTCTTATAAGATGAGTAAGCAAGGCGTATTAAATTAGTCGTTTTTAGCTTCGAGTTTGTGCGTTTTCTTAGTGCCTGCATACATTTCGTATTTTGAAAAACGTGCTTCTAACTTTGCATTAAATAACTTGATCTTTCTTGAAGGTCTTAATCCTACGTGTTTTAGTGCTTCCAAATTTGACGAAATCATCCAAGCATGTGTACCAGGGTATTTATGTTTAAGAGTTGAACCAATAGAGCTGTAAAAAGTTTCCATCTCAATATCCAATCGTTCGCCGTATGGAGGGTTAAAAACCATATGTAAATGCTCCTCGCCTCCTTTTTGAGTTTTGAAAAAATCTTCGTGCTTTATGTAGATGAAATCTTCCAACTTCGCATTCTCAACATTCTGAGTGGCTTTTTCTACCGCACTCGGAGATTTGTCAAACCCCATTATTTTATGATGGAAATCACGTGTTTTAGAAAGTAAGGATTCTTCAATTTTTTCAAACAAATCAACATCCCAATCTTCCCAACGTTCGAAACCAAATTCGTTACGCATTAAATTCGGTGGAATGTTACAAGCAATCATCGCAGCTTCTATCAAAACAGTCCCAGAACCACACATAGGATCCATAAAATCACTTTGTCCATCCCAACCTGAAAGCATAATCAATCCGGCTGCTAATACTTCGTTTATAGGCGCAATATTTGTTGCAATTTTATAACCGCGTTTGTGTAAAGATTCTCCCGAACTGTCCAGAGAAACAGTACAAAAATGACGGTCGATATGAATGTCAATTTTTAAATCTGGAAATCTCAAATCTACATTGGGACGTTCGCCTGTTTGATCTCTAAAACGATCCACAATCGCATCTTTTGTTTTAAGCGACACATATTGTGAATGCGTAAACGTATCTCCATTGAGAGTTGCTCCTACGGCCAAACTGCCATCGGATTTCAAATAATTTTCCCATGGAATGGCCTTAATTTTAGTGTATAAATCATTTTCATTTATAACTTTAAAATTTGCAATCGGTTTAAGAATTTTAATAGCCGTACGTAAACCAAGGTTTGCTTTATACATAAAGCCCTTATCTCCTAGAAAACTCACATGTCTAACTCCAATAGTAACCGCTTGCGCGCCTAGTTGTTTCAACTCCTTAGCTAAAAGTTCCTCAAAACCAAACAAGGTTTTAGCAACCATCTTAAAATTATTCTCCATCAAAATTATTTAGTAAGCGCAAAAATACAGTATTTTTGTTCGAGTTAGAAGTAAATAAATGACAAAAGAACATTCAAAGTGGTTTCAATCTTGGTTTGACACCTCCTATTATCATATCCTTTATAAACACAGAGATTATAAAGAGGCTGAAGTTTTTATTAAAAATATAGTGAACTATTTGAATCTAGATAAAGACGATTCTATACTTGATTTAGCGTGCGGTAAAGGAAGGCATTCCATTTTTTTAAATACCTTAGGCTATAAAGTTACAGGACTGGATTTGTCGAAGAATAGTATCGAGCACGCAAAAACGCACGAATCAAATTCTTTGCATTTTGACGTCCATGATATGAGGGATATTTATAAAACTCAATTCGAAGTTGTTTTAAATCTATTCACCAGTTTTGGGTATTTTGAAGAGGAAGCGGACAATTTTAAAGTCATTCAAACCATCAAATCAAGCCTCAAACAAAACGGAATTGGCGTCATCGATTACATGAACAGCCCTGTTGTGATTGACAATTTGATTGCTCAAAACACCTATGAAGCAGAAGGCGTGAAATTTGAACTCAAACGCAGTTACACAGATGGATTTATCACTAAAGATATCAAAGTGAACGATGCCGATGAAATACATCATTTTGAAGAGAAAGTACGCGCATTCTCGTTTCAGGATTTTGAAACCATGCTTTCAAATGTGGGACTGCATTTGTTAGACTGTTTTGGAAATTACAAATTAGAACCTTTTAACAGTAAAACATCCGAACGTTTAATCTTAATTTTTATGGCGAATGATTAGTTTTTTAGCACCCATATTATCAGTTGTTTTTGGTGTAGCCATCGTACTCTTGTACAGTAAATCGAAACCTTTAAATCTAAAATTATTTTTAGCGTTTAGTGGTGCATTTTTATTGTCAACCACCATTTTTGAACTCCTTCCAGAAGTGTACAAAAATGTAGACACCAAACAAATAGGCGTATTTATTATGGGTGGTATTTTGCTGCAAATTCTTTTAGAGTTTTACTCTAAAGGTGCCGAACATGGCCACTTGCATCACAACGATTCTAATAAGAGATTTCCTTGGTTTTTATTTATAAGTCTTGGTATTCATGCCTTTTTTGAAGGGTTTCCTCTCAAAGATCATCATAACATTATCATCGGCGTGGTCATTCATAAAATTCCCATTGCGATTTTAATAACCACCTATCTCCTAAAGTCAAAGATGCCCAAAGTGCATGTAGTCCTGTTCTTAATTGTATTCACGCTTATGACGCCTTTAGGTTCTTTATCGGCTGAACTATTAAGTATTTCACCAACCCTAATTTACAGTATCAATGCCATCGTCATTGGGATGTTTCTTCACATCTCTACCATCATTTTATTTGAAAGTAGTGAAGGACATCATTTTAATTTGAATAAAATTTTAATGATTATTAGTGCGGTTGTTTTAGCATATTTTATTTAAAAATTATGTTTAGTAAAAATGAAGCCAAACTTCTAAGACAAGACTTTTGGACTAGTTTCGGAAAGTCGTTTCCTAGAAATTGGGTGCTTTATAATACGAATGTTAAAGGACTTAGTTTTAAATTTCATTTTGATACTCAAACCGCTTACGTCGCATTCTGCATCGATATGAATCCGATCAAGCAAGAAGCCTATTGGAATCAATTACTCTCTCATAAATCAATCCTAGTGTCCAATTTTTTACCACAAGCACGGTTTGAAGACTGTTTTCAAGTATCGGATGAAAAAATTCTTTCTGCTGTATATGTTTCTATCGAATCCAAGGTTTCTATTCATAACAAATCAACTTGGAGAACTGCAATGGAATTTTTGAATGAAACGATGTTAAAGTTTGAAGCGTTTTATGCAGTATATGAAAATACGATTAAGATTTGAGTCTTAACCGTATTTAAGTAGGTTTAAAAATAAGGGGCAAAAAAGATGATTAAATCTCTGTTTTTTTAAAAATTGTGATTTATTTCTGGTACAAAATAACCTCATTTTACTCAAAGTACAAAGAGTCAAGTAACAAGCGGTCATTCCACGTAACAAACGGTAAATATTCAGTAATAAACGGTTTTAAGAAACCTTGTGAAAATGAACCTAATCTAATAATATCAGTGTTTCCATTGTTCTGAAAGCTCATAAATATCAAATTCATGAAAGGATTTTTGATACTCTAGCCGTCCGCTTTGGAATTGACGCTGTAAGATATCCTCAATCAAATAATCTTCTTCTGAAGTCTTGGGGTCAAAAGGCAATTTTAATGACATATTAAACAAGCTGGCAGTATTATTATACCAAAAGGCACGCCAACCACTTCTTAGGTATTTGATGAGTTCAAAAGCAGTCTCCCCTGTTTGGCGATGAATTAATTTTATTAAAATTTGACCTTCCGTAATTGTGAATTTTTTGAGTTTTTCGGCAAATTCACCCTCAATATACTTTTGAACCATACGAGTATATTTCTTTCGTTTCCGCTTACTTTTAAGATTACTGATACGCGCATTTAAACTTTCTAAACGTTCGGCTGCTAACTTTGCATAGGGATAGACTTTAATGGTTTTACGCTGTAAAATTAAATACCGTCGTCTGGATTCATTTGCAGTGAATTTAAGTTTTGGAAGTATATAGACCTCATTTAAATTGATCGCATTATTTGTAATGGTATCTCCAACAACGATTAGATAGTTATCTGGAATCGAATCTTTTTGTACAGGCTGTGTTTGCCCAAAAATGAGAACTGGGAACCAAAACAGAATGCATTGAATCAACTTCATAATTAAGTTTACTTATGAGTGCTCAAACTTACAAAATATGCCTTAATCTTTGTGTGATTATCATTCATAATTGTTATTTTTAACCAAAATTAAATTCAAAATGGCACAAAAAACAATCCTTGATAAAAACGCACTTACATTTTTAGAAGACTATCTCAACAATGCGGCTCCAACAGGCTACGAATGGGACGGTCAAAAACTATGGATGGATTATTTAAAACCTTATGTGGATACATTTATTACAGATACTTACGGGACTGCTGTGGGGGTAATTAATCCAGAAGCACCGTTTAAAGTGGTAATAGAAGGTCATGCCGATGAAATTTCGTGGTATGTCAACTACATTTCAGATGACGGACTTATTTATGTCATCCGAAATGGAGGAAGTGACCATCAGATAGCACCCAGTAAAATCGTAAATATTCACACTAAAAAAGGGATTGTAAAAGGTGTTTTTGGCTGGCCCGCAATTCATACGCGTAGCGCAGCAAAAGAACAAGCGCCAAAACCTGATAATATTTTTATCGATATTGGCTGTAAAACCAAAGAAGCAGTTGACGAACTAGGCGTGCATGTGGGATGTGTGATCACTTATCCTGACACCTTTCACATTCTAAACAAAGATCATTTTGTATGTCGTGCTTTAGACAACCGAATGGGTGGGTTTATGATTGCACAAGTAGCCCGTTTATTACACGAAAATAAAAAGACCCTTCCGTTTGGATTGTACATCACAAACTCCGTTCAAGAAGAAATTGGGTTACGTGGTGCCGAAATGATCACGCATACCATCCAACCCAATGTTGCTATTGTAACCGATGTGACACACGATACCACCACCCCAATGATTGACAAAAAGAGCCAAGGACATTGCGAAATGGGCAAAGGTCCCGTGATAGCGTATGCCCCTGCGGTTCAACAAAAATTACGTGATTTAATTACAGAAACTGCCGAAGCGAATGAAATTCCATTCCAACGTGCAGCACTTTCTAGAGCAACTGGAACCGATACCGATGCTTTTGCTTACAGCAATGGCGGCGTCGCTTCAGCATTGATTTCATTGCCCTTACGATACATGCATACCACGGTTGAAATGGTGCACCGTGACGATGTTGAAAATGTGATTAAAATGATTTATGAAACCTTGTTGAATATCAAAGACGGGGAAACATTTTCTTACTTTGACTAATTTCTAGTGGAAGAATATTTAGATATTTGGAATTCTGAAGGGCAACCGACAGGCAGAACATGCACAAAAGATGAAGCCCACCAAAAGGGTTGGTTCCATCCCACTGTACATGTTTGGTTTTATACCCCTGCTCCTGCCCTTTTACTCCAAAAACGAAGTCTTACAAAACAGACCTTTCCAGGCTATTGGGACGTTTCTGTTGCGGGACATGTGAGTGCTGGGGAATCTATTTTAGAAGGCGCACTTCGCGAAGTCAAAGAAGAAATTGGACTGGACATTCAAGCCCGTGATTTACATCCCCTCGACATTCGGAAAAACACCAATCGTTTTGATAACGGTGTTATAGACTGTGAGTTTCAACATGTATTTTTAGTGAAATTGGAAACTCCCATTTCTCAACTGCGTATTCAAGAAACGGAGGTGGATGCCGTACGACTGTTTTCTTTTGAAGAACTCCAAAACTGCATGCTTAAAAAACATCCCAATTATAAGATTGTCCCTGCCAATATGAGCTATTACCAATTTGTGATGGATGCGGTATTGAAAATCTTCTAATTAACCTTAATTTTGCCGAATGCAAAATCAACCTGTCCTCAAATTAGAGTTTGTAGCCATCATGGCACTTTTAATGTCTTTAGTGGCGCTGTCCATTGATGGCATTCTCCCTGCTCTCGCCGTCATTGGAAACGACCTAGGCGTTACGGACACGAAAGATCACCAATTACTCATCACCATGATATTTCTTGGATTGGGGTTTGGACAATTAATTTTCGGCCCCTTATCCGATAGTTACGGTCGAAAGCCGATGATCTATGTGGGGTTTTTGGTCTTTGCAGTGGCAAGTATTATCTGTGTAAACACAAACTCTTATGAAGTATTAATTGCTGGACGTATTCTGCAAGGGATTGGATTGGCATCGCCACGTACTTTAAGTATTGCCATGATTCGCGATTCGTATGAAGGCGATTATATGGCCAAAGTGATGTCGTTTATCGTGATGATTTTTATTCTCATTCCGATCATCGCTCCTACTCTTGGGCAGTTTTTAATGCTCGCTTACAATTGGCAAGCCATTTTTAATGTACAGTTAGGACTGGGGATTTTAGTCATTTTTTGGTTTTGGAAACGCCAACCCGAAACCTTGGCACTTTCAAATCGGATTCCTTTTAGAACCGCCACCTTAATTTCTGGATTCAAAGAATTTTTCAAACACAAACAAGCCGTTGCTTTTACCTTAATCGCCGGATTTATTACAGGATCGTTTATGGTGTATTTGAGCACTTCCCAATACATCTTTGAAGTTCAGTATGATTTAGGAGATGATTTCCCGTTGATCTTTGCCAGTTTGGCGGTGGGTGTGGGATTTGCAACCTACTTGAATGGAGTATATGTGGTTAGAATTGGCATGAAACGAATTGCTTTGGTTTCTCTAGCCGCCTATATGCTGAGTTCCCTTTTGTATGTCGTATTATTTTTTAATCAAGTAAATCCCCCTTTATGGGTGCTACTCACATTTTTTGCCTTACAATTTACTGCTGTTGGATTTTTGTTTGGAAACCTTAGAGCCTTGGCCATGCAACCCATCGGACATATTGCTGGCGTGGGTGCTGCCATCAATGGATTTATTTCCACGGTTATGGGCGTATTAATTGCCCATATTATAGGAGCTTATGTGAGCACTACGGTATGGCCGTTATTTTTAGGATTTACAGGATGCGGATTTGTATCTATGGTAATTTTCCTTCTGAACAAACCTTTGGAACGTACGATTTAGAACGCTCCAGTATCCACATCTTTAATGAATTTGATCAAGCCCTCAAAATAGATTTTTTGATCGTCAAATTGTGAAAGATGACTCCCATTAGGACATAACAAAAAACGACCGTTTTGAACTTCTTCAGAGATAAACTTCATTTGTTCGGGATCCATTGTGTCATGTGTGGCACCAATACTTAGGGTTGGAACCGTAATTTTATGTAAGTCTGCCTTCACATCCCAATACTTTAAGTTGGCATCACCTTTGATTCCAAATTCACTTGGGCCTTGCATGGTTACATATACATCGTGGTTGATATGTTTAAAGCTTCTATTTAAGGGTTCTGGCCACTCGGCTACTGGCAATCGAATGATGTGTTCGGTATAGTAGTTATTGACCACCAATTCCATATAACGTGCGTTGGTATAATCTTCCTTATCTTCATAAAACATGATTTCTTTTAAGACCTCTGTATCTAATTTAGGAGCTAACACTTCATCTGAATATTTTTGGTAATCAGGAATGGAAGGCACCATGTTAGAAATAATCAATCCTTTTAAGTTCTGCTGATATTTCAATGCATATTGCATCCCTAAAATACCGCCCCACGATTGTCCATACAAATAGAAATTATCGTTTGTCAAGCCCAAAGCAATCCGTACTTGTTCTACTTCTTCTACAAAACGGTCCAAATCCCACAATGATAAGTCTTTGGGTTGATCGCTGTAATAAGATCCCAATTGATCGTAGTAATAATATTCGATGCCTTCATTTGGAAAGTAGCCATCAAAAGATTCATAAATTTCATGCGTCATTCCAGGACCACCGTGTAATAAAAGCACTTTCATGGTTGGATTGTTTCCCACCCGTTTCGTCCACACATTGAACTCTCCTTTTGGAGTTGAAATAGGAATCATTTTTATCCCTCCTAAATATTGATCGGCGTTTTGAGAACTGTCTAAATAGTCGGAGTCTGAAGTATTAATCGATGTTTTAATTTCTGTTTTACAAGCTGTTAAGACAAATGTAAAAAGAAGAATGTAAAGTAAATTGGTTTTCATGTGTGCCAAGTTTTGGTTAATTATAATTAAATTTTAAGTCAATATAAGAGCTTAAAGTGAGTTTTTCATGATTGTTTCCACCACTTCCGGGTTTAGCAAGGTGCTGATATCTCCTAAATTAGAAGTCTCCTTACTGGCAATTTTACGAAGAATCCGACGCATAATTTTACCAGAACGTGTTTTAGGCAACCCCGATGTAAATTGGATTTTATCAAGTTTTGCGATGGGTCCTATTTGTTTGCTGATCAATTGATTGATTTCGGCTTTTAAAGTGTCGTTAGCATCCTTCTCATGAAATAAGGTCACATATCCATATAAAGCACTGCCTTTTATGTCGTGTGGGTATCCAACAATTGCACATTCCACCACTTTTGAATGCTCATCAACGGCATCTTCTATGGGAGCCGTTCCGAGGTTATGCCCTGAAACAATGATGACATCATCCACCCGACCCGTAATGCGGTAATGTCCATTTTCATCCCTTAAAGCCCCATCGCCTGTAAAATACTTTTGATCGTAAGCAGAAAAATACGTCTCTTTATAACGCTGATGATTTCCCCAAATGGTGCGTGCTATGGAAGGCCAGGGGAATTTAATACACAAACGTCCATCTACAGAATTGCCCTCTAACTCTACCCCATTTTCATCCATCAATGCCGGTTGAATTCCTATAAATGGAAGCGTTGCAAAGGCTGGTTTTCCTTCAAAACTGTTGGGGATGGGGGAAATCATAATTCCTCCCGTTTCGGTTTGCCACCAAGTATCTACAATAGGACATTTCTTTTTTCCGATATGGTCATCGTACCAGTGCCAAGCTTCTTCATTAATGGGTTCTCCGACCGTTCCTAGAATTTTTAATGACGATAAATCATAAGGTGTCACCACCTCTAAACCTTCTTTTGCCAAGGCTCTAATGGCGGTGGGCGCGGTATAAAATTGTGTCACCTTATGTTTTTCGACAATGGACCAAAAACGACCGTAATCAGGATAACTCGGCACACCTTCAAACATGAGGGTTGTGGCACCATTTAATAACGGTCCATAAACGATATAACTGTGTCCCGTAATCCAACCAATGTCGGCGGTACACCAGTACACATCTTCAGCTTGGTATTGAAAAATATTTTTAAAGGTATAAGCAGTATACACCATATATCCAGCAGTGGTATGAACCATTCCTTTGGGTTGCCCTGTGGAACCCGATGTATACAATATAAAGAGCGGATCTTCAGCGTCCATAACAGTCGCATCACATACTTCAGATGCAGCATCTAAAAGCGGTTGCAACCAAAAATCTCTTCCTGAAACCATTGTAATATCAGAGTGAATGCGTTTGGCAACAAGCACAGATTCAATGTCTGTACAGTCCAAAAGTGCCGTGTCCACAATCGATTTTAAATCAATTGTTTTGGCACCTCGGTAACCACCATCGCTGGTAATGACCATTTTACAATCGCAATCGTTGATGCGGGTGGATAAAGCAGTTGCTGAGAACCCTGCAAAAACCACCGAATGGATGGCTCCCATTCGGGCACATGCCAATACTGAAATTGCCAACTCAGGAATCATAGGCAAGTAAATACAAACCCGATCCCCTTTTTGAATGCCTTTAGATTTTAATACATTGGCAAACTGATTGACGCGTTTGTGTAATTCGTTATAAGAAATCGCCTCCGATGGATCTTTTGGATTGTTTGGTTCAAATAAAATGGCTGTTTTATTGCCGTTTTTTTCAAGGTGGCGGTCGATACAATTTTCGGAGATATTGAGTTGTGCACCTTCAAACCAACTAACTTTTGGAATAGAAAAATCCCAATCTAATACCTTGCTCCAGGGACGTTTCCATGTGAAGTTTTCCTTTGCTATGGTCGCCCAAAATTCCTCAGGGTTCTGAACAGCAGTGGTATAGTTTTTATTGTAGTCTTCTAAATTTTTAATTTCGAATTTGGGCATAGTTATAAAATTAAGCCACTAAAGTAATACAATTCGCTCAAACTTTTTATACATTTGAAAAGATTAACCAATTAGAGCAACATTTTAACCAATTAGAGCAACATTAAAATGAATTTTAAAAACATTCTACGAGTTTCCTTATTATATTTTATTTTACAAAGTTGTTCATCAAATAACGCTACCACCAACTCCACGGAACCAACAGATAATCTTGAAACCCCAGTTGATTTATCTTCTTATTTTTCCGTGGATTTTGATGCCTTACCTAACTATGCCAATCAAGACATTCCGAATTATATCACAAAAGATAATACACCTGCAGCGAATCCTATTACAGATGAGGGTGCTATTTTAGGACGTGTTTTGTTTTATGATACCAATCTTTCTTCCGATAATACAGTGGCTTGTGCAAGTTGCCATGTTCAAAGTGAGGCTTTTGGCGATGCCGATATAGCGAGTGTTGGGATTAATGGCACTACGGGAAGACATTCAATGCGTTTGGTGAACAATCGTTTTGCGAATGGAAATGAATTTTTCTGGGACAAACGTGCGGCGACTTTAGAAGCACAAACAACCCAACCAATTCAGGACCATATTGAAATGGGCTTTAGTGGCGAAAACGGAGATTTAAGTTTTGACGATTTACTCACAAAACTAGAAAGCATCCCCTACTACCCTGTATTATTCTCCAATACTTTTGGAACGGAAACTATTTCAGAAGACCGAATTCAGCGAGCACTTGCGCAATTTGTGAGAAGTATTCAATCCTTTGACAGTAAATATGACCAAGGACGCTCAATGGCTGCAAACAATAACCAACCATTTCCAAATTTTTCAGCTTTAGAAAACACAGGAAAACAAATATTTAACCAACCTCCTGTTTTTAACAATAATGGAATGCGAATCAATGGCGGTGTGGGATGCGCTGGATGTCATCAAGCCCCTGAATTTGATGTAGATCCAAATTCGCGTAACAATGGTGTAATAGGTACCATTGGTCAACTTGGAACCGATTTAACAAACACAAGAGCCCCGAGCCTTAGAGACCTTGTAAAACAAAATGGAGACTCCAATGGCGGCTTTATGCACAACGGAGTTTTTGTGGAACTTATAGACGTTATAAATCACTACAATGTAATTGATGGAACTGGGAATAACAACTTAGACCCAAGACTTCGCCCAGGTGGAAATCCACAGCAATTGAATATGACTCTTAATGAAAAAAACGCATTGATCGCTTTTATGGAAACTTTAAGCGGCGCGAATCTTTATACCAATTCTAAATGGAGCAATCCATTTAATGATTAATCCTTTTTAATTAAAACGCCTTTTCAGTTATAATACTCTAACTTTGCGGGTAAACCAATTTAACTTTTGCAATTAAAACGCCTTTATTTTATTGACGCTATAAGAGCCTTTGCGATCTTAATGATGCTTCAAGGGCATTTTATAGACACCTTATTAGCGGTCGAATATCGAGATGCTAACAACTTAGCTTTTAATACTTGGAAGTATTTTAGAGGCATCACTGCGCCTGTGTTTTTTACAATTTCAGGATTAATTTTCACGTACTTACTTATCAAAGCTAAAGAAAAAGGAACGCTGAACCGTCGGATGCGAAAAGGAGTCATTCGCGGGTTGATGTTAATTGGTATTGGGTATGGACTTCAAATTCCAATTTTCAGATGGCTGACAGGGGCTTTTGGTACTAATTTTTTGATAATTGGTGTATTACACATCATTGGACTTTCATTAATATTGATTGTAGGGATTTATATCCTCTGTCAAAAAAAGACTTTGTTATTTTCGATCACCATGCTTTGTTTGGGAACTTTTGTATTCCTAACCGAACCCCTGTACAGAACTTTTGCTGCCGAAGGAATTCCTTTAATATTTGCCAATTATATTACTAAAGCAAATGGATCTGTATTTACGATCGTTCCATGGTTTGGATACATGGCTTATGGTGCTTTTATTGCGACCTTATTTTATGGCTACGTATTACGTCCGCGCTTTAAGATTGCCATTGTCAGTGGATTTTTTACGTTGGGTTCTGGATTGATTTTTGAATCTTATGCCGTCTTACAATGGTTTGCAGTCACAACCGATTTTACACTCTTTTCTGAAGTCGCAAATTATAATTATTTATTTATTCGCCTTGGAAATGTTTTAATCCTATTCGGTTTATTTTATGCCTTAGAATCTTATCTAAAACACCCCGTTATTTTAAAAATAGGACAAAAAACCCTCTCCATTTATGTGGTACATTTCATCCTTCTTTACGGTAGTTTTACAGGTTGGGGGCTTCACAGAATCTTTGGGAAAAATCTAACTCCTATTGAAGCCATTACAGGTGCCATTTGCTTTTTGGTGACTGTAACCGTGATTTCAATATATCTCAGTAAAGCTCAAACGCAATTAAACGAGTATAGAAAAAAAACGCAGGGCTTAAAACCGACTATAAAGCCTTTAAATACTTAAGAACGTTGGTCTCTATACGGATTTGAATATCCGAAACATCGGCTTTTACAAAGGTTTCTCCTGTGATATTTTCATACAATTCGATGTAACGTTCGCTGACCGTTGCAATATAATCATCACTCATTTCAGGTACCGTTTGCCCTTCAAGTCCTTGAAAATCTTTGCTAATCAACCACTGACGCACAAACTCTTTGGACAGTTGTTTTTGAGATTCATTATTCGCTTGACGTGCTTCATAGCCATCCGCATAAAAATACCGCGAAGAATCGGGCGTATGGATTTCATCGATTAAAACAATGTCTCCTTCTTTGGTTTTACCAAATTCATATTTTGTATCCACTAAAATCAGCCCTCTTGAAGCGGCGATTTCAGACCCTCTTTGAAATAACTTTCGCGTGTAATCTTCCAAAACCACATAATCCGCTTCAGAAACAATGCCTCGTTTTAGAATGTCTTCCCTTGAAATATCCTCATCATGATCGCCCATTTCTGCTTTGGTTGCAGGCGTGATAATGGGTTTTGGAAAGGCGTCATTTTCTTTTAAACCTTCTGGCATGGATACACCACAAAGCAAGCGTTTCCCTGCAGAATATTCGCGAGCTGCATGGCCCGACATATAGCCTCTGATCACCATTTCTACTTTGAAAGGTTCACATATATGCCCTACAGCCACATTGGGGTCTGGAGTGGCGATTAACCAATTTGGAACAATGTCCGCCGTGGCTGCCATCATTTTTGTAGCGATTTGATTTAGAATTTGACCTTTAAAAGGAATCCCTTTTGGCATCACTACATCAAAAGCTGACAAGCGATCGGTTGCCACCATCACTAAAAGGTCGTCGTTTATGTTATAGACTTCTCTTACTTTTCCTTTGTAAAGATTTGATTGTCCTGGGAATTCAAAATTTGTATCGGTAATGGTATGACTCATGTTCTTATTTTAATCTCTATTTTCAATATGTTTGTAGGCTTCAATTACTTTTTTGACCAATTTATGACGGATGACATCTTTATCATCTAAAAATATCATGCCCACACCTTCGATATCCTTTAAGATTAATAGGGCTTCTTTAAGTCCCGAAATGGTACGACGTGGTAAATCTATTTGCCCCGGATCGCCTGTTAATAGAAATTTAGCATCTTTCCCCATCCGCGTCAAAAACATTTTCATTTGGGCATGAGTAGTATTTTGACCTTCATCTAAAATCACAAAAGCATGGTCCAAAGTTCGACCTCTCATAAATGCTAAAGGCGCAATTTGAATGGTGCCATTTTCGATATAACTTTCTAATTTTTCTGGAGGAATCATATCTCTTAAAGCATCGTACAAGGGTTGCATATAAGGATCTAGTTTTTCTTTTAAATCGCCTGGTAAAAATCCTAAGTTCTCTCCTGCTTCGACAGCAGGACGGGTTAAGATAATCCGCTTGACTTCTTTATTTTTGAGGGCTCGTACTGCCAGCGCAACTCCTGTATAGGTTTTTCCTGTTCCGGCGGGTCCAATGGCAAATACCATGTCGTTTTTATAAACACTGTCTACCAACTTACGTTGATTGGCTGTTTGTGCTTTGATCATGCGTCCATTGACGCCATGTACGATAACTTCCCCACTTTTGGAGGATGTATCATAGTCGGCTTTAGAATCACTTGTAAGCACACGTTCAATCATGTTTTCATCTAATTTGTTGAATTTTTGAAAGTGACTCAACAGCATTTTCATGCGCTTGTCAAATTCAGCTAACAAATCTTCATCGCCAAAAGCGGTGATTTTTGTTCCTCGAGCTACAATTTTTAGCTTAGGGAAGTACATTTTTAAAAGTTCAATGTTTTTATTTTGAGGACCAAAAAACTCTTTTGGTGTGATATCTATTAACTCAATTATTAGTTCATTCAAAGGGCTGTTTGGTTTAGTGGATTTATGATTCTGTTTGATACTATAAATGTAGTCACAATTTAGTATAATTTTTAGGACTGTTAATAAAAATTTAAAACAAAAATTGTGTAGGTTTGTATATCTTAAAAGATCAGATTTTTTCAGATTTTTTTAAACTAAACAATACGAAGCGCCAATGGCCATCATCACTTTAACGACCGATTTCGGAACAAAAGATCATTTTGCAGGCGCTGTAAAAGGAGCCTTGTTATCCGAAATTGAGGAGGCTAAAGTAGTTGACATCTCACATAATATTTCGCCATTTAGTATTTTAGAAGCAGCTTATGTAATTCAAAATGCTTTTGAAAGTTTTCCTGTGGGGAGTATTCACATTATTGGAGTTGACTCCGAAATAAGTGAAGAAAACAAGCATATTGTAGTGCAACTTAACGATCATTATTTTATTTGTGCCAATAATGGGATCATGAGCATGATTTGTTCTGAAATCAATCCGCAGAAAATTGTAGAAATAAATATTCATGATAAAATTTCAACCAGTTTTCCTGTTTTGGATGTGTTTGTAAAAGTCGCAGCCCATATTGCACGTGGTGGCACTTTAGAAGTGGTTGGGAAAATCATTACAGAAATCAAACCCATTAAAAACATTGCGCCTATTGTGAAGGATGATGGGAATCAGTTGATCGGAAATGTCATTTATGTGGACCATTATGGCAATGTGATTACCAACATAAAAAAGCGCTTTTTTGAATCGGTACAAAAAGGACGTCGGTTTGAAATTTCGGCACGGAATCATAAATTCAAACGGATTTATAACCATTATAGTGATGTTGTTGATTTTAACATTTCGGCAGAATTGCGCAATGACGAAGGGCAAGGTCTGGTTGTCTTTAATTCTTCCGAGTATCTCGAAATTGCCGTGTATCGGAGCAATCTAGCCACGGTGGGCAGTGCTTCTACCTTGTTGGGGTTGGATATGATGGATACGATTTCTGTTGATTTTTTTAAAGATTAAGGTGAAATACCGAGCGGCTGAAGGCTCAAAAAGCTATCAACCTTATGTTAATAAGTTTCTTTTAATAATAAGCATCAAAAAGATATATTTGTAACAACCTATTTATTAAATTTATAATACACATCACAGATGAAATTTATAGTTTCCAGTACGTATTTATTAAAACAACTTCAAGTCTTAGGCGGCGTGATTAACAACTCGAACACCCTTCCTATTTTAGACAATTTCTTATTTGAATTAGAACATTCAAAATTGACGGTTTCCGCAAGTGATTTAGAAACCACTATGGCTTCTACATTGGAGGTCGAAAGTGAAAGTGAAGGCAGTGTTGCCATTCCTGCTAAACTCTTGTTAGAAACGCTTAAAACCTTTCCTGAGCAGCCGCTTACGTTTGTGATTGAAGAAAATAATACCATCGAAATTAGTTCCAACCATGGAAAATATGCATTGGCGTATGCTAGTGCAGACGAGTTTCCAAAAGCTATTTCTTTAGACAGTCCAAGTACCACCGTTATTGGTGCTCATATATTGGCTACTGCCATTTCAAAGACAATTTTTGCCGCCGGAAATGACGATTTACGACCAGTTATGAGTGGGGTGTTTTTTCAGTTTTCAACCGAGAGTTTGACCTTTGTTGCAACCGATGCTCACAAGTTGGTTAAATATTCTCGTACCGATGTGACTGCCAATGAAACGGCTGAATTTATCATGCCTAAAAAACCATTGAATTTATTGAAAGGGATTTTGGCTGGAAGTGATGACGATGTCACTATTGAATACAACGATTCTAATGCCAAGTTTTCGTTTGAAAACTCTGTATTAATCTGTCGATTGATTGATGGTAAATATCCAAACTACGAAGCGGTAATTCCTAAGGAAAATCCAAACCACTTGACAATCAGTCGGAATCAATTTTTGAATTCGGTACGGCGAGTGTCTATATTCTCAAACAAAACAACGCACCAAATTCGCTTAAAAATTGCGGGTGCAGAACTCAATATTTCTGCGGAAGACATTGATTACAGCAACAAAGCCGAAGAGCGTTTGACTTGTGACTACCAAGGCGATGATATGCAAATTGGGTTTAACTCTCGTTTCTTATCTGAAATGTTGAGCAACCTGAATGCCGATGATGTTCAACTGGAAATGAGCATGCCAAACCGTGCGGGAATCCTCACTCCTATTGACGGATTGGACGAAGGCGAAACGGTGACCATGCTGGTGATGCCAGTGATGCTTAATAGCTAATACCTAAATTTTTCATATATTTTTAAGAAGCATTCCGACGGGAATGCTTTTTTTTATTACATTTATACTGAAGTTTTGCCCCACCGCTTTTCTTCATAACCAATATTATTTTTCAGTATGTTTTTTACTGTTAAACGATAATAATTTATCTCAAACAAAATGAAGTATAGAAAAGCAACTCCCAAAGATTTAAATCGGTTATCTGAATTGTTCAATGCCTATAGAATGTTCTATCGAAAACCAACAGATATTGAAAGTGCCAAAACTTTTTTAAAAGAACGGATTTCTAATAAAGATTCTGAAATTTTTGTAGCCGAAACCGCTGAAAGTAAATTAGTAGGTTTTGTACAATTATATCCACTTTTTTCTTCGACCAGAATGAAGAAATTTTGGCTGCTAAACGATTTATTTGTACATCCAGAATCTCGTAGTAGAGGAGTTTCAATAGGTTTGATAGAAAAAGCGAAAGCGTTGGTGTTGGAATCCAATGCCTGTGGTATGTTTTTAGAGACTGAAAAATCAAATTTGATTGGGAATAATTTATATCCAAAAACAGGGTTTGAACTCAACAGAGGCTCTAATTTTTATGAGTGGAGTGTTTAAATAACTGATGACTTCATTATGGAACTACTTGAAAAATTTAAAATAACAATACCCTAAATAATGAACATTGAACTTTTAAAATCACAAATTAAACTTGAAAATGATCGCGTGCTGCTGATTCCTTTTGATACGTTGAAAAACCAAGAGCTTAGAAATATTATTTTTAAGGATGAAATTTGGAAATTCATGGGGATATTCATAAGAACAGAATTGGATTTTGAGAATTATCTAAAAAATACCATTGAAGATACAGACAATGGAATTTGCTATCCCTTTCTAATTATTGACAAAAAAACAGGGCGTGTTGCTGGCAGTACGCGTTATGGATATTTGAATACTGTGAGTGAAAAATGTGAAATTGGTTGGACTTGGTATGGAACAGAATTTCAAGGTACAGGATTGAACAAAGCTTGTAAATATGAATTATTAAAGTTCGGGTTTGAGAGTATCGGATTTAGACGCATACAGTTTAGTGCCGACCAGGAAAATATCCGCTCTCAAAAAGCCATTGAAAAACTAGGCGCCATCAAAGAAGGAGTGTTTAGAAATAATTATATAAACCCAAATGGACAAAGTAGAAATGATGTATATTATAGTATCATTAAAGATGATTGGAATTTGATAAAACAAGAGCGGTTTAATGAATTCTGAAATTTTTTACGACTCAATACCCCTCACCCTTTGGGCTTTGTTCCTTAATTTTTATTATATTTATACCGAAGTTATGCCCCAGCGCTTTTCTTCATAACCAATATTATTTTTAAGTGAGTTTTGTTTTACTGTAAAACGAGACCCTTGTAAACAGACCTTGTTTTGATTTCTCTTTTTATTTAAGAGTTATCAAAGCTAACTATGATTTAGAGGAATTGAGTATGATACAACCCATCAAAAAAATGACACTTGAAAAATTATTAACAGACTTCTACATAGACAATGGAATTCCTGAAAATGGAGGCGTTGACAAGGCGACCTTTGAGATGATTGTTCTAGGAAGTCATCTAAAACTCCCAAATCCATCATTCAGAAAAAAGGTTATCCATATTCATGATATTCAACATATTTTGAATGGATGCGACACCTCTTGGAAAGGAGAAGCTTTTATTGCTGGTTGGGAATTATCCACGGGATTTTGGCGCTATTTCCCCATCTGCATCTTTAGCCTTTGGGCGATGGGATACAGTCTTTGGATGTATCCAAAAGAAGTTTTTAGGGGGTATAAAAAAGGTTTGAATGCTGTTGGAATTATCGATTTAAAAATAAGTAAATCTGATTTTATGAGGATGGAATTTGAGGAACTAAAAAGCATCACCAAAAAACAAAAACAAACTGAAATGGGGGTTTTACAATGGAGTCAATTCCTGATGAGGGTTTTGATTAGCCAATTGTTATTTCTGTTTCCGTTGGTTGTTTTAGTCATCGGAATTTTATGGATAAAAAAATAATATTTACATGAACCAAAAAATAGAACCCTTATTAAAAGCGTTGAAAGAAACGCCTCGATTGTTGAAAGAGTTGATTTCAGAAATTAACCCAGAGCTTTATAAAACAAAAATCCTTGAAGGAAAATGGTCAATACATGAACATGCAACCCATATAGCGGTGGGCGATAGTTACGGATTTCAAAAACGACTCAAGGATTTTAAGCAGAAGGAAAAACCTACTTTTGAACCCTTATCAGGAGATAGCTTTCCTGATTATTTTTTCATGGAACTAGACTTGTTTAAAACGATAGAAGACTTTTTTAGCATCAGACAATCAACCATTGAATTGGCGCATTCATTAGATGAAAGTATGTGGAATAAAGAAGCCATTCACCCCGAATACAAAAGGTACACGCCCTATAGTATGCTAAGACACTTATTAATGCACGACCACTTCCATTTATATAAAATTGAAGATATGGGATTTGGAATTGGACCTATTAAATAACGGAACTATAAATATCGATATCTATAAAAACAAGACTTATGAGAGTGAAAGGCAGTCTTGAAATCTTTAATTCCAAAGAATCCATTGGATATAACTTACTATTTATCAATAGTTAATTTTATTTATTGAGAGGTAATTATTAAACTTAATTCAACCTCCTTTCATCTATAGGTAATTAGCATCTATCGAAAATTGAAATTCTTGCTGCTGTAGTGACATAGATTTGTGTTATAAATAATAATACAATGACAAAAACAATACTTCTTAGACCAGCAATTATCCTAATAATTAGAATAGTTATGATCCTAGTCACTTTTAATACTTCAGCACAAACCAATTTTGTAAATAACGCTAGCGGAGATTGGAAGTCCTTAATACAACTAGAAAATTTTGACCCCAATGATGACCAACAGTCCAATGCAGATACCGATTTTGTAGGAAATGCTACACATGCAATTATGGAAACTCAAAATGAAACAGTTTCCTTTAATGATGGCATAACAGATGACGTTTACTACTTTAGAGTCCGAATGGGACAAAGCAACCCCAATGCATCTTTCTATTTTGGATTGGATATTAGTGGCGATTATATCGCTGATATATTTATTGAAGCTAATGTGAAAAGTCAGACGCCTTTTGTGGCATTTCATTTGAGAGATTATTCAATGTCTGGACTTTCCCCATCCCAAACCTCCTGGTTAAATGGCTCCCAAAATAATGAATTAGAGTTAACTTCTAGAAACGCTGTCATCAGTGACTACAGTGCTGGGACCGATTTAGATGGTGGAAATAGTGGGACCGATTTTTGGATAGAATTTGGTTTTACAGAAGAAAGTATAAAAGCCTATGTATTCGATAATTTTGGTTTATCAATCGATGGAGATTCAATTATCGCATTGTATGGTTTTACGTCCACGAGTCAAACATCAAATGGAGATGTTATTGGAGTTGATGATCGTATTCAAGGGGAACTTGATAGAACTTGGGTCGATTTAGGCGTCGTCATTAATGGGACTTTAAATAATATCACTTCGGGGAATATTGTAATTCCGACCGTCGATTTTTTAACCACAGAAAACTCCACTCCGACTTTAACGGGTACTTGGGGAAGCACCATGTTAGGCGATGACAGTTTGTCTGTAAGCTTAAATGGAACCGTTTATACGACAGAAAACGGATTGCTTTTAGACACTCTAAATTGGAGCTTACCCATAGATGAAATTTTAAGTTCTGGAACTTATAGTGTGCTCGCAACGGCCTCTAGGAGTTCAAATGGGCTAACAGTTTCGGACAGTACAACCAATGAATTGATTATACTTGACACTCCCTTTTATTGTGATTATAATGCCTATTTATTTCAATTCAACGATGTCTATGCTGTAGATTTAGCTTCTGGAAATTCATATACAGTTGCAACCGACATAACCCCAGGAAATATCAATGCTGCGGCTTATAATCCTATAGATGGATTTATTTGGGGCTCGTTAAGTGCTCCCTCAAAAACCATTGTACGAATTGGTAAGAACTTTGAAACCACATTATTTTATATTGATGAGTTACCCACAAACGGACGCTATGTTGGAGATGTGAGTGTCTCAGGAATCTATTATTTAAAAGGAGGTGGCACAACCTACCATTCCATAGAATTAAATCCAAATTCTGCCAACTATAGTCAGTATCTGGCTACCTTAAATTTATCTCAAGATATAAATATCCATGATTGGGCATTTAATGCCGTAGATAATTTGTTGTATACCATTGAAAAGGGTTCTAATATTTTATACCGTATCAATGCCGAAACTGGCGCTGTACAAAGCTTGGGAGAAGTGCCAATTCTTTCCGGATTAAATTACACCTATGGCGCTGTTTATTTTGATGCTTCAGGGCGGTTTTATGTAAGTGCCAATCAAACAGGAACCATCTATATCATCCAAAACGTTCAAGACTTGAATGCTAACAGTGCCATGGATTCGAATCTATTTGCTTTTGGACCTTCCAGTTCTAGTAATGATGGTGCGCGTTGCCCGACGGCTCCAGTACCTCAGGAAGATTGTATCAATGGAATAGACGATGATGGTGATGGCTTAATCGATTGTGATGACCCTTCTTGTTCTGGAGTTGCATCTTGTCCAGTTATAGAAGATCCAACGACTGGTGGTAATTCAGGTGGGTTAGAAAGTAATAACAGACTCTCGCAGCAAATTAGCAAACGAAACTTTAAGCGCGCTAAAACAAGTTACAAGTTTGATAAATTAACTGCAAAACAATTTGTAAAACCGCTATCCTATGCAAGAAATGCTGCAAACAACGGAAACCAATTTGAATTATCAGATTTCATACCTCTTGAAGTTGTGAATGAAGATCTTGTGATTGAGTCTTCTCCAAGAGATTTAATAGGCATTACCAATGCTTCGGATGTTTATTCAGTCGATTATTTAAGAGCGGGTGAAAATGTAAGTTCTATACTAGTTCTTAAAACGGAGGATGGTGTCTATGAGCATACCAAATATATTTGCGATCGCTTATTAGGAGCTCAGTTAATTTCAGTATCGACTCTTGAAATTCGAGATCAACAATTCATAAAAGCGTTGATAAAAAATACAGATGGCTCCTTAGAATTTGTTTTGAGTCTTTCTGCAAAAGTAACAGAGGAAAACAACTTTGCTATTGAGAGTCACTGGAATTTAGATAAATACGAAGCGGATGCAACGTTTTATAATTTCCAGATATGGTCGAATTCTTTAGATGATTTATTACGTCTAGGAAAAGAAGTGGTTCGTTTATTAGAAGTTCAAAAGCCGATTGTAGCGTATCATAATTCTGCACCCCCTTCTGTATTTGTTAGAAAAGGCAAATACCACAACGGCAAACTCGATTTACAAATTGTAAATACCAACGGAACTAATACCATTGCGTTTAATGGTGGTTTAAGAGCCTCAGAAACCAATTCGGTAGAGCAGGTATCGTCAACCATAGATCTTGAAGGGAGTTACATCACCAATATAGAAATAGATGCAGGAAACTTGTTTGATATTGGTTTTAGAATCGGTGATGGTATTGCAATTCCAGATGATTTATTTATGTCTGATGGTCCGTGGGGATATGATGATGCTCCATCAAATATGCTCGTTCATACGTATGAAGTGAATCCGAATGAGGAACCATTTGATGAGGATGAGTTTGCTATCGAACGTAATATAGAGTTAGTCGGCAGTACCAACGCATATATGGCCGCTTACAGAGCCCTCACACCCAAGTTTAGTCCTATCAATTTTACAGAATATAAAAGCTTAAAATTAAAAGCAAAAGGGACTGGCAACTTAATAATTAGATTGGTAAAAGAAAGTGTAACGGATTGGGAATCTCAATACAAAACAACTATTCCCCTCACAAACAATTTACAAGATTATAGCATTTCATTTTCTAATTTCACCTCCATTAATGGGACTGATTTTATCCCTAATGACATCACTTCTATTGTATTTACAATGGTCGCAGAAACTGGCGAAGTAGAAACAAAAGAAATGACCATACAACACCTTCGTTTTTCAACAACGAATCCGCAATCGGAAGCCCCCTTAAATACACTTGTGGTATCCCCTAACCCTATGAAATCTAGTACAACCTTCCATTTTACAAGTCAACATATAGAAACTGTAGAAGTATTGGTTTACAATCAGTTGGGAAGTTTGGTGAAAACAATCACGCATGAAGCGGTTTTAGGAGCAAATGAAATTAAATTAAAAAGAGGAACCCTAAGTTCAGGACTGTACTTCTGTAAAATGAAAAGTGATACTAAACTCTATAAAATATCAAAACTCATATTAGAATAAAGATAAAAACTAAGATATTAAAGGTTGAAAGGATAAGAGACTTCGGTTTTTTATCCTTTTTTTTGCTTGTTGGTTGTGCATTTAATAAAAACTAAATACCTCATTGTCAGTGCTTTAGTTTTTTAATACTTTTGGAGTATAATAGCATCCAAATCTGTTCTTGCTTTATGAAAAACCTGCAGCTAATTCCGAGTACTCTTCGCGATGAATCAATCGTTACGTTTTCATTTTCTTATGATCAAGAGCTTATTCAAACTACAAATCCGATAGTTCAACACTACACACCAATTTGGGAGGTAGTGTTGAATAAAATACTGAATATAATGGAAATATGCACACCTAAAGGTTTGTATAAAAATTAGTTATGAGTAATTATAATTATGATAAAATATTTAAAAATAAAATTTGGAGCACATCCTGAAAGTGACAAGCTTACATTGGAAACTACTCCTGTGACAATTTTTGTTGGGCCAAATAATTCTGGAAAAAGTAAACTTTTAACAGAAATTCAACGATTCTGCATTCAAGGAAAGACAGACAGTACATTCAATTTAATTGAAGACATCTCCTTTGTTGAGCTAAATAAAGAACAAGTTGATGAAGAAATTAAAAAACATACTCTTGCCCCAAACTCTGACGAAAACGTACATCAAGGAACTATTCTGTTTGGAAAAGGCGATTCAAAAGATCATTTACCGAAAAATGCTCCAGAGAGATTTTTATCATCGCCCAATAAAAACAAACATGAATTCTGTAGACATTACTTGTACCGTAACACTCTTAAACTTGATGCTGTAAATAGAATTTTACTGATCAAATCACAACCATTAGGAGATATGCAAAAAGGGGCTTTAAATTCTTTAGCTGTTCTCTTCAGGGATGATGTTAAAAGACTTGAAGTCAGGAGAATTGTTTTTGACGCTTTCAACCTATATTTTGTGTTAGACCCGACTAACGTTGGACAACTAAGAATAAGACTGTCCAAAAGCGAACCATCAAACTATTTAGAAGAAAGAGGGTTACATAAAGAAGCTGTAGATTTTCATAGTCAAGCATTAGAAATAACGAGTGCAAGTGACGGTGTAAAAGCATTTACAGGGATAATAACATCTATTATTGCTGGAAACCCTAAAGTTACTATATTGGATGAACCAGAAGCATTTTTGCATCCGGCACTCTCATCAAAACTGGGTAAAGAAATTGCCAGTGCGGCCAAAATAGAGCATAATAGATTATTTGTCTCAACTCACAGCGCAAATTTTTTGATGGGCTGCATCCAAAGTGGAGCTCCAATTAATGTTGTTCGTTTGACTTATTCAAACGAAGTGGGAACTGCTCGTTTACTTGACAAAGACAAGATAAAAACACTTATGAGAGATCCTTTATTAAGGTCAACGGGAGTCTTGAATGCATTATTTTATAAACATGTAATTGTAACTGAAGGTGATTCTGATAGAGTATTTTATCAAGAAATTAATGAGCGTCTGCTTGAATTCAGCCCTGAAAATGGCATTAACGACTGTCTATTTATTAATGCCGTTGGGAAGAACACTATTTGGAAAATAGTTAAGCCACTTCGCGAAATGGGAATTCCTGCTGTTGGAATTTATGATATTGACATTTTAAATAACGAAGGGAGCAATTGGACAAATGCTCTAAAATCTTCATTTGTTCCTGATATTAGTCATCAACCCTATGGACAAACCAGAAGTTTAATTAAAAATAAATTTTCAGAGTTAAAGATTGACATGAAAAAGGATGGAGGAATAAATGCATTACCTCGATCCGAGAAAGAAGCATCTGAAAACCTATTTAACCAGCTAGAGGAGTACGGATTATTCACCGTTAGAACTGGAGAAGTTGAGCATTGGTTACAAAGTCTAGGGGTAAAGGCTCATAAATCTGTATGGCTTCCTCAAATGTTTGAAAAAATGGGTGCAGATCCGAATGACTCAAATTTTATTAAACCATCAAAAGGTGATGTATGGGAATTTATTGGACAAATAAATACATGGATGTCTGATGAAACTAAAAAAGGAATACCAAAATAAATAAAATCTGCTACAGCACGAAATAGAAGATTAAATGAAGTCAATCCTTTCGTGTGGTCAACTGTAAATAAAACCTAAAAAACCACTTACCCCCAGCTCCGCAAAGTCTCCTGACTTAGCGGGACATAAAAAAATTAAATTTAGAACGGATAAGCACTGAACAAATAAACTAACCCCCTACCCATACATCTTTGCACGAATCTCCTTAATCTTAGAATCTTGCATATATTCATCAAAGGTCGTGTAACGGTCAATCACGCCCTTAGGCGTCAGCTCAATCACTCTATTCGCCAAGGTTTGTGCAAACTCATGATCGTGGGTGGTAAACAATACTGTTCCTTTAAAGTTTTTTAAGGAATTATTAAACGCCGTGATACTTTCCAAATCCAAGTGGTTCGTCGGTTCATCGAGCATGAGAACATTGGCACGCATCATCATCATGCGAGAGAGCATGCAACGCACTTTTTCGCCACCCGACAATACGTTCGATTGTTTAAGAGCTTCTTCCCCACTAAAAATCATTTTCCCTAAAAAGCCACGAATGTGTACTTCTTCACGTTCTTCTTCCGTTTTGGTCCACTGTCGCAACCATTCCACCAAATTCATGGCATTCTTAAAAAAGCTGCTGTTATCTAAAGGCAAGTACGATTGAGTTGTGGTCACACCCCATTGGAATGTCCCGCTTCTAGCCTCTAATTTTTTTGTGACGATGTCATAGAATGCCGAAGTGGCTCGGGAATCTTTAGAAAATACCACCACTTTATCGCCTTTATTTAAGTTAAAATCGATCTTATCAAAAAGTGTTTCACCTTCCAATTCGTAGGCTAATTTTTCAACATTTAATATCTGATCTCCTGCTTCGCGTTCGCGTTCAAAAATAATGGCTGGATAGCGTCTGCTGGATGGACGAATGTCCGCCACATCTAACTTATCAATCATTTTCTTTCGACTGGTGGCTTGTTTGGACTTCGCCATATTGGCAGAAAAACGACGGATAAATTCTTCTAATTCTTTCTTTTTATCTTCTGACTTTTTATTCAGTTGGGCGCGTTGTTTGGCAGCCAATTGAGACGACTCGTACCAAAATGTATAATTCCCAGAGAAATGGTTGATCTTATTAAAATCGATATCTGAAATATGTGTACATACCGCATCCAAAAAGTGACGGTCATGCGATACCACAATCACACAACTATCGTAATTGGCTAAAAAATGCTCTAACCAAGA
>Ga0209199_1001184_pt1 | contig 32401 bp, 24 predicted proteins | sample COGITO_mtgs_1105_7_FD_184805 | JGI IMG/M metagenome (GOLD analysis project Ga0209199, IMG submission 184805) | Pelagic marine microbial communities from North Sea - COGITO_mtgs_110523 (SPAdes) (version 2) | ecosystem: Environmental > Aquatic > Marine > Epipelagic ...
GGTGACCGTTATCACAATCCCTGAAGTTACGCCCACATCATCATTGTCTGGCGTTCCCGTTAAAGTGCCTGTTGTGGTATCAAAACTTGCCCAACTGGGGGCGTTCACTATGCTAAACGCGGCGGTATCATAAACATCGACGTCGCTTACGGCCGGAGTGAAGCTGTAGTTGCTGTCTTCTGCCACTTGAGCCGCTGGTGCGCCGCTGATGACGGGGGGCCGATTAATTATAGTGAAACGCCAAGTCGAATCGTCATTAATACCGGCAAAAACATGACCTAAAGCGTCTTTAAAGGCATTGGCTGCTACTGTCACATAGAGAGCACGACTCTCTGGTAGAGCAGGGGAAAAAGAGACAGTGGCAGTATTGCCCGTAATGACTACAGCTGAGGAATCTGCCGCGAAGGAGTAAATGACGGCGTTATCAGCAACATTTTTGATTTCGATTAAATTATTGCTGGTATTGGCAATTACGGTTTCACTAAAGGTGAGTATCAATTGAGTAGTTGAGACACTCACATCAACTGCATTTTGTGAGGGTGAATAAGCATTTAAAGATGGTGAGGTGTTATCAACGACAAAGGTGTTACTGGGTCCGGCAGACGCAGCTACTTCGTTACCATTTCTAGCGGTACCTGCAGCAATACTTACACCCAAGGTACCATCACCGCTGATATCACTCAAAGTCACAGTGGATGTTGTGCTGCTGCCATCGGTGACCGTGACGGTGGCCGTCGCCGAAGTACCGCCATTGTTCAGAGTAATAGATGACGAGGTTAAATTAACTTCGGCTGCATTGGCATAGGTGACGGTATAAATCACCGGCCCTGTGTCAGTTGCACTCACACTGGGCGCTGAAATGGTAAGGCTGGGGGTGGCGGTGGCCGGGACACTGGCATACACAATCGTAAGTTGGCTTGCCCCCGGGTTTTGCACCGAATTGTCAACCGCATCATTGACCACATTTGCGGGTAAGTCGATAGTGACGCTGCCATCGGTTGTTGGGGTAATATCTACCGTGTAAGATGCATCGGAGCCTTGCAGATTGCTGGCAGTGCCGTTGCCAACAACAAAATCGCTGGCGGTCAAACCGGTGACATTACGGCTAAAGTTGACTGCAACAGAAAAAGGGGTAATAGATGTTGGACTGGCTTCATTGGTGCTTAGTAACACAGTGAGTTGTTCAATGATTAAGGTTGAGTTTGCCGCACTGTTTGCGGTGTTATTGCCATTCACTGTGGCAGACATGCTAGAAGTGGCACTGTTAAAAACACCCTCTGAGGCCCCCAAAGGCACTTGCAATGACACATCAAAAGTACAGTTTTCACCGGGTTGTAATTCACCGGCGCTAAATATCAAGTTGGTTGTACCACTTAGGGTTGAACTTCCGTTACAAGGTGTTGTAGGTAATGCAATAGCGGTAAATGTAGGGATAATTAATTGATAATTATGATTAAAACTCATAGCGGTTGCGGCCAGTGCATCGGCATGATTGCTGATGGTATAACGGCTGGTAATGATTGCGCCGGGTAATGCCGGGTTGCCGACAAATTCTTGTGTCAGACTCAAACCCGATATGAGAAGCGTATCGGATGCTGTGGCCGAAGTAACAGACATTCCCGAAGTTGTTGCGCTGACTGCTGAACTGTCCATGGTAATGATGCTTGGTATTGCATCACTGGGGATTTGCAAAGCCACAGAGAAAGTACAAGTGCTATCTGGTATAAGCGAGCCCCCAGTCAGGGTTAAAGTATCGGTACCGCTGAAGGTTGAGCCGCTACCACAAACATCAGTTTGTGAAGCGGTGCTGGTTGTCATACCGGATAAGGCGTTATCTAAATCCACAGTAAAAGTCACATTTGTCGCATTGGCGGTACTGTTTTCATTATAGTTTAATGTAAATTCGGCATTGACTGTATCACCGGGTTCTATCGAGCTTTCTACTATGGACAGCGATAATGCTGGTGCCGCGACAATTACTAGGTTATCGCTGGCAGGCACATCAGAAACTACTGCTCCTGCTACAGTTGCGGTGATAAAACTGGTGGTAAAGGCATAAGAGCCGGGCTCCCCGTCAGTTGGCGTGGTAAGTATCACGTCAAAGGTACAACTAGCAGCTGCTGAGAGACTCCCACCGTTGACGTTAAGGAACCAGGTTTCACCATTTGTGGTGCTATTGGCAAATGTCGAGCCTGTACCGCAACTATTAGCATCGGGTAAGGTTTTTATATCGGTTCCAGAAAAGGTATCGTTAATATTTTGAGTAAAGGTGATCCCCGTTGCAGCATTATTGGTGTCGGTATTTGTTATGGTAAAACGTAAAGTCACATCTTCACCCGTATTAATGGGATCATCCATAAATGACATACTTACTGTTGGCGCATTATAAACACTGATGGTGTTGCTAGATGCAGAACTAGTAGTTGAGGAGCCGGCTAAATCGTATGAGATTGTACTGGTGGTATTGATATAGCTACCTGCTGCAGCATTTAAGGGGATCAACACCGTAACATCGAAACTACAACTATCTCCTGAAGTAAGGTTGACGCCAGAAATAGTCAGATTAGATGTGCCACTCATTGTTGAACCACTACCACAAAAACCAGTCGATGGTAGAACAGAAGCCTCTAGTCCGCTGAGTGCAGCATTTAAATCGTCGGTGAACGTTAGAGCAGTAATATCCTGATCTCTATTGTTATTTAAGATCCCAAACGTCAGCGTGGCAGAAGAGCCTGGGGTAACAGAGGCTGGAAAGCTGATATCAAGAAACGAGCGTTCAACATTGAGAAGCGTATTACTACCCCCACTTGCACTGTTTCCAAAAAAGGTCAAATCGCCGGAGTAGATATCATAGGCACCCACGGTTGCAGCAGTAATGTCTACACTTATTGTGCACGTACTACCTGCGGTCAAAGAAACAGTATCCCCAGTTATTACACTGGCGAATGCCACTGCAGTAACTCCATCATTACCGACTGTGCAACTTGTAGACAAATTGGGCAGTTGAGATACAAGAACACCCGATGGCAAGTTCGTTGTAAATGCACGAAAGTTGGCATCTGCACCATTTAAGCTGTTATCAATGGTATAGGTTAGCGTACTCACACCGTCCGGCGCGATGGTAGAAGGCGATAAAGCCACAGAGAACCCTGGCCTTGAAAGGTCCACAATTAAATCGGCTGACGCAGCGCTAACACTGCCCGCACTGGATGTCAGTGCACTGGGAGTATTGGTGTGCGTACCACCAGTGGCGCTAGTCACATCTATCGATAATGTACAGCTGCTCAGTTTGCCCAAGCGATAATCGTTAAAACTAATATTGCTTGCACCTGATGTAGCAGTATAGTTACCGTTGCTACAGGTGCTCACGGCGTTAGGCGTATTGGCGATGGTCATGCCTGTGGGCAAGGTATTCGTAAAAGCCAGTCCACTAACAGGCGTGGTTTCAGCAGAGTTATCGATGGTGTAGGTCAGTGTTGAGACACTACCAGGGCCTATGGTGGACGGCGAAAACGCGATACTAAATGTTGGTACAGCACTGGCAATCACACTGAAGCATGCAAACAGCAAAAAGACTAAGCATTGAGTTAATTTATGTATTATATTGTTCATTTTTTACCCTGCTAATTTACGAATGATACTGTCACGGCTACCGATTTTTTTATAAAACCTAATAGGTTTTAACAACACTGACTTGCATCTTGGTTCATGCAATAATTTTAAAACGAATCTTACCATTAAGTATTTAAAAAGCCTGCATATATTTCATCTTGCCTATTTTTTAAAAAGATTTTCCTAATATTTTTAAAACATCTAGCTAATAGCTAATAATGTGCACAGTTTTTTCTCGTGCAGGACTAGGGTATATTTTCACCACTTGAGAAAGACTGGGGTCAAGAAAGACTGGGGTCAGGTCTTGGGAAAGACTGGGGTCAGGTCTTGTATTTTGCAACCAAAACTGGGGTCAATGAAAGACTGGGGTCAGGTCTTGTATTTTGAAAGACTGGGGTCAGGTCTTGTATTTTGCAACCAAAACTGGGGTCAAGATGAACCTGCTACAGTTTAACGGACACTTTAAATAAGCGACAATACATTAGTCGCTTAGGAGTATCCAATACGAGTAATCAACGCAAAACATTTACCAAGGAATTTAAGTTAGAAGCCATTCGCTTAATGTCTGAATCTGATAAACCATCAGCTGAGATTGCTGCTGATTTGGGTATCCGACGTAATATGCTTTATAAATGGAAAGAACAGCTTGAATCTAAAGGTGAAGAAGCATTCCCCATCAAAAAGGGACGACCACTTAAAGAAAACCAGAGTGAAGTTTCAGCACTGAAGCAAGAAAATAACCGGCTTCGCGAAGAGGTCGACATCCTAAAAAAAGCAGCGGTATACTTTGCAAATGAGCTCAAGTGAAGTATGCCTTTATTCGCGAGCAACGCCTCAATCATTCACTGAATATATTGTGCTCAATGCTTGGTGTGTTGACAAGCGGCTACTATGACTGGCTGGGTAAACCGGCGAGTAAAACGACTAAAGATAATAGTCGTCTTGTGACAAAAATCCGTTGTTTCCACAAGGTGAGCGATTCTATTTATGGCTCCCCACGCATTCACCAAGATTTGATAGTCGATGGCGAAAGTATTAGCCGCCAACGCGTGGCAAGGCTGATGAGAATGAACGGTATTCAATCCAAAGTGGCTAAGAAATTTGTCATCACCACAAACTCTAAGAATACATTATCACCAGAGCCGGACCTCTTGAAGCGCTGCTTTAGAACGACAAATGCAAATCAAGCTTGGGTGTCAAATACAACGTTTATTCGGACGCGCCAGGGGTGGCTGTACTTGGCCATTATGCTCGATTTATATCAACGTAAGGTGATTGGCTGGGCTATGTCAGACCGCAATGATACAAAGCTGGTCAGTGATACTTTGATGATGGCGCGTTGGCGACAGGGTAAAGTTAAGGATGTGATTGTACATTCAGACCAAGGCAGTACGTATGCGTCTAATGAATATCGAAGATTACTCAACGAGCACAACATGCGGTGCAGTATGAGTCGAAAAGGCGAGTGCCACGATAATGCTGTTGCAGAAAGCTTTTTTAGCTCACTGAAAACTGAACTTAACGACGATGAAGACTACTTTACGCGTTCACAGGCTAAGCAACGCATATTTGAATATATTGAAGTGTTTTACAATCGACAACGACGACATTCCTATTTGGGCTATATAAGCCCAGTAGAATATGAGCAGGCGAATGCCTATTAATTAAATCGTCCGAAAAAATGTGGCAACCTCAAACACTCACCAGTTGACCCAATCGTGAATGCTGCTGGGCACCAATGAATGGAAAGTCCAATGCTGCTGTCTAAAAGTTACTTGAATTCAAAGTGACTAAGTAAATTTTCAAGCTTTTGATTGGTCATCATCTTATCCGCTTTGGGCACGCGTGTCTGTACCAGTAAAAAACGATTATTCTGATAAGTTAGCACTTGTTTTATCCAGTACGTATCGCCAGCAACGTTCACATAGGCTGTGGTTGCTAACGCAGATATTTTGTCTAATTTAGCTGCTTCATTAGCGAGTATTTCGATGTCTTCTGGTGAACTTCCACTTGATATTAAAAGTTCAGCTAGCTGGTTAATGGTTGTGTTTTCACTAGCGCCATGGCTTATTACCACTGAACTTTTTCCAGAGCTGTCTGATAGTGGCTGCATGACTACTGAATTGCGAAAACGTTTCGTTATTTTGTACTCAGGCGTTTCAGTTAGTGTAAAAGGTAGCCCTGTAAATAGGCGTAGCTTATTTTCGACATTTACAGCGAGGCTGTTTACCGATTTATAAATTGCTTGCCTATGACTTTTATTGGCACTTTCGGGGTAACTGGCTTCAACAACAACCGAAGATAGTTCGTCACCGCATATTAATAATTGCTTATCAAAAACAGTGCCTGCAACTACCTGTTTCAGTTCCACAAGGTGACAAACAGCGTTAGCTACATTAATTTCTTGCTTGTCTATAAGCTGCAACTTTCTGAGGGCCAGATTTTCTTTGTTTAAACCTGCTAGGTATTCTTGGTTAGGCACTTCAACTTCATACACTTTAATTCGCGAAAAGCTCTCTGGTTGCACAAATCCATAATGCTCAGGGGTGAGATTAAAACCTATGGGAGGTTTAAGGCTAACCTGAAAGCCATCATTGAGAACGAATCTTTGAGCTTGAATCGGCTCTGCAGGTTGTGCTGCCTCTATCGATTGGCGCAACAAAGTAGTGTCGCAAGCAGACAACCATACACCAACGAGTGCTACAAATAACTTTTTGAATAGCATGCTTTAAATTTCACCTTTAATCAGAAGTTTTGCTCTATAGGCATAAATCTATCATATAAATTTATCAACATCGCTACAACACTGCGACAACAGAGCAATGACCAGTTTTAGGATCTTATTCGGGCACCGCTACTGTATTGTATGCTATGTCTGACGATAAAGGTATTACAGCCACTGCCAGCGCAACCATTTCATATGGAGTAAATGATGACAGAGGCGCCATAGGTAAAGCAATGGTTATTGTCAAACTGATGGTAATACTAAATCAAGCCACAGTTGCACAGAATGATACTGCGAGTAAACACGATCAAACGTCAATAACGTTTAATGTGTTAGCTAATGATCCAAATCCAGATGATGATGAACTTATCTTAGTAAGTGCAACTTCAACTAATGGCAATGTTATTACAAACAGCAAAGTTGTTTATATACTGTTTCAGATGGTTTTGCTGAAGTCAGCACATTCTTAACGATCAGCATTTTGAAACGCGCATTTTGAAACAAGTTAACGCTAAAGGTGGTAGTTTCTTTGGCTTGTTTATATTATTATGTATAAGTTCACTTATCTAACATTTAAGTAGTGGTTTAGGCAACACATGTTGTATAAATAATCGCGAATTAAAGTAGAGTAATTAGCTAAAAAGGTGGTCGGATTTTGTAGACCACTGCATTGGGAGTAATAAAATGTTTTTTACAGCCAGAAAACTCACGTCTTTTTCCTTAAAGGTAACGCTTATCATGTTACTTCACTCCACTGTACTGGCTTATGCCGCTCAGGAAGAGGGCATGCTTGAGCCTTATGAGCTCAATATGCGCATGTTACAACACAAACGACAGCTTGAACTCAATAGTACCCCCAGAGAGCCCTTGCTTGTGATGCATAAAAGTGGGTATTTAGATGTGACTGCATTTGATAATTATGACGAGTTTGTTATTACCGTTACCAATCAGCAGGGGTTCACAAAACAAGTCAAAAACAGTTCCGGTAGTGTCGACATATATAACCTAAACTTACCTAACGACGGTAAATACGAGTACGAGATATTGGCAATGAAATTCACCGGTGAAGTCATAGCCGATGTCATGAATAACGGTAGGGGCCTGAACGCATCAACCAATATAGCCATTACGCAAAAAACTAGCGGTCACTTTATCACCAAAAACAACCAGATTTTAGTACCAGAGACGCGACTTGAACAACGGCCCGAAATGTTTCCTGGTAAACCACAACAGCCACCTGTTAAGCGTTCATTCTTTGGGAGAGAAAAATAATGAAACTAAAAAATAAAATCATCCCCAGTGTTTTATGCGCAGCCTTTTCTCTTCCATTCACTAGCGCCATTGCTGACGTGGTACACCAAGACGATGTTATAGTTGTTGGAAGCTTGTGTGCAGGCTTTGACTGCGTTAACGGTGAAAACTTCGGCTTTGACACTATTCGCTTGAAGGAAAACAACCTCAGAATAAAATTCATAGATACCAGCGGCAGTAGTAGTTTCCCCACAAATGACTGGCAAATCACCATAAACGATAGTGCTAACGGCGGTGTTAACAAATTCTCTATTGAGGATATTGACGGCGGTACTACCCCCTTTACTATTTTGGCATCAGCGCCTAATGACAGCCTCTATATTAGCGCTAATGGCTACATTGGCCTAGGCACCTCAACCCCACTGGTCCAAATACATGTAAAAGATGGCAACAGCCCTACCCTTAGGCTTGAGCAAGATACCAGTGCCGGTTTTGCTGAACAAACCTGGGATCTGGGCGGCAATGAAACTAACTTTTTTATCCGGGATGCTACTAACGGTTCAAAGCTTCCGTTCAGGATCGTACCAAATGCACCTAATGCCAGTATTTATGTTGCCGCTGATGGTGACGTAGGCTTTGAAACTGACACGCCAGATGGCCAATTCGACGTTGCCCACTCTGCTAATGCCAATAACCATGCATTTTTAATTGGTACAGACAGTGCGGTTGGCGTCAATATCGATAATGGTCAGATCCCTCTTGGCTTATTTGATGTGCAAACTACAGGCGGTGTTTCAAGGTTTACGGTTGAAGCTGATGGGGATGTTGGTCTGTCGGCCTCTAGCCCTTCCGGACGTTTTGACATCAGAAATCTTGATGGTAGTACCCCGTTTTTTAATGTTGATTCGACGGGCAAAATTGGTGTTGGTACCTTAACGCCCAATGCGCAAATGGATATTAACAGTGGTGATTTTTTAGTTCGTAGTGGCGGTATCAGAATCGGCGAATTACTAACCTCAGGATCATCATCGGTAATTGATGTCTCGCTAAGCTCGAAATCCGCAACAGGTAAACACAATTTAATATCAATGGATACAACGGATGTTGATACTATCAGCCAGTTTGAATTTCACTCAGCAGCAATCCCCAAGTGGTTCCTTAGTAGTCGAAATAGCTTTTTAGAAAGAGCGTCGACCTTAGATCGCCTTAGCCTATACAATGAAGCACGAGTAGAGTTATTCACTGTCCATCAATCAGGAGGGATATTTATAGGTACCGGTTCGCCAAACAACAACACAAGTCATGCCCTCGAAGCGGCCAGCGGTGCTCATTTAACTACTGGCGGGGTTTGGACAAATGTATCCAGTCGTGCGGCGAAAAAAGACATTGTTGACATTACACTGGCCGTTGCAGAATCTGCATTGGCTGCATTAAACCCGGTGACCTTCGAATATAAAGCTGAACCTAATGAAACCTATGCAGGTTTTATTGCTGAAGATGTGCCTGAACTGGTAGCCACCAATAATCGCAAAAATTTGGTATCAATGGACATTGTGGCGGTTTTGACCAAAGTTCTACAGCAACAACAAAAAACCATTAAAGCGTTAGGGGATCGTATCCAGAAACTCGAAAAACACTAAAACAGCACAGCGTTAATCAGTCTTGTATTTTAGTCGCGCTTAATGATATTGAGTTAAAGCGCGACAAACATCCACAGCCTTGCTTAGCGTTTTCTCCCAGCCAAAATCTTTGGCCCGGTGGAGTCCTTTAACTGACAAACGTTTCACCTGCTCATCATCCAAAACCAACACAGCGATATGCTGAGCCATCTGGGCAACATCATCTGGTGCAGTGAGTACATATTATCAAGTGTCACTTCAGACATCGTTGAGTCCAGGCTGGTTAACACTGGTATGACAATTCGTCGCGGGGCTGAAAAGCCTCGGTGGCCCCAGATGTATTGTGGTGATCCTACCCTCAGGCACAGAAAAATGTTGAATAAATTCGAGTTTAACAAATTCGCTGTCAGTAATAATATGGTAGAACGCCTCGAAAAATAACATTTCAAGTGGCCTAAATTAAACGAGCTAGACAACCTCAGATTAAACGAGCGGCGACTACAATGGCACTTGGTGGGTGTGATGATATTGGGCACGGCAACTTGCATTACAAGACCTCATGGCTATAACCGCAGGTCATAAGTCGGTTTTGCGATTACATTTTAATTTTAATAAAAACAGTCGCTTAGCGCATAATGCTGGCATGAACAAAGCCCAGTTACGCCGAAAAATTGCTGAGTTTAAAACGCTGTGAAGTCCAAAGTGCGTGATATGAGAGGAAACGTTATCGATTAATAAATTCTAAGCTTTCAGGAAATAAGCATAATTTTTCGTTGCAGGCCTGTACGTTTAAAATGAGTTTATCGCCTTTAGCTTTATCTGCTGTAGTAACAGAAATACTAAAATTTCCTTCGAACAAACTAAGTGGTTGAACTGAAAACCCAAGAGTTTGAGTCACCGAGCTCGGGTAAGTGACGTGTAGAGGTGTACCGTTGTTAGTGGATATTTCTGTCGCTATTAGGCTTTTTTCAAGCGGTTTATTTGAATTAATATGCCAGCCTGGAGCCATTTTAATTTCAATTAAAGCGCCATCTTTAGTGGGTGTAAACCAAGCTTTGCCATTGCCTCTGGCAAATAATTGTACAGGTTCAAACGACGGCTGTTTTTGGTTGAGTAATAATTGATACGATGAAAAATAATCGCCCGGCTCAGTGATAACTTGCTGTTTAACGGCATTTAGCTGTTGCCGGGAGCTTTCTTTCATTTGAGTCAATATGTTAGTTTGGGTGTCAATCGATGACAGTTGTTTACCAACAGCAGTCAGTACTGCCAAAGGAGAGATAAACTCCTGATCCCGTAGCCAGTTAATCTCATTAGTATTGTTTGATAGCAGCTCAGAGCCTTTTTGATAGAAATAAGTTGCCTTGTCTAGCATTTCAGGATGTTGAGTAATGATATAAGCACGTAATAACGCATTACTAAGCCAAGCATAATCTTCCAAGGTTGCTTTGCCAAATTCGGTTTCACTCATCACCGCTCGAGACAATTGTCTTTGGTTAACATGCTGCTCAAGTAGGTAATTTAAGAGCGTTAGCGCAAGATGCTTATAACGCTGCTCACCCATGTAAACATAGGCATCAAGTAAGCCGGTGACCAATAGAGCGTTCCATGAAGTGAGAACTTTTTTATCAATATGAGGTGGTGGCAATAAAGCTTTAAGGTTAATTAGAGGGTTATTTTCGTTATCTGTGGTCAACAACGAGCTTCTGTAGAGTTGTAGCATGCCAGATTGATGAGATTTAACCCATTGGTATTTAGCCTTCCAATCGTCACTAACGTTGACAAGCTCAGACTCTGAAAACAAATAATAGCCGCCTTCTTTACCTTGATAGTCAGCATCTATTGCACTGTAAAACCCGCCATTGGCTGCACTCATCCAACTATTGATAAAGTTCACTGTCTGACGCACAACTTCAGCATATTCAGGTTGGTTTAATAGTCGGCTGGCTTTAGCATAAACGGAAATGAGTAGCGCTTGGTTGTATAACATCTTCTCAAAATGAGGTTGTTGCCAATTACTGGATTGGGCATACCTGAAAAACCCGCCGTGTAAATGATCCCAAAGTCCGCTGTTGATCATGTTATCCAAAAACAGCCTAATATTTATGTCTAACTCGGCGGTTGGCTTAAGTTGATATTGATAGAGCATCAATTGTAGTAATGCTGCATTGGGAAACTTTAGTTCACCCTCTAGTCCACCATAGCTTTCATCCAGTTGGTTAGCTATTTGGTCAAGGCGCTGTTTTAGTAGTTTATCGTCCCATTTTGCGGGTTCAGATTGGGGTTCGGCTTTAAATTGATTATCCAGGTTGCTTGCTACCTGCTCTATACGTTCAGGCTTTTGCTGCCATAGCATGCTGACGCGACTCAGTGTATTAAGTAAGTCAGGCTTACTTACATAAGCATCCGTCCAGAACAGCTTGCCGTCTGGGGTAAGAATAGCGTTTAATGGCCAACCACTTTCGCCTTTCATAAGTGCTTGTTTTTGACTAAACAGGCGGTCGAGCTCTACATCAACTTCTTTATCCAGCTTAACATTAATAAAATTACGGTTAAGAGCCATCGCCACTTGTGTATCTAAAAAGCTCTCTTTTTCCATGACATGGCACCAATGGCAAGTAGAATAACCAATGGATAAAAAAATCGGCTGGTTCATTTTTTTGGCCATTGCGAGCGCTTGGTCATAACTATTAACCCAGTTAACCGGATTAACACTGTGACGCAAAAGATAGGGAGAATAGTTGTTGATCAGGCCATTTAAAAATGCAGCCTTATCTACATCAATTCCTGCATCTTTTAATAATTGCTCCAGCTGCGCTTTTTTAGTGCCAAAAGTGTGTTGCCAGCTAGAGAACTGCGTATCGCTAACATTTGCTTGTGGGGGCTTTTGAAGCTTTGAGAGTTGCAACGTAGAGACTTCATCAGCCCGAGTTATTAAACTCCAAATGATCAGAACGGATGCCGTTAGAAAAAGTCTATAGCAACTTCCTATCAAAATACGCATTTTTTTCTCCGGAGTACACTTAGCAATTTGTCGGGGTGAGTATTTCAATGATCCTGACGAATTTATCATGGAGTTATAGTCTGACTTCCAGTACTTGATTGGCTTTAACGCCTAAAATTGTCTGGATCTTACCGTTAGGCCACGTCACCTCAATATCTACCTCATTAGCAGAGCCGACACCAAAGTGTTGTTGCTTAGGGTGGACCGACATATAGCCGTCAGTACTGCGGACTTCCCGCCAGACTTTTTGCCCTCTGGGCAAAGTAACCAACAGCTTGGCACCAATTGCATCGCGAGTCACTTTCTGTTTGGGATCACCTGTCAGTTTAACTTTCAACCAATTACGTTTAGATTTATCCAGGTTATTTCTGAACAGAAGTGCAGGTCCGTGGTAGTTGTTAACGATAATATCCAAATCACCGTCGTTATCATGATCGAAATAGCTTGCACTTCTAGAGTTACTCAACACATCCAGCCCGGAGTGTTGAGCAGTGAAATTCAGCTTACCACCATGATTCTCAAAAAAAACGTTCTTTTCGAGAGGGCTGACAGGTATCAGGATATCTGCCATCTTATTACCGTCAGGATCTTGATATAGTGGGTTCTTACTCGAATACACATTAAATTCATTCATGCCATTTAATACATATAGGTCATCGTCTCCATCCAAGTCGTAATCAAAAAAATCACCGTCCCAGGACCAACCGGTAGATGAGTAACCACGTTCAACCAAGGTAGAGTTTTCGTAGCTTAAATCTTTTGTATTCAATGACAAAAACAAATCATTGGCTTCAATTACCCGCATAGAAGCCAGCTTATCGGCATCAAACTTAGCTTGGGTGTCTTGATTTGGTAGTACGTAGGTTTCATCCTTGTTCATCGTTACGATATTGGAAATATAAAGATCGGGGAGTTGATCAGCATTCAAATCAGCAATGCCGATCCCCATGGTATAAGATGGTTTTTCTGTATTTAGACTAGCCGAAACTTCTTTAAACGTGTTGTTCCCTTGATTGATATAGTAGCCATTAGTGCCAAAATCATTGCCTACGATAATATCCTGCTTGTTGTCCTTGTTTAGGTCGGTATGTGCAACAGCTTGCGCCCAGCCAGAATTGTCCAATCCTGACTGTTGAGTCACATTTTTAAATGTAAAGTTACCAAGGTTTTCAAATAACTGATTAGGCGAACCATTTGTGTTGTAGCGTTTTAAGGTTGGTAGCTCACCCTTGAGATAATTACCAAAATAGGTAATGTAAATGTCTAGATCACCATCGTTATCCATATCAAACACAGTAGCCGGCCCACCCACTAAGTTTTCGCCACCTAAAGCCGCTGTCATTGTTAAGTCGTTAAATTTTTTCCCTTTAAGGTTTCTATACACTCTGTGTTGGTCATTTACAAAGGTGATCACAATATCTTGCCAACCATCATTGTCGATATCTGCAATAATCGGTTGTCTCATCTCGCCAGGCATATCATCAAGATGACGCTTCCATTGAAGACCAAACTCTTTGCTTCGTTCCTGATAAGTGCCATCCCCCTGATTGATATAAAGCGCCAACCCTCGGCCTCCTAGTAATAAAATATCCATGAGGCCGTTATTGTTAATATCTTCTACAGCGACGCCAGAACCGCCAAATGCCGGAGGGATAGTTATATTTCCGAGGTTTTCCTCTGTTTTAATAAAAGTTCTCAGTTGACGGTTAAGCCAATCAGATGTTCTGTGATGATAATCAATGCCAGCAAGGCCGCTGATTTCATTAAAACGTAGCTCAAGTTTATGGCTAACAGATGGGGCCTCTGATGATCCAATAGACTGTTGTTGCTGTTGATTGGGCTTGGCATTGTTATGTAATTGGGTGCGTTGTTCGATAACCTTTTGGGCAGATAGTAAAAACTCTGCTCTGAGTCTGTCTTTACCATTGTTTAAAACCAGCTGACCAGCAATTCTAAATAAAAGTACGCCATACTGGGCGATATTCTCCACTAACAACTCAGCTGCAAATGGATCAGGCTCCAGATAAATAATAGCGTTAGTATTATTAATGCCTTGTAATAAATATTGCCAGTGCACACCGGCATCTCTAAAAGCATCCATATCATATGACTCAATATAGGCCTGTTGATGTTTGGCTAACTTTGGGAAAAACAGTGCGTCTTCATATTCATTGATATTGTGAGGAATAAATTGCTGGGCAAACTGATAAATGTCTTGCTCTCTGATAACTCGCTGACCGTCCTGCATGGCTAGCTGCTGCGCTCCCTCATAAAGTTGACGGGAAAATTCCGCCATTAAGGATGAAAAAACATGGATAATTTCATCAGCCTGCTGTTGTTCTTTAGGCCAGGTAACTCGAGCAAAGTAAACCTGTAAATTACGCAAAAACAACTGATTACTGACGCGGTTATATTGCGAATATGCATCCAGCTTGATATCAGCCATTTGCAACAGCAGGTTAGGTTTAATAGGTTTATAGTCTATTGCAGTTTGGGAAGTATTATTTTCCCGTTTTGTGGGCTCAATACTCAGCAAGTCCTGCCAAGTTTGGCTAATGTTGGCGATGTTAATCAGCCGCTGATCATTTAACTTTGCTTTGTTATCAGTTATTTTTAACATCGCTAAAGTATAAAAGTCAAGGGTGTCTTTTATCCTATCAATAGCTTTGGAAGATAGGGGGAGTAGGTCATTGTCAAAATCTAAAAGCAGCTCTTGCTGCACCGCGAGTACCGCCCGTAAAGAGTAGGCGATACTCGCATATTGACGTTTATCATCTTTGTGAAGTGTTAAGTTCTGTTGATTATTGAAACCAAGTTGCCAGTGACCATTATCATTGATACTTACCTTGAATAGTTCAGCCGATACTTTTTTAATATGAGCTTCCAGAATCACACTTTCCTTTTCTAGGATAGCCAACTCAGACCCCTTTTGCCATAAAGACTGTATCAACTCCTTTTGCAGCATATTTTTCGCAAATCTGGCTTCATTATCAAGTGGAGTGCCAAACATGAAGTCCTCAAGTCGAGAAGCTGTGGCATAACATTTTGGTTCAGATTTGGCTTCAAGCTTATTTATGGCGGTGAGGATATTTTGCAGAGAGCTGTTTTGTGCATTAACGGAAAAACAAAAAAGTACTAGCAAAACAAAACTGAGGTATCTGTTCATAGAGCTTGCCAAAATTTTAACAATCTTAATAGGGTAACAAAATTAATCTGCTAAAAAAGCCATAAATCACTATCTATATTGTAAAATGTTAACTTTTTAGTTTTTATCTGCTCGGCATTGCCAAAGTAGTTGCCCTACCAACGTAGGTGATTTCAAATTGACTTATTAACTTCATTCAATGAGATCACTTTTTCTAAAGGAGAGTGAGGTAGTTAGTCTCTGGGCACTTGGGAACAAATATTCGTTTGGTTGTTTTAACCAGGGCGTGATCACACTTAAAGACAGTGTGGCAGGTAAAATGATGGGAGTTGGTTGGGATAACAAATTTATAACAGAAATGCTAATCGGTCGAAAATAAACCAAGTCATAATCACACCCGAATATTTATAAGTTTCGTACTATTTTAAATTGATTACACAGATTTTGTTGGTAGAATGCCTGTTCTGTTTTAACATTGGTTTAACCTAGTTTAAAACATAATAAATTAAAGCGGTAGTTAGGTAAGCTAATAACTTGGTGCCAAATTGACAGTAGTTACGGATTATTTTATGTCATCAACAAAACAAATTTTTTTAGTAACCGGCGGTGCGGGTTTTATTGGTTCCGCAGTTATAAGGGAATTAATACAAAATACGCCACACCACGTAATCAATGTAGACAAGCTAACTTATGCCGGCAATTTAGAGTCATTAACTGAAATTGAAGACAATGAACGGTATACGTTTATTGAATCTGATATTTGTGATGCGGATAAGATGGCAGCCGTACTGAGTGAATATCAGCCCAACATCATCATGCATTTGGCTGCAGAGAGCCATGTGGATCGCTCTATTGATGGCCCGGCAGAATTTATTCAAACCAACATTGTCGGTACGTTTAATTTGCTCAATACAGCAAAAATATATTGGCTTGAGCTGGCAGATGAGTTGAAAAAACAATTTCGTTTCCATCATATCTCTACCGACGAGGTTTATGGTGATTTACACGGTACCGATGACCTATTTACTGAATCAACACCTTATGCGCCAAGTTCGCCTTACTCTGCCAGTAAAGCCAGTTCAGATCATCTGGTTAGAGCCTGGTATCGTACCTACGATTTTCCGGTGGTAGTCACCAATTGCTCAAATAATTATGGTCCCTTTCATTTTCCAGAAAAATTAATTCCCCTGACTATATTGAACGCACTGGAAGGCAAACCCTTACCTATCTATGGTGTAGGCACACAAATTAGAGACTGGCTGTACGTAGAAGATCATGCACGGGCGTTAATCAAGGTCGCGTCCCAAGGTGTTATAGGCGAAACTTACAACATAGGTGGCCACAACGAAAAGCAAAATATCGAAGTGGTCAACACTATTTGTGCAATTTTGGAAGAGCTTAAGCCGACTAAACCTGCTGGGCTGAACAATTACGCTGACTTAATTACCTTTGTCACCGACCGCCCAGGTCATGACCTACGTTATGCTATTGATGCGAGTAAGATTGATAAAAATTTAGGCTGGACGCCACAGGAGTCCTTTGATAGTGGCCTTAGAAAAACCGTTGAATGGTATCTGGCCAATAAAACGTGGTGGCAACGGGTCAGAAGTGGTCAATATCAGGGCGAGCGTTTAGGCCAGTTATGAGTCATACCTTCAAAGCCATATTAATTACCGGCGCCACTGGTCAGGTGGGCTACGAATTATGCCGTTCTTTATCGGTGTTTGGCCCTATTTTGTCACCCAACCGAGCAGAGCTTGATTTAGCCGATGCTAACTCAGTAGACGCGTATTTAGCTAAACACCAACCCGATTTAATTGTTAATCCAGCTGCATGGACAGCCGTAGACGCAGCAGAAGCTAATCAAGAGGCGGCAGAACGATTAAACAACGCACTGCCGTTACAATTAGCCCAATACGCCCGTAAAACCAACGCTTACCTGATACACTACTCGACAGATTATGTTTACCCGGGAACAGGTCAGAATTCTTGGCTTGAGAGTGATGCCGTGGCGCCACTATCGGTTTATGGCCGCACCAAGCTCGGTGGTGACGAAGCTGTAGTCAATCACTGTTTGCATTACCTAATATTTAGAACCAGCTGGGTTTATTCGGATCGGGGCAACAATTTCATGAAGACCATGCTTAAGTTAGGTGCACAGAGGGAGTCACTCAGTATAGTCGACGACCAATTTGGCGCGCCAACTAATGCAAGGCTGATTGCCCAGATCACCGCGCTTGCAGTTTACCGCCAATTAGCGGGTAAGCCTATTGACTCAGGGCTTTATCACCTAGTGTGTGGTGGCATTACCAGCTGGTATGGTTTCGCTGAACAAATATTTGAGCTAGCCAAGCATAAAAACCTGCCACTGTTGCTAAATAAGCTTGGCGGTATTTCTACAGCGCAATTCCCCACACCTGCAACGCGTCCTGCCAATTCAAGGTTAGATGTAAGTAAACTGGAATTAGCACTGGGTATAGTACTGCCAAACTGGCAGCAGCAGCTTGAACTGACATTAAACAACTATTTAGATAAGAAGGAGTAAAGTATGGCGCGCAAAGGAATTGTTCTTGCTGGAGGTTCGGGTACCCGATTACACCCTATTACCATGGGGGTATCTAAACAGTTATTACCCATCTACGATAAGCCGATGATTTATTATCCTTTATCCGTTTTGATGTTAGCCGGTATAAGGGAAGTACTTATCATAAGTACACCAGAAGACTTGCCCAACTTTAAAAAATTACTCGGCAGTGGCGAGCAGTTTGGTCTGCAACTATCGTATGCAGAACAACCCTCTCCCGACGGACTTGCCCAGGCCTTTATCATTGGTGAAGAGTTTATTGGCAGTGACTCAGTATGTTTAGTCCTAGGTGATAATATCTTTCATGGTCAGCATTTCACTGAGTCCCTTAAAAATTCCAGCGCGAAAACCGAAGGTGGGACTGTTTTCGGTTATTTAGTCAATGATCCTGAGCGCTTCGGTGTGGTGGAATTTGACCAAACGGGTAAAGCCATCTCGATTGAAGAAAAACCGGCTATCGCGAAATCCAATTATGCGGTAACTGGCTTGTATTTTTATGACAATGATGTGGTAGAGATAGCCAAATCAATTAAACCATCAGAACGCGGTGAGTTAGAAATCACCAGCGTGAATAATGTTTATCTCGAACGTGGCAGTTTGCATGTGGAACGTTTCGGAAGGGGTTTTGCGTGGTTAGACACAGGTACTCATGACAGCTTATTAGAAGCCTCTCAATATGTGCAAACCATTGAACATCGCCAGGGCCTAAAAGTCGCATGTTTAGAAGAAATTGCCTTTAACAATAACTGGATCACTAGCGTTCAGCTAAAAGAGCAAGCTAAAAAATTTGTTAAAACCGGTTACGGACAATATTTAATGAAAGTATTAAAAGAGGCAACCCGTTAATGCAAGCTAAAAAACTAGCCATCCCTGAAGTCGTGCTTTTTGAACCCAAAGTGTTTGGTGACGAGCGTGGTTTTTTCTTTGAAAGTTTCAATCAAAAAATATTCGAAGAAGCTACGGGGCTTAAAAGAGAATTTGTGCAAGACAATCATTCAAAGTCATCAAAAGGAGTATTGAGAGGTTTACATTACCAATTACCTCCGATGGCACAAGGTAAGCTTGTGCGGGTAACCCAAGGTGAAGTGTTTGATGTTGCGGTAGATATACGCAAAAGCTCACCGACATTCGGACTATGGGTGGGGGAGATTTTATCAGCAGACAATGCCAAACAACTTTGGGTACCTGAAGGCTTTGCTCATGGCTTTATCACTTTGAGTGAGACTGCAGAGTTCTTGTATAAAACCACCAACTATTATTCGCCTGAACATGAACGCTGTATTGCCTGGGATGATACTGAGTTAAAAATAGATTGGCCAATCAAAAGTGATTTTGTTCCATCGATCTCAAGTAAGGACAAGTTAAGTACTAATTTTAGCGAAGCTGATTTATTCGATTAGTTAGCGGATTGAGTTTGTTTATTTGAAATGATAATCATTATTGTGGAAAGGAAACTAGAAATTGCATCTATATCAGTTTTATGAATTAGTATTAACCAAGGTAAGGCTTAATCTAAAATCAGAAGCATCAAAAAGCTATCTTAGTTATTCATGGTGGATTCTTGAGCCAGCCTTATTTGTATTGGCGAAGCACGCTATAGCAACGGTAAAAAGAAAAGGGGAAGCAATAGAAAAAATTGCAATAAATACCTGGCATGGGCTTTTGTTGAAGCGACTAATTTTGCTATTCGCCACAACAAAATAGTCAAAAGCTATTACCAGCGAAAAGCCGCTAAAACGAATCAAATCATCGCAATAAAGACGGTAGCCCATAAGATTGCAAGTGCCTGTTTTTATGTATTAAGAGACCAGGTGAAATTTGATGCCAATAAAGCTTTTTGTTGACCAGTTTGGCTAAGGTGATGAGCTATACGCGGGTTGGTAAATCATTAAATTACTTAGACGTAAGCCAAGAGCAGTAGCCTTCCATGAACACGACATGCTACGCCGCTTTAATTCAGATGAGTGACTGGTGCGTATTCACACCAACGACGTGATTTTTAGGTGCATATAAATAATGAGCTGCAAAGGATGGAACAAGCACAACGATTTACTTGGTTGAAATGAAACATAAGGGATGACGCATACCTGCTTGACCGGAGAGGGCTAATGAGTGACCCCGGTAGTGTCTTTATATCCCTATTGGCGAATACCCACTTGCAATGGCTCCATGTTGCCTTAAATGAAGCCCTTACTTACTAATTCCTTCATGAGAATCGAGGCAGTATTGCAATGAATGATATGGGTATACTGCCAGATTATCAAGGTTACGCGATGCATGATCATTGGATAAGTTATTACACTTATTTTGAGTGTGTACACCTTTTATGCAATGCCCATCATTTAAGAGAGCTTATTTATGCAGCCGAGTAATACGGGCAAGTGTGGCCAACGAAGTTAATTCAATGCTTACTGGATATAAAAATTGCAGTAGCCGAGGCCGCAAATGAAGGCTTATCAAGCCTCAGTGAAGAACAACTCAATCAGTTTAATGAACAATATGATGAAATACTAGCGCAAGGTAAAGCGGAAATCCCCATATTACCAGCAACTAAAATAAAGAAGAGAGGGAAACCCAAACGGCATAAAAGTCACAATCTCCATGCGAGATTAGTGGATCATAAGGCAGAAGTACTGGGATTTATGAATGACTTCTTTTTACCATTCGACAACAATTTAGCCGAGCGAGATATACGTATGGCTAAATTAAAGCGTATCTGCTCACTTTACTGGCATTTACGATTCATCAGGTATTTGAACTCACGGATGGCATGTATCAGGCCTGTCGTCTGGCATCAGGAGCCAAAACAAGGATGCGGGAAGACCTGCGAGCTTTAATGAAGCGTTTTTTAGTAGAGGACTGACCGCATCTGATGGATATGCTAATTAACCCCAACTCGGTTTAAGAAATTGAACTAAATGCCTGTTCCCTGATCGGAACTTTCGACCAAGAGAGACCAATCAACACAAGGAACAGGCATGAAGAATTTAGTAGAGTTGTACTGTGATGTCGATGATTTTTGCAAAGTATTCATTCCGCAATGGCAAAAGCAGTTATTAGAAGATGGTGGTCGCCAAAGACGCAGAGATAGCCGTATGTCTATAAGCGAAATGATGACAGTCGTCATTGGTTTTCATATGAGTCATCACCGAGATTTTAAGAATTATTACCTAGGTTATGTCTCGTGTTTTTATAAAAAGGACTTCCCTAAATTATTGAGCTACACACGATTTTTGGAAGTGATGCCTAGCCTCATTGTGCCCATGTGTGCTTATTTCACTTCACTCAAAGGCAAACCCACAGGCATTGAATTCATTGACTCTACAACGTTAAAGGTGTGCCATAACATTCGTATACCAAGGCATAAAACCTTTGATGGTGTTGCACAAAGAGGTAAAGGTACGATGGGCTGGTTTTATGGGTTCATGTTGCACTTAATTGTCAACTATCCGGGTGAGATTGTTGCCGCTAAAGTCACCACGGGTAACGTGCATGATACCAAGCCAGTCGAAGAACTAGCGAAAGGTTTAACAGATAAACTTTACGGCGACAAAGGCTACTTAAGCAATGCTTTGAAAGACAATTTATTTGATAAAGGCGTCACGCTTATCACAACGGTTCGCAAGAACATGAAAGCAAAAGCGATGTCATTATGGGACCGGGCAATGCTGTCAAAGCGATTCATTATCGAGACGATTAACGACCAATTAAAGAATATATCTTTCATTGAACACTCCCGTCATCGCAGTATTAATGGTTTTACGCTTAACTTGATGGCTGGACTAGTGGCTTATTGTCTCAAAGAAAATAAGCCATCCCTTAATTTAACTGACGTAGAGAGGAATTCAATGGTCATGGCTTAAACCGATCTGGGGTTAATTAACGAGAATGACTACGAGACCACTGCCATAAAAAGAGTGTAAATATCGTTTTGAGGAAAAATGCACTTCAATGTGTAGAGCTTGTTGTGGGCAACATAAAGGGAAGAAGTGTGAAAACGTGACTATAGAGCGTCTTATTGTGGACGAGCCTGACGTTTAGGCCTCCAAATTACTTAAAGTGAGAATTACTGAAATATAAACCACTTCGTAGACACAAGGTTAAAGCGAGCCAATTTCTGGAAGGAATTGCAAAGCAAAGCCCTCATTTGTTCGCCCATTGGCGAGCAGGGATGATTCCATGAGCCACTCAAGTTGAGCAACGCCAAAGATATGTATGGCCTTCCAACCTTTGGCTCCGGATAAAACGGCAGACATGGTAAGAAAAATAATATCCAGCAAATCATAATGCTTGTTGATATCGGTACGGTTATCTTCAATGTTTTCAAATAATTCTAAAAATGACATAAAACGGACTACAGGTAAGTGAACTTAGGCGATCTGAACTGTCATTCTGTATAAAGTTCCCTAGCTTTTATATCATTACGTGATCAATATCCTGCTTTTTATAACTTTAGGTGTGATCCGGCCCTGGCTTAATAAGTAGAACATGCCAGTTTTAGGTTTTTAATCACTGATAAAATTGGTAGTATTCGCCCGCTGCGTTTTTGTAGTAAACACGGCAGATCAAGGGTAATTCTAAAAATGGTAGTAATATAAAATGCGGCACACCGTCAATAGTCTGCGTTTCTGGCAACTCGTTGTAGTTAAAATTCGAATGAACTTAAAGTCAGAAGCGGCACAAAATCAGCTTAACTACGTCTGGTGGCTGCTCGAACCTGCACTATTTATTGCAGTTTATTATGTTGTTTTTGGTGTGTTTCTTAATTCCCGGACTGATAGTTTCATTGCTTTTTTAATTTGCGGCAAGATCCCATTCCTTTGGTTGTCGCGCACACTAGGCAATGCTTCAAATTCTTTAGTTGCTGGCGGCGGTTTAATGAACCAAATTGATATTCCCAAGTTATTTTTCCCAGTTGTTACTATCGGACAGGATCTCGTAAAAACCTTTGTTGTATTCTTATTAATGCTTTCAGTAATGTGGGGGATGGGTTACCAACCCTCTCTTGCATGGCTAGCGATTGTTCCCGTCGCACTAATGCAGTTGTTGTTTATTAGTTCTCTGGCGATTATTTTCGCTTCATTAGTGCCTTTTTTACCTGACTTACGCTTTATTGTGCAAACATTCACCATGTTGATGATGTTCGCCTCGGGAATTTTTTATGACCCAGCAAAGTTCCTGTTACCAGAACATAGAGATTTATTTATGTTAAACCCCTTGGCAGCTGCAATTGATATGTATCGAGATATCATCATGGAGGGGCTGCTGCCTAATTGGGAGCAGCTAGCAATGTTAAGTATAGTCTGTGGCTTGGGGTTAATCATTGCAATCTTGTTGATCAGGAAGTTCGATCACAAATACCCAAGATTGGTACTGCAATAATGCCAACTAAAGAAACCTGTATTCGATTAGAAAACGTCGGCCTGACGTTTAAAAGTCGACGGAGCTTTTTCCGTTATTCAAAACACCACGCGCTGAAAAATATATCATTTGAACTGCACAAAGGTGAAACATTAGGGATAATTGGCAGAAACGGCTGCGGTAAATCTACCTTACTGAAGGTACTCTCAGGGATACTCAAGCCAGACGAGGGAGCCATTTATAATTATGTCAATTATGTCAGTCTGCAGTCACTAGCGACCGGATTTGATGGTCATTTATCGGGTCGTAACAACGCAATCATCTCGGCAATGCTATTAGGGCACAGCAAAGAATATGCAATGAGTGCCCTCCCAAGTGTTTTGGCTTTCTCTGAATTAGCCGAAAGCTTCGAAGAGCCTGTAAAAACTTACAGTTCAGGCATGCGTTCAAGGTTAGGATTTTCAGTCGCGATGTTAATGCGCGCGGATGTGTTATTAGTGGATGAGACACTGGGTGTAGGTGACAAACGGTTTAGAGTAAAAGCTGAAGCTGCTATTCTCGGTCGGATTAACTCCAACCAAACCGTGGTTTTTGTGTCGCATTCAGGGCGACAGGTAAAGCGACTGTGTCAACGTGCAGTGTGGTTGGAGCAAGGGGAGGTGGTTAAAATAGGGGAGGCTGAAGATTTGGTTGATCAATATGAGCATTTTGTGCAGAATATAAAAACAACCCCAAGGGGGGCTGTCTGAGGCAGTTTAGAGCTGAGCCCAAGCCTGTAATTCGTTTTGTAAACTTAAGTAACTGTTGCAGAATATTAATCAAAAGTTAAATGGCGTAATTAAATGTACATCGATAGGGAATATTCATGCCAACAGAAATACTAACCGTTTTAGTGATCGTCGGGGCGGGTTTTATTGGCTCTGCAGTTATTAGGGAGTTACTCTTAAATATGGCTCATGATGTTATCAATGTTGATAAGTTTACCTACGCAGGCAACCTTGATTCTCTAGCTGAAGTTGCTGAAAACCCTCTTTACAGCTTTGTCCAGGCTGATATTTGCTACGAGACATTGATGAAAGTTGTTTTTGAAAAATATCAACTAAGTGTCGTTATGCACTTGACGGCCGAAAGTCATGTTTATCGCTCTATCGATGGTCCGGCTGAATTTATTCATACCAGTGTTATAGGTACCTTAAACCTGCTAGATGCGGCAAAAAATCAATACTCGTGCTTGTCTGCAAATGTACGGCAGCAGTTTCGTTTTCACCATATATCTACCGATGAAGTAAACGGAGATTTGCATGGGACTGACGCCTTGTTTACTGAGTCTACCCCCTATTCACCCAGCTTGCCGTATTCTGCAAGCAAAGCAAGTTCAGATCACTTGGTTAGGGCCTGGCATAGGATTTATGATTTACCTGTGGTGCTCTCCAATTGCTCAAATAATTATGGACCAAATGTATTTACAAATCAATCTGCAACCAAGGATTTGAATCTAGTTGTTGAACCAAATATTTTAAGTGAATTCACCCAAATATTTGAGCAAGATTTTCTAAATTTAAATAGTTTGACAGGTATCAATTTTATTAAATCGTTAGGAGTTTCTGAGGCATGAATAAAAAAATTATTATTCATGTCGGTTTTCACAAAACAGGCTCATCAAGTATCCAACACTTCTTTCGTGATGTTTTAAAAAAAAATAAAACGAATAAATTAGCTTATCCAAAATTTTATAATAAATTTACTGGCAATTATTCTTATAATCACTCTACAGCGTTGTTTAGTATTTATTCAAGTAAATGGCGAGAGTATCACATTAATAAGAAGCTGAAGTTAAGTGCCATTAATTTGGAGAAACTTAACCAAGATTATAAAGATCAGTTTCGAAAATTTTTGAATGAATGTGCTGCAGATACGATTGTTTTATCTGGCGAAGATTTGTCAATATTGCCGAAACAGGAGCTTAAAAATTTATTGGAGGATCTCCGGTCAAATTTTAATAACGGCAATTTCGAATGCAAAGTGATTGCATATACCAGACACCCTTTAAGATTATTTATTAGCGAAGTACAACAAAGTGTTAAAGGCGGCTTAAGTTTAGACCAAGCTATAAATGTCAGATTAAGAAATGCATCTATACTTTTTCTTAATAAGTTAGAATCTTTAAAGGATGTATTTGGGGATGGACTTGAAATATTTGAGTTTGAAAATGCTGTAACTTATTCTGGAGGGTTGGTTAAGCATTTTATAGATAATGCAGGATTAAATAGTTATTTTGAAGCAAGCCAGCGTTTTAGTTATATAAGTAATGAAGGTTATTCGCTTGAAGCTTTAGAATTACTTAGTGCTATTAATGTAAACATTCCTCTATTTATTGATGGAAATTTATCCGAACTTCGAAAAGGAAACGATTTTTTAATGTTTCAATCAATAAAAGGGGTAAAGTTTTCTGTTTCGTCAAATGTTCAAGATGCATTTTATAGTCGTAGTGCAAATTCAATTGAAGTTCTGCGAAACAATTATGGGTTAGATTATAATCTTGAAAGGGTTGAAGTATTTGATTTAATGTGGAACGAAAAGTCATGTTTAGATTTGAAAATGTTATTTCCTAAGTTAAAGAAAGAATTTAGACAGGTTATTTTGTGGTATTTTCAAGCAAAATTTATTGAATTAAAGAACGAAAATAGTAACTGTGCTGTAACGTATTTACGAGTGCTCAAAGTAGTTCGTCCAACAATGAAAGTCGTCGCTATGTTTGAAAGCGAATATAAGATATGAGTAAGGGAGCGCTAATGTGGCAGCCGTAATACGATCGATGAGATCTAGCAGTTGAGAGTCTTTCTGTGTTCTACGGACCCTAAAAATAGTTTGCATATTGCTACGCTGATGTTTTTTCTCAAGACGCGCCTGAAACGCCAAAAGAGAAGTATCCTGAAAATACATGCAAGCGAATGCTCTCATCAAGGTATCGTGAACCATGTATTGCGAATTATCAGCGGTGCGAGGGTCAGTAGTTCTCGCTAATCAATGAATCCCACTAAAACAGTGCCTCAGAATGAACATGAAAAAAATTTTGTCGTGCTGACTTACCCTTCTTGACCCGTTCAGAAATATTATTTATATTTTTTGAACTTTTTACGTAAGCGTCTCGCAAAGGCCGAGTTGGCTAGAACTATAATATTGGAGGGCATAATGAATGGGCAAATATAGATATTGTAAAAACAGTCTGTAAATTAATGAATCAGTACTTTTCTAAAAATATCAGGCTAAGAGCAAAGTTTCCTAGCGCTACATTAGTCTTTCGAGGAAAATCTGGAGAGCTTATCAATGTTGTTAATGATAGAGAAGGGCATTATCGCCGCTATGCCATTGATGCAAGAAAGGAATCGATGAGCTAAAGTATAAACCAGTAGAATCCTTTGAAACAGGAATTAATAAAACAATTGATTGGTATTTAAAAAATGAAAGTTGGTCGGAAATTCTCGTTGTTCAGAATTAACTAATATTGGTAATAAAATGAATTATAAAGAAAGTAAATTAAGAACAGAAACTATTAAATCGTATTTTGAAGTTCTCAAGCAAGATAGTCGGAATATCAAAGTGCCGAATTTGATAGGTTTGGGTAGCCCTAGGTGTGGTACAAGTACTTTATATAAATTACTTTCGGATAGGGATGATTGTTACTGTTCACCAGTTAAAGAGGCAAATTTTTGGGGAATAAAGCAAGAAGGGTATAACCGCGACGGTTGGACTGTTGAAGAGTATAAAAGGCTTTTTTTGGGGGGAGAAACCTTTAAGTATAATGCCGATATAACTCCCGTTTATTTACACTGTATCGATTCTTTAGAGGAAATAAGAAAAAATACTAACGATGTTAAAGTGATTATTAATATTAGAAATCCGATTGATAGGCTTTTCTCACAATTTAAACACTTCTCTGAAATAGGGAGGTCTCGAATGCGTCATGACTTTAACAATGATGAATTTGAGTTATTCTTGACAGAGGGGATTAAAAAATTTAAAGAAAATAAAGTTAAAATACGAGATTGGTCATGCCCTGGTAAGGCAATAACTCAGTCTTTATATAATGACTATATCTTGAAGTGTGAGGAATTATTCGGGCAAGAAAATGTATTAGTACTGCTTTATGAGGACTTAAAAGTTAGTCAAGATATTTGGCAACAAACGTTAAATGATTTTTTAGGCGATGAGTTATCAGGTTTGGAATCACAAACAAGCATATTTCATGCTAATAAATCTAAAGTTATGGAAATGAATTTAGAACAGGAAACCTTAAGTGAGTTATTTGATATTTTTGATAAAGATATTGAACCCTTGTCGAAAACTATTGGGCGTGATTTAGCTTCAATATGGAAAATTATTTAATGAAAAAGGTATTTCTACATATCCCTAAAACAGCAGGTGTAAGTGTTAGAGAGTATATTCAATTAGGTTTAAAACCTAAGAATATACATCATGTATCTGATCCTAATAACCCTTGCTTGAATAAAATTAATGCTAAAGATACTCACTTCGTTCATGGGCATTTCGACGCTTCATTACTTAACGACATATCTGAAGGTTATTCCCTATATACTTTTTTACGCTCACCAATAGAAAGGATAAAGTCGGAATATAATTTTATTTTAAATAGTGAGTTCAATAAAGACAATCTTCCTAAGGAGCAGTGGGTATTATTAGCTAAGATTAGACAACTAACTTTAGAAGAGTATGCCTTATCTCAAGAAAGAGGTATTAGAGGGCGAGTACAAAATGCTCAATTGTTTTACTTGTCAGGTGATACTTTTAATCCAAAACTGACTTTAGATGAAAGGTTAATTAGTGCAAAGCTGTTGTTAGAGCGCTCATCATTTGTAGGAATACAAGAAGAGTTTGATATGTCTGTAAGCTTGTTATGTCATCAATTAGGGGTTATGCCACCCAATAAAGCAATTAGAAGAAATACTTCGTCTCGAACAGATGAGTTGTTATCTGACTCTGCAATAAAAGAGATTAAAATAAGAAATAACCATGATTATCTGTTATACGAATACGGTTTAAGCTTATTAAAACAAAGATTTATTGCAGAATTTAGTAGCATAACCAAGCAGCGAGTAATACAAAAACTAGCCAATCAAAAGTCACTAAAGAAAATAAATTATACCTTTGACCAAGCTTTAATAGGTGAAGGATGGCATACCCGAGAAAATAACGGACCAATATATTGGCGTTTTACTGGACCTACGTTAAGTGCTAGCTTGTATTTTCCATCGCTAAAACCTGCCGACTATACATTGAAGCTTAGTGTCTTCCACACTGTCTCACCAGAGCATCTAACAACCTTAGTTATAAAGGTTAATGGGAATGTACTTAAGTTAAAGAGTACTCAAAACAATGTACTCTTTTATGAGTTTACATTGAGGGCTCTCAAAGAAAGCCCAAAATATACGAAAATTGAATTTGAAACTCTAGAATGTATTAGTCCGAGTGATACGGATAATAGAAAGCTAGGTGTTGCTTTTAGTGGTGTAGAAATATATTAATATGTCTTTTATCTATTATCATGTTCCCAAAACAGGTGGAGTAAGTTTTAGAAAACTACTAGAGGATTCTTTTCGTGTAAACAAAATATTACATATTACTTCTCCTAGTAAAGGAGAGACTGAAGAATATTTACGTCAATATAAATTTATTCACGGTCACTTTTTTGAAGGGGATCTTCCTGTTTTAAATAATTATAGAAAGCTCATCTCGATAAGAGAGCCGATTTCTAGATGTATCTCTACGTATAACTTTCTTAGAGAACAAAATTTAGAGTCCTCTCTTTGGCGTGAAATAGACAAGAAGAGAATTTATATTGCCAAAAATAGTAGTCTGTTAGAATTTTTTAACAGTAGAATAGAAGAAATATATTTTCATTCTAACAATATGCAAACAAGAATACTCTGTGGTATCAGAGATTCTGGTGTGCAATTGACTAATGCACACTTTGAAATAGCTTATAAAAAAATAAACGAGTTTGACTTTGTTGCATTGAATTGTGAGTTTGAATTATCACAATTATTATTCGCCTTAAAATTTGGTTTTATCTGTCCAAGTGAGCAAGCAAGAATGAATAAATCAACTACACATTCTGAAATATCAAATAGTGTTATTGAAACTATATCCATATTAAATGAATGGGATATAAAATTGTACAATAAGGTCAAACAAGTTGGCCTTTATAAAATTAATAAAATAAAAGTGAGTTGTTTTTATGATAGATAATATCCAAGGGGCTCTTAATTATCATGAGCCAGCAGCTATATATGGGTGGGTTTGGAGTGAAGATGAGCCTTTAGTTTCTCAAAAACTCACCATCGTTGTAAATGGTAATGTCGTGGCGAATATCGTGGCATCTATTGAAAGATTAGATTTAAAAGTTGCTGGTTTTGGAAATGGCATTTGTGGCTTCCATTTTAGCTTGTCCCCCTATTTAATAGCCGGTACTAATCGAGTTAATGCATTTATAAGTAATAGTATCCCCTTGCTTCCAAAAGATTTAGAAATCGAAATAGATAGTGTGTCTAAGTTTCCTAAATTTAATCCTTTTGGTTGCAGTGGCTTATTACTCAGAGAAACTGCGTATGGGAATATGTTGTTAAATACGTTTGATAAAGGCGTAGACCCTGCCTTAATTACTTATGGTGAGTGGGGCGCAGAAGAGGTTTCTTTATACGAGCAACTTATATTACCAAACGACGTGGTTTTAGATATTGGCGCAAACATTGGTGCTTCGGCTTTACCGATTGCTAAGTTGCTAACAGAAAATGGTACTGTTCATTGCTTTGAGCCTCAACCCTTTAATTTCTATAGATTGTGCTCGCATATAATTTTAAATCAGGCAACAAAAATAATTCCCAATCAATTAGCTATATCGTCTGAAAAAGAAGGTGAAATTAGAATCCCACTAATCAATTATGCTGCTAATCATAATAGCGGCAGTGTAAATGTTAGGAATGAGGAAACAGTTGATTCTCAAATCGTAAAAACAGTTTCGGTTGATAGTTATTGTCAAAACTTAGATCTAATTCCTAACTTTATTAAAATAGATGTAGAAGGCTATGAGCCGAATGTTTTTTTAGGTGCTAAAGACACAATTTCTAACTATAAGCCGACTATATATTTTGAGTGTATAAGTCATGATGATTTAAAAGTTATTTTTAGTTATTTATCAGATTTAAATTATAAATTTTATTGGCATATTGCTAAAATATATTGCAAAAATAATTTTAATCAATATGAAAAGGATATTTATAGCGGAGGGGGCTTTTCATTTAACATATTAGCTATACAAAAAGATGTTGATCTTATCTTTGATGGCTTTAAACCCATTTTAAGTCAAGATGATTTCTGGCCGGAAGCACAATTTCCAGCAACCTTTCAAGGTAAAATAAAAGTTATGAAAAAAAATAATAATCAATAGATATATTATAAAAATTCATTAATTTTGAAATAAATATGTGTGTATTACCCAACTTCTCTTTAACGTAATTGTTTACTTAAAAGTTAAATGAAAATATTTTCCCAATATCATATTTACCCTTTTAAAATGATTTTTTAGCAATTAAAACTATGGATTTAACATGATTGTTTTCCAAAGTTAGTATCTATTTAGGAAAATAAGTAGCGAATATATTAAAGAGTAGAATGACTAAATATAAAAGCTTTTTTAGTGAACATAGATATTTTGATTCAAGTTGTTGTCTCATGTGTAAATTACATTGATAAGGAATTTAAACATTATTAGCTATGCTCAAAATTATGAAGACGTGATTCTAAATAGGATATTTCCGTCTGATTTTAAAGGGTTCTATGTAGACGTTGGAGCCTGTCATCCTTTATATGACTCAGTAACTAATCACTTTTATATTAATGGTTGGACGGGTATTAATATAGAACCTGTAAAATCTTCATTTCAAGAATTATTATCCGCTAGAGAGAGAGATATTAATCTTAATTTTGCTGTCGGCAGTTCGAATGGAAATTTAGACTTTTTTATTACAGAAAGTTCTGCTAACTCTACGTGCAATAAAAGCTTTGGTGAAAAATACGAAAAAGATAATAAATTAGTAAAGTCAGAAAAAACCTCAGTGTATACCCTTGATTATATATGGGAAAATCACGTTAATGGCCAAGCAGTTGATTTTCTGAAAATTGATGTAGAAGGTTTTGAAAAAGAGGTTTTATTAGGGGCTGATTTTACGAATGTAAACCCGAAAGTTATTCTATTAGAGTCTACAATCCCTAATTCTAAGAAAGAAAACTTTGAAGAATGGGAGTTTTTACTTAAAGAAAATTACACTTTTTTTTACTTCGATGGATTAAATCGATTTTATCACAGGAAAGATTACTGTGTAGATATTCCCAATGTAACATTACCTCCAAATGTTTTTGACCGTTTTGAAATATATTCAGATTATAAAAATAAACAGGATATTCAACAATTACAAATTGAAAATAAAGAGATTACTAAACAACTGAAAAATGCAGATGTTACTTTGACTGAAATGCAAAATGGCCTTGTTATTAAAGAAAAAGAACTAATACACGCTCAGGATTTATTAGTAGAAAAGGAAGTGTCACTTACCCAAGCTGAAGGATCATTAAAGGATGTGGGGAATAACATTGGATTAAAGGAGCAAGAGTTAACTCATGCTCAAGAGTTATTAGCCCAGCAAGAAATAGCACTGAGGGAAGCCGCAGGGTCTTTTAAAGCGTTAAAAGATAACATATGCAGAAAAGATAAAGAGTTAATTCATACTCAAGATATATTAGAAATTAAAGAAGTAGCACTGTTGGAAGCAGGAGGGTCTTTTAAAGCGTTAGAAGATAACATAGGCAGAAAAGATAAAGAGTTAATTCATACTCAAGAGATATTAGCCCAGCAAGAAATAGCACTGAGGGAAGCCGCGGGGTCTTTTGAGGCGTTAAAAGATAACATAGGCAGAAAAGATAAAGAGTTAATTCATACTCAAGAGATATTAGCCCAGCAAGAAATAGCACTGAGGGAAGCCGCGGGGTCTTTTGAGGCGTTAAAAGATAACATAGGCAGAAAAGA
>Ga0209199_1001198_pt1 | contig 32234 bp, 31 predicted proteins | sample COGITO_mtgs_1105_7_FD_184805 | JGI IMG/M metagenome (GOLD analysis project Ga0209199, IMG submission 184805) | Pelagic marine microbial communities from North Sea - COGITO_mtgs_110523 (SPAdes) (version 2) | ecosystem: Environmental > Aquatic > Marine > Epipelagic ...
TGGCCTATAAAGCCTGTAATGCCGGTGATGTAAATCATGATTTTGAATGAATAAAAAGCAAAGATAAAACTTTCAACTACAGCCCGTAGTATTTAAAATAAAAGATCAGTTAACCCCTATTTTACTGGTATTTAACGTAAATTAACATAAAAAATAACGTATCTTTAAGTGTAATCAGAAACTAAAAATACAGTAATTTTTTATAAAAAAACATTCAATACAAAATGTAATTCCATGTAAAAAACTTTACAAACTTTACACTGAATTTTTAGCTTATAAACGCTTTACAATGTATCACAAAAACAATAATAATGGACTATTGCTTGAGCAAATTTCTAATTATATTAAGCATGCGCCTTATAGAAGAATTAAACGAAGTGGCTCGCTAGGATTATCTGATAATTCTGTTAGAAATTTAATGGTGTTTGAGAAGCTGATTAGAGATTTCGAAAAGCACATAGGAAGTCGAATTATGTTAAATGGCATAGATCATATGTTAGTTAATATGTTTAAAGAATGGCTTTTAACGGAAAAGACCTATTCTTTAAATAATGCTGGACTGCAACTAAAGCTTTTAAAAATGATATGTAAGGAAGCGGAGAGGATGAGTATTCCCGTTAATCCATATACAAGACATATTGAATCTTTTACTCAAAAAAGTAGGGATAGAGTGCTTCAAACTATTTCTTTTGAAGAAATAAAAAAGATTAAGTCCCTGAAACATTTGCCTTCAACACTTGAAAATGCTAGAAAATGGATGCTTATTGGATTGTACATTGGTCAAAGAGTTTCTGATTTATTAATTCTAAATCCTTTACAATTAAGATTTGTTGAGCATGGTGTTTATGTAGATATTACGCAGCAAAAAACAGATAAAAATGTGACTATAGGGGTAGTAGATCCTGATGTAATTAAAATTTTGAAATATAAGTTCCCATATGGTATTTCAGCACAAATGTTCAATAGACAAATTAAACAAGTATGTCAAATTGCTGGGATAAATGAAATGGTCAGTGGTTATAAACTATGTCCTAAAACTAGAAGAAGAAAATTGGGCACACACCCAAAATCAAGCATTATATCTTCTCATGATTTAAGAAGGTCTTTTGCTACGAATTACTTTGGGAAAATTGAAACACCTATTCTTATGCAAATCACTGGTCACTCTAAGGAAAGCACTTTTCTAAGTTATATAGGAACACAAGTAAACAAAGACACTTATGCAGATGCTTTTATGAAAGTAGCGGCTACTTTGTAGGATCTGGTCCCTTGTCGTCATACCATTTCTTACTTCTTTTAGCTAATTTATCAAGAGTGAATTCATCTCTCACTGATTTTGTTTTTGGAAGTAAATAGTTAGACAAGCTCTGAAGAAGTTTTACTCTGTCAGACATGGAAAGTTCACTTTGGTACATTATTAAATGATCAAGAACTCCTTCATACAAAATCTCCATTTTCTCCTTAATGTTTGGATCTAATGTTTTAGAAGGTCCTCTTTTCCCTTTTTGACCTGCGAGTTTAGCTGTTTCTGAATTAAATGGCATATTTCAAAATTACAGAAAGGTGTACTGTTTTGAAAAATGAATTACATTAAAGTTTTTAACATACTCTTTTAATAATTAACCACTTGCAATTAAAAAAATTGCTTCAACTTTTTTAATTTAAAAAGAAAAAACGTTACTGGATTGACATAAACTTTATTAATCTTAAAAGCCCTTAGTTCTTCTTTATAGATGGTCCATTTGCTTTTTAAACCACTATTACTAATTCCTCCAACTAGCATTTTAACTAATTTTTTATTTAAATAAAAAGAAGGGACCTTATTGACTTCTAGAAACCTTAGACATAACTCAAAATCACCTCCAATTTTAAAACTGTCATTATAACCTCCTAGACGATCGTAAACTTCTATTTTGCAGTAAAATGTTGGATGAGCGGGCATCCAAGCTTTTTTCATAAGACCATCTTCATAGGGCGTCGAAATCCAATTTCTAATAACTTTTCCATTTTCATTGATGTAATCTAAGTTACCATAAACAATATCTGTATTGCTTTTTGAAAACGCATTTACAATCTCATGAACCGAATTATTATCATAGAAAACATCATCTGCATTCAAAAAACCAACTACATCCCCAGTGGCTAAATTTAATCCTTTATTGAATGCATCATAAACTCCATTATCTGGTTCTGATATAATTTTTGAAACATGAGAAAACGAATTACAAATTTCACGAGTATTGTCTTTGGATCCCCCATCAACTATAATATGCTCTATGTTTTTATAGGATTGATTAGCTACAGATTTAAGGGTATTCTCAATTGTATTCTCAGTGTTAAATGAAATAGTAATTATAGATACTTTCATGAGATTTCAATCTAAAATTCGTTTAATATTTTCTTTAAACTTTGAATAACTAAAGTTTTCACGAGCAAAATCAACATTCCCTTTTTGAATTAAAAATAAGTTTGGATTATCTAATAAACTAATCATCGATTGCGACAATTTCTCTATGTTAGAAATAGGAACAATCACTCCATTCTCTTCACTTACAAGACTTGACAAATAATTATGCTCAGTGGTTATAATAGCGTTACCAAGTGCCATAGCTTCTATTATTGAAAGTGGAAAAGCTTCTGTTTTATAAAAAGTAGGCAAGCAAAATATTGATGCCTTTTTTAATAATTTCATTTTTCCAACCCCCTCTACCACTCCAAGGTATTTTACTCTATTATTAAATATCTTATTTAATTTTTTTAGTTTTTTAAAAAACATGTCTTCAGTATCCCTTTTTGTCTTTAGGTAATCCCCTAAAATTTTACCAGCTATAAAAACATCTGTATTACAGTTAGTCAAAACAATATTTAATGAATCTAAAAAGTCCATAATTCCTTTAGAGAACATAATATTAGACAAGTATAGGATTCCAGATTTTGCATTAAAATCAATCACTTCATTTTCGTAAATAGGATCATAACAATTAGGAACAACTTCTAAATTCATATTAGGAAATTGAGCATATTGTTCTTTCATTCCATTTAATAAAACAATTGATGTTGAAATATGGTTATAAAGAGGCCCAAGGATTTTTTTTAGTACCCAACTAGAATTATAAAAATCATAAAAGTCACTCCCATGCAAATGATTCACGACTCTAATTTTGAAGAGTTTTGCAAATAAAAGAATTAAAGCTTCTCTAAAAAAGCCAAAATAAGATCTAGAAGTTGTTATATAAATAGTGTCAATACTATTTAAAATAAAAACTTGAAAAACTCTTAATTGAATATATATAAAACTTAATAATTTGTTAGAAAAACGTTGGGTATTAATAACAAGAGATTCTCTATCAATTGAGCTTAAAGCATATGAAAAAGCTATTGATTGACCTGTAAATATTGGTGGCAATGGGCCAAAAAATAATATTTTACTTTTCAATTAATTTAGTGTTTATAAATGATAACTCAGAGTAGGAATCCGAAACTGCGTAACACTTAAGGCCCAATTCATTTAGCTTAAAAATTGCACGTCTAGTTTTTTCTTTTCCTTCACTAATTAAATCTGGATGAAACTCAACTAAAAGTTGATTTACTTGAATTCTTTTTTCGTAGATATAATCAATCAATTGATACTCATACCCTTCAATGTCAATTTTTAAAACATCTATATATTGGTGATTAAAAGAGTTCATAATATCATCTAAACTCTTAAATTTCAGTAGAATAGAGTTATCTTGATCTACATTTGAAGTCTTTAACAAACTACCAGAAACATGTTTGTCATTTTTTGGCAAATAAAACTTTATTTCTCCGGTAGTATTAGAAACTCCATACTTATTAAAAATAAATTCTGAAGGTGGGTTTGAATTGTTAATAAATTCTATTGACTTGGGTGTAGGATCAAAACCAAAAACCTTACACTTTAACTTATTGATTATTCGCATATCAAAAGAAATGTCTTCTCCAATACCTACAGAATAGATTATTGAATTTGAATTTAAAATATCACTATAAAGAAAAAAACCTCCATATTTATTACCCATCCATTCTTTAGGTATATTTACACTACTAAAATAAATGAACTTACCTCTTATAATTGCTTTAATTAAATTTAAAAGTTTTTTAATCATTAGTTTTTAATTTATTGACCATTATACTTTCCAAAATTTTAACCTGGTAAGTTGGATTATAAAATCTGTCTATTACTCTCCTGCATTCAGCTTTGAAATTAATTTTTGAATTAATCATATCAATTAGAGCTCTCTCCAAAGAAAGAATGTCATTTTCTTTGAAAAAAAATCCAGTAATACCTTCTTTTATAACTTCAGCTTCAGGCATTTGATTTTCGAAATTATTATGGGTAATTGCTGGAGTTCCATAAGAAAAACTATTAATAACAGTTAATCCAATATTTCCTGGTGATACAGTACAGATTGAGTTAAATATAAAATTTGAAATAATATTTTCATCATAACATTCTCCGTAAAAATGAATAGTTTTTGAAATTATTTCATCTTTAGCCAAAATTTTTAAGTTTTCTTCATTAGGCCCAGTTCCTACAATTAATAAATTACATATTTGATTAGACTTATTGACATTTTTAAAAGCATGAATTAACTGATCTACTTTCTTAGACTCAATTAATCTTCCAATATATATAAAAACTGGTAAGGTGTTATTTCTAAAAAAAGTAAAAGATTTTTCTTTTTTGTTAATTAACTTTTCAAAAAGTAATTTTTGATTTTTATAATCAAGAGAGTTATAGATTACATGAACATTTTGGGGTATAAAGCTACTATTTATCATTAGATTTCTACCTCTATTTTCATAAACAAAATGCTCATTAGCTATTTTATAAAAAAGCTTTCTAAAAAAATATTTAAATGAGCTTTCATTTCCATAAAAACCATGACTCCAAAAGTAAACTCTTTTCTTTCTGATTCTACAAATTAAAGCTCCAATCCAATAAGACAAAATATTCATTTCTCCTAAAAACAATATTGAGTCATATTTATGAAGTAAGCACCTAAACAAAACACCAAACTGCCAGTATATGAATTTACTACTAAACCATAAACTATTTATTTTAACAATCTTTTTTTGTAGAAAATCTTCTTCAAAAAATCCCTCCTTTATACCCAAGGGATTATTTTCTGTATAATGAAATGTAGCATTTAAACTTTCAGAGTTTAATACTTCTTGCCACAAGGGCTTTCTATATAATGGGAAGATATTAGTAAATATATAGAGTTTTGTCATTAACTACAATTTAGGTAATTTATGACACTATTTTATAATATAACTTTGGAAATAACATTCCAAATAGAAAAACAATAATAAATCTCAGGGCTCTTGTAGTTCCAAAATGCTTAAAATTAAAATAGAAATACTCTTTAAATGGGATACCCTTGGGGGAATTAATATATATATAACGATCGCATAAATTACCCTTTATATTGAAAACAGAGTTTGAATTAATATCACAAGATCCAATTATTTGAGAAGTAATTAATACATTGATTTTAAATTTAATAGCTCTTAATCCAAAATCAAAATCTCCAAGAGAATGTGAAAATCTTGGATTTAAAAAACCTATTTTTTTTATCACACACTTTGGAATTAACACAAAATTTCCATTTATAAACTTAGCAGGAATAGGTGTGCCAACTGGTATTAAAGGACTTTGATTTATAACGTTTCTTCCTCCATATGAAATATTATTATTATTTAATTCTTTTGTCACGCCTGCAATAATAGAATAAGTTGAGGAAACATAATAATCATTTAATATTATTTGAAAAGCATTTGAGTTGAGATATGTGTCATTATTTAATAAAAAATAAAAGTCATAATCTCGATTTTGCTTTGCATTTTCCCAAGCTAAAATCATTCCACTATTCCAATATGAATTTTGTGAAACCGTTACAACTTTTATCTCAGGAAACATTCTATTAATAATATCTTTGGTTCCATCTGTTGAACTTGCATCAGTAATATAAATATCAAAAGAAAAGTATTCCGGCAACAAACATTCTTTTATTCTTTTTATGCAATTAATTGTTTCATTTACTCTATTAAAAACAGTTATTAATATTGCTCCTTTTTTACAATTCATGCTTCTTATTTACAATTCATGTTTCTTATTTATTAATACAACATTTGTGGCTAATTGAGTTACATCTATGCTAAAAGAATTAAAGTTAAACTTATTTATAACTTCAATAACTTCCTCTTTGACTACAATATCTTTTGGCTCTACTTTTTTATTTTTAAAATTAAAGAGCTGCTTTAGTTTTAACAGTAAACTTAGGGTCTTTAATTTTAATTTTAGCCCTATCTTACTATGAAAAATGGAATTGGAATAAATATATTCTAGCTTATGAATTCCTCTAGCAATTTTTTCAAATGAAAATTCATTTTCATCAATATATATTTCATTTTTTAATATTTCATCGCCTGTCTTTTTAAATTCCTTAAAACTAAAATCACCATTAATTATTTTTTTTGTTTCAAGCAATAACTGGCTTTCAGAATAACATTTTAAACTTATATCATCTGGTAATTTTATTTCAAAATTTTTGGTTTCGATAGGTTTAAATGCAATTGTAGGAATGTCCATTAGAAATCCTTCAATTGCTGTAGTACATCCTGAATGAATTAATAATTTTGATTGGTGAAGCCAAAAACCAATTGACTCATCTTTTCTGATAATAATATTGTTATGATTTTTAAATTTAGACTTCCAAAATTCTATGTTTTCTGATGGATGTGGTCTTAAAATTATAATTTCATTAGGCAGGTTGAGTGAAAGAAAATTAACCAAAGAGATATAATGACTTAAAAGCTTGTTTTTGTAACTAATCATATTATCAAAGTTATTTATTTCTTCATCTGATAATTTATTTGATTCTTTATATTTTTCAATCCAATTTTTCCCGCTACCTCCAAAATTAACATCTCCAAATTTTGTGTTTATGAGAATTACTTTTTTATCATAAATATTTTTAACCTTGTTATAATCTCTAATTTCTTCAGATAAAATATCAATCCTAGGACTTCCAACTATTTTTGTGTTTAAATTATTACCCTGTAAAACTGAATTTATTGCTTTCTGTTGTGATTTGCCCCAACAAAAAAATAAATCCACATGTTTTATAGTATTAAATACAATTCTTCTTTTAGCATAGTCTTTCCAATTCCATTGTACAAATCCCTCTTCATCATGAACAATAATTTTGAAATTTTTGGATTTTAATTTTTCAAAAATGGGTTGCATGTCTTTAACAGAGTCCTTGTAAAAAAAAAATCCATCATCTTGTATGAGATTAATTTTATGCAATAATCTTTTAGAGCCAATTATAATATTAAAGTCATACTTCAATGCCTCTAGAGACAATAAGATCTTTGAGTCTAATTCTCTCACTTTTGTTTCAACTACGATGTATAAATACTTTGACATTTTATTTTTTAGCCCAAACAACATATGACATAGGAAATGATTTCTCTGGCTTCATTAAGTTTACTTTATACTTATCATCTAACACCTGCAGCTCTTTAAAGTGTTTATCAAAAAACCATTTTCTTTTATCTTCTCTAATACCATCAGGCAAATACTCAAGTGCATTCTGCCAAACATATGATATGACGTCAAAAACTCCAGATCCATTTTCGTAACCATTAAATTTCAGGCCAGAATTAATTAACATATGCTTTAAACCTTCGTGAGTGTATCTAACATAATCATTTGGCATATGGTGAAGTTCCCTAACTAAACCTTCAAAAATAAGGCATTCGCCACCTAGATTAAGAACGCGTTCAAATTCTTTAAACATTTCTATTTGATTCATTTCATGGTGAACGACATTGGGTACAATTAAAAAATCAATCGACCCACTTTTGATATCTGAAAGGTTAGAAATTGAGTTAATATAGTCAGGTCTCCATTTTATAAATTCCTCACTTAACCAATCCTTTTGATTTCCAAAAGTTTTATCTGAATTAGAATTTACACAATCAATTGCAATAACATTTTTTTCATGAAAAAGTGGAGCAAAAAGACTATAACCTCCGCAAAAATAAGATCTCTCTAGAATTAAAACTTTTTTCCCGTTGGGAATTCTTTTTATTAGACTTTCAATCGATTTAAAAAGAATTCTAAACTGGGGCCAATTAGAATTGATCTTGTAATACTTTTCTTTTAGAAAATTCATATGAGCTTCTACTCTAGAATAATCTAATGAAGGCCTTTCTTCTAATTTATTTACACTGTACATAAGTTATTTTTTAATTAATAAAAGTTCTGCTAATAAAAAATCCATTTTAGAATCAATATTTACAGAATTATCAATACTCATTCTATAGGGAATAGATTTGTCCCCATAAAAATTCATTTTTTCAATTAATTTATTTGTGTTAATTAAAAAAATCGCTCCATTAGGAATATAAACTTCTGGTAAATTTTGCCTATTGGTTGACTTTAAATTTTGGTTTATAAATGGAATTAAAGTCTCATTATCGTCAATTAATTTCATTTTATACGGATGATTGTTTTCAATTTTGACAACACTTATTACGGATTCAATACTTTTGTCGTTATTTATCAAATCAATACAATTATTAATATCCAAGAACGTTCTTAAAGGAGAAGTTGGTTGGAGCCAACAAATAAAATCAGGGAAATTATCATTTGATTTTAAATGACTCAAAAGATGAATCGCAACATCTATTGCTTCGGAAGAATCAGATGATAAATGATCAGGCCTAATAAATGGAATTTTTATCTCTTTATAAAATCCTTTACAAAAATCTATTATATTTTTGTCATCAGTTGTTAAATAAATTTCGTCTAATTTGGACTTTAAACTCTCTTCTATTGTATATTGAATTAATGGTTTCCCATTTAATTCTAACATGTTTTTGTTAGTAATTCCTTTAGAACCTTTTCTAGCGGGAATAATACCTGCTATTTTCACTTTTCTGCCTCGATCCATAAATAATTAGATTTTCCCTCTTCCTCTAAATATTTTTTATAAATTTCATTAAAATTATTGTTAAATAAATTAATGAAATTAAGGCCGCTAGGAATTTTATCTTTGGCCCAAATTAAAAGATTAGATATATCCAAATTATGAAAGTATTCAACTTTAATATTTCTAAACCCAGCATTATTTAACATTCTGGTTACACTTTCTTTGTTAAAATAATATAAATGAGCTGTCCTGTAGTAAAATGAATTAAATTCAGGTATATTCAATTTCATCAATATATCATCATGATTTGGTGTTATCATTATTAATTTACCAGACTTATTTAATAATTTGTAAATGTCACCTAAAAAAGATTGAGGGTCTTCTACGTGTTCAATAACATTAAATGAAGTTACAATGTCTCCCTTAACATTTGCTTCTAAAGCATCATTATTATAGGAATATACTAAATGGTTTTTTTTTAGCTCATCATGATAGAAATATGCTGGTTCAATTGCAATAGTTTTCTTCGAAAATGGCTTAAGTAAATCTAAAAAAATTCCAGGCCCTGCACCAACATCAATAACTACCTTATCTAAAATATTTTGAATTCTTATTTTTGAAAGCCTCATTTCATTCTCACCTGAAACCTCTTTGATATATGATTTTTTATCATATTCTAAATTATAACTTTCTCTGTACTTTTTGGTTTCATAAAAACTCTTATCATGCTTGTAATTGCTTAAGTAAATAACACCACAGCTTAAACATTCTAAAATATTTGAATCTTCAATATAAGCACCAAATTTACCATTTCGAATTTTCCCAGAGTAAATAGTTTTAACTTTTAAACTTTGACATAGATTACATTTTTCCATCTTTTAGTATGTTATAGTTTTATGGTAAGAAAGATTAAAATTTAAAAGTTCATTTGCGATTTTTTTACCTGAATCTCCGTCACCATATATATAGCTAGATTGAAATCGACCATTTTTTATTTGCTTTTCAATAGCATTTTTAATTTCTTCTTTCTTAAAAGATACATCTATAACGTTTTGGCCTCTTAATCTAGAGTTTTGTCGCTCGCCAATATTTACTACTGGTACTCCAAGAAATGAACACTCTCTAATACCTACACTAGAATTTCCTATTAAACAAGTTGAATTAATCAAAAGTTTAAGAAAGTCTTTAGGCTCCATATTTTTTAAAAATTTGATTGGTAAATCATTGTTTTTTTCACGGAAAACTCTAATTGCTTTAGAGACACCTTCACTTCCAGAGTCTACATTTGGCCAAAACCAAATTGTAGGAATATTAAATTTATTGATAATGTTAAGAAGAGTAGTCGTGTTTTTAAATGAATTTTCTTTATCCGTTGTTAAAGGATGTTGCATTACAACTAAATATTTGTCATTTAATTTTAAATCATATCCAACACCTTTATTTCTTTCAAAAAATAATTTATCAAATTTTGAGTCTAGAAGTACTTCTTTAGCTAAATCAATTGATGGACAACCTGTGTTTATTACTTTTTCTTTATCCTCACCAAGTTTTAATACTCTATCCAAAGCATCTTGATTAGACACCAAATGCAAGTCAGCTAACTTTGTGTTAGCGTGCCTAACCTTTTCGTCAATGTTTCCAGTAACTTCACCACCTTGAATATGGACTAAAGGTATATTTTGGTAACTGGCTGCTATTGATGTAGCTATTGTTTCAAATCTATCTGCAATTGTAATAACTAAATCAGGTTTAATTTTTTCAAAGACACTTGATAACTCAATAATTGCCAAACCAGTTGTTTTAGCCATAATTACTGAAGAATCACCTTCGATCACATTAAATACTTTTTCAACAACTTTAAATCCATCTTTTTCAATTATTCTACTAGCATTGCCGTACCTCTCCAATAAAGCTGATCCAGCTAAAACTAACTGAAGGTTTAATTGAGGATTTTGCTCTATTGCTAATAATGCAGACTTAATTCTTGAATAACTTGGTCTTGCAGTAATAACCACACAAATATTTCTTTTTACCATATTAAATCCTCATAGTTTAAAAAACTCCATTTATCTAAATCTTTTCTCAACTTTTTACCTACAACTTCATTAAAATTCTTTGCAGAAATTCCCATGCCATAGGGTTTTTTTGATTCTAAAAACTCCTTTAAAATGATATCTCCAGATTTCAAATTTCTATTTACAGCTAAAGACTTTTCAAACATTTTTTTAGTTTCTCCATTAACATCAGCTTTTTTTACTTCCATAGCTTTCTCTATAAATCTCACTCCTTCAACTAATTGCTTAATTTCACTAATTGTTAATGAAGATTTACTATCTGGTCCAAACATATCTTTATCAAAAACAGCGTGAAACTCAATCACTTTAGCACCTAAAGATACTGCAGCTATTGATGGATATATAGTACTTGAGTGGTCAGATAAACCAACATCAGTTTTATATCTTTCTTTTATTTTTAAAATATTGGTTAATCCAATATCTTCTGCATTCGTTGGATACTTAGTTGTGCATTGAAGAATTGTAAGTTTATTATTATAACTTTTTAAAAAATTATAAGTCTGATCTATTTCTAAATAATCACTTAGCCCAGTAGATAATATTATATCCTTACCCGTCAAAGCTATTTTTTCCAACATCAAGTAATTATTTATCTCACCTGATCCAATTTTGTATTTTTTCACATTTAGTTTTTCTAGAAGATCAACAGCTGCAATAGAAAAAGGGGAACTAATGAATTCTAAACCTACACTTTCACAATGAGTTTTAATACTCAACCATTGATCGAAAGTAAATTCCATTCTTTTCCAGTAATCATATCTTGTTTTATCCTCATAACTAAAATTAATCCTAAAAGGCTCTGAGGAACTACTTTCTGCATCTGCAATATGAGTTTGAAACTTTATTGCATTCACACCTGTCTTTGAAAGTGCATCTATATATGAATGTAAAATACCGATACTACCATCATGTGCTTGAGCTATCTCTGCAATTAAAAATACCTCCATATATTTAAATACTATTTAATATATAATCAACTAGTTTTAGTTTAGAAATTTTATGCTTATTAAAAATGTCTAAATACTTAGCTTTAAGGATATCTACTATTCCTTTACGATTAGTTAAGATTTGGTTTGCATAAAACTCCATTTCTTGATAATTATTAGCTCCTAAAACCAACCCTAAGTAATTATACTCACTTACAGAAGTCTCATCAATTTTAATGAAATTATCTTTTTGATGTTTAATGCCATTTAGGGTTAATCTTTCTATTGTTGGAATGGCTAAATAAAGCATATCAATGGGTACTCCAGAAAAAAAAGAAATACAAAAAACTGCATTTTGAGCCAATATAAAAGGATGCTGATTGGAGATAATCCAATTTTTATTTGATCTTCCAAAGATGTCTTCATATAAGTTTTCTCCAATTTCTTTTGGATGCATTTTAACTACAATGGGCAAATTAAGTTTTTGGGATAACACTTTTATTTCTTTTATATATCTTATTTTATTTTGCAATGGAACCGTTGAACAGACTTGTCGTGATAAAATCAGAATATACTCATTAAATTTTACATTATTTTTTTCAAAACTTTTAATAAAACTAACCCATTTATCATCATGCCTTGGTATACCAGAACATATAATCTGTTTATCAACTAAGTTGTACTTTGACTTATAAAAATCTTTTTCAATCATAGAAAAAACTAAAGCAGTACAGTTAAAAACCTCTTTCACAGTTGTTTTTTCACTTTGTCCCCTTAATCCTCTTAAATTAATCCCATGAAGCAATGAAAATTTTTTTGAATTTTGAAAAGTTTTTAACAGTTCTATATTATAGGATTTTTCAGATTCGTGCAAATCAAATAATAGAACACATTCATTACTATCAAGTTTGGAAAAATCAAATGCTTCAAAATGAAATATTTTCTTAACAAAACTTTTAAGGAAAAAATTATTTAATCTAAATCTTGAAATGAAAGAATTTAAATAAAAAATTAATTTAAATTGTTTAGATTCATTTAATGAAAGTAATTGTGAAAAATTATCAGCTTTTAGAAAAGTATTGTTAAATAAATTAAAAACTATGCCGTCAAATAAATTTTCGGATATTTTAATTAATGTGTTATCAGAATTAATTTGATTTAATGTTTTAGTTTCTGGAAAAACTATAATACATTTTACAGAAGATTTGTTTTTTAACTCATAAATAATTGGGAGCCAATTGTCCAAAATGCCTAAACTCGGTGAACATAAAAAAAACAGATTTTTCATTAATTTATATTTTTAAAATCATAGATATAAGTATCTGAAACTTCATCAAGATTTAAAATGTTAAATCCGTAGAATTTTATTTTATTTAGCTGAATTAAAATGGTCTAATTAACATTATATTTATTTTGCTCTATTATTTCTTCTGCAATTTTTTTTTTGCTTTTTGGCGAACCATTTATTTGTAGCCTTACCCCTTTTAAGACACTTCTAAATTCGACAAAAATATTTTATTTGAGCTATTATAGGAGGAGAATTTAAATTCTTCTCCTATCCTTTGCATATATTCCTTAGGTGATTTGTTTCCTAGTGATTTATGTGGGTGGTTATAGTTGTAATCTTCTCTCCATTTATCGCTTAATTTTTGAAGCTGATAAATATAATTTTTAACTATTTTTTAGCAAGAACCCAAACATGGGAACTTAATTTGTTTTTTATTAAAAATTCTTGAAACTCTTTAATTACAGAATCACCCCTTAATTTCAAAATTCTTAAAAACTCTGTGTTTTTATCACTATTTAAAACTATATCTACATCTAATACTCCTGGGGTCGTAACATGTACCTCACTAAATCCTGCTCTTTTAAACAATAACTCAAAACCTCTTACACTTAAAAAATTCAAATGGTGTGGAGGTGAAATACTATTAGAATCTTCTCCCAAAGTTAATATATCAAAACCTTCATAGCCAAGTGTAGTTATTAAACAGTAACCTTCTTTTTTTAATAAATTATTTATTGACTTTACAAAATCAATAGGCTTATTTACATGTTCTAATACTTCAAGACTAACTACAAAATCAAATCTATTATACCATTCCTTTGAGTGCTCTACACTTTTTTGAAGAACAGGAATTCCTTTGTTAGAAATTATTTTTGACGAAACTTCTCCTGGCTCAATAGCAAAATAAGAAATGTCATTTCTAATTTTTTTCATTTCCTCAATAAAAATTCCTGAACCTGCACCAACATCACATATATTTGAAATATTTATTTCTTTTTCATCAATCAATTCAAATAATTGTATTGCTTTTTTTTTAAATATTTTTTCTCTTCTACTTTCTTCTACTTTAGGCAAAAATTCCTCAAACCAAAATTTTGCAGACGAGCTATTTTCATAAAAACTATTTAACGTTTCATGAGAAGGTCTTGGATTACAAAAAAGAGTTCCGCAACTTTCACAAATATTATAATTAAACCCGTCTTTTTTGTGTAATGCATTTGATAATTGGGAGTCACATGAAACACAATTTATCATTTCAAAAGTTGAATGATCAAAAGATTCAGAATCTTTTTTTGAGAGTTCAAGATATTTTTTAAATAATTTTTTTGGTCTTATTTCAAATTCTTTCATTATTTAAGATTTTTTAATGCATTTTCTATTTCTGAAAAATCATTTACTAAGAACTTTTCTTTTTTAATTTCTTCGACTGTTGTATATCTACCTATAAAATAAATATGATTATTTTTAGCAGCATCCCTATCTGATAAAGCATCTCCAATGAAAACTACTTCACTGTTTTTATATCCATGTATTTTAAGGATTTTCTTTATGTGTAAATCTTTTTTTTCTGGAGATCCATAAACCTCTTTAAAAAACTTTCTTAAGGATTTTCTTTTAAGAATAGTTTCTATTTCACCTGTTGGAGTCCCTGTAGAAATATGAAAATCATATTTCTGATAATTAGAGGAGATAAAATCATAAACTCCTGTCACATATGAAGAATCTATGACTTTTTGCAATACAAGATTTGAAAATTTATTTGCGAGATCTTCTATTTTAAGTTGATCAATGTCTTCTCTCAAGTACTTTTTATGGTAAATTTTAAATTTCTCATATCTAGAAATACCGCCATTAGCTTCATGATGTTTTATTACCTTTTGAACAATATCTGAACCGTATGGTTTGTATAATTCTGCAAAAGCCAGGGTTTTAACATTAACCGATTCTGCAATCACCCCGTCATAATCAAATATTATTGCCTTTATTTTTTTCATATTCTGAAATAATAGTTACTGGACAACCATCCACATCTTTAATTAACATTGGAAAGCACATTAATTTAACAGGTTGAAATATCAAATCTTTAAGGTTCATATCCTCAACCAAAAGAATATCATATTCTCCTAAAAATTTTCTGTGAGATTCTCTTCCAAGTATTCTATTTTGATATGATGTTAGGGAAATTGTGTCCATTCCTAATACTCTTATATTAGGGCATTGTAGCTTTAAAAGTTTAGCTAAATCGGGGCTTATGCCTGGATTATTATTCCAAAACTTGTCATCTCCTCTGTATTTATAAAAACCTGTATTTAATATTAAGAAATCTGTCTCTTTAGGAATTGTTTCAATCAGACTTTTATTTAGTGAAATAATCTCATCTTCATTCGGACTAATTTTAATAACATATGGGTTATTAAATATCCAAAAATCCGCAGCGTAGTCTGATGAAAATTTTCCCTTTTTAAAAAAGTGATTAGGGAAATCTATATGGGTACCTGAATGATTGTGAAAAGAAATTCTTTTAGTATTAGCAGTATCCCCTTTAGAAATATCATTTAGCTTAACTATCTCTATACCTGAACTTCCACCATAAATAGGGGTTTTATTATCTAAAAAATAAGATAAATATTGATAGTTAACCATTTTTAATATTTAACAATTTTAAATTTTTGTTATTTTTCAAATTTTCATACTCGTCATAAATACAATCTAAGATACCTTGCCCCAAATCATGATGGTTTTTTGAAGCTATTTTTAATGCTACTTTTGGACGAAAAGAATATGGTGTTAATTGATAATGTCCTTCATAATTTTTGTCATCATAAGTGATTTTAATTTTATTATCAAAAATTTCCATAACCATTTCAAGAACTTCACTGACTTTTCTTGTTTGTGTACCTGTGATCATAACATGCTGATTTAAATATTCCTTAGTTAATATATCAACAGATAGTTTTGCGGCATCAACTACGTTTATATAATCTCTGACTTCATTTCCATCTCCCCTTCTAATAATTTCCTTATTTAATAATGCTTGCTTGATTATATTACTTATGAAATTGAAGTCATTTGCTCTAATTCCATAAAGTGAACCATACCTTAAAATCGTGTAATTTAGATTAAACTCTTCAAGATAATTTTCTATGAATAATTCGCAAGACTGTTTTGTGGTTCTATAAAAAGATCCATGATTAGAATAAACATAAATTGAACTTGAAAATATAATTCTCTTAATATTAAATTTCTTACATGCATCAAGAATATTTAATGTGCCTATAATGTTAAAATTAGCTGTTTTAATAGGATCGTCTTTGGCCTCTTTAATATCTGCGACAGCTGCAAAATGGTATACAAAATCTACTTTTGAAATTGATTTATCAATTTTTTCCTTATCTAAAATATCTCCAATAATCATTTTTTGTGAAGATGTTAAATATTTTGATTTCACTATATCATAAATAAAAACATAATGACCTTTACTTGTTAGGACATCAGCAACATGACTTCCTAAAAAACCTGAACCGCCAATAACTAAAACTTTTGCCATATTATAAGCTTTTAATTAAATTTTCAACTGCCATTAATCCTTGTCTTTGAACACTTTCATATGTTCTTGAGCCAATATGAGGAGTAATAATTACATTTTTAAATTCATTTAATGGATGATTAACGATCATTGGTTCTTCCTCTAGAACATCAGTAAGATATGCCTTAATATTATTATCTTTTAGTGATGCAATTAAATCTTGTTGATCAACAATTAAAGCCCTTGATGTATTTACAATTATCATTTTTTTTGAGGCAGAATTAATAATCTTTTTATCAATAATTCCTTGCGTCTCTTTATTTAATGGTAAAGTTAAAGCTAAAACATCTATGTCTTTTACAAGCTCACTTATGCTTTTTGCAAAAGCAACCTTACTATTGATTATCGATTTATTAGTTACATATGGATCATAAGCTTTAACAATTAAACCAAGAGCTAAAGAACGTTGTGCTAATTCATGACCTATTCTTCCATATCCAACAATTCCAATTTTTTTTCCATAAATCTCATGCCCAATTAGTCTTTCCCATTTTCCGTCTTTGGTAATGTTGTGTTCTAAATGAATATTTTTATAATAAGAAAATAACAATGCTAGAATATGTTCAGAAACTGCAATATGATTTACACCTGGTGTTTTGCAAACCTTTATTCCAAATTCATCTGCAGAGATTAAATCAATTTTATCTAAACCAATACCATATTTAGATATGACTTTTAATTTCCCTTTTTTTCCAGCAGCAATAACTTTTCTGGTAATTTCATCATCTCCACAAATTATGCCATCATAATTACTTATTATTGGTAATAATATTTCTTCCTTGAGAGGACCTCTTAAAATATCAATTTTATAATTCAAGCTTTTTAATTTTTCTTGATGTTCGCCAGGTGTATCTGTAAAAGAAGTAGTTGTTAAAAGAATTCTCATTTAATAAGATTTTACTAATTTATCTTTCTTCATCAATTCAATTACATTTTCAAGATCTTCCTGTGTATCTACTGAAAAATTATCTTCTTGAATATATACCATTTTAATTTTGATTCCATTTTCTAAAACTCTCATCATGTCAACCGATTCAATTATTTCTAGTGGTGTTTGTTCCATTTCGTTGTACTCTAATAAAAAGTCTCTTTTAAACGGAATTACACAAACTTGCTTATACATGGGAACATCGGTTATGCCTTTTTTTCTGGATGGAATAGGTTCTCTTGAAAAATAAAGCGCATTACTTTCACGATCTATGACTACTTTTACTTCGTTTGGATTTTCAAATTCCTCAATATTACCTATTGAAGCATATAAATTTGTGATTTTTAAATTACAATCATCTAATAAAGGCTTAACAGCGGATTCTATCATTGATGCATTGGTCATGGGCTCGTCACCTTGAAGTAGGACCACAATATCAATTTTTTCTCCAATTTTCTTCTCAATTTTCAACATTGCTTCTGCAGTTCGATCAGACGCTCTTTCATGTGTGTCTAATGTCATTATTGACTTTCCGCCAATACTTTCAATGTAATCATATATTATTTTATCACATGTAGCGACATATACGTCTGTAAGCAAATTGCACATCAAACTTCTTTTTAAACAATGTCCAATCATTGGCATTCCTAAAATATTGGCCATTGGCTTATTCGGGAATCTTGTAGAAGCCATTCTAGCAGGTATTATACCAATTATATTCATATTCTGTCTAAATTTTCAATTCCAGATTTAATTATTGTTGTATCCATTCCTAAAGCAACAAACCCATAGTTTATAAATTTGTTTTTATATTCATTTTCAATATTTGAAACAATATGAACTCCTCTTTTTTCAATTGGAATTTCATCATTAAACTTATCTACCAATTCTAAATATTTTTTATTTCCCCAATCAGCAACACACCCCAAATCTGCAGTTAAATCATAAGGACCAAGAACATAATAATCAAATAAATTAGTTTTAACAATATTTGACAACTGACTAATAGACTTTTTATTCTCAATTTGGGCAATTAATTTAACTTTGTTAATCTGCAACTTATTATCACCCCAATTATTTTCAGAAACTAAACCTTGACCTCTTTTACCTAACGGAGGATATAAACACCATTCTTCTATTTTATTGCTTTGTTCAAGTTCAAAGGTTGAAAAAATAATTCCGGAAACATTACTATCTAGTAATAATCTTATTTGCGATTTTATTGGTTCCGTGACTCTAACAAAAGAGAGCTTGTTACTCGCATTAATTAATTGTATTAAAGAAAATAAAGTTTCATTATTAAAAACCCCATGCTCTAAATCTAATACTATTGCATCAAAATCTGTATTACAATAAATTTTTGTGATTTCTGTCGAAGGTATTTGTTGCCACAATGCTTTGATAAGTTTCAATTTATCCATAATTCTATTCTTAATTTATGGTTTTAACCGTTTTTCTTCAGTCGCCTCCTTTGTAATTAAACAAACTAATTTAACATTTCTATTATTTTCTCCTCCGAAAAAATAATTTGAAATTCCAATTAGTATAATAACCTCCATCTCTAAGTGTGCAATCAAGTGAAACAACTTCTTTCATGATTATAAATTTATTTTTTTACAAAACTTGAAACCTCTCCATTATTTATACAATATATTTTATCACAATTTTCTAAAGTTTTCAAATTATGACTAATAATTATAATAGTTTTAGTGCCAATAATATTTTTTATGGATTTCATTACTTGGTTTTCTGTTTTTTGATCTAAAGCGCTAGTAGCTTCATCAAAAACCAATAATTCTGGATTGTTATAAAGTGCTCTGGCTATAGCTAACCTTTGTTTTTGTCCTCCAGAGAGTCTAATACCTCTTTCGCCTATTTTAGTATAATAACCATTTTTAAGCTTTATTATAAAGTCATGGGCATTAGCCATTTTAGAAACTTTTATTATGTGATCAAAATTTATATCGTCTTCATTTGAACCTATTGCAATATTTGAAGCTATTGTATCGTCAAATAGAAAAATTGATTGAGGAACATATCCAATTAAATTTTGCCAAGATCTAATATTACTTTCAGAAATTTTTTTGTTATCAATTAAAATTTTTCCACTATGTGGTTTTAACAATCCTAATAAAATATCAATTAATGTACTTTTACCGGACCCTGATTCACCAATTATTCCAACAGTGGAGTATTTAGGTATTTTGATTGTTACATCTCTTAAAGAAGGTTTTTTTGAGTCTTTATAGAAATGATTAATCGAAATTAAATCAATAACTTTATTGAACTGTAAACTTTCACATAATAAGTTGTTTTCTTGTGTAACTTCATCAAAACTTAATTCTTTAATCAAATTATTTAAAGCTGGTGTGCCGTACTTTATTTTTGTTAGGGCTGAGTAAATACTATTAAAGGCTGGTTTTATTTTTATGAAACTAATTGCATATAATCCCAAAATTGGCAAAATGTTTTCTAGCACATTATCTTCAAAAACAACATAAAACAATGTGACTGAAAGAATTATAGCGTAAGTAATTATCTCAATAATAAATTGAGGTAAATCTGAGAAAATTTGACTTAACGATGTATAATGCGAATATTTGTAAGAATATTTATTAAAACGTTTAGTGAAGAGCGATTCCTTACCTAATAACTTAATTTCTTTTATTCCTCCTATTGACTCAGTTAAAATTTTAAAACGCAAATCGTTTGATAATAACCTTTGTTCACCTATCCTGTTTAATCTTTTTTTGACAAATGAAAACAATAAAAAATAAAAACCTCCAAATGTTAGACTAACAATTATTGCGAGACTTGGATCTGTAAATATTAAAAAACAGCTTAATAGAATTAGTGTTATACTGTTCATAATCAAATTAAATCCCGGCAAAATTATTTGAGAAGTTATTATGTCTACTTCTGATAAAATTATTTTAATTAAATCACTACTATTTCTATCTATGAAGAAAGAGTAGTTTTGTTGAAAGTATTTTCTAATTAGTCTGTCACCTATAGAGAAACGTCGGAAGTTTACAAATCTATGTTTTAAAAAAGAAGTTAAAATCTTTATCAAAGAACTAACTAGCACTGCTATAAATGACAGTATACCTATGAACAGAATAAAATCAGCAACTTTATTGAAACTATAATAATTATACAATAAATTAAGGTAATGATTTGTTTTTATAATATTAGGATTTCCTACAATTGATAAAAATGGCAATATCATCCCTAAGCCAACTAATTCAAATATTGACGATAAAATCATTAACAATAATAAAAAAACAGAGTTTTTTCTATCCTTTTTACTTAGTAAATTCCAAACTTTTTTATAAAAATTTATCATTATCTACAAACTTAAATCTTTATTTTTCAAAATAGATTTTAAATCAAATACAATGTTTTTTTCTGTCTTAACATTTAATTCATGAAATTCATTATGGGCAACAGCCAAAATAATTGATTGATAATTATCTAAAATAATATCTTCCTTGCTTATCATATTAGAGCTAATATCTACAGGATTAATTAAGGGATCATAAACATCTACTAAACAGCCAAATTGCTCTAATTCAATTATTAAGTCAAAGACTTTACTGTTTCTAATATCTGGGCAATTTTCTTTAAAAGTCACTCCGTAAATTAAGACTCTTGAATTCTTTATTTTAAAGTCTCTGGCTACCATTTCTTTTATTAATAAATTTGCCACAAAAACAGGCATGTAGTCATTTATTTTTCTTCCAGCCAAAATAACTTCTGGCTCATAGCCACATTGTTGAGCTTTAAATGTTAAATAATAAGGGTCTATTCCTATGCAGTGACCTCCTACTAGACCTGGTTTAAATGGCAAAAAATTCCATTTAGTCCCAGCAGCTTTAAGAACTTCTTCAGTATTAATTTTGAGAAAATTGAAAATTATTGCGAGTTCATTTACAAATGCAATGTTGAGATCCCTTTGAGTATTTTCTATGACTTTAGATGCCTCTGCTACTTTTATAGAAGAAACTTTATGGGTACCAGCTGTTATTATACTTGAATAAAGTAAATCAACCTCTTCTGCAATCTTATCTGTTGAACCACTAGTAACCTTGATAATCTTTTTTAGTGTATGTATTTTATCCCCAGGGTTTATTCTCTCAGGGCTATACCCACAATAAAACCCCAATCCATTTTCTTTTTGGGTATTGTTAATATAAGTTAGTTTACTTGTTTTTTCTAGAATAGGAACGCATATTTCTTCTGTAGCGCCAGGATAAACAGTGGACTCATAAATGACTAAATCTTGATTTTTAAGAACAGAGCCTACTGACTGAGAAGCGCTAATTAATGGTTGAAAATCAGGGTTTTTATTTATAGTTAATGGAGTTGGAACAGTTATTATATAAGTATTACTTTCTTTAATATCAATTTTATTGTTTGAAAATTTAATCCCACAATCTATAGCCTTTTTTAATTCTTTACTTGAAAGTTCATTAGTATTGTCATGTAAATCTTTAAGTTCATTAATTCTACTTTTAGAAATATCGAACCCAATGACTTCATATTTTTCTGCGAAAGCAACCGCTAACGGCAAACCAACATAACCTAATCCAATGATACAAATTTTTCGATTTTTCAATTTAATTGTTATTTATTTTAATATTATTGCGTGAATAGGAATATAATTTTCGCATCTAACTAATCTACCTATCAATGCAAAGGCCCTATGTTTACCACCAACTATTGAATTATTATGTACTTCAATAGGGTTCTCTTTTAAGAAAAGATATATCTCACTATCATTCATACTTTCCAATTGATTATAATATTCACTTGAATACAACATCGGAGAATTTATAGAGTTTATATAATTATTTATGTCTTTGTAAGGAACTACATTTTTTTTAAATCCGTACTTTACGCAATACCAAAAAAAATTGTTGCCCGACCACCAAAAATTAATATTCAAATTAATTGGTTCATAAAAAACTGAATTAGTGTTGGTTTCAATTGTAGATCTTTCAATATCTTTAGTAACTCCTGGAGTTTTTAAATAATTGACTATTTCTGATACCTTTCTATGCTTTCCATTTAGAGTTATTTTTTGAAGGTGGAGCTTCCTCCATTTCCAATTATATGAATTAGCAGGCTCTATGTTTAAGCTCATAAAAGTATTCAAATCTAAAATTTCGGATTTTGCATTCACAGTCCAAAGCATAAACCTTGGTACCGAATTTATTTTTTGAACTATTTTATTTCTTAAATACTTTCTAAATTTGTATGCTTTTTTAAATAAAAAAACAATCTTAACTATAACATTTACGATAAACTTCTTGTTGTAAGTTTTTTTCAAAAGTATATCTGAATCTCGTGGAATTAAATAATTGGAACCTAAAAATTGAATGTCTTCAAAACCTTCAAAATGATACTTTGGAAAGTATTTATATGAATATCCAATTTTGGAGTTGGTATTACTTCGAAAAAGACAAATGTCTATATATCTATAATCTTTCTCTATTGAAATAATGTGATCATTGCTTCTAATCAAATTAAACCCATTAGAAATTAAATTTGGTAAAACTTTTTTTAAAATTTTGTCTTGATCCTTTCTAAAAACACCTATGTCATCATCATGATCCGGTAAAAAAGAATTATTTTTATAGGCCCCTAGTAATGTTTTACCGATCAAAAATGATTTAACACCTAACAATTGAAGTAGATTATATACAAATTCTAAATTTGCCTTTCTGATCTTAAGGCATTCAGAATTAAAATTATTCTCCCAATAAATTTTACAAATATCGAAATCATATTTTTCCCAAATACCTTTTGGATCGTACTTTTTATACATTTGATTTGATTTGATTAACATAAGATTTCCATTCATTTAAATATGGGCTATTAAATGAAGAACTAAATATTGTATCAAAAATAATAAGCGCTTCTTCTTTTGAATATTTACCCCTAACTACATTTGGCCAACTAGATACATCGCTTCTTCTAATAATTTTATTAATTCTAACCGGAATCTGCTTAAAACCTAAACCACTTAAACAACATGCCCTATGCTGCCCTGAAATAGATTGCCAAACCCAGTGTTCCTTTTCATCAATCAAAATATTTGCTCTAATATCACCATCTAAACTGTCATCTCTTAAATAACCATTTTTCATTATTGATTTTAAAATTGAATAAAGTCTTTGAGACTCGATAAGAATCTTACTCTTTTTTGCAGGACCAATCCAAGACCATCCTGACTTTATTGTTATTGATTTCTTTAAACTTAAATTTTCATTCTTGACAGAATTTTCAACTTTTAATTTCCACTCTTTTTGTGTTTCATAATCCCAGGGCATAACTACTGCCCAATAAGGTGTTCTATCATTACTGTTTTTTAAATCAAAAATATTTACAGCTAATTTTGGATTGTAAGCATTGTAATAGTTACTTAAAATTTCATGGATTTTATTAAAATTATTATCACCGTATTTTATTGATAGAACAAATGGATGAATTGTTTCTGAGCTGAAATCAAAAATTGGTAATGCACGTCCTTTTTCCGACTGAAGACTAACGACTATTTCATTTTTATTTCCCACATAATCCAACTCAATTATATTATTGAAATTATTAATTTTTATGGGCTCAAGACTTGAAAGTTTAATTACTTTTAAATTTAACCTCGAAAAAGTGTAATTAACTATTTTATGAATAAGAATCATATAAAATATTCTTTATAAACTTCAAAAATTCCTTTATTTAAATCAATTTTTGATTCTGAAAAAAGCTTATTCAATTTTGTTGAATCCATTAATTTCCTTGGCGTTCCATCTGGTTTACTCTTATCCCAAACAATATTTCCTAAATGACCTACTGTCTTTTGAACTAACTTCGCCAATTCTTTTATTGAAACCTCATTTTCTGACCCCACATTATAAAGAGATTCTTCCATTTTATTCTCTAACGCAAATACAACAGCACTAGCTAAATCATCTACATGAAGAAATTCTCTTTTAGGCGTTCCCGTTCCCCAAAGTACCACGTCAGCGTGATTATCTTCTTTAGCCTCATGAAACTTTCTAATCATTGCTGGAAGTACGTGAGAGGTCTCTAAATCGTAGTTATCTCCAGGGCCGTATAGGTTGGTTGGCATAAGAGAAACGTAATCTCTATCATACTGATCCCTTAAAGCCTCTATAAGTTTCACACCTGAAATTTTTGCTATAGCATACCACTGATTGGTTTCTTCTAATTGTCCGGTAAGTAAATACTCTTCTTTAAGTGGTTGAGGGGCCATTTTAGGGTAAATACAGGAGCTTCCAAGAAATATAAATTTTGGAATATCTAACTGATGCGCTGCACTAATAAGATTATTTTGAATAAGCATATTATCCATTAAAAACTCATAGGGATAAGTGTTATTAGCAAGTATGCCTCCAACCCGTGCTGCAGCATCTATAATAGCAACTGGCTTTTCTCTTTCGAGCATGTCAAAAACAGCTTTCTGATCTCTTAAATCGAGCTCTTTGGAGCTAAATCCAATGATGTTTTTATAGCTTTTAGCCTCTAAAGCCCTCCAACAGGCAGCTCCTACCATTCCATTATGGCCAGCTATATATATTTTTGAATCAGGTGTAATATGACTACTCATAATAGTTTAGCGTATTATAACCACCATCTCTTAGGTATGTGTCTTTTTTAAACAGCTGAAGATCAGAGCTCATCATATCCTCTACAAGCTCTTCTAAAGATATTTCAGGCTCCCAACCAAGCTTTTTCTTAGCTTTTGATGGGTCTCCTATAAGAAGATCTACTTCTGTAGGCCTAAAATATTTCTCATCTATAGATAGAATTTCTTTTCCAATTTCAAGCATATACTCGGGGTTAGAACAAGATTTTATTTTAGCCACTTCATTAATCCCCTCACCACTAAATTTAAGTTCCACTCCAATATGACCAAATGCCATTTTTACAAAATCTCTAATGGTTGTAGTCCTTCCAGTTGCAATTACCCAATCTTCAGACTCTTCAGCTTGCAAGATCATCCACATCATTCTTACGTAATCCTTAGCATGGCCCCAATCTCTTTTAGAATCCAGATTACCTAAGTATAATTTATCTTGAAGGCCAAGTGCTATTTTTGAAACAGCCCTTGTGATTTTTCTAGTTACAAATGTTTCCCCTCTTATTGGAGACTCGTGATTAAAGAGTATTCCATTAGATGCAAACATTCCATATGCTTCTCTGTAATTAACAGTAATCCAGTAAGCATACATTTTTGCCACAGCGTAAGGAGAGCGTGGGTAAAAAGGTGTGGTCTCACTTTGAGGCACTTCTTGAACCTTTCCATATAATTCGGATGTAGAAGCCTGGTAAATTCTAGTTTTTTTCTCTAGACCTAATATTCTAACAGCCTCCAATAATCTAAGAGTTCCTATTCCATCTGTATCTGCCACATACTCTGGCATTTCAAAAGAAACTCGAACGTGGCTCATAGCTGCCAGATTATATATTTCATCAGGCTGAATCTCTTTGATAAGTCTAATTAAATTAGTAGAATCAGTCATATCACCATAGTGAAGAATAAATTTCTGATTCTCAATGTGGGGATCCTGATAAATATGATCTATTCTGTCTGTATTAAATAGTGAGGTTCTTCTTTTAAGCCCATGAACGGTATATCCTTTTTTTAAAAGAAACTCGGAAAGATATGCACCGTCCTGGCCAGTAACACCTGTTATTAATGCTGTTTTCATTTTCAAAAACTTATTACAATTTCTTTAGCAGCCAACTAGATGACTGTATTTTATCTCCAAGACCGTCAATAAGCGCTACATTCATCTGCTCGCAAACTGATCTCTCTGGAATGGTATCATTGTTTTGGTCACCTCCATTGGCAAACCCAAGATCAAACTCAGATCCAAACTGCTCAGCGATCATTTTAATGGTGGCGCAAACGGTTCTATCGGTATCAATAGAGAGAATAGCCTTATCTACAGCTTTAATGTTTGAAACGATGATCATGCGCTCGTTCTCATCCTGAAACTCCTTACTTCCTTTTAGCTCCCTCTGATGGTCGTTATTAACAATTACAAAAAGCTGATCAGCTAAAACTTTAGCATTATTAAAATACTCTAGATGACCTTTATGAATGGGGTTAAAGTAACCTGAAACGATGATGGCTTTTTGTTTACTCATTATTAAAAAAGATTATTAATGATTTTTACTACTGCTGGTAGGTGACTACTATAATTTAGCCCTGAACTACTCATTTTTATTGAATAAAATGATTTCGTCGGCGCTAAGCGAGTGACTAGCCGATAAAAAGAAAGCAACCTTTCGATTTATGAGCTTTTCTAACTTCTCTTCTAGATTTTGAACGTAAGAGGTATTTAAATCCTGACCTACTATGATTATTTCAATTTTACCGCTGTCTATCCCCTTAGCGTAATTACCAATGAGAATGATCTGCTCCACATCTCCCATTCGCTCTAAGACGATCTCTACGGCGTCTTCTAGTCCAAGGTGTTTAAGTATTACCTTTTGCAATACAGCGAACATAGGGTGCTTTGTATTGGCTTTATATTGTATTTTATTGTTGGATTTTTCTTTTTGAAGGTAACCAGCTTCATGCAGGTGATTGAGTTCTTTACGGATGGCGTTTGTAGATTCGCCCATCTCGGTGGCTAGACCATTTAAATAACCCCGATTGGCCTGTGATACAAAAAATTTGATCAACAGGCGCAATCTTGTTTTTGAGGTTATCAATTCACCTAGCACTTACTTATTATTTACTTTACTTAATTTCAAGTAATAAAAGTACTTAATAATAAGTAATATACCTAATTAATTATTGTTTTTTTATATAAAATTGATCTTGAAGTTTATCGTCATCAACTTTAACGTTTCTAAAAACAAAGGTGTTATTACTTGGGGAAAATTTTGAGAAAAATTTAGCAAATGGCTTTATTGTATCCCTTTTAAAAAAGAATAAAAAAGAATCTTTTTTGATTCTATAATAGAATTCATTTCCTAGTTCATTTAAAATTAGTCTCCTAGATTTAAAAGTATAATTAAAAGTAGTGTCCCTTATAACTTGATTATTTGGGAAATTATACCCCCTATCAAATGTAAACCCAACAATATCTGAATGTTGAATATTTCTTTCATCTTCAAAAGATGTTAATAAATAGCTAAGTTTAATTTTATTAAAAGAGGCATAAAATCTAGTGAAATAGTCTGGCACCTTTTTCAAGTTTGAATCTAAAAAAGAATATGCTTTAATTAGTGATATACTATCTTGTTTTGCCTCGAGAACATTTAAATAAGATTTATAATGCTCTATATTTTTGGGCCAACCTTCAAAAGCTTTTCTAGAATAATAAAAAGCACTGTCAATTTTTCCTTCTTTAGAATAAATCAAACCTTGAAGGTATTCTGAAACATATACGTGAGGATTTACATTTGAGGCTGATTTAACATACTTTTTAGCTAATTCAATTTTGTTTTCACTTAGCAAATATTGAACTCTCCAGATATCTACAGGCAAAGAAGTTGGACTAATATTTGGAATATCATTTAACATTTTATCAATTTCAGAAAATGTTAAATTTTTTGATTTTTTATTTACATCATTCAAAATAATTCTATGAGACCTTGAACTCATAAAAGATAGATATGAAATGAAAATAATAGAACCAATAGGCACTAAAATAAAATATTTAAATTTTTTCATCAATCTTATGGGAATTAAATTGTACTGCTAATGCAAGAAGTAAAACGAACATTGTCATAATGATGGGGCGTTCAAAAGGGAAATTTAAAAAAGAATCCACAAAAACAGCTGTAAAGGAAAGAAACAAAACAAGGAATTTAAAATCTTTTTGAATTAGAAACAATTTAAAATAAGTAAATAAAACAGCAATGAAAATAATCAAATATGTTAAACCTCCAAAAATCCCTAATTCAGTGGCAAATTCTAAAAAATCATTATGAGCATGATATGGAACTAAATAACTAGATCCTAAACTTCCCCAATAAGCGGCAGATTCAACTTTCCAATTTCCAATACCACAACCAATAAATAGATTTTCACTAATATAACTAAAAGCATTTTGCCAAAGAAAAAAACGTTGACTACTGGAATCATTAGTTAAAGTAATTGAAGATAAACGTTGGGCAGTCTGTAAAGATTTGGAGGGTAAAATTAAATATGAAAAAAAATACGAGATTGCTATTGATAGATATAAATATAAAGCATTTTGAAATTTAGTCCTCTTATATATTATAAAATATAAAGTGTACAAAATAATTGAAAAAAAGAAGGATAATAATGCAGCTCTGGAATTTATAATAAAAAGAGAAAGTAATGGGAGAAGAGAAAGTATCGAGATAAACGGCTTGAATAGATTTTTAGACCTAAATAAATAATAAAAAAGAAAAGGAAATTTAATAACTATAGATGCAGTAGTAATATTACGATTACCTGTGATTCCTTTAAATTGATTGAGATCAACAGATGAAATATTTGAAAAAGAAAAACCATTTTTAAAAATGTAAGAAAATAATGGGAGTAATGAGATAATACTTTCAACTAACAAAAAGAAAGCAATAATTGCACTAATAGATAAAAAAGAAAATTTAGCAGATTTAAAGTAATTAATGAGAATTACAAATAAAAGAAAAAGAGACAAGTGTCTTGAAAAATCAATTATTGATATTGAAATATTATTAGAATAAAATAAACTTAAAAAAACTTGAACTATAAATAAACAGTAAAGTATATAAATGAAGTTTGTAACATTTTTAAAAAATATTAATCTAAAATAGATTAAAGGAACAATAGATAAAAAAAACCATTGCACGGTTGCTCGATCAAGTGCGCCAAAATTAGGTGTAAATATTATAGAGAGTATTATAAATAAAAAAAATAATAATCTATTCATAAGATAAATTTAAAAAAAAATACCCTCCAAAAGGGAGGGTATTTAATTATTTTAAAAGTAGAAGTAAATTAACTAGCAGAGATGTATTTAACATTATTAATGCTAACATCATCAATGTCATCTTGATTATCAGAAGTTTTAGCAGTTGAATCTGTTCCAGCTGTAATAGCTTCATCATCACCACGTAAATTATCAGTAGTTGATAAACCACTAACATTTAACAATGTAGCTGTTGGCGTAGAAACACCTGCTGTACCTACTAAGGCAATAACTCTAGCACCTGCAGTACCTGAATTATCAGAAGTAAATTGAACGAAAGCTCCATTTACAGCTTCTACATTCTTTTTGATAGTTACAGAAGCGTCAACAAAATTAATTGTTGTAACTCCTTCAACTGCACCACTAAGTTGCTTTCCAGAGAAAGTGATTCCAGAGAAATCATATCTGTTTTTACCTTGAGCTTTAGAAGTGAAGATTACTTTTTTACCATCAACTTTTACTGTATAGTATGCAGAAACAACTCCGGCTGTGGTTCCAATAGCAGCAGCAAGATCAGCAGCAGTATCAGCAGCGGTTGAAGCAGCGTTAAATGTTACAGAAACAGCATCACCAGTAAGTCCACTTAGACCTAAAACTATATCAGAAATATCAGAAATAGAAGTACCAGTAATATTTTCAACGTCGATAGTAGCAGTTCTTGCACCTTTTTCAATATTAGTCATAGTTAAACCAGCCACTTTAAGAGCAGCTTTAGTAGCAGCGCTTTCATACCAGTTTTTAACATCATAATAATCATCAAGAGCAGTACCACCTAATAAAGAAATAGCTTCGCCATCAACTTTGAAGATATCACTTTGACCTGTAGTCAAATTAGAAATAAACATTTCTTGAACCTGAGTTGAAGCAGCTACAGCATCATCTGAGTATGCAAGATATGCAATGTTAGCAATATTTCCTGATCCAGCTAAAACATCCGCTTCTACACCTGTTGTATTATAATATCTTACGATATCATTATCATCAACATCAACTTTAACTGAATTCTTTTTAAGTGAAGCCACTTTAGCAATCGCATCAGTTAAAAAAGCTGAAATAACAGCTAAATCAGCAGATACAATTTTCTTAGCAGTTTTAGGTGAAGCAATTGCTTCATTATAAGATTCAACAGCTAAATCATTTTCTTTGATTACAACTGTAGCTCCTTTAGCTGAACCAGCTTTCAAAGCATCAAAAGAAATATCTGTTAAATCAGCATTTGTAGCTAAAGTAAAAATTGATAAACCATTTACTTTATCAGCAGACAAAGAAGTTAACTTAGAGTTATTCTGAACTATTAAAGTACCTTCAGCAGCAGTTGTGTATGGTAAGTCAAGAGTTTCGATATCAGTTGAATCAACAGTAACGCTTTTAGCTGTTCCATCAAAATCAATTGAAGTCACATCAGTACCTTTAACACTTACAGTTGTAAATACACCGTCTAAAACTAAAGTCTCTAAATTATCAGAAGTTGATGTGAAAGACATATTATCATCTGCATCAGCTTTAGCTAAAGTAGTAGCAGCAGCATTAAGAGTTATTGAAGTAGCTGCTTTGAATGAAGTAGTAACATTAATTGCATAACCAGCAAGTTTCCCTGGAGAAACAGAAGGTAAATTTACAGTAGTTGCTCTATCAAAAGTTGATCCAGTTGTAAAAGCCCATTTAGGCAAATCAACAGAATCTAATCTATCTGCTTCAATTTTACCCTTAGCGTAAACAGGAGCTGTTAAAACAGCTGCATTAACGTCTAAAGCCTGACCACCACCTTCGGTTCCATCATATGCAGTAGCATTAGTGAATGCGGACATATCAACTGTTCCGTCATTGTCAATTTGAATTGAAATAGCATGGTTATGATTAACCATCGCTGGCATAGAGAAAGTTGTAGCATCACCTAAAGAATTAAATGACATTGCAGATACTGAATTTATTAACTTTGGCAAAGAAACAGTTGTTGTATTTTTAGTACCTGTTATTTTCAAAACACCATTTACGTTTGCTAAAGAAGGTAGAGAAATGTCTCCATCCTGGGTAAAGTCTAAAGATCCAGCTCCAGTTAAATTAACAAAAGTTGGCTTAGTTGTAGTTGTTTCTGTAGAAGAGTAAACTACATCACCAGTAACGTTTCTAACTTTAGTCATGAATGCTAGTAATTTATCAGCATCCATATCTTTAGTTTGCGTAATCTTAAGGCCTTTACTCAAAAATGCAACTTTGTTACCTAACTGAGTAGCAAAATCTAATTCAGTTTGAGTTTCTACATCTAATTGCGCTTCATAAAAGTTTGAAGATGCAATAATAGCAGTTAAATCTGCTTGTGCTAATGCAAGACTAGCAGCAAGTGCAGTAACTTCATCAGCAGTAGAGACTGTACCTAAAGTTGCTTGCAATTCTGCAATAGTAGCAGATAATGCTTCTAAAGATGTAGCTAAAGCAGCAATATCAGTTGTGTTACCAGCAACAGCAGTTGCGTTTGCAGCAACAGCAGCAGTTAAAGCAACT